>Ga0105240_10000408_pt1 | contig 79917 bp, 57 predicted proteins | sample KBSC54metaG_FD_80426 | JGI IMG/M metagenome (GOLD analysis project Ga0105240, IMG submission 80426) | Corn rhizosphere microbial communities from Kellogg Biological Station, Michigan, USA - KBS C5-4 metaG | ecosystem: Host-associated > Plants > Roots > Rhizosphere > Soil | place: Michigan, USA...
ATGAAATTCGCAACCAAGAAGAAAGCGGCCCCGAAGAAGAAAGCTGCTGCTAAGAAAAAGAAGTAGCTAAACGGGCTCGCAATAGCGAGTTTGACCAACCGGCCCCGAGCAATCGGGGCCGTTCTTATTTTGTCCCCGCCTTATTTGCAACTACCTTCTCCACCGCTGCCCGCAAGTCCTCATACGTCATTGCTCCCGGATGGTACAGACGCACAATGCCCGCACGGTCGATCAACACCAGAGTCGGAGTCGTGCTCGCGCCATAGCGAGTGAAGTTGGCTTCACTCACCGGCGCCGGGCCATCGATCACGCCGGCGTAGTACTTGCGGCGCACCTGCTCGATATAAGCCGTTTCAACCGCGGGCGCGGCGTCGACGCCTCCTGCGACATAGCCGTACTTCTGCGTGGGCGCTAAGAACACCAAACCCTTGGGAACGAACTCCGACTTGATGCGGGCGAGGATCGGAATTTCGGATTTGCAGTCCGGACACCAATGCGCCCAGAAGAACACCATCACGGGTTTGCCGCGCGGAACCACTACATTATCAAGCTGTGGCGCCGGCTTGCCTTCGAGTGTCAGGAGCAGCAGGTTCTTGCGGATGCGGGCCAGAATGGATGTCGCGCCGAAGGCCTTCGCTTGTTCCTGGAGATATGTGACGGCTTCGCTGCGGCGGCCTTGCGCGGCGAGGGTCCCGGCCTGGATTTCGATAGCGGCGCCTAGAGCCAGCGGCAGATGCGGCTCGCGGTCGAGGGGCCGCTTCTTCAACTGCTCGGCAGACTGCGTGTAGATGGTCTGAGCGAATTTCTCCGCGGGCGCATAGTTGTGGCTTTCGAACTCGGCGCGGGCCAGCCAACTGAAGGCTTCTAGATATTCGGGCGTAATGCCCTGCGAAGCTCGATATGCGCTGAGTTGCTGAATTGCGCGCGCGTCGGAACCGGTGGAAAAGGAGGCCAGCACATCCTGCACAATGCCGGCCGGTGCCGGGATCGCTACAGACAGCAGCAGCGGAATGAAGATAAGCTGCAAACGCATGTGAGTTATAGTTTGAGAGTTTTCAAATATTCGCGGAAGGCTTCGCCCAGGTCGTGGCGCTTAAGGGCGAGCTCCACCGTTGCTTGCAGGAAGCCTTGCTTATCGCCGGCATCGTAGCGCTTGCCTTCGAACTTGTAGCCGTAGATAGGCCGGCTCCGCAACATGTGCTTTAGACCGTCGGTCAACTGAATTTCGCCGCCGCTGCCGGCTTCAATGGTTTCAAGCGAGCTAAAGATCTCCGGAGTAAGAACGTAACGCCCAATGATGGCGAGATTGGAAGGAGCATCTTCGGCCTTGGGCTTTTCGACCAGGTTGCGGATGCGGTACAGCCGGTCGCGGCCGCCGTTGTGCGCGACCGGCTCGGCATCCACCACGCCATAGGCGGAAATATTCTCGCGCGGGACTTCCATCAACGCCAGAACCGGCGCGGAATAAAACTCGTAGACATCCAGGAGTTGCCGGAGGCAGGGAGTTTCAGCGTCGATAATGTCGTCTGACAGAATCACGGCGAAGGGTTCGTCGCCCACCAGTTCATGCGCGCGCAGTACGGCGTGCCCCAAACCGAGCGCTTCCCTCTGACGGACATAGGCGATATCGATCATGTCGGATACCGCACGCACGGTAGCCAGCAAATCTTTCTTATGGCGGGTTTCGAGGAGATGCTCCAGCTCGAAGCTGACATCGAAGTGATCTTCGATAGCGCTCTTACCGCGCCCGGTGACGATGATGATGTTCTGAACGCCGGAATGTTTAGCCTCCTCGACACCGTATTGAATCAAAGGTTTGTCTACCAGCGGCAGCATCTCCTTGGGCATGGCCTTGGTGGCAGGAAGAAAACGAGTCCCCAGCCCGGCTGCGGGGAAAACCGCCTTACGAACTTTTTTGGTCATTCATCTTCTATTCTATCGGCTTGGAGTGAGTGCCGGATTATTTGAGCAAGGCAACGAGGGCTCGCAGCTCCGCGCGAATTTTGCCCAGGAGCGGTGCTACCTCTGCGGGATCGGCGTCAAACAGATCCCGCTGCACGCGCTTGCGTTTGCCCGGTTTCGCGGCGGCGGGGACCGGTTCTGGTTTAGCCCGCGTTTCGAGAAACTTACGCGCTCCTTCGATGGTGAAACGCTGCTCGTAGAGAAGGCGTTTGATCTCCAGTACCATCTCGACGTCCTTGCGGCGATAGAGCCGGTGGCCGGTGCCCGATTTCTTGGGGCCCAGAGCCGGAAATTCGGTTTCCCAGAAGCGCAGCACGTAGGGTTTGATGCCGGCCAGGCGCGCCACATCGCCGATCCGGAAGTATAACTTGTCGGGGATCTCTGGCTCGGCGCCCACGATCATGTCTTCTTGCGAACTCATGACGTACCCTTATGATAATGTCCCCGCTTGTAGGAATCCATCCGGTCCGGGAGGCACTCCTGGCCGGACGTCCTCTGGATCGTGTGCTGGTCGCGAAGGGCGCCGGTGGCGCTCGGTTACAGGAACTGCTCGTGCTGTGCCGGGAACGCGGCATACCGGTGCGCGTCGAAGGCCGCGACCGTCTGGACCGGGCGGCCAACGGAGCCAATCATCAGGGGGTGGTAGCCTTTGGCGCCGCGGAGAAATATTCGTCGATTGACGACACCGCGGCCTCTGGCGGTTTGCACGTGATCCTCGACGGAGTGGAGGACCCGCACAACCTGGGCGCCATCATCCGCACCGCGCATGCGGCCGGTGCGGCAGCCGTGGTGATTCCGGAGCGCCGGGCGGCCGGACTCACCGAAACCGTCGGCCGGGCCGCCGCCGGAGCGCTGGCCTATCTGCCGGTGGTGCGGGTGGTGAACATCAATCGAACCCTGGAAGAACTGAAGACGCGCGGTTACTGGATCTACGGCCTCGACGAACGCGGCAAAGAAAGTTATGACCAGGTGGAGTTCACTAAGCCATCCGCGATTGTCCTGGGCGCAGAAGGCAGCGGACTGCATGAACACGTGGCCAAGCGCTGCGACTTCCTGGTACGCATCCCGATGGCGGGACAAGTGGCCTCGTTAAACGTCAGCGTGGCCGCCGGAGTGATGCTTTTCGAGTGGAAGCGGCGGGCTTCCAGCGAAACAACGGCGCGCTGACTCCGCCGACGCGGCCGGCCTGGTACAAACGCCGGTCGACGCGCGCGAGTTGCCGCTCCATCGGCTGTGTGAGAATGCGGGTGTGCGGGATCACGCACAGATGTCCGGGGATGTCCCAGACTTCATCGAGCGTGGTCATCCACTCGAGCGATCGATCGAAGCGCGCCAGATTCACCGGCCGCGAGTAGGCTCGCAGAGTCTTTTCGCCGGCGGGGTTGTAATAGTGCTCGAAGTAACTGATCGCCAGTTCCCGGATGGTGGCGTACACTGGCTCACGCGAGCGCAAGCCGGCGTAATCGGATTTGGCGACGGCTCCCCAGTGCCCGTGAGCGCGGTACACCGCCAGCACATGATCGGAATCGCGTACCGCTTCGAGATCCACCAGCAAGGGAGGATGGCCCAGCCGGCGCAGTGCCATCGCGGCGAATAGCGCACCTTCCATGCAGTGCGCCACGCGTTTCCGCAGAACCATGCGCGGCGAATAGCACGTGTCGCCGTGGGGTTCCTGGTTGTAGGCGATCTCATCATCTAGAAACTGCTGGATTTTTGCGGGTGTAGTCAAGCGATGCAGCACCCTGACAGGCTATCGCAAGTGCCTACGCCATTGGTATACTCACGGGCATGTGGGAGCTCCGGCTCGGCGACGAAATTGACGATTATTGTGTGAAGTGCCGCCGGCTGACCAATCATGCGGTGGTCTCCTTGGTAGACGCCAAAGCGGCTAAGGTTCGCTGCCGGAGCTGTTACTCCGATCACGACTTCCGCAACGAGCAGGCGCCTCCGTCGAAGAAGGAACTGGCGCGGCAAAAAGAATTGTTTAATGCTGTGCTCGCCGGGGTGGCTCCGCCGTCCACTGAGACTCTGCCCGAACCGGCGGACCCGGCCATCGAACCGGAAGTCCAAACGCCGCCGGCCAAGCTTAAGAAGAAGAAAGCTTAGCTTTCCTCCGGAGCCCATTCGCGCCACTGGTCTAAAAGCGGAAAATAGAGCCCTACTCTCACCGGATTTCCCAGCGGTGCCAGGATTCTCGCGTAACGCTCCATTTGATCGCGATAACGGCGCTGCTGTTCATCTAGGAACGTCTCCAGATTTCCGCCTTCGTGCTCGCTGGTTTTGAAATCAATGATCCAGCGCACGCCGCGCTCTATGAAAGTGCGATCCACCAGACCGCGCACCAGTTCCCCGTTCACGGCGCCCGTGACTGCATATTCGGAATGCGCGTCTTCATGCGGTTCCAGAATCCAACGCCCGCGACGGCTGGTGCGGATGCGGGCGAGCGCCTGGCGAACCCGCTGAGCCGTAGCTTCCAGATCGAGCGGGGAAGCGCCCGCGTGCGTCAACGCTCGCCGAATTACCGGCAATTCGGGACCCGGCTCATCCACCCCCGGCATGCGCTGCAGGAAGGCGTGGACCACGGTGCCGGCGTGGCGCAGGCTCTCGCCCACCCATTCGAAAGTTGGTGCATGGGGCTCGGCATAAGGAGCCGCCGCGCTATGCCAATCGACCGGTGCCGGCAACTCCGGCAAGCTCCACGAATCAGGCAAGCGCCGTAGCACGCCTGGCGGCGGCGCGGGGTCTGGCACCGCTGCCGCAGTAACACGCCTAAAGCCATCGCGCTCTTCATCGGAGAGTGCCGGCCACAGGTCGGCGAGCATGGAATCCGACGCGGGCTCGCCGTTCTCGCCGACATGCCCCATCAGGTGCAAACGCTTCCGGGCGCGAGTGGCGGCCACGTACAACTGCCGCGTGCGTTCCCACTCACCCTTTCGCCTTTCGATGTCCCGCAGAAACCGATAGAGAGCATCGGGCTCGGCGCGAGTCTCATCGATCGGCGCCATCAGACATTCGAAACGGCCCGCTTGTAACCGCTCATGGAACAAAACCAGTGGCTTGTCATCGGGTTTGGGACGGCGGCCGAGCCCAGGCACGATGACAGTGTCGAACTCCAGGCCCTTGGCCTTATGGATGGTCATGACATGCAGTCCCGCTCCCACCGGGTTTTCCGGCCGCGCGTAGAGGTCGGCGACGCGTTTCTGGAAGCGGTCGAAATCACGCAGGTCCGCACTCGCTTGCGAGGTTTCGAGAAGGTCGAAATAGGCCGCAGTGTCTTCGAGCGCGGCTTCTGCCTCCAGGCAGGCGGGGCCACCTAGCTTCATCCAGACGCGCTCCACCCAGCGGCGCAGCGGCCAGCGGCCTTGCTCGGCAAACGCTTCTCGCAGGATTTCGCGCACGCGACTCGCGCGTCCGCGGCCGTCATCGCTAAGAGCGGCCAGATCCTGCAGGCATTCCCAGATGCTGATTGAGACGCGATCGCGCACCAGCGCTTCGAGATCCGCGAGAGTCAGCCCGCACCAAGGCGCGCGCAGGATCGACAGCCACGCGATCCGGTCCGCCGGATCGAGCACAGCGCGCGTGAGCGCCAGGAGATCGCGCACACTGGAGCGCCCGGCGAGCGGATCGATTTCAACCGCGCTGAACGGGAGTGCGGCGGCTTTGAGCGCCTCGGTAATCGCGAACAAATGCGAGCGGGCGCGAACCAGGATGGCGATCGACCCCCCCGGCTCCTCGCGCCGCGCCGCTTGGATACGGCGGACTACGCAAGCAGCCTCAAGCTGGTCTTCCCCTTCCACAAAACCGTCGATAGTGACGACACCGCTGTCCCCCGGCTGTGCCGGTTGCGCGGCGGTGTAGGTCACTGCGCCGGTTTCGTCGTCTTCGAGCGGCGGGAAGCTGCGGGCGAGCAGCGCGTTTACCCGTTCGACGATGGCCGGCTGCGAACGGCGGTTCAAGTGGAGTTGCAACGGCTCCAGCCTCAAGTCGCCGATCCCTTTGCGTTCTACTTCGCCAAACAACGCGACTTCGGCCTGACGGAAGCGATAGATCGACTGCATCGGGTCGCCCACTAGAAACAGTGTGCGGCCGTCGCCGGGCTGCCATCCTCCGGTTAATTGCTTGAGCAGTTCGAATTGTGCGCGCGAGGTGTCTTGGAATTCATCCACCAGCAGATGCTCGATGCGCGAATCCATGCGGTAGGCCACTTCTGTGGGGTTGTCGATCCGCCCCAGTGCCGCGCGGGCGGCGATACCCAGCTCCACGAAGTCGATGACACGCTCCGCGCGAAATACCATTTGGAGTTGCGCCACGGCGAGCCTCAACGATTGCAATAGAGCCCGCAAGACCTCCCACTGCGCGTCGCTATAGCAGGGCGGCGGTAGCTTGCGGAGTGACTTCAGCGCTTCGAGCAAACCATCGCACTGCTGAAGCGCCAGGATCAAGTCCGCACATTGATTCTTGCGGGCATCGCTGCCCGGCGGGAACCCGCATCTCACTGTCAGGCCCTTGCGCTTACGCCATTCGTCGTTTCCGGTCAAGACCAGATTCGACAGCTCTCGCCATATCTCGGAATTTTCGATCGTGGCCCCGGGCCATGCCCGAAGATCGCGCAGGTGAGCGATGGCATAGCGCCCCAGTTCCATCCAAATCTCCCGGAACTCGGAAGGAACCAAGCGATCCACAGTGGCGAGGCCTTTAATCACCGTGTCCGCCAGCGCCATTTCCAACTCGGTCCGCGCGTCTTGATCGTCCAGGTGCAGCAAGTTCACCCACTGATCGCGCTTGGCCAGCATAGTCGCGATCAATTCGCGGGCGTGCATCGAGTTGTTATCCAAGTGGCGCAGCAACGTCGTAAGCGCCTGCTGATAATCGGAATTGCTTTCCAGCAGCGTAAGATGCGCGGCTTCTTGATACAACTGTCGCGCGTCCTCTTCGATGCGCGGCATGCCGCCCAGGCGAGCGAGCCACGGCATCTCGCCGGTGATCGACATACACAGCGAATCGATGGTTTGCACGCGCAGGCGACCGGGGTGTTCGAGCAGAGCCCAACCCTGCTCGCGATCCCGCTGAAGCACCGCGAGCGCCAACTGCCGCGTGGTTTCCAGATACCGTTTCTCGACCGGCGTTCCGTCTTTTGCATCGCGCAGGGCGCCGAGAGTGCGATCCAGCATTTCCCCCGCGGCTTTCCGCGTGAATGTGATCGCCACGATGGCTTCTGGTTTATTGACGACCGCGAGGAGCCGCAGAAACCGCTGGATCAGCAGCTCAGTCTTGCCGGAGCCCGCCGGCGCTCGCACCGTGAACGAACGCGCGGGATCCAGAGCCGCTTTGCGCTGCGGTTCGTCAATCTCGTGGTGAATTACAGGACTACTCACTGGCCTCTTCCTCTGGGGTGTCGAAGGCCCGCACCTCCGCGATCCGGCACAGCGAATGGAGTTCGCAGAACTCACAGGTTTTCGCGCCATACTTGGGTTCGACAGCCGCATCGCCCCGCAAAAAACTGGCGCCAAGCTGGTCGACGACCTTCTCCCATTCGGGTAGCCGCTGGGTGAGTTCGGCGCCGCTATAACCCAATAGCTCCGTGTGGCCGGGGACCAGTTTGGCGAAATACACTCCCGCGATCGTGCGCGGACTTTTCGCTGCGTAGAGCGGCAGTTGTGGCGCATCGGGCCGGTCGCCATCCCAATCCTTGAGATTCAGCTTGTTGGAGGTTTTGTAATCTAGGATGACATGCGTTCCAGCGGGGAGTTGCTGATCGATGCGGTCCACCTTGAGTTTTAGTTCTAGTCCGCCGGCATTGACGATGCGCGATTCCTCGCGCTCGATCACAATGAAATCCGGCCGGCGTCTTTCCTCCTCCAGCCATTCGGTAATCAGGTTATGCAGGCGCGTTTGTTCCAACGCACGGGACCGTTCGAGCGAGGCGTTCCTGTGACGGCGGCTCAAACGGCTGTCGAGAGCGGCCCTCACGCACTTTTCAATGGCAGAATCAATCTCTTGCGCGGGCCGGGTCAACAGTTCCCGTTGCGATCCCATTTCACGCCAGAAATATTCCAGAGCTTCATGCGCCACGTTGCCACGCTCGGAAGGCGATATGCCCAGGTCCGGCGCATCCACGTCGCGCGCGCCCAGCCGATGCATCGCAAACGCGCGGAAGGGACACGCCGCCTGATTCGCCAGCAGGCTCATTCCGCCGCGCTGTAAGGTCTCCGGCGCTAAGGGCGGTGCCTGCCCCGTAGGTTGCTGATCCAAGGGAACCGCGGCCGCGAAGATTCTGCGCAAGGGATTTTCAAACTCCGCGCCGGGTTCCGCGACTTCCGGTAGCGCCTCAATCAAGGGGCTGACGCGCAGCTTTTCTTCGCCCGAGAATAACGGATAGCTGCACACTACTTCAGGTGCCGAGTCGAGCAGGCGTGCGGTGACGCGGCGCGCGTAGCTGAGTTCGCGATCCGGTGAGCTGTGCGGCATCCCAGCCGCACGTTGCAGCGACAAAGGCAGGAAGGGATTAGGGCGCGCCGCCTCCGGCCATGCGCCTCCGTGCAGTCCCGCGATCCATAGCGCATCGAACTGCGATCCGGCGGCTTCGAGCACGTCCATCACTTGAACCGGCGCCCCTTCGTCGCGGGGCGTGAAGCGTTTATGGCGGGCGATGCCGCGCAATCGTTGGAGCGCCTGGGCGTAAGTTATGCGCGGCAGCACCACATCCAGGGATGCGAGTTCGGAGAGAAGGTTCTTCCAAAGCTCGGTGGTCTGATGCTCGTCCGTGGAAAGCAGCCGGTCGCCGGGCCAGCCCACTCGCTCCAATAGCTTCGAGAACCCCGCGCTCCACTCGCTCGGATGCTGGCGCTCCCGTAATGCATCCACCGCCTGGGCCAGCGCGGGGAATGCCCGGCGCACGGCGTCGACTTCGAGGGAAATTTTCTCGAGACCCTGGCGGCGAAGCTCAGCATAGAGTCGCGAGCCGCGCGATTTATCCCAGCGCAGAAACGGCGATCGCATTAACATTCCGGCTTCGCCGATTTGCAGTCCAGGTTGAATTCCTAGCACCAGCAAGGCAGTCGCGATCATGGGCAGGTCCGCCGCGGGCGCTCCAGCGGAGATGTGGAAAGCGGCGTTAGTTCCGGCCGCGCGCGTAAACTCCAGGTTGGGATAAAAGGTATCGTCGAAAATCCGTTCCGCGGCGCTGGCCAGCCCAGCGAGCCCGCGCACCACGATCCCGATACGCGCATCCGCCTTCATCTCCAGCTTTCGTCTTGCCCAGGCAGCGGCTTGGACTAATTCATCGCAGGAGTCGCGAAGGCCTGCGCGGCAACGCTGGGGAACTCCCTTGGCCGGCTCTGATCGCCAGGCCGCCGCGTGGCAGGCTTCGAACAAGCTCTGGTCCGCGGGCGTGAATTCGTCGAAACCCGCATGGAAAATCGGTCCGGGAGCCAGCGTTCCGGCTGTGATCCGATCGAAAAGCGCTCGCGGGAGCTGGCTCGCCGTAATCCAATCCTGGTCTTGCAGTTTGCGTTCCACCAACCGCATCCAGCCGAGGAATGCTTCCGCGTCGGGCAAACCGTGAACTTCCGTGGGGTCGCAGCGCGCCTCCCAGGCGTACACTAAATCCCATGCCTTTGCCGCAGCCGAGACAGTCGCCGCTAAGTCGAGCAGGACATTCGCACCATCCGATGCCGCGATGGCCTGTTCCCACAAAACTCTTTCCTGCAGAGCGCTGAGCAAAACCGGCGTATGGAAGGGTTCGCGATACGCGCATTCCTGCCACGCCCGCGCAAGCCAGGTACCCCGCGGAAGAATATCCGCCGTCTCCCATACGCGGAGATGCTGACGGCGGCGCTCCGCGTCGTACTCCTGGCGCAGCTGCCGGCTCAAGCGCGAATTGGCCGTGACCAGCGTGCCTTGCGTGTAGGGATTCACCACCTGCGTTACCACTTACGTTAGTGTCGCGCGTCCAGCGGCCTGATTTCTACTGATTTCCAGAAAGTGCCTGGTATTTGCGCAGTAACTCAAACAGAACCACACCGCCCGCGGTGGCGACGTTCAGCGAGTGTTTGCTGCCCAGCATGGGAATGCGGATATGCACGTCGCAGCGCGCCGCGACTTCCGGACGAATGCCATCCACCTCGTGTCCGAAAACGATGCATACCGGGAAGGCCGGCTTCCACTCGAATAAATCTACCGCATGGGGAGTGGTTTCGATGGCGGCAATCTCATAATTGCGCTCGCGAAGCTGGTCGAGGAGCGGCAGCGGGTCGGACGCCTGTTCCCAGCGGACCACCTCCTCGGCGCCGAGAGCAGTCTTGCGAATTCCGGTCTGGGGAGGGCAAGCCGTAATTCCCGTCAGCACAAGTTGTTGGGCGGCCGCCGCGTCGGCGGTGCGAAAAAAGGATCCCACGTTGTACACACTGCGAACGTTGTCGAGCAGAATCACCACCGGAAGCGTGCCGATACCTTCGTAAGGCGAGGCCAGCGGTGTGGCGCGAAAAGGGAGCCGGTCCATAACTTAGTGCTGCTGCCACTATAGCGTGAGCGCAAGCCGGAGAACCGCGGCTATAATGGACCGTTGACGCTCTCGATCGTCATTCCCGCGTATAACGAAGAGCGCCGTCTCCCCGGGACACTGGACATAGTTTTCGCGTGGCTGGATACTACTCCCTACCGCGACACTGAAGTTCTGGTTGTCGACGACGGCTCGGCGGACGCCACTGCGGCGGTGGTCGAGAGCCGTGCCGCCCAGGAACCACGCCTGGGGCTGCTTCGCAATCCGGGCAACCGAGGCAAGGGCTACGCGATCCGCCACGGAATGCTGGAGGCTAAGGGCGATTGGATTTTGTTCTCCGACGCCGATCTCTCCGCGCCCATCGACGAACTTCCCAAGCTACTTGCAGCTGCGCAACAGCAAAATGCCGCGATTGCGATCGGCTCCCGCGCACTCGACCGCTCCCTGATTGGCGTGCATCAGAGCCAATGGCGCGAGATGTCCGGCATCGTTTTCAACCGCATCATGCGTCTGATCACGGGCCTGCCTTTCGCCGATACTCAGTGCGGCTTCAAGCTGTTTCGCCGCGACGCCGGCCGCCGGGTGTTTCCGCTGCAGCGTTTGGACGGCTTCAGTTTCGACGTAGAAGATTTATTTGTGGCGCGGACCTTGGGTATCCCCACTATCGAAGTTCCGGTCCGCTGGAACAATGTGGAAGGAACCAAGGTCGGCCTGATGCAAGGAGTCGCGTCATTTCTTGACTTGCTGCGCATCCGCTGGAATTGGTTGCAAGGCCACTACACGGATTAGACTGGAGGAATGGCAACCAAAGCCGGCGTCCGCACCATCCCCTTGCTCGATCTGACGCGCCAGTACCAGCCCTTGCGCGAGCCGATTCAGGCCGCTCTCACCAGCGTGATCGAATCGCAGCGCTTCATCCTGGGAGCCGGGGTGGAGCACTTCGAGCAGCGCTTCGCCGCCTATTGCGGGGCGCGTTTTGCAATCGGCTGCGCCTCCGGCACCGATGCGCTCGAACTGGCGTTAATGGCGCTGGATATTGGACCGGGCGACGAAGTGTTGACGGTGCCTTTCACGTTCTTTGCGACCGCGGGCGCCATTATGAGTACGGGCGCGCGGCCGGTATTTGTCGATGTCGAGCCCGGCTCTTTCAACCTGGACGTCCAGCAGCTGGAAAACGTGCTCGCGCAGCATCCGCGCATCCAAGCGATTCTCCCGGTGCATCTCTATGGCGGCTGTGCGGACATGGGCCCGATTATGGACCGTGCTGCTGCTCGCGGCATTCCGGTGATCGAAGACGCGGCGCAAGCTGTCGGCGCGGAATGGCGCGGCCAGCGCGCCGGCAACATTGGGAACGTCGGCTGCTTCAGTTTTTTCCCGACTAAAAATCTGGGTGGCTTTGGCGACGGTGGCATGCTCACTACTAACGATGGAGAACTGGCGCGCAAACTGAAGGCGCTGCGCATCCATGGCTCGTTCGAAAAGTACGTCCACCAGTGGCCCGGCATGAATTCGCGGCTGGACGCGCTGCAGGCCGCGGTACTCGACATTAAGCTGGATCATCTGAACGATTGGAATCGCGCGCGCCAGCATAACGCCGCGCTGTATCGCGAGGCGCTGAGGGATGTGGTGATCGCGCCCGCGATGCCGCCGCATCAAACCAACCACGTCTTCAATCAGTTTGTGATCCGCTGCCAGCACCGGGATGAGTTGCGGGCGTTCCTGGCGGAGGCCGGCGTCGGCACCGAGATTTACTACCCTCTCCCCCTGCATCTGCAACCGGCGCTGGCGAGTTACGGGTACAAGGCGGGCGATTTCCCGGTTAGCGAGCAGCTCGCCAAGGAAGTGCTGGCGCTGCCGATATTCGCCGAGTTGGCCGAAGATGAGATCGCCGCCGTCGCCGGCTTGATTCACGAATTCTACCAGCGAGGATAACCATGTCTAGGCGGTACTGTTTTCTCGCAGTGCTTCTAGCGGGAGCCACTCTGTGCATCGCTGCGGACGACTTGCCCGCCATCCCGCAAACGCCCAAAAGGCCCGTCACCGACGAATACCAGGGCGTGCAGGTTGTCGACGATTATCGCTGGCTCGAACCATCCGCCGACGCCGATGTCCGCAAGTGGAGTGACCAGGAAAACGCACGTACCCGCGCGTATCTTGATCGGCTCGCGAACCGTGCCGCCATTGTGGAGCGCCTGAATCAACTGAACAGTAACTCTGCCGTTCGCTTTTCGTCGCTTAGTTCCCGCGGTGGCGTGCTCTTTGCAATTAAGACACAGCCGCCCAAGCGGCAGCCTTACCTGGTGACGCTGGCATCACCCGACGATTTGAATTCAGCCCGCACTGTTGTCGATCCCAACACGCTTGATCCCAGCGGTTCGACTACTATTGACTTCTATGAGCCCTCGCTCGATGGCAAGCTGGTAGCTGTCTCGCTGTCCAAAGGAGGCACCGAGGAAGGCTCGGTTGCGGTGTTCGAAGTCGCCACCGGAAAACAGCTAGCCGACATGGTTCCACGCGTGAATGGGGCCACGGCCGGCGGAAGCGTCGCCTGGAATCGCGACGGAAATGGATTCTGGTACACGCGCTACCCGCGCCCAGGCGAGCGTCCCGCCGCTGACCTAAATTTCTATCAACAGGTTTACTTTCACCGCCTCGGCACCCTCACGGCGCAAGATGAATACGCCACCGGCAAACAATTTCCGCGCATCGCCGAAGTCGAACTGCGATCTTCCGACGACGGCAAGTATCTCCTGGCGCGCGTAGCCAACGGTGATGGCGGCGAATTTCTGCACTTCATGCTGCTGCCCGACGGCCGGTGGCATCAGATCACGCGCTTTGCCGACCATACCTCGCAGGAAGCCTTTGGACCGGACGGAACGCTGTATCTTTTGTCGCGCAAGGATGCTCCCATGGGCAAGCTGTTGGCCCTCGCGCCGCCCGCCTTTTCCGTCGCCAACGCGAAAACGATTTTGACGGCCACCCGTTCTTCCATCGACGATTTCGTCCAGGCCGGATCGCATCTATACGTCCGCTACATGGCCGGCGGACCGTCGAAATTGTTTGACGTGGAAGCCGGCAAGCCCGACCGGCCCCTCGGTATCCCGCAAGTTTCCTCCGTAGGCCAACTGGTGGCCGTGAGTGGCAATCAGCTTCTATTCGAGAACCAAAGTGATGTCGAGCCTTCAGCCTGGTATCGCTACGACCCCGCGAATGGGCAAGTCAAGAAGACCGCCATGGTCCAGACCGCGCCGGCGGATTTCAGCGACATCGAAGTCGTCCGCCAAACCGCCGCATCGAAGGATGGTACGCGCGTACCCATGACCATCCTGCGCCGCAAGGGCATTAAGCTCGACGGCAAGAATCCCACCCTGCTCACGGGCTACGGCGGCTATGGCATCAGCCAACGGCCGAACTTCTCGGTGCGCCGCCGGCTTTGGCTGGATCACGGCGGAGTGTGGGTGATCGCCAACCTGCGCGGCGGCGCCGAGTTCGGAGAGACCTGGCACGAACAAGGCCGCCTTACCCATAAGCAGAATGTTTTCGACGACTTTATCGCCTGTGCGGAGTTCCTGATCAAGGCGAAGTACACCAGCCCCGAAAAGCTGGCCATCGAAGGTGGCAGCAACGGCGGTTTGCTGATGGGTGCCGTGCTGACCCAGCGGCCCGATCTGTTCCGCGCGGTGGTTTCCCACGTGGGCATCTATGACATGCTGCGCGTTGAGACTTTCCCGAACGGCGTTTTCAACGTGACTGAATTCGGCACCGTCAAGGAAAAGGATCAGTTTCAGGCGCTCTACGCTTACTCGCCTTACCATCACGTGAAGGATGGCACCGATTACCCGGCAGTGCTGTTCCTGACCGGCGCCAATGACGGCCGCGTGGACCCCATGAATTCGCGCAAAATGGCCGCGCGCCTGCAAGCCGCGACGCATTCCGACCGCCCCATCCTGCTGCGCACTAGCTCCACTTCAGGCCACGGAATCGGCACCGCCTTGAACGAACGCATCGAGCAGGACGCTGACGTATTTTCGTTCCTGTTCGATCAGTTGGCTGTGAAGTAGATCCGCGTCACATGGGGCCCGGAGCCCGAAAGCAAAACACGCAATACCGGAGCGGCTTCCCGATGCCCGTACTCCTTGGAACGCCAGCTAAATTCGCCGTCAATCTCGAGCCGCGCTTCGGCATCGGGGGAAATGACGAAATCCACGGAGGCTCCGATGCGATACTTTCCAGGCGAGACCAGTTCCGGCTTCACGACGAAATGCCAAAACTGTTCGATGGGAGGTGGACCCCCGATGGAATCGGTGATGACCAGGCAGTCCGCCTCCAGTTCGAAGCGGCGCCGGTGAGTGAACCCGCGTGCGGAGCATTCGGCTTCCAGAACGTGCTCATTTCGATCGATGACGCGCACCGCAGGTTTATCGATCCATCGGAATGGCCCAGCGGGGGTCGCCTGGTCGAGGCCTCCGGCACGAACGGTGTTGTGTGCGGCGCTGGATCGGAAGCGGTCGCGAGCCGCGGGATCGCCCAGATAGCTGAAGGTTCCCGAATCGATTAGAATCTCTTCGCGGCCGATACGTAGTATCACGCTGAGAGTGTCGGAGTGGCTGTGCCCGGCAGAGCGTGGTCCTAAGGGCCCGGCATCCGCGATCAGATGCAGGTTGCCGCGAGTGACGATCCACAGGCCGGTGTCAGGAAAAAAGGCGGTAGCGGGAGGAGCGCCGCACCCGCCATCTTGAAGTGCGGATACGCCTATCCACCAAGCGGCTTGCGTATGAAGATCGGTTGCCGGGCCGGACCAAGCCGGCCGCTGAAAGACCACGCCGCAGGTCGCCAGCGTCGCGCGGCCAAATTGTGAGCCGGTCCCGTAAGGATGAAAGAAGCGCCCGCCGTCGTCATCGCCCAGCAAGGGAATTTCCCGCTGCGGGCCGAGAATGCCATGCAGGAATTCTGCCATGCGAGCCACTTTTTCAGGCACCGGCTCGCCGGCAATCAAGTAGTGGGCCAAAAACATATCCAGCGCATACACGTGATAGTACGTGGATTGCTCGAAGTGGCTGCCGTCATTTCGCACCTGGGATTCTAATTGCTGCCGGGTCACTGAGGTTCCGAGCTCGCGCCAATACGAAGAGCGCGGAAATTCGGGAAACAAGCGGCCCAGTGCATCCAGCACCACTGCCTCACCCAGCAGATGCGTATTGGGCGAGAAATAGAACGACAGGTTGTGCTCGAGATGGCACCCGTGCCGATAGAGTCCCCGCAGTAAATCCCGGCGGGCGACGGCGGACAAGCCTTGCCCCGCAATATGCCACACCCAGATCCAGGACCATGCTCGAAACGCGATTTCGAGAGCGCTGCACCAGTTGATGCCGCGCCACGGCGGATTGGCGGCATACCAGCTGGAGAGAAGAGCCTCGATGCCATCGACAAACTCCCGGCGTCCCGTGAAGCGCCAGGCTTGCGCCATGGCCACTAGATACTGATGGCGATTCAGTTCCCAGATCACCTTATGGTCACCGACGGCGGTGCCATCCAAATACGGAACCCGGCGAAAGTAAGGGGTGCCGGAAACCTTGCCGGAAACGAAATCCCGCCGCCACTCGGGCGACGGTCCGCACTCCCGAATTTGTCCGAATAAAATGTAGCGGCCGTTTAGAGCGTGCTGCGCGATGCTTTCCACTTCCTGGGCGAAGGTGCTGCCGCGCAAGCGATCGGCCACAGCGGCGGGATCCGGTAAACCGGGGCAGGGCGACGGCGGCTCCGCAAACTCACGCGGCAAATCCGGCGGCGAAACCCAGGACCGAAGGTTCACCGCTTCCTGTCTCAGGCGGAAGAGAATCTCTGCTGCGCTGCGCACGAAGTTCAATTATCCGATACGGGATCACGGACATGGAACCGTTCTAGCCTCAGCTATTGGTTCGATTGAGCATTGACGCTGGAGATCGTGTTTCCGACATACTGCAGCACCAGCGCGCCGACTCCACCCGTTCCCGGAGACGTGACGTCGAAAGTAACCCAGCCTTTAAAATCCTGCCCCTGAGGGAAAGCGGCATTTCCGAATCCGCCAAAGGGTTGACCCGGCTCCCAGGAAAACACCATGCCGATCGCGCCCGCGGCGGGGATCTGAAAATCGTTATAGGTTACGACTTTCCCCTGTTGGTCCCGAAGCGTGCCTCTTACCGTGACCGGAGTCGATCCCGGATTCATGATCGCCGCCGAAACCTCTTGATCGGTTTGAGGATCGGCCTCCTGGTTGGCACTAATCGCCACCGGCGCCATCCAGCTGGTGGCGGCAGCGGCTGCCCGCTCGGTGATCTGCGAGGAGTAGGATTGGCCGCTCGGTCGCGCCAGGAACGCCAGCTGCGGAGAGGCCAGTTTTCTCAGTGCGACCGGATCCACCGAGGAGTATTGCACCAGCACCGAACCAAACGACAGCGTATTGGGGTCCGCCTGGCTAGTACAGTTTTGACCGTGAACATCGCAACCAGCCGGAGGATACACAAAGTGGACATCGACCGATTGTCCTGCGTTCAGCGTGTAGTTTGCGCTTTCACCCACTTGCAGCTGGCCGGTGCGATTGTCCGTGAAATAGGCTGGCAGATGGTTTTGCAAGCCGCTGGTGGCCGACACCACCGGAAGCAGCGTAAAGTGAAGCTGCACGGCGCCGTTTGTGGTGCTGGGGGGATTGACCGCTTTCAAGCGACTCTCCCAGCCGCCGCCAAAAACCACCCAGGGAAGCGTATATTGAACGGTACAAGTACCATCCGGCGCCGTTGCGAACTCCGCGCAGCGCGTTAAAGAAGTCACGCTGGCGCCTGCCGTGGGCGGGCTTTGCGAGTTCAGTTCCACGCTCGACACCGCGTTCCCCACGTATTGGAGAACCATCGCCGCCACGGATCCACCGCTCGGAGAGATGACCTGGAAGGTAACTAAGCCGTTGAAGTCCTGGCCCAGCGGAAACATAGCCTGCCCGAAACCGCCGAACGATTGGCTCGGCTCTTGAGAAAACACCAGTGCGACTGCGCCCAGAGACGGAACCTGTATATCCCGGAAAGTTACCGTGCGCCCGTTTCCATCGTAGAGCGTTCCCCGCACCGTAATTGCTGACGGCCCCGGATTGGCCAGAGCGGCGGCGGCTTGTTGGTTGGCTTGCGGATTCGCGGTCTGATTCGCGTTCACCGCGACTGGCGCTGTCCACAGATTGGCGGCCGGCATCTCACGCTCGGTGGTTTGCCAGCCGTAAGTCCCGTTTGCGGTATTTGCCAGTAAGGCTAGTTGAGCTTTGGCAATGCCTCTCAAAGAAGCCGGGTCGTCGGATACATACTGGAGCAGTATAGAGCCATAGGCGGTTGTATTGGAGTCCGCCATGCCGCCGCAATTTTGGCCATGACTGTCACAGCCCGCTGGCGGAGACAGAAAATCGACCGCAAGTGATTCGCCCGCGTTAACGGCGTAAGTTGCGTTTTCAGCAAGCTGCATTTGTGCGCTTCTGCTGTCCTTGAAAAAGGCTGGCATGTGGTTCTGGACACCGCCCGTCGCCGGTATGGCCGGAAGCAGCGTAAAGCTGAACTGGATCGCTCCTCCGGCGGTTCCGCTGGAGAGGTTCCCCACATTCAGCCGGCTCTCCCAGCCGCCGCCAAACGTAATCCAAGGAAGCACGTCCTGAATCATGCAGAGACCACCCGGGGAGGTCTGGAATTCCTGGCAATCCGTGGCTACGGCTAAGGCGATAGTGACGGCCTGGCTTTGGCCATTCAAATCAGCCGTCACTGTAGCGTTCTGGCTGCTGTTCACGCTTCCCGAAGTTGCCGAGAAAGTGGTGCTAGTTTGACCCGAAAGTACGGTGACATTAGAAGGCACCGAAAGCAAAGGGCTGCTGCTTGCGATCGATACCACCGAATCACCAGTGGTGACGGTATTCAAGCTCACCGTACACTTGGCCGACACATGACTCGTCATCGCGGTGGGAGAGCAGGAGAGCGAGGGCTTACCCTTTCCGCTGCTCTTGGCGGTGAGAGTGAAAGTCTGCGAAACGCTGTTTAGAGTGGCCGTCAGCAGAGCGCTCTGGGTGGTGCTTACTGCAGCGACGGTTGCACTAAATGTCGCGCTGCTGAGCCCCGCGCCGATATTCACACCGCCTGGAACCGTCACGCTGGTATTGTTGCTCAGCAGGGTGACACTGACGGCACTGGACGCGGCCGCCGTCAGCGTTACCGTGCAGGTCGAAGCTCCGGGAGCATTCACGCTTGCCGGCGAGCAAGTTAAGCCGCTTAGCTGAGCGGCTGCCGCCAGACTAACGACGGCTTGCTGGCTTTGGCCATTCAGGGTCGCCGTGACCGTGGCGTTCTGGCTGCTATTGACGATTCCTGAAGTCGCCGTGAAGGTGGTGCTGCTTTGGCCGGATTGCAAGGTGACGCTGGCGGGTACCGAAAGCAGTCCATTGCTGCTCGCGAGCGAGACGGTTGCCGCACTGGTGGCCGCGTTACTCAACGTCACCGTGCAAGTGCTCGACGCGTTACTGCTTAAGCTGGAGGGTGCGCAGGCGAGCGATGTGAGCTGCGCAGGAGCGCTCCCGGTGGCGGTGAGCGTAAAAGTCCGGGAAACACTGTTCCATGTGGCGGTCAGCAGCGCGGTTTGATTGGAGACCACCGCGGCGACGGTTGCAGTAAACGCGCCACTACTCAGTCCCGCGCCGATATTCACACTGTCCGGAACAGTCACGCTGGTGTTATTGCTCAGCAGCGCGATGGTAATCGCGCTCGCTGCGGCCGAGGTCAACGTAATGGTGCAGGCGGATATCCCCGGGCCGCTTACGGTTGACGGCGAGCAAGTTAAGCTGCTGAGCTGAACGGCTGGGGCTAGACTAATGACAGCTGATTGGCTCTGGCCGTTCAAAGTCGCCGTCACCGTGGCAGACTGGCTGCTGCTCACGGTTCCCGAAGCCGCCGCGAAAGTGGCGCTACTTTGGCCCACCGGCACGCTGACACTGGCGGGAACCGAAAGCACTCCATTGTTACTCGCGAGCGAAACCACGGCCGCACTGGTGGCCACTTGATTGAGTGTCACGGTGCAGGTGCTCGAGGCGTTGCTGCCCAGCGTCGCAGGCGCACATGACACCGATGTGAGCTGCGCCGGCGCGTTCGCGGTGAGCGTGAAAGTCTGCGATCCGCCGTTCAGTGCGGCCGTCAGCAGCGCAGTCTGATTAGAAACCACTGCGGCGACGGTGGCAGTAAATGCGGCACTATTCAATCCCGCGCCGATATTCACGCTGCCCGGAACCGTCACGCTGGTGTTGTTGCTCAGCAGAGTGATGCTGACGGCGCTCGCGGCAGCCGCGGTCAGAGTAACGGTACAAGTGGAGGTTCCGGGACCGTTTACGGTTGACGGCCAGCAATTCAAGCCGCTCAGTTGCGCGGCTGCAGCCAGACTAATGATGGCCTGCTGGCTCTGGCCGCTCAGGGCCGCCGTGACGGTTGCGTTCTGGCTACTGCTCACGGTTCCCGAAGTCGCCGCGAAAGTGGCGCTGCTTTGACCCATCGGCACGGTGACACTGGCCGGGACCGAAAGCAATCCGTTATTGCTCACCAGCGAGACGCTTGCCGCACTAAGGGCGGCTTTGTTCAAGGTTACTGTGCACGTGCTCGAGGCATTGCTCGCCAGCGTCGCGGGTGCGCAAGCCAGCGAGGTGAGCTGCGCCGGAGCAACCAAGCTGAGCGTCTTAGTGAGGTTGACGCTGCCCGCGCTCGCCGTGACGATAGCCGACTGATTAGTGCTAACCTGTGCCCCGGTTGCCGTGAAGCTATTGGTGGTCTGCCCGGCAGCGACCGACACGCTCGCGGGCACCGTCAGGCTGGTGTTATTGCTAGAAAGTAGAACCGCGAATCCGCCCAGCGGGGCTGTCCCGGTCAGCGTGACCGTACACGGGGTGCTTCCCGGAGTATTAATCGTTAGACTGGTGCAGCTTAGACCGCTTAAAGAGACCGACACTGGGAGGGAAATCGCGCCTCCAACTCCGCTTGATGTAATGGGAGAACCCAAGCCCGTCGTGGCGATCACATTGGTAAGCTGGATCGGAATCGGGTTGCTCAAAGGACTCGCTGCAATTTGGAACGTTACTGTCGCGACTGTGCCATCGGCAATTACGTTACTGTTCAACCCGGCAATGAGACAATTATTTCCGGAACAGGAAAGGGACTTTCCGGCGCTGGTAAGGGATGCATCCGCAGCTACCGTGACCAACGTGACATCGGAGGAAAAACTAAAGGACCACTGGAGTCCAGTGGCTCCGCCGGGAGGGGTCACGATGTTGGTCGACGTCAGTTTGATGGGAAGTACTATCGTCCCCCCAGGCGTCCCGGACCCAGATCCTACAGATAAGGCTACGCTTTGTCCAAAAGCAACCGTTTGTAAGCCCAGCAGGACCACGGTACTAAGAAAAATATTGCGTGCCACATTTGTCTATCGATCTCCCTGAGGTAAGCGGGCAGTGGGGCTTTCACCTAAGGAGTAACGGGAATCCCGTTAGGGAAGTCTTAAGCACTTCAAGGTTGGTTGGAGGATCGCCTTACCGCGAAGACTAGGGTTCACCGCTCGGAGTCTAGTTTGGAACCTAACCTGGGCGGAATCATGCCGATTTGTTCAGCCCCCTATTACATCGCGGCGCCGAAACCAAGAAGATGTATGCTCAGGTTAGGGGCGTCTTTTGAAAGTTGAATCGGTTCCCAACCCAATCCGAGCCGGCCTTCGGTTCCTGATGACTCCGTTGCGGACTCCGATCTCGTGGCTGGGACAGCACGGGCTGCTACCGCCAGTCACCCGAAGCGTGATTCCATACCGTTGGGCCACTGAACCGTTCATAGTGTATGGAGATCGGTGGAGCTGCAAATATCAATCCGGTCCGCGAGATGCGATTGGCCACTTTCTATTCTTTAATGGGTTGCGGAAATGGGAATCAGAGACCATCCCGCTGTTTACTGATCTGGTCAGGGCGTCTCGCTGTTTCCTGGATGTCGGAGCGAATTTCGGTATCTACACATTAGTTGGCTGTAGCGTGAACCCGAGCCTCCAGGTAACGGCTTTGGAGCCCGTTCCGGCGATCAATGCGGCGCTGCTTGAAAACGTGCGGCGTAATGGTTTCGAAAGCCGTGTCACGGTGATTCAGGCCGCTGCCTCGAAGGAGGAAGGTCTGGTTCCATTTCACGAGTCCGATGAACCCACCATGGGCAGTCTAAATGTGGAGGGTTATGGGGGCCACTCCGGAAAGTTGATCCAGGTTCGCACGCTGACGCTGGACTCCCTGAACGTCAAGCCGGATCTTATCAAGATTGATGTCGAAGGATTCGAGGATGTGGTGCTTGAAGGCGCCGAGGAATTACTTGTGGCTTGTCGGCCGCGAATTATTCTGGAGGCGAATCCGGATGGGCCGTATGAGCGGGTAACGCACATTCTCCGCCGCCACGACTACCTCTTCCAGCATCTCACTCCTTCAGGTCCGCGTCCGGCGGCGTTCATCCAGCCAAGCCCCGGCGAAGATTTCCGCAACTGGTTGTGTTTGCCTGCGAGCGACGCGCTGGTCGAAACCGGACCCCTGAGCTAAGGTTTCGACATCAGCACTGTCGTCGCTCTCGGCTATGTAAGAAAAGATTTATAGAGCCTTTGGATGCGTCGCACGGACGCGTCGCGGTTGAAATTTTCCCGCACGAAGGACGTAGCGCTTTCGCTCAATTGGTTTCGCAGGGATCGCGAAGTGATCAGCGATCGCAGCTGGCGGGCCAGATCTTCCGCGTCGCCGGGCGTGAACAATAGCCCGGTTTTTCTGTCGAGCACTAATTCGGGATTTCCGCCGACCCGCGAAGCGACCACCGCACAGCCGCTGGCCATGGCTTCGAGCAGCGAATTGGACAAGGCTTCGGAAAGCGACGGCAGGACAAAGATGTCGATCTCGCGCAGCCACACGCGCACGTCCGCAACGGCCGGTTGAAAAACACACTGCGGCCCCAGGCCGTGCTGCCGCGCCCGTTCCTGCAAAGGGGCGAGCATGGGACCGTCGCCCACAATGAGCAGCCTCAGGCCGGGTGCGGCGTCACGCACTTGGGCGAACGCGTCGACCAACGTGGGTAGCCCCTTCTCGGGGCGCAACGCGCACACCACGCCGATCACCAGCGATGCGTCCGCAATAGGCTCCGGGCGGAGCGGAGGCAGCGGCTGGTAATGTTCGATGTCGATCCAATTGGGACACACATGCAGGAGTTCGGGCCGCGCCCCTTCGTCCTCGATCATGTGCACCCGCATGGCCTCGCAATTCACTACAATCCCGTGCGCCAACCGATCACTGAAGCGCGCCAGCCGGCGGTAGCGAGGCTGCAGGCCCCGGTACGCTCGCTGGCTTGAAAGCACGGCCGGTACCCCGAAAGCTCGGGCCACGGGTACGCCGAAGCAAGTCAGCGGCAGGTCGAAGGTATGCACCAGTTGGATGCCATGGCGCCGGATGTATTGTCCCATTTTCCAGGCGCCTTCGAGAGCATTAAACTGCTTGAAGGAACGCACCGGCAGTGCCAGAATCGGAATGCCGGCCCGGCGCAGTTCCTGAGCCCGGAATCCATCTTCAAAAAAGCACCCGACATGCGCTTCAAACTCGGACTTGTCAAGGGACTGGGCGAGTTCTGCCATCTGCCGCTCACTTCCCCCCAGTCCCAAGTCGCGGACCATCAGGAGCACGGGCTTCGGCGCCGCCGCGGACATCAAAATAGAATCGCTCCGAGCGTCGCCGTACGCGCACACGTTACAATTGCTTGTTGAATTCCACTACGCCGCCTCGTCTCGCCTACCTGGTGAGTCAGTACCCCGCCGTTACGCACACATTCATCTTACGGGAAATCAGGAAACTGCGAACCCTGGGCTGCGACGTGCAGGTGGTGTCGGTGCGCGGGCCGGATCGTCCGCCGGCTAAGCTTAGCGCCGTGGAGCGCGAAGAATACCAGCGGACGCTAGTCATCTTCGAAGCCGGCATGACGGCGGTTGCCGGTGTCCATTTGAAAACCTTGTTGCGCCGGCCGAGGGGCTATTTCGCGGGTCTGCTCTACGCGGTGCGGTTGGGCGGTTGGGACCTTCGCCAAGTCTTCCTGAATCTGATGTATTTCGGCGAAGCGGTGGTCGCCGGCCATTGGATCCGGGCCCGCGGGCTGACCCACGTGCACTCGCATTTTGCTTCCACTCTGGAACTCTTCGTGGCCCGCGTTTTCCCTATTACCTTCTCGGCCACCATACACGGACCCGATGAGTTCAACGATGTTACCGGATTCTACATTGCCGAAAAGGTGGCCCAGGCGGCATTTCTGTGCGGCATCAGCCATTATGCCCGCAGTCAATTGATGAAAGCCTCCGATCCCCGGCACTGGCATAAGCTCGAGGTCTCGCCTCTGGGCGTGGACCCCAGTGTCTTTGTGCCGCGCCCGCATCGCGCGAACCCGGAGTGCTTCGAGATTCTTTGCGTCGGCCGCTTGGCGCCCGCCAAAGGACACCACATCCTGCTAGCCGCGGTGGCGCAGGTGGTCCGCCAGGGACGCAAGTCCCTTCGGCTGCGCCTGGTCGGCGATGGACCGGCGCGGCCCCATCTCGAACAGGCAATCCGCGAACTTGGCTTGGAGAACCATGTTCGCCTGGAGGGCTCCTGCAATCAGGACCGAGTGCGGGAGCTGTATCGCGAGACCGACCTATTCGCACTCACCAGTTTCGCCGAGGGCGTACCCGTGGTGTTGATGGAGGCAATGGCCATGGAAATTCCCTGCCTGTCGACTTGGATCACCGGCATTCCCGAACTCGTCCGGCATGGCGTCGACGGCTGGCTAGTATCCCCGGGCGACGCTGAGCAGGCGGCCGATGCGCTGGCTCATCTGATGGACCAGCCCGAGTTGCGCCAGAGCCTGGGGCAATCCGGCCGTGCGCGTGTCATGGAACGGTACGACTTGGAGCGGAATGTGACGCACCTTGCGGAGATTTTCGAGCGCCGGCTAACGAACGCCTGAGAGGGGCTTGCTAACATAGCTGCATGGCCGAACTCTCCCTGGACCCGTCCCCGGCGCTCGATCCTGCGATCGGAACCGGGAACTGGAAGGCATACTCGCTTCCGCTGGAGCGCATTTACACTGCCGCTGAGCAATGGAAACGCCGTTTGGAGGGCATTGAAAAACCCTGGCTCTGCTGGAATGTTAGCCCCCGCTGGTCAGTATTACAGCAGAAGCTGGTGCGGCATGTCGGCTGGACGCCTGTGGTAGGGTTCGATCCGCGCTTCGGCGCGCCACCGGTGATTCCGGAAGCGATTTTGATCGACTTTAACCAGAACTTCCAGTTCTCCGTGATGTGGCCCCACTTCCCGCTGGAGTTCGCGTTTCTATGGGCGCCTCGGCTCGCCTTCTGGCACGCCGATCTGCTGTGCCGCTTCCCGGTCTTGGAAAAACTGGCAACCATGTTCGCGGCAGTACCGGCCGGGAGCATGGCGGCGGTCCTCGACAAGGGCGGCTTGCGTAACGCCTTGAACTTCAAATCGCACCGCTACTGGGAGCTGAGTGGTTGTACCACGGCCGAAGCCAGCGCGGACCAGTTCCAGAAGGGTGCCGGGTGGTGGCGCTGCTGGGATCAACATCCCAGTTGCACTGACCCAGCAGAGCGTGCTCGCAGGAGCGCCTATTCCTACGACAGCGGCGTCGGCATTCTGTACTGGAAGAATGAGTATCGCGGCTCGGTGGTCGACGTAGACCTCAAGCTGGTCAACGAGGGGCATTGCAGCGAGATCACTTCCAAGAATTACGTCGAAGGACCGGGTCATCGCAGCGCGCAGCGAAACCTCGCTTGGGAGCTCGACCGGAATTATTCGATCGATGAGGTGGCCAAGCGGCTGGGGATCGCGTCTTTACTTGACTAACCGAGCTTGACTAACCCAGCTTGACTAACCCAGCTTGACTGACCCAGCTAGACTGACCCAGCTAGACCGGCCCCGCGCGCTCCAGAATCTGTTCAAAGCGCTCGACCGCAGCTTCCCAGGAGGCGTGCGCGATAACCCACTCACGAGCCGCTGAGCCGAGTTGCCGCCGTCCTGCGTCGTCGGCCAGAAGCCGGCTGCACTCGTCCGCGAAGTTTTCCGGCCGTTCGGCTAAACGGATTTGGTCGGGATGACGCACCGGCAGCCCCTCGGCTCCGACAGCGGTTGATACCACCGGAACTCCCGCTGCCATTGCTTCGTAGATCTTCAAGCGTGTGCCTCCGCCAATGCGCAAGGGAACAATGGAAACCTTTGATCCCCACAGGTAGGGGCGGACGTCAGCCACCGTACCGGTAACGTGAATGCTCGGATCGGCATCGGCCAGGCGCCGAATCTCGGGCGTGGGGGCTCGCCCGACAATCCCTAAGGTGCATCCCGGATGGGCCAAGCGCAGACGCGGCCAAATGTGTTCCACAAAATAGCGGATGCCGTCGATATTGGGAATCCAATTCATGGCGCCCACGAAAATCAGGTCGCGGTAGGGCGCAGCGTTTGCGTTGGGGGCAAAGTAATCGCAGTCGACGCCAGTGGGAATCACCGAGACGTTTCGGGACAGCCCAAACAACTCGCGTGTGGTTTGAGAATCGGTATCGGAAACGGTGATAATATGGCCGGCTTTATGACAGGTTGCATTCTCATAGCGGAACATCCGCCGCGCCTGTCCCCGGAAGAATGCGCGCTCGGCCCAGTTGCGAGCGTTTTGAGAGTGGCGCTGCCAGATCACGGTTTCGACGTTGTGCTGAAACAGGACACTGCGGTCGAGGTTAGGGACATTCTGCGCGGGAAACACAAAGTCGCAGACGACGCAGTCGAAGTTATGCTGGGCGACCAGCTCGCCCACCTTACGCTCCATTTCGCGAGAGCGGTAGCGCGATACCGAAAGCGGCAGTGGCGAGAACAGCGAACCGGCTAACTGTCGCGCAAATCCCAGGGAGCGGCGCGGCGGGACGTTGTGCCGGATGGGATAAGCGTAGGACGAGTACTCGGAGGCACGCCGCGGCCCCTCCTCCATCCCAGGCTGAGTGAAACCCACATAGTGGATTTCGTGGCGGCGATGAAGCCGGCGCAGCATTTCCAGAGTGCGGATCTGGCCTCCGCGCTCCGTGGGATGCAGGAAGTCTACCTTAACCCAGAGAAGCTTCATCAGGCGGGCTCGAGCACCGCTTCGCCCGGCTGCCACTCATCCTGCTTGCCGAGCAGGAACAGATCGCCCCAGATTTGCAGGTTCAAAAGATTCCACAAACGGTCCGTACCGTCCTCCTGTCCGGACTGATGGCGCTCGATGAGCCGATCGATTTCACGGCCATCCAGATGCGCCGCCAGCAAGCGATTGGGATCGCGCAGCAAGGTGTAGAAACGATTCGCACGCGGGTCCATCAGCCACTGCTTCAGCGGTGTGGGGAAGCCCATTTTCTTGCGATGAATGATGTCCTCCGGCAACAGGCCCTCGGCGGCTTTCTTCAAGATGTACTTGGCCGTACCATTGCGAATCTTGAGGTGATCGGGGATGGAAGCGGCGAACTCCACCAGAGGATGGTCGAGCAACGGCACTCGGCTTTCAAGCGAGCATGCCATGCTCATCTGATCCTGCTTCATGAGCAATTCCACAAGATAGGTTTTTTGATCGGCGTAGAGCATCCGCGACAACAGAGAGGCATGCGCGCGGGAATTGAAATACTGCAAGTAATTCTCGTAGGCAGCGCCCTGCGGCTCGGCGTGTAAGCGACGCCGCTGGTCTTGGGAAAAAGGCCCGTAGAAATTGTCGAGTAGCAGGGAGGTAACCGAGTCCTCGCGCCCCAGTGCCGTATGGCCGATCTTGCGCCGTAGCGATGCGGAGAGCAGCGGCGTGGTTTGGATGCCGCGGCGAATGCCCTCCCGCAGCCAGTTCGGGGCCACCCGCCAGGCGCTCATGTGACGCTGATTGCGGAGGTGGTAGCCGTAACGGCCGTAACCGCCGAAGAGTTCGTCGCTGCCTTCGCCGGTGAGCACCACTTTAACGTTGCGCGCGGCCAGACGCGACACGAAATAGAGCGAGATACTGGAGGGCCAGGCGATCGGCTCATCCTCGTGCCAGATCATGCGCGGCAGAGCTTGAAAGAAATCGTCCATCGACACCACCACCTGGTGATGGTCGGTGTCGAGCGATTGGGCCACCTGTGCTGCATAGCCGAGTTCGCTAAAAGGCGCCTCGGCGTATCCCACTGAGAAGGTCTTGATACGCTCCTTCACCATGCCCCGCATCAGCGCGGCAATCAGACTCGAATCGATACCGCCGCTGAGGAATACGCCCAGCGGCACGTCGCTCATCAAGCGCATGCGGACGGTCTCTTCCAGGCGCTCGCGCAACTCGGCGACCCAGGACGCGTCGTCGCGTTCCGCGGCGGCGGCAGGTTGGGGAACATCCCAATACTGCTGGATCGAGAGGCGCGGCGTGTCGCCGGCGAGTTCCAGCGTCAGGTGATGTCCCGGCATCAGCTTGCGGATTCCAGCAAATAGAGTCTTCTCGCCGCTGGTGTATCCGAAAGCCAGGTATTCGGGAAGCAGGCTGTCTTCAAACGCCGTCCGGATCTCGGGGTGTTGCAACAGAGCCTTGATCTCGGAGGCGAAAGCGAACAGCCGGCCGTCCCAAAAGTAGTAAAAGGGTTTGATACCCAGCCGGTCGCGCGCGCAAAACAATGTGCGGGTCGTCTGGTTCCATAGCGCGAACGAGAACATCCCGCGAAAACGCGTGACGCAGGCGGGGCCGAATTCCTCGTAGGCGTGCAGGATGGTTTCCGTATCGCAAGCGGTGCGATAGCGGTGCCCGGCGCGTTCGAGCTCCGGGCGGATAGACGCGTGGTTGAAGATTTCGCCGTTGTAGACGATCCACAGATTGCGGTCTTCGTTGGTCATCGGCTGCTGCCCGGCAGCCAGGTCGATAATGCTCAGCCGGCGGTGCCCCAGATGGGCCCAAGCGTCGTGATGATGGCCGAAGGCATCGGGACCGCGATGCTCCAGCACCGCCGTCATGCGCTCTGCGATGGTGGATTGCGGGTCGCCGGGACGGCTTGTTACGAAGCCTGCGATCCCGCACATGCCGCAATTATAGCAACTCGCTGTGCGAGCGCGCGGCAATGTCAGCGCCTTAAGACGTGGGCCCGGGATCGCCCGTCGCTGAACCCTCGACGCCGGCGGGGCGGCTGACAGTGGTGATCTTCCACAAGCGTTGCGGCGGCACGAAAAATACCGAAGCGGCGCAGAAAGCGGCGGCGCACATCACCAAAAACGAGCGGATGGGCGAGGTGATGCGCTTAAGAATAAGTTTTTGCGGGACTATCAGATCTACCAATCCCAACGCATAGAATAGGGCCAGGACCACCAGCACCGCGCTGCGCCATGGCGCCGGCAGTCCGAACGCGGAAAACGTCAAACCCAGTAGCGCGTACGGCAGCAGCAGACGCCCGATTTTATGCGAGACAAAATGGAAGCGCATCGGATTCGCGGAACTCAGCAAAGCAGGATGGCGCAGAAACACTTGCCATAAGCCGCCCAGAGTCCGCAGTTTGCGGCGGAATTCGGATTTGAGATTGGTGGGGAAGTCGAAGGCATGCGCGGCCGGTTCGAGTATGATGCGATAGCCGCGGAACAGAGTGGGCAGGAGCAACACTACGTCGTCGAGCAACGTATCGGGAGGAATGGGCCCGGCCAGTTCCCGGCGCATCGCGTAATACGGCCCATTGGTGCCGAAGGTCGAGCCGATCCGGCTCATGTGCTTGCGCATCCAGATCTCGTAGCGCCAGTAGAGTCCCATGTCGGATTCTTCGCGCTGCTCGCCGGGCAAAATGCGCAGCTCCGCGCTAACGGCTCCCACGGTGGGATCGGCGAAACAGGCAATCAGAAGGCGCAAACTGTCGGGCGCTAGGGCTTGGCGAACGTCGGTCAGCACCAGAATCTCACCGTTGAGCCGAGGGATAATTGCGTTGAGGGCGGCCGCCTTCCCGCCTCTGGGCACGCGCACGAGCTGGACGCCGCGCGCCGCGAACTCCGTGGCGATTGCCTCGGTTTCGTCAGTCGATCCATCCGAGACCACCACAATCTCCGTGAGTTCGCGAGGATAGTCCAGTGCCAGTACCGATTCGAGCTTGCCGCGCAAAAACGCCTGTCCATTGTGAACCGCAATGAGCACCGACACTGAACGGGGAACGAATTCCTTGCGAATGGGCGCCCCCGAGCGGCGGTGGAGCGCCAGCACGATCGGATAGCCGAGGATGGTGTAGAAGAGAACGGCGGCGGACAGCAGAAAGAGGACCAGCGCGGCCGTAGACATCCGGAGTTACTTTGGTTGACCCGCCGCTAGCTGCGGACAAAAATCTCGAAATTGGGAAACGGCAGGCACCTTTCCTCTAGTATAAGTCGTCTAGTATAAGTCATTCCCTCCGATTCGCAATTTCAGCACTTGCCAAGCATCAATTGATCATTGTCGATTTCGACTTATGTTTTAATGAACACATGCGCGATGATTCGGTGGCACCTGATCCATGGCACGCACCCCGCATCTCCGGCGTCCTGCCTGGTGGAGATGCACCTGGCGGGATTCTCTAGCGTGCGCCTGATTCCGCAACTCGATTGGTTGCCAGTCCGCGCCGCCGCTGGACTGGTCTTCCATTCACACTGGGTGGCTCGAGGATGACGCTTCCAGGCTTCGAACAATTGCCGCAGTTATCCGTGGAAGAGCTGGCCGCGAGCGTCGGACGCTGGGAAGAACCTTGGACGCGGCAATTTGCTGACTACCTGGTTCGGTTGGCAGAGGCGCTCCCGAGCGACCGTCTGCGCGCGCTAGCCATAGGGCTGGAACCGGAAACGCGTCTGCCGGCAGTTTGGCTACGGGCCCTGTTGCTCGAGAAATTACAAGCGTTCGACGAAGCGGCCGGCGTCTGGCGCAAGCTGTGGCGGAGCACCGAAGGCGAAACACGCGGTGCGATGATGCTCACCTCGGCGCGCTGCCTGCTTGCGGCGGGCCGAACTGACGAAGCCTGGTATCCGTTACGCGAGGCGGCCAAGGATGGCGGGTCGGCGAAGCTGCTCCGCCAGGTGGATCGCCTGTTAAGGCGAGCCTCGAAACTGCGTCCGCTCCCGGCCAAGCGCCGCTGTCGGCTGGCGATTTTTAGTAATTTCACCAACGACTTGGTCCTGCGAAAGGTCATTTCACGCGTAACAAAAAGCCATTTTTATTGGCTGTGATTAACAATTTTTCCTTGCTCGTATCGATGACGAAGCGATCGTCGGTTTTGATAAACTCCGTGATCGATTCGAACGGACCCGGACCGAACTGGCACGAAACCGGGTGCCCATTGATGGAGCTATCCTCCACCACCAGGTATTGGCCCGGCGTAACGTACTTGCTGTAGATGCCGAGCTCGGTATCCACATGTGGTTTGCGATGATCGGAATCGAGAATGACCATGCGCTGGGTTGAGCCCTCCAGCAGAAGCTCCAACTGCCGGATCACGTCCGGAGAAGTCGACGAGGCGCCCGAGATGTAGTGGATCCGCGGATGCTGCGGTCGGTCCTCGCGAATCTGTAAATCAATGGAGACCACTTGTCCATGGCCAATCACATCGAATAACGAGGCCATGTACAGGGCGCTGCCCCCGAAGAGCGTGCCCGTTTCGATCACGACGTCCGGCCTATTCTTGAAGATGATCTCCTGGTATATCCACAGATCGCTAGGGTATTTCTGACACGGGACACCCAGCCATGACATATTGTCCCAGGTCTGAGGCGCGGAGTCGTAGTAGATGTTGGCGAATAAGTCGACCGCGAAGCGCTGCAAAGCCGGTATTTTCATGACTACGCCCCGTAGGAACCACAGGAACGGCCGCGCCGGGAATCTTTGAAAAGAGTGATCTCCGGAGTATTTCTCCGGCACAGTCGTGGTCACAGCCAAAAGTGTAGCATGCGAATCTGCAAATTCCCGATTCAACGTCCTGGGGTCGGGGACGATCCGTTCCTCCCCATCCGCCGGCCGATTTCCTGAACCGGTCTAAGGAGAGCGCGAGCCAAAAACTGCATTTCATCCGGTTCCGCAACCCCGAACATTTTTACCAATCCCAGATAAGCCGCACTGAACACGGTGCCGCAGACGAGCAATATCAATACGGGGCGCGATCTGGCCATCAACAGCTGCATGGCCGCCGCTAGCGCCGCGGCAGCGGCTGCGCTCAATGCCAGCTTCGCCGGATCCCGTAACAAAGGCAAATGCCCCCGTCCTAGATGCAGTACACGCGCGAAGATCCAGGCTTGCACGGCGCGGTCGGCCACTCCTACAACTATCACCGAGGTGATCGCGCCGATCATTCCATAGCGCGGCGTGGCCCACCACAGCGCCGCTAGCAGGATCACGAAAAAGATCAGCTTCAGTCTCAATAAGGTGTACCGATGCTCCGCGTAGGCCCGCATTATGGGGTCGAACATGAACACTCCCAGCGGCAACAACGTCAGGTTGATTCGGAAGATGGGCCAACTGGCTGCGTAACGCTCGGAGAACAGAAATACGATGAAGTTCTGGCCCGTGACCATTAAAAATGCGTAGATCGGAAACAGGATGGCCGCCAGTTTGCGCATGGATCGTAGCGCCAGATAAAGGATTTGTTCGGTTTGATTATCGCGTTGCAGCGCCGCCATCTGCGAGATCAGGACGCTGCTGGTCGCCTCGCTGAGCAACTGTACCATTGGCAGCTGGAAACAGCCGATGGAATATACCGCGAACACCGCCGAGCCGTACTGGTTCGAGACGAAATAGTTGTGCAGATCGGACTGGAAGTACCACACCATTCCCATGAGACCCAGGGGCGTCGCGTACGACAATTGTTCCGCCAGCAATCCAAAGTCGATCCGTCGCCAGAAACCGGCGAAACGCAGCTCCAGATAGTACAAGAAAACACCCACCACCAGCGCTCCATACAGGATCGCCGCCCAAATCAGGGAATTGACGGTTCCCCAAACGATGGCAGCCGTCAGGAACAATCCTGTGCGGACGATCTGTGTCGCGATCGAGACCGTCATCGACAGCTTCAACTCCTGGTTTGCAATGGGGACGATCTCCACCAGGGTGCTAGGAAGCCACAAGAGGATGGTGGCCCCGATCAACGGTGCGTAGCGGTGGATCTCCGGCTCCTTCGAGACCAGCGATAGCACGCCGGGCCACAGGATGATCAGCAAGGCGGCCGTCAGTCCTGTCGCCAACAAGAATAGAACGGTATTGAATACCACCGGGCCTCGCCGCGCACGTTCGCGCGGCAGGAAATAATACACGTTCATCCCAAAGCCGAGAGAAACTACGTTCAGCGCGGTGTTCACTACTAGAAAAACCTGTTTGTAGAGTCCGTACGCGTTCGGGCTCAGCTTGCGCGCGAGCAGTATGGGAAGGGCTACGGCGATCGCGAAAGCCACCGAGCGTCCAAACAGGATCATGGCCGCACCTTCCGTATTGCTGGGAGCGCGTCGCGGCTCTGCGGCGGTTTCGTCGGATGCCAAAGTATCAGTATCTCAAGGATTGGTGCGGACTGATCGCATCGCTAGAGAGAGAATCAGCTGGCGAGAGTCGCCGTGACCGGCTGTTCCTCCTGCCGAAACCACATCTCCAGCACCAGCAGCGACCATAGCCAATGGGCATGATTTCTCCGCCCCGTACGATGCTCCTCGAGTAAATGGGTCACAAAGGCGGGGGAGACTATGCCGCGGTCCAGAAAACGCGACCCGGTCAGGTGATCGTGAAGCATGTCCCGCAGCGCCCCCCGGAACCAATGGTCGAGCGGAACGCCGAATCCCATCTTTTTGCGCGTAAGCAGTTCGGGTGGCAACGTGTCGCCCAGTGCCTTCACCAGAATGTACTTGCCCCGGCCCTCGCGGATCTTCCAGGACGTGGGAATCGAGGCGGCCAATTCGCCCAGCGCGTGATCGAGAAGTGGACAGCGCACTTCGAGCGAGGCCGCCATCGACATCCGGTCCACTTTCACCAGCATGTCGCCGGGCAGGTTCACCGCGGTTTCGAAGTACAGCGCCTGCGATACCGGATCCGCTGTGGCGGGTAAAAATGAATCCGGCATCATCTGCATCAGAAATCCGTAATCCGCCGGAAGCATCCATTCCGGTTGCAGCAACTGCTGCCGCAGAGAGTAATTCGAGAAGTTGTTCTCGAAGTAGCGATCCATCGGGCTGGACCGGCTGAGCATGTGCAGATAATTCTTGCCGTAGGCGGAAAAGGGCAGCCAGCGCGCCAGCGCCGCCAGTCCGGCCCTAAGGAAGGCAGGTACGCGATCCATGAACAGCAGTCCTTCAATAGCCTGGAAGCGCTCGTATCCCGCGAACAGTTCGTCGCCACCGTCGCCGGACAACGCCACCTTAACGTGCTGCGCCGCGAAATCCGAAACCAGGTAAGTAGGTATGGCGGAAGAATCGGCGAAAGGCTCGTCAAAATGATGGACCAGTTTTTCCACCAGACTCACCGAATCAGGGCGCACCACCAGCTCGTGATGATCGGTTTCATAGCGCCGCGCGACCAGTGCGGCGTATTCGAGCTCGTTGTATTCGCTTTCCTCAAACCCGATCGAAAAGGTTTTTACGGGATCGGGTGACTGACGCGCCATGGAGGCCACCACCAGACTGGAATCGATGCCGCCACTCAGAAATGCGCCCAATGGAACGTCCGCGATCAGGCGCATCTTCACCGCTTCGTCGAAGGTCTGGCGGAGGCGCTGACAAGTATCCTCCGGCGAGAATCCGGGCCGCTCGCGCGCTTCCGGCTCCGGCATACGCCAGTAGCGCCCTTGGCTCACCGAGCCATCGGCGCGATACAGCAGCCAGCAGCCCGGCTCCAACTTGCGCACGGTCTGGTATGCCGAATACGGATCGGGAATGTAGCCCAACAGAAAATACAGCTTCAAGGCCTCTGGATCGGTAGGAAGATCGATGCCGGCCGCGTGCAGGCACTTGATCTCGCTGCCAAAGAACAATCCCTGCGGCAGGTGCGCATAGTACAGCGGCTTCTTCCCGAAGCGGTCGCGTACCAGCAGCAGTTCGCCGCGCTGTGCGTCCCAGAGAGCGTAGGCAAACATGCCACGCAGCCGCGGCAAGCCTCCGACTCCTTCCTCTTCGTACAGATGCAGCAGGGTTTCCGTATCGCTCGCGGTCGTGAAGCGGTGCCCGCGATTCACCAGGTCCTGGTGGAGCTCCTGATAGTTGTACACCTCGCCGTTATAGACCACCCACAATGATCGATCCTCGTTAGGTATGGGCTGATGTCCAGTCGCGAGGTCAATGATGCTGAGCCGCCGCATGCCTAGAGCGCAGCGCCCGTCGACGTAATAACCGCTGTCGTCCGGACCGCGGTAACGAATCTGATCGCACATCCGCGCGACCGTCTCTTGGTCGGCCCGGCCCCGCGCTAGGACATAACCGGCAATGCCACACATAATCGATATCCGGGAAGTTAACCGGCGCCCTTCCGGACTGGCGCGAGTCCCTGCTCAGGCTGCAAGACGCCGGACAGGGTCTGCAACCAGCGAGAACCGGCCCTTGCCGGGGTCAACATCAAGACGTTACCTTCGAGCGTCGGACGGCTTCTCTCGCGGGTCCCATCCGGGCGGCTGGCTGCATTTCATCCGATTATCGCAAATACACCAAGTCCGGATTCGCATGGGATACTAGCACTATGTCAACGTCTTTCCGCGGCTCGAATGTCGCTGTGTTTGGTCTCGGTTACGTAGGGTGCGTCACGGCGGCATGCTTGGCGCGGCTGGGCCATCGCGTCACTGGAGTCGATAAAGACCCTTCCAAAGTACGCGCGGTGATGGAGAAGCGAGCTCCCTTTTACGAGCCGGGACTGGAACAGATTGTGGAGGAAACGGTCGCGGCAGGCCTCCTCAGAGCCACTTCGGAGGCGGAGGATGCTCTGGCCGACGCGGATGTAGTGCTCCTGTGCGTGGGCACGCCCTCGGCGTCAAACGGCAACCTGGGCCTCGACCAGCTTCGCCAGGTCACCGATGAGGTGGCTGCGGTTCTGCCGAAACTGACCAAGCCGCTGGTGGTTGCGGTTCGCAGCACCGTCTTTCCGGGAACCTGCGAGGAGGTGGTGATCCCCCGCCTGGCCGGGTCCCCGCACGTGAGCGTGGTTTCCAATCCGGAGTTTCTCCGCGAAGGCGCTGCCGTGCAGGATTTCGTCGAACCCGCTCTGGTGGTGGTGGGCGGCCACGACCGCGCGGCGGTGGAAAAAGTGGCGGAGTTATATGCTTCGCTGAAAGTTGATCCCTGCCTGGTGTCGCTGCGCACCGCGGAGATGATCAAGTACGCCTGTAACGCGTTTCATGCGGTCAAGATATCCTTCGCGAATGAAGTCGGCGCGCTAGGCGAGGTGTTGGGAATCGATGCCCGGGAGGTCATGGATACGCTGTGCCGCGATCACCGTTTGAACATCTCCAAGGCGTACCTGAAGCCCGGCTTCGCCTTTGGCGGCTCCTGCCTGCCAAAGGATCTGCGCGCGTTGAATTATCGCGCCGGGCGCCTGGATTTGAAGCTGCCCATGCTCACCGGGGTGCTGCCCAGCAACGAGGAGCACCTGCGGCGAGCCACCACGGCGGTGCTCAATCTTCCCGCCGGACGCATCGGCGTGGTCGGCCTGGCGTTCAAGGAGAACACTGACGACCTGCGCGAGAGCCCGGTGGTCACGTTGCTCGAAAACCTGATCGGCAAAGGCCGCGATGTGCGCGTGTGGGATCCGCACATTCGCATGGACAACATCTACGGCAGCAACCGCAACTTCCTGATGAATGCGATTCCCCACATCGGACGCTTGATGGAACCGTCTCTCGAGGCGCTGGCCGGCTGGGCCGAGCACCTGGTAGTGACGCAGAACCCGGGCGCGCAAGTATGCACGATGATTGCCGAAAGCGGCCTTCCCGTGCTCGATCTTGTGGGCGGCGTGGTGGGGATCGGTGCGGTACCTTCGATCTCGTGATCACTTTCCACAAACGGTAAGACCCGTGCGATGATCCGCTTCTTCCGACTTGTAATTCCTGCCAGCATCCTCACTCTGTTCATTTCTGAGGCCGCGCTGCTGGGTTTGTCCTACACGCTCGCGGCGTTCTTCTATCCAGATCTGTACGGGCAGTTTTTCGTTCTGGGTGAACAGGGATGGCAGGCTATTGCCATTATGGCGGCCTTCATTCTGGCACTGATGTATCTGACCAAGATGTATGCTGACCTGCGGATCGCGAGCCGGATTCGATTGATGCAGTCGCTTGCTTTTGTGATGGGCGCGGCGCTGTTGGCGCAGGCACTGCTCACCTATTTAAAGCTGGACTGGGCCTTGCCGCAACGTATCGTGATCCTGGGCAGCGCGCTCGCATTCGTTTTGCTGTTCGGGTGGCGGATGCTATTCAGTGAGGCAATCCGCAACAAGTTAGGGTTGCGGCGCGTTCTGTTTATCGGCTTGTCGCCTGTAGTAGTCGAGCTTATCGAGCACATCAACCTGCATCCTGAGTTGGGATTTACTCCGGCGGGCTACCTCAATCCCCAAGGGCCCGAACCGGCGCAGTCTGCCAACGTGGCCTACTTCGGTTCGATGGCGAACTTGCATGGCGTCATCGAGGAGCAACGTCCCGACTGTATCGTGATCGGAAACCGTGACTTGATCGCCCCCAGCGTGGTCGATGATCTGCTTGAGCTACGTTTCGCGGGTGTGCAGACCGAAGCCGCCGCAAGCTTCTATGAGAGAATCTGTGGCCGGGTCTGCTTGGCGGAAATCCAGCCTCCCCGGATGGTTTTCACCAGAAGCCTGCAGGCGGATCCGCAGAAAGTCAGACTGCAGTCAATGTATTCGACCGGGATTGGGTTCCTGACGCTTCCGATTACGCTGCCTCTGTTCGTTTTGTTTGCGCTCATGGTGCGCTTAGGTTCTCGCGGGCCGGTGATGATGCGCGAACTGCGCGTGGGCGCCCATAGCTCCGTTTTTCCCATGTACCGGTTCCGCTCCACCGAGTATGGGAGTTCTCCTCCGCGCCTCACCGCCATTGGAAAAGTTCTAACCCGCTTCGGATTGGACGGGCTGCCGCAACTCTGGAATGTACTACGGGGGCAGATGTCGTTGGTAGGTCCGGATGCCGATCGTCCCGAGTTCGCCTGCATCTTGAATGAAGCCATCCCCTTCTACGCCCAGCGCGCTTCCATTCGTCCCGGTATTACGGGATGGGCGCAGATTAACCAGCGGGAGGAAGGATCGACGGGCGACGCAATCCGGCGCTCGGAGTACGATCTCTATTACGTCGAAAACCTATCGCTGTTGCTGGATTTCTTTGTGCTGTTGAGCTGGTTCCGGGATGCAATTGTGCACCGGGACCTTTAGGGCGCTCTAGGCGAACCCAAGTATAATCGAGAGATGGCCGCGCAAGGTGAGAAGATTACGGTTCGGCGATTGCCGGACGGTGATCCTCAAGCAGCTTTCCTCGAACGCCGCGACCGGCGGGACTTTCGCATTAGCGACCTAAGTGATCGGGCGACATTCGAGACCGGATCGCTGATCGAAATACAGTCCGAGAAGGCGGTCTACCTGGGACAGGTTTTGGGCCAGCAGGAGTCTGCGCTACTCATTGCCATAGAGCACGCTCTGAGCCGCGCGACTTTGACGGAAATCGAGAAAGTGTGGCACGGGCGACAAGCCTGAATGTGTGGTCAGCTGATCTGACCAGGCATGCCCCAGGAGAGCCCGGCTAATGGACCAGATCGCAAAAGGTCTCGATCTTCGGACGGTACTTTGGACTTGTGGCGAGACCTTCCTTATCGCTCTGGTTCTAACCCCGATCCTTCGGGATATCTTTCGCGCGTACCACTTTGTCGACCGGCCTGGGTTCAGGAAAATCCACGCCTACCCGATCCCCCGCCTGGGAGGGATAGCGATCGCGATCGCATTCGCGCTGGGTCTGCTGAGGCTGAACATCGGCACAGAATTGGCATGGAAGCTGCTTCCGGGCGCCGCTGTGATTTTTATTACCGGCATTCTGGATGATTTTGTCAACCTACCAGCGCGCTATAAGCTGCTGGGACAGACGGCCGCAGCCTGCATCGCCTTCTGGATGGGAATTCGCATCCCGGGTCCTCTGCCGCTCAGTTTTCTCATCACGGTGTTCTGGTTGCTGCTGGCGGTGAATTCGTTCAATTTGATTGACGGCCTGGATGGCCTCTGCACCGGGATGGGCCTAATTGCGATACTGGCGCTGCTATTGCTGGCCTGGATCGAGAACAGCGTGGCCCTCCAGAAGGCTACGCTGCCCTTGGTAGGGGCGGCGATTGGATTCCTGTGCTACAACTTTTCGCGGGCGACTATATTTCTTGGCGATTCCGGCGCGTTGTTGATCGGCTTCGTAGTAGGCTGTTCTGGTGTTTTGTGGACTATGGAACCAGCCGTTCACGGAGCCGCCTTGGCAGCACCCATTCTGGCGGTATCCATCCCCCTGATGGAAGTCATCTTGTCGGTTGCGCGGCGCTTTTTGCAACGGCGGCCTCTGTTTGCCGCGGACCAGGGCCACATCCACTACCGCTTACTCGGTCGCGGACTGACGCCGCAGAGAGCTGTCGTCACCCTCTATCTGTGGGCCATCGCCGGTGCTATTTTCGGCGTTTTCCTGGATTTCCGGCCGTTCAAACAATGGTCGTCGCTCGTGATCGTGGGTGCTTGTGCTACCGCATGCGTCGGCATCAGGCAATTGAGGTACCCTGAATTTCAGGCGGCTACTCAGCTATTGATACGTGGCGAATTCCGCAGGTTGCGAGGCAAGGATGCGCGTTGAATGTTCGCAATGAAGCAAACTGTGTTGCGGCCGGTGTCGCGTGACGTCTAGAACAGCTGCTATGCGGTCAGCTCTGCGCCCACTCCTCCAACTGCTTGACGTAGTCCTGATTTCTGCCGGTTTCGCCACGGCCATCATCGCATACCGTCTGTTCTACCCCGATAATTACGCCTACCTCACTTCCGATGAGCTGGGACTTGGATTTGTGACCTCGGTGTGCACGCTCTGGGTAGCTTTTGAGCTACTCGAAGCTGGCGGCGAGGTACGATTCATCGATCTACTGCTGGTCGGTACCGGCTTCGATCTGATTGTGCAGGCGCTGCTCAACTACTTCCAGCTTCTGCCCCGCAGTTTCTTCCTGATTGTGGTGGGGGTCCTGGCGGCGGCAATATTTCTCAACGTGGCCAGGAGTTGGATTCAGGCCGGGAGCGATAGCCCGAGAGGAACGTTGATGGTGGGGTTTGATCCGCTCGCGCAGCAACTCGCAGGTTCTTTGGGCCAGCCAGTACTGGGGATGGTGGGGGAGGCCTCCACCTGCCCGCCGGGACTTCCGTTCCTCGGTGAGAGCAGTCATCTCGCAGAGATGATTGAGAACAAGCGGCCCAATTACATCCTGCTGAGCGAGACCGGAACCGGCCGCATCTCTCCGGCGCTCCTTTTAACCCCACGGCTGCACGGAGTGACGGTCAGGACCATCCCGGATTTGTACGAGTCACAACTTTGGCGCATTTATTGCCGCGGATCGCAGCCGGTGGACCTACTTCTTTCGCCGTCGTTATCACCCGAAAGTCGCACCCTGGCTCTGCAGTCCATATATACAAACCTGATCGGCTTGTTTTTGCTGATCGTGCTTTCTCCGGCGCTGCTACTTGTGACTTTGGCTGTGGCTTTATTTTCCGATTCCGGCCCCATCTTTGAGACTGTCGAATGTTCCGGGTTTCGGAATATCCCGTTCCTGCTGATGCGGTTCCGAACCCGGCGCACCGATAAGACTGCCGGACTCACGCGGATTGGCTCTATCCTCGCCAGCTTGCATCTAGTCAATCTACCTCAGCTTTTCAATGTCGTGCGTGGGGAGATGGCGCTATTCGGTCCGCGGCCTGTTCGGCGGGTATTTGCGCGGCGGCTGACAGAGATTCTGCCGTTTTATGGCATGCGTTTCTCAGTAAAGCCCGGGCTAATCGGATGGGCGCCCAAGCCCGCCGGACTTGCATTCGCAAACGAATTGACGCAGTTTGAATACGACCTCTACTACATCAAGCACAGTTCCCTGCAATTGGATCTCGAAATCCTGATCCGAACCCTTTTCCCGGGATTCGGTCCGGGTGCCTCCGGCGAATTATCCGAGGCCGGCTAAGAACGCCGCGTGATTGCGGAAAACTCGTAGAACGATCTCAAAACAACACTATCGCTTCGCTGCAATCGCGCCGATGTTATTCTGAAAACGTGAATTCGTCGACGCACCCCGGAGTTGAACCCACGCAGCCTGCGTCGTGGAGCGGAACGGCGAATGGCGCTCCGAGGCCATTGCGGGCCGCGGCGCTCCTCAACCCCGGTTCCGATCCCTTGTTGACACTGGCCTTTCGACTATTCATGTTGGACCTGTTCGTGACCGCGAGCAGGCTTCTGGAAGTCGTTACAATGGCCGGTGTCGATAGAATCCCCTACCTTGGGGTGACGATTCAGGTGGTTACGTTGGCTCTGGCCGTGATCAGCGGCGGCGCGCGGCGCGTGCTCGCCTCAAGAGTTAGCATCTGCGTGGGGTTATTCACCGCCTGGATGATAGTATGTACGCTGTTGAGCACCTGGAGGGGCGGATCCGCGGATACACTAATACGCCAATGGGTTCCCTCACTCATCATTTTCGTCAGCTGCGGGTCGGTAGTTACGTTGCTACAGTGCAGGAAGGTCTCGACGGTTTTGGCTGCCGGGACGGCATTCATCGCCGGCGCAAGTTACTTCCTGGGAACGCTCAAACAGGACCGTCTGGCATTTGACGTCGGCACCTTAGGGAATTCGAATGAACTCGCTTTGTTGCTGGTGCTGGGAGCTCCCTTCTTTCTGGTACCTATTTTTTCGCAAAGCAGTTCGGGTGTGCGAAAGATTGTGGCTCTGGCTCTGTGCGTCTTGGTGCTGGTTACAGTGGTCAGGTCGGCATCCCGCAGCAGTCTATTGGCGCTTATATCAATCTTGGTCGTGCTGTTTTGGACCCGGCCGTTTGCCGGCAAGATTAAGCTGGCGCTGGTAACCATTGGAATCGTCGGCGTATTCATTGCCGCGACCCCTCGGGAAGCTCTTTCGCGTTACGGGACTCTATTTGGCGATGCCCAAACCGGTGACGAGGAAGCGGCCTCGGCGCACGAATCCTCGCGTGCCCGCCAGTATCTGCTCGAACAGAGCTTGAAGTTGACGATGGACCACCCCATATTCGGTTTGGGACCCGGTATCTTCCTAGTCGGGGAAGCTGAATTGGCGAAGGAGGAAGGTCAAGCCGCTACCTGGCATGTTTCGCACAATTCCTACACTCAGGTATCCTCGGAAATGGGAATTCCGGGCCTCCTCCTCTACCTAATTGCGCTATGGGCCACTTTTCGCAATGTATTCTGGTTCCGCGCCCACAGCCGCATTGATCCCACGGGCACAGCTTCCGCAATGGGCCTGGCTTTGCTGCTGTCTTTGACTGGATTGTGCGTCAATCTAGCTTTCAGCAGTAACGCGTATTTATCGTATCTGCCTATGTTGATGGGACTGAGTGTAGTCTTCCGTAAGAGCTTGCAGCGAGAAATGAACCTGCATTCGCCGACGGTGAGCGCACCGGAACCAACCCTGCGCGTAAAAAGCGCGCCCGGAAAGATCGAGCACCCTCGTCCGACAGTCGGGAAGCCTACCTACAAATTCCTCGGACGGCCTCGCCGGTCTGGAGCCTGACCTGACGCAGTGGGGTAAGCCCTGCTAGGGATGGGGGGAAGGTGGCAGAAAGCGGGCCGCAGGGTGATTGGGAAGAATGCCAATGCCCCACAGAATGTCACGGTTCGCCTGCGAAGGGGCCAGTCGCACGAACCCGTCATCTCCTCCGATCTCCTGCGCAACTTCGAGACGAGAGAAAAAAGCCGGGAAAACCGTCCATGGCACCGAACCCTGCAATCCCTCGGCCCACGCCCAGTCGGGCAGAGGTCTTTGCGCCAAAACCCGCTTCGTCAGCCAGACGTCCCCGGACTGAGCCCAGGCAGCTAAAGCCTGGGTGGCAAACTCCTGGCGCCACGTCGGAACCCTGGTGGTGGAAGGCTCAATGATGTCGAAAAGCCGCAGGGGATCGTGGTTGAGGGGATTAAACGGGAAGGTTTCGTCAAAGGTAAACAGAGCGTCCTGGTAATTGAGGAGTCCCACGGTGCTGAACCGGTGCCAGTAGGGCTTTAATACGCGAGCACGCACCGCCACCGTCTCTTCCTTTTTGTGGATCACTGAAACCCACATCGCCGAAAAATTCCAGAGCGACACTGCCAGGAGCGCGGCACCGAACCCGCCTGCCAGCAGCCGCGTAGTTTCGGGACTGGCCAGTACGATAGCGAAGCTCATGCATACGAACGGCAACAGAAACAGGTACCGTTCTGTATCGCCGGACTCGAACAGAAAGTTGGCCGCCAGCAAGTTTGGAACTACCGCGGTAAGAGCGACCGCTAAAGCGACGCGTCCGGGGCGAGAACGCGCCAGCGCTATTGTAGTGCCCAGGAGAAGAAGGTACACTACTGCCAGCTTCGAAAGGCTGGTTCCCAAAAGGTTCCGCAGAGTGACGCCCGCGTACGGATCGTGAAGCAGGAATCGTTTAAACTGGATGCCGTCGTCCATGTAGACGATGGAGCGGCCGAGGCCAAGGAGTGTGCGGGCCAGACTCGGGGAGGGTACTCTACCGTGACCGGCGGCGCCGAGCCAGCCTATGATAGCAGCGGGAGAATAGAGCCGATCACCGGCAATGGCGGTGAGAAAAACCACTGACAAAACACCTATCGTCCAGGCGGAAACTTGAAGAGCAAAGCGGAGTTGGTCTCGTCCAGGGCGGACCAAGCCGCTCCGATCCCAGTACGCGGCTAAGAGAATAACAGCCGGAAAGCACAACACATACGGGAGCCACAGCAAAGCTGAAGTGGCTAGGGCGGCCCCCGCCCATCCGGCTACTTTTGCAGGACAAGGAGTAGAAGTAGACGTAGTGCCCAGTAGAAGCCAAACCGCTAACGTAAGGCACATGACACCGGGCACATACGAGTGGCCGGCGTGCCCGTAGTTGAGAAACGAGTTGAAACACAACAGAGCGAGGGACAGCGCAACAGCAACCCAGCGGGATACTCCCAGACGTAGCGCGATTGAATAAAACAAAAGAACAGCGATCCAGGCGCACAGGATACTGAATCCAATCAGGCAGGTAGCGATCTTCAGCATGGGAACTTGCGCGGCCGGCAGTACCGGATCGAGCACGTTATAGAGCAGCCAACCAATGGGGCGCCACAACAAATGGCCAGCGTCCCACATGGGACCGCCGTTCCAGGGATGGCCAATGGCACCAAGGATTTGGTAAGAATAGCCGGTCGTGTCGCCCAGATAATAGGACCGGGTAAGGACTAACACTGCTGCACTTATCAGTGCGATTGGGCCGTAGCGGCCAACCCACTGAAATCGCTCTCCATCCATTCCGTTCCTCCGGCTTGCGGATCTTCTCACAATCTTAGCCCGCCACTCGTCGAGAAATCCATAAACAGCTAGTGCTATGGTTGCTTCGGCACTCGAGCAGGTAAACTGGGTCTTGCGAGTGCCCTGGAGCCGATAGCCAGGATAAAAGAGGCAGTGGAAAGCTAGCAATGACGACTCCTAGTGAACCCAGAATTGCAGTCCTGGTGCCGTGCTACAACGAGGAAAAGACCATTGGCGACGTAGTGCGCGATTTTCGCACGGCCTTGCCAACCGCTCAGATTTACGTGTACGACAACAATTCCCAGGATGCCACTTGGCAACAAGCGGAGGCGGCCGGAGCACTGGTGCGCCGGGAGCGGATGCAGGGCAAGGGTTGGGTAGTGCGCCGGATGTTCGCCGATATTGAGGCGGATTTTTACGTTTTAGTAGATGGCGATGGCACGTATGATGCTTCGATCGCACCACAGATGGTGGAGATGGCTCAGTTGCAGCACCTAGCCATGGTAGTGGGACGTCGGGAACATCAGTCAACAGACGCCTATCGTCCGGGACATGTCTTAGGCAATAAAGTCTTTACGCAATCGGTGGCATTCCTGTTTGGGACCAGCTTCACGGATATCCTTTCCGGATATCGGGTCTTCTCGCGCCCGTTTGCCAAATCGTTTCCGGTGTTTGCGGGGGGATTCGAGATCGAGACCGAGTTAACAGTGCATGCCTTGACGCTGGGGCTACCGGTGGCGGAAGTCGCCTCGGTCTACAAGGAGCGCCCCGCTGGTTCGGCCAGCAAACTGAGTACTTATCGGGACGGCATCCGAATTTTATGGATGATTGTAGTCCTATTCAAAAACGAGAAACCACTGATGTTCTTCTCGGTACTGGGCCTGCTGAGTCTGATCACTTCGTTAATTCTGGCCTTTCCGATCGTGGTCACTTTTATCGAAACCGGCTTGGTTCCGCGATTCCCCACAGCTATTCTGGCAACTGGCTTGGCTCTCTCCGCCCTGATTCTGTTCGCGTGCGGATTGATTTTGGACACGGTTACCAAGGGCCGCCAGGAAACTAAACTTCTGGCCTACCTTAACTCGGAGAAGCTACATCCGTAGCAGGTTATTCAGCTACTGGCTGTCTTCAGGAACACGAATTCGTTGCAGCCGAGCGATCCGCCACAGGTGGTGAGTTTTTCGAGAATGAATCCCCGCTCGCGATAAAAGTCGAATATCTGCTCTGGTTTGGCGACTTCAAACGGGTAACCTCCTACCCAGTCGACCAGGTCGTACCAAGCCGACATCCCGCGTTCACGTCCCTCGCGCCGCCAACTCGCGAACGGGCGAAGATGCAGGAAATCCTTGAGGAACCGTCTCCACCAGGTTTTGATCAGGACCGCCCACAGGAGAAGAAAGCGAAGCCCTTTCGGCATTCGGTTGTAAAGTCGTTTCACCGCTACCCAGCGCCGGCTGGCGGTCCCTTGATCGTTGTAAATTGAAATGAATAAGCGCCCTCCAGGAGCCACCACGGTGGCTGCGTTCTGCAACGCTTCCCACATTGCGCCAGTATGATGCAAGACGCCCCAGGAATAGACTACGTCGAACTTTCCCAGAGACAGTAGGTACTTGGTGTCGAGCGCCGAGCCCTCTTCTATGCGCCAGGATGGGTCATCCGGGAAGTAGCGCCGTCGCAGTTCTGTGGCGCAAGCGACCGATCGGGGATCGTAATCGACGGAGTGAACCCGCGCACCCAATCGTCGCGCCGCCAAGCTGAAGAGGCCGCTGCCGCAGCCTAGATCCAGAAAGCTACGTCCTTGCAGACTACTGCCACCGAGCATTGTCTCGAGGGATGCCTCGGCTTGTGCGATGCGTTCGTCTCGTAGCGTGGTCAGAAATCGGGTCCAGTTGTCTCCAAACTCGAAACGTTCACCGCTGGTGATTTCCTGGGCGTGCTGTGTCATCAGTCTCCAATTGTAACCGCCGCCCATTCGTGCCTGGCGTGCCGTCAAGGCCGGATCGATTTCGTATTCCATTTTGATCCAAATACTTGGGACTTTTGATCGACTAGGGCACAGCCGCGCGCGTGTTACAAATCAGGCCGGGTGGCGAACCACCCGGAGGAACCTAATGATCGAGTCTCGAAAAACCACCTGGCCGGCGCTGCTGGCAGGTCTGTTGGTTCTGGCCGGCGGTCCAGTGGCCGCGCAAACGGCTGTGGACCTGAAGACCCAAACCAAAAACGTCGATTTTACGGCGGCGCCCACCACTAAGCCCGTGAAAGCGGGCACGGCACTGCCCGCCACTTGCACTTCGAGTGAGCTTTTCTTCAAGACCAACGCGGTTCCTGGGGGCAACCTCTACCTTTGCACCGCGCTGAATACCTGGACGCCGAGCGGGCTCTCGTCTGGTTCGCAGGCCACCGATTTCCTGGTGAGCGCGCAAGGCGCGTCGGCGACGATTCAGTGCAGCGTGTGCCAGTATGGCATCGGAGAAAAGACCTTCGTGGTTTCTTCTACCCTCAACGCGACCAGCCTGACGGGCACCGGCGGCAGCGCAACGGTGTATTTCTATCTGAATTCGACGGGCACGCCGCAGTTCGGCTACGACGGGACGACGGTGACGGGGGCGACGCTGACAGGCCTCTCCGGACAACCGTTCATCACCTCGTTTCCGGGGGACTCGATTCCGCTGGCTACTTGCACGGTTTCAGCGAATCAGTTCACGGGGTGCACAGATTTCCGAGCTGTCTTCCGCCGGACAGTGGCGGTTGCCGGTAACGGGATCGAGGTCTTGGAAGATCCATCGACCGGACTGACGACGTACACGGTGAATCCGGCAGTGGTGGGGTTGCTGGGAGGCTCGAACACCTGGACGGGGAATAATGATTTCTCGGGCGCATCCCACACCGCGCCGGCCAAAGCCGGCCTCATTGCTAACCGTCCCGCCACTTGCGCGGTGGGCGAGTTGTATTTCGCCACAGACGCCGCGACACCTGGCAAGAATTTGCATTTTTGTACCGCTATCAATACATGGACGGCGATGCCGTAGGGGGGGATGGACCATGAAATCGATTCTCATATTCGTATTCACAATGTTGTGTAGAGGCGCAGTCGTCTCGGTGTGCGGCACGGGGTGCACCACCGCATCGCTGCAAACTGCCTTCGACTCCGTGGCGCAATGCGGCGACACGATTCAAATTAAGAGTACGGAGACGCAGACCGGGAACTACACGATTACCTATCGGGGGTGCGGTTCGAACCCGATTACCGTCACTAGTGACCGCGCGGCATGGCTACCCGGGCCTGGTGCTCGAATTACGCCGTCGCATCTGGCCAATATGGCACATATCAATACCTTTAATAGCAATCCGGCGATTATCGGCGTTCTCGATGGGATGAGCCGCCCGCCGGCGGGTTGGAACTTCGTCGGCGTGGCATTTACGACCACCAGCTTTGGCGGCGGGACTTTCTTCCTGGTGAGTTTTAATGGCTCCGGCACTGCGAGCAGCGCAGCTCAGTTAGCCGACAACATTACCTTCGACCGCTGCTATTTTTATATGCCTGCGGCTTATGCAGGCACCAGTATTCAAGATGTGATTCGCGGGGATGCGACGAACTTAACTGTCAAGAACAGCTTCTTTGGGGATGCCTACTGGGTCGGATACATCGAGAGCCATGCGATACGCATGCTGGCGACTCCCGGGCCAGTGACTGCGACGAACAACTTCATGATCACCTCCGGCATTCCGATCTTCGTTGGCGGCGCGGTGCCGTCTTACGCGACGTATCTGGAGAACGGCCTGACGGCGAAGTACAACTATTTCTGGCGACCTTGGAAATATAACGGCGATCCAGCACAGCCGTTCGCCTCGCAGTACGTGTCCTACGCTTCGGGAACGCTGCGCACCGGGCCGTGGACCATCACCAACGTCAGCAATACCGGGGTCATTACGGTTCCCGCGGTACCACCGTTCATTTCCGCAAGCCTGCTTACGATTACTAGCGTGGGTGGTTGCACGATCGCGAATGCGGCAAACTGGCGAATGACGCAACTCAGCGGAACGACGTTTCAACTGCTCAACTTTCCGGGCTGTAACTCCGCCTATACCATCGGCGGTACCGTAAATGAGTACGCCCTCACGGTCTGCACTAAGAACCTCGGTGAGTTGAAGTGGGGAACCGGCATTACATGGCAATACAACGTCGGGGAGAATTCCTGGCAGGCAAACCAGTGTCAGTCGCAATATAACGGATTCACCGATACCCTGAGAACGCAGTGGGACTCGAACGTGTTCACACCAAGCATCGGCACATTCGCGATGAACGACACCACGCATGTTACCTGGAGCGGCACCTATAGAATTGGAAATATCAGTTCTGGAGCCAATAGCAACATTGTGGACGACCTGTCGATCTGCCTGAGCCTGACGATCACCGGGACAGAGTGCCACGCCGTTGCGAGTTTCAGCGGAGCATCCCTGGTGTCATCGACGCCGTTCTCGGCGGCCCCTGGGGGAGCATTGACTGGCTGGATTGTCTATACGGGTGCGGCCAAACTCCAGAACTTGACGGTTTCGCATAACGTCTTCAAGAATGTCGATCAGTCATTCACCGTGCTGGGCGTAAGCTTTGCTAACGGCGTTGGTGACGCGGGCTTCGGCAAGACTCACACGATCACTCAAAACCTCTGGTATGCAAACAACAGCTACATTACTGGCTATAACGGCTTTTCTCTCAGCGCGGCGGAAGCTGATGACAACTGGCAACCGAGCGGCTACAACTTCGACCACAACACGCTGTTTTACCCTAACGGGTTGGCGCATGGATCCTTCATTTACTTTAACGGGACGGGGTGTAACGCCTGCGCTACAACGATCCAGCCGAAATTTGACACCAGCGCCGTGACGAACAACCTGTTCGGAGTGAGTGCGGCTGGAGGCAATGGCCCGTTCTCCGGAGACGGCGCGGGATCCATCGGCACGGCAGTCAACGCTTACATGTCCGGCTCATCCGTCAAAAACAACGGCCTACCGAGGGCAACTGTGGGTCCGGCATGCTCCGCGGGCAGTACCTGCTCCGGCAATATCACGACGGCTTGGGCTGACCCGTTTGCTGGCTTAGCCCCCAAGGGCATCTTCAAACTTACGCCAGGGAGTTCCTACAGCGGAGCCGGTAGCGACCTCCGGGATGTGGGAGTCGATTTTGATCAGATCCCGCAAATTAGCGGACTTAAGGTTTCGGCGGGGGTGACCGCAGCCTTACTGGAGTTCGATCTGTTCGCTCCCATCGGTGACGCGGGTGGAACCCAACCCTGCATCCTCGAAGTATCTTCTAACCCCAATCTGCAATCCGACCTGGGTTCCTACACCGTAGTCAACGATCTTAACCCCGCGTTTTTCAGGCAACCGGACACGTCGGCGCGCACCAACTCGGCCCTGTTGGCAGTAGTTGTGAATGGACGCCATGTGTACTGGCCCATCGGGCAAAACGCTACGGTGACGGGTGATGACGGAGCCGGCCATAGTCTGGCGCTGGCTCCGAGAACTACGTTCTACGGGCGATTGATGTGCTATGGCGACAGCCAATGGTTCACATTCCAGACGGGGAGTGGGGGCAGCAATTCCGTGCGGTATCCGCTGGCCGCCACCGTGCAAGTCGGGACCACCACGGGAACAACTGGCGTACGCCTGCAGTATGGGGCAAATACGTCGTTGGGCAGTGCGATCGACTTTCCGCTCAATGCCAGCGGGTCAGCGAATGTTGCGCTGCCCCTGATGAACGGCAGCCCGACCTATTACAGGCTCCAGTTCCTGAACGGCTCGATGGTCACTTATACGAGTCCGACGGCGGTCTATCTGGGAGGTGCTTAAGTCGCGCATAGGGCCTCAGACGTGCGGACGGGAGGGGATGGCAAACCAGCAATGGTAGACTAATGATTCCCGTAAGGAGGTAGCGTCAGGCTTGAACTTTTTGTGGATCATCGACTTCGACTACTCGACGCGGGCACATCACGGCGGGTCCGTGCGCTACTTCAATTTCGCTCCCGAACTTCTGGCCCAAGGTCACACAGTGACGTTCGTGGTTCGTTTCGCGGAAGGCGAGAAAGAACCTAGTCGGGCCTGGTTCGAGGCCCAAAAGCAAGCGGGCGCTTTTACCGATTACGCCGAGGTCGACTGGCACATTCCGAGGTGGCGCAGTCAGTTGGCAACCGCCGTAGTGTATCCGGGCTTGGCTGCCAGCATCCTACGCCCGGTTTACCGCGAGACCAGCGCCCGCATCCAAGCTTTGCTTGCAAAACACAAGGCCAGCGTTCTGGTGGTTTCCGCGCGGAGATTTTTTTTCATGATTGGAGAACGCAGCCATTATTCGGCGCCAGTGCTGTTGGACGCCGGCGACTCCTTCGCGCTCTACCACGCTCGGCAGGGGCGCTATTTCTTACGGACGCGGGCTTGGAGGGGTGCGTGGGGAACCGTGCGGCCCATCGTGGAGGAAAGCCTGCGGGAGCGCTATTACGGGCGGCGTTCTTCTTTGAATTTGGTGGTATCGCCGGTTGACAAGCTGGCATTCGACAGGATCACGGGCCGTCCAGACAAGAACGCAGTAATCCTGAATGGGGTTCGATTGCCGCACCGTCCGGAAACGGTCCAAAAAGTCCCGAACCGCTTGATCTTTTCCGGCAATATGAATTTCGCACCGAACTATGAAGCGGCTCTGTGGTTTCTGACACGGGTATTCCCACTGGTGCGGAAGCAGGTCCCGGAGGCCCACATCGTCATCGTCGGACCCAATCCAGTTCCCGAGCTACTGGCGCATGCTAACGACCAGGTCGAGATCACCGGCTTCGCCCCCGACCTGAACTGGGAGATTGCCCGCAGCGCGCTATATATTGCTCCCCTTATCACCGGAAGCGGTTTCAAAAACAAGATCGCAGAAGCGCTGGCCAATGGCACCTATGTAATTGGAACCTCTACCGCCGCGGAGTTTCTGGAGCCAGCCATCCGGGACTTGTTGACCATTGTCGATGAGCCGGATCAAATGGCGGATGCCATTGTGCGTTTTCTTCGCGATCCCGCCCAATATCAAGAACGAACTGAGCTCCTGGAGGCCGCAGTGCGAGAAGGGTTCACTTGGGGGCGGCGGGCCGCGGAACTGGCGGACCTGGCAGCTTCGCTAGCGCGCGAACCTAATGTCGGACGGCCTATATAGGACTCAGAGCGGGCCGACGATAGAATGGTTGCATGTTCAACCGATTCCGCCAGTTACTAATTCTTGTGGGAGCAACAGGTTACGCCTGGAGCGCCACCGTGACGGTGTGTGGCACCGGTTGTAGCACGGCCTCCCTGCAAGCTGCCCTCGACTCTTTGGCAGGTTGCGGCGACACGATTCAAATCAAGAGTACGGAACCGCAGATCGGGAATTATACCCTTTCGTACCGGGGTTGCGCCGCCAATCCGATTACGGTTACCAGCGACCGCGCGTCATGGTTACCGCCTTCAGGCGCTAGAATCACCCCATCTCATCTTGCCAACATGGCCCAGATAAATACACCCAACAGCAACCCGGCCATTAAAGATGTCCTCGATAGCATGGGCCGCCCGCCGGCGGGCTGGATTTTTGTAGGCATAGCATTTGCTACCTCGAACGGAATTGGAGCTTATACCCTGATAAACTTCAACTCCTATGGAGCAACCGGGCCGTCTCAGATTTCCAACAACATCACTTTCGACCGGTGCTACTTCCACATGCCTTTCACTAACGGCAGCCTGCAAGATGTAATTCGCGCGGATGCCACCAACCTGACCGTCAAGAACAGCTTTTTCGGAGATGCTTATTGGAACGGATACGTGGAAAGCCATGCAGTGCGGGCGCTCACTAATCCGGGGCCAATCACTGTGACCAACACCTTCATCACCACCTCCAGCATCCCGATCTTTGTGGGCGGCGCAACGCCTTCCTACCCGACTTACCTCGAGAACGGCCTTTCGGCACAATATAACTACTTCTGGCGGCCATGGAAATACAACGGCGATCCCGCACAGCCCTTTGCGGCCGACTATGTGGCGGCTGCTTCGCCTTCGCTTCGCACCGGTCCGCACGCCATCACCAATGTAACCAGCACAGGAATCATCACGGTGCCGGATGTACCGCCGTTTATCCCGGCCAGTTTGTTGACTATCACGGGTGTGGGTGGCTGCACGGTAGCCAATGGGACGAACTGGCGGATGACGCAGCTTAGCGGAACGACGTTTCAGCTCCTCAACTTCCCCGGCTGCAACTCAGCCTATACCAGTGGCGGGGCCGTCAGTGACTATGCCATCACTGTATGTAACAAGAACCTTGGCGAGATGAAGTGGGGCACCGGTGTCACCTGGCAATATAACGTCGGTGAAAACTCATGGGCAGGCTCCCAGTGCCAATCGCAGTATAACGGGTTCACGGATACCCTGCGGACGGAGTGGGACTCGAACATGACAAAACCGAGCATCGGCACGTTCGCCATGAGTGACACTACGCACGTCACTTGGACAGGAACGTACAGAATCGGAAATATCAGCACTGGAGCGAATGCCTCGACTCTGCAGGACCTAGCCATTTGCCTGAGCCTGCCGGTAACCGGTACGGAGTGTCATGCGGTAGCCAGCCAAAGTGGAGCATCCCTGGTCACATCGACACCTTTTTCCGCTGCGCCGATGGGCGCATTGAATGGCTGGATTGTCTACACGGCATCGGCCCAGCTGACCAATTTGAGCGTGATGCATAACGTCTATAAGAATGTCGATCAGCCGTTTTCGGTGCTGGGATTGAGTTTCGCCAATGGCGTAGGAAATGCGGGATTTGAGAAGACTCATGTAATCTCGCAGAATCTGGCGTATGCAAATACCAACTACATTACCGGCTACAAGGGATTCAATCTCGCCGCGGCTGAAGCCGACTACAGGGTCAATCCGAGCGGGTATACCATCGATCACAATACGCTCTACTATCCGAATGGAATTACCCACGGCTCCTTCGTCTATTTGGATGGGACTTCGTGCGGTTTTTGCGCTACTCATATCCAGCCGAAGTTCGACGCTAGCACCATTACCAATAACCTTTTCGGCGCGTCTTCGACTGGCGGCAACGGCCCGTTTTCAGGCGACGGTGTCAATAGTGTGATTGACACCGCAAACGCCTACTTCTCGAATACCAGCATTAAGAACAACGCCATCCCGGGCGGGCTGAACGGCAGCACTAGCCCCAGTGGAGGGAACGCTGTTGCCGGCAATATCTATGCCGCCTGGTCGGATCCCTTCGGAGGCCTGGCACCCTTTGGGGTATTTTCGGTAAGTCCATCAAGCCCGTATTATCATGCCGCAACGGATGGGACCAGCATCGGAGCGGACTTCACCCAACTGCCGATGATTAACAATCTGCAGGTAATACCCTCGGTCAACAGCGCATCGCTGGGGTTTGACGTGAGCGCACCGATCGCTGACGTGAAGGGCACACAGGTTTGCGTACTCGAGGTATCCTCTAACCGAAATCTGCTTTCTGACTTAGGCAGCTATACAGTGATCCCGGACCTGGACCCGGTACTGAGCCAACATTCGGACCTGTCGACCCGCTCCGATGTTCTGGTTTCCGGCAATCACGTGACTTGGCCGATAAACGGACTGGCCGTCGGCAGCACCTACTACGGGCGCCTGATGTGCCACGGCGATACCGAATGGTTCACATTCCAGATGCCGACCGGGACGGGAACGCAGGCGTCGGCCTGTGACCTGAATACCGATGGCGTGGTTAGTGTGCTCGACGTGCAATTAGCGGTCAATATGAGTCTCGGATCGATCCCGTGCACGGCCAATATCAACGGCTCGGGCGTCTGCGAGGTCACTACCATACAGCGGGTGGTGAACGCAGCTCTCGGCGGGACCTGCGTAACCGGGCCGTAGGAGGGTTGCCGACGGCAAACGGCAACTCCGGCACCTACCCTTGGAACACCTGGACCTGAAGGTTTGCATACGAACAGGTATTACGCGCTGCCGGTGTTGAAGATGCCTGACCCACGGCTAGCGACTCGTATGGTCACCTGGTAAGCGTAGGCAGCGTGGTAAACGTATGTTCCGGAGGAGTGCGGATTCCCACAACGCTGATTTGACCTCCGGCAGGTGCAGCGAACTCAATGGTGCCGCGCAGGCCTTCAGTCAGCGGGAACTGATTACCCAGTACAAAAGCGCTATGGCCATTGGCGGCCAGCGGGATCGTGCCGGTACCTATTTGAGCACCAGTATCGTCGCGAATTACTACCGGCACGCTTATCGCCTGCGCTGAGCTAGTGCTTACTGCTACTCCTGTGGCGATTCCGCCGGTATTGTCGAACGCAAGGATATAGGAGCTGGCTTGCCGATTTTCGATAGGCACTACGGCTTCCTGCCCAGTGGGTTCATAGCGGAGAATTTCAAAGCCTGAGACGTTGCCATTGGTACTCAGTTGCACTGAACCGGTCTGAACCGGGTTGCCATCTGGTCCGGATGCCTCGATCACCAGGGTAGAGCCAGCAGGAATGGTGCGATCGACTGACGAAGCCATGGAGGAAACGCCGTCGCCAGACTGCGGGAAGGAAAGTGGCAAGGCGGTTGGATTGCCCCCATCATCAAAGAAGCCGAGATGGGCTTGCGCGGTGCTGATGCCCGTGTTTACCAATACCAAGCTGCTCTTCCATCCATTTGCGAAAGCGAAATGCGCTATCGCGCCGCCGCTGGTACCAACATTGGCCAACGCGGGTACGGTGGTGAGCGTTCCCGGCGGTGTGGTGCGCACCCCCAACACCGCGATTTGTCCGCCCGCCGGCGTGTCAAACTCGATGGTTCCGCGCTGCGTCGCTGTAGCGGGGAACAGGTCTGACAATACGAATGAAGAATGGCCGCTCCCTGCCACGGGGAGCGATCCGGAGGCAATTTGAACCCCGGTATCGTCGCGGATCACAACCCTAACGCTAGCGAGCTGAGCGCTGACGTTTGATAGCGCAACGCCGAGACCGGCGCCGTTCGTATTATCGAATGCCAGCAGATAAGAACTAGGGTTACCAGTTTCTAATGGCACTATCGCCTCTTGCGCGCTGGAGTTCACGCGGAAGATCGCGAACCCTCCAACGCTGCTACCAGAAGCATCCAATTGGGCTGAACCGGTCTGGAGCGGGCCGTTGGTAGCCGAGGAGGTAGTCTGGAGGATCAGCGAAGCGTTAGACGCCAGTGTCCAATCGAAGGATGGCGTGGTTACCGAGCTTTCGGTGACGCCTTGCTGGGGCAAGGTGAGGGGAAGGGGCAACGGATTCCCGTCATCGCCCAGAAGATTGAGTTCAGTCTGCGCATCGCCGGCGCCGGTATTGACGATCGTGAACATGGTGGTCCAGTCCTGGTTAGCCACTAGGTGAGGTAGCAAGCCGACCAAGCTAAAGTTCGGGGTGCTTGACTGGATGGTTACAGCGTAAGCGAGCGTCGCGCTTCCGGTTAACATCGCACTACTGTCTACGGCGGCAATGGTGTAGCGATACACGCCAGCGACGGTGGGTGTTCCGGAGATCAGCGCGGACGTCCCCTGGCTGGTGAGAGTTATTCCGGGGGGCAAGGCACCGGAACGAACCAGCCAATTATAGGGAGGCACTCCGCCGGTCACCGAGCATTGTGCGGAATAGTATTGATTCAAGAGGCGCGGTCCGCTGCTTGGCGCACAACTTATTGTCGGCGGGAGAATTACCGTGATCATCCCTCCCGCGCTGGTTACGGGAAGGGAATTCCCCGCAATATCGGAAGCGCTTCCCGCACCATTTGTAACCGCTATAAAATTGCTTTTGCTTGCCGCGGAGATTTGGAAAGTGGCGGTTGCCAGGGCCCCGTCAGGGATCACTGTTGCGTTCTCGCCCCAGGCCAGACATTTCGCGACAGAAGCTCCGTAGGAACATGACACCGTCTTCCCGGCGCTGACTGCGGCCGGACCTGGGATCACGTCGACGCTGGTTACGTCCGCAGGATACTTCAGAGTCCATTGGAGGATTGCCGGTTCGACACCTCCGCTGGACGCAGTCGATACCGTCAGTGCAGCGCCTACGCCCGGGGTCGTGCTTACGGAACTCAGCGAAAGCGCCACCTGCTGGCCGAAGATTTGACCAGCGGCCAATACAACCAAACTCTGCCACACCAGGGCCCTTGCCAACCAACTGCACATCGCGCGGAGGTTGCCGAATGAAAATGCGGTCAATAGAACTCCCAAGCTTGCCATACATAAAAATCGGCCCTAGGCCTAAAACGCAGTAGACCAACCTATTCCTGTTAGTGAAGTCTTTTACTCTAACTCAAAACCGGAGGGGTAGATTTGTTTACGGGAGGGAAGATTTTACGGACTAATCAAGTAAGCGTTTCCTTATGCCCCTGGTAAGCAATGGCAAATTGAATTTGTTTGCCAAGGCTAGGCAATTTCGGGACCATTGTACGCCGATGCCGACATCGCGCAGTGAGCCCAGCCTGATTGTCACCGGCCGGAGGTGTACGGCTCATGTGAGCGAAGTCATTAGTCCTCAGTGAAAAAGTGAGTGCGTGAGGCGCAGCAGATGACGCAGCTGTAAGAATTGCCGAAGATGGCTGGAGCTTGGCTTTCAACCGGAGTTAGTCTTGCGGGCCCTAGTTCCCTAAAGACGAAGTTAGACGCTCGACAAAAAATGGCGTTGGCTGATTCCACACTGCCGGGCGGGCGAATTGAAAAACTTCGTACCCGCCCTCCTTACCCGGAAATTCGGCCACAGATTTCCAACGTTCTGGATACTGCTTCACCACGGCCGCCAGAAAGAATTCAGCGGGAAGGACTTTACCCTGAGGAAGCTTGCGGACAATCACGAGGTCAATCGGGTTTTGCTCGAAATACTGTTCCGCCTCACTGGGAGTCGTGTAATAGACCTGATACTCAGTGCCCATCCAATCGGTTCGCGACAATAATTTGTTCGGGCGCGCTAGAATGCGCTCGGCGCGCGCCGGGTCCCGCATAGCAAATTCCGCAATCATAGGACCTTCCGCATTGGCAGGCACCAGGATGGACGCTTTTCGCAAGTCTTTCGACTGTAGAACGAAGTCCACGATGGGCCGCATTTCGTTGGGCGGCACGTGCGGAAAAGATAACAACTCCGATCGGCCGTAGAATAGCGTGAACGCCACTAGAATCGCGGTTGCCCAAGGGCGGGCGAAAACCACTTGGCGGATCTTTGCCCAGTCGGATAATCGACGAATCGTGAAACACATCAGCAGTAGCAGGGGAGGAAAAGCCGGGATCAAGTACCGGCCTTCAACTCCCACCGGCGCCGCCATGATCAACAACAGAACAGCAGGCACTTGCAGGAACAGGACCCCTTCCATTCCGCTCAATTTTCTCCAATGGAGCAGAGTCAGAATCCAACACAACATCAGTAAAATTCCTAGGCCAGATCCATTTTGCAGGAGTAAAAGCTTGGCGTACGATTCCACTTTGTTGAAGCTCATGAGTTGGGATGGCTCCAGGCCGGACCGCGCGTACCGGTGAGTCAGCGCCACCCAGGGAAGCACAATCATCGCTATCACCGCGAACTGAAGCCAAAACGACCAACGCCGCAGCAGCCCCCACCGGCGACACAGAACTACGGCGGAAAGCGGCAATACCGCCAGAAATAAACCGGAGTACTTGGTTAGGATCGTCAAGCCTGCCAGGAGGCCGAAGCCAAACGCGAACGCTGGCCGGCCGCGATCCAGGTAACGCCCCAGAAGCAATGCAGCCCACAGGCTCAAAAGCGCGACGGAGGTGTCCGTCATCACCAGGTTGTTGCTCCAATGAACATCCGGCATCCAGCAAAACAATAGTCCGGCACACGCCGCACCAGGCACCCCCACAAAGCGCCGGGCCTCTTGGAAAATGGTCGCGGCCACTAGTGCAGTGATGCTGGCGATCAGCCATAATACCGCCGAGTGGCTCTGGCCAATCAAGATCATCCACAGGGCTTCGAGAATATAAAAAAGTGGAGGCCAATGACCGACCGCAAAAAACGGGATGTGCAGGTAGTAGTTCACTGCGAACTTTACCGGCGGGCCAGGAAATCCATCCGCGATATAGTCTCGGACCATCAACCCGGAAAGATAATGCGACGGCTCGTCGGGATACGCACCGAAACTGGAGTGTTCCGCGCCTGCCCGAACTTGCATCCACCGAACCAGCATCAACGCGACCAGTGCCACCGCCAAGAATGTCAGCGCAGGCCGCCATCGTCGGAGCAGACGGTTGCGATGGCCTATCCCCAAATCGCGGCCTGTGAGTACGACGCCCATGGGACCGATGAGATGCCTACCATTATCGCAGGATAAGCTAACGCCTCCGGTCGCTTTAGAGCGTGAAGCCGGCGTGGGTGGCGTCGCGATGAAACATTTTCACAGTTTCGAGGGAATAGTCGCCTAGGTCCTTGCCCACCAGTGACAGCTTATGCAGCAGATCGTTGGTGGCGGTAATGATGTGACAGCCCACGGAGTCTGCCTGAAAGATATTCAGCAGCTCCCGCGGGCTGGCCCAGATGAGCTCGATGTTGGAGTACGGCCGCAGCAATTCGACGGCGTCGGCCATGATGGGAACCGGGTCCCGTCCCGTGTCGGCGATCCGGCCGGCGAATACCGACACATAAGCAGCGGGTCCGCCCGCGAGCGCCGCACTGACGTCCCGCACTTGATCGAGCGTCATCATGGCGGTCACATTCAGCTTGACCCCGTGCCGGGCCAGGCGGCATATCAGGTCCAGCGAACTTTCGCGGCGCGTATTGGTAACCGGAATCTTGGTGTAAACGTTCGCGCCCCAGTGCGAGATTTTCAGCGCCTGCCGTTCCATTTCATGGAATTCATCGGCAAACACTTCGAGCGAAATCGGACGATCTGGAACGGCGCTCACGATATCCTTCGCGAAAGCTTCGTAATCCGTGACGCCGGCCTTGCGCATGAGCGTGGGATTGGTGGTAAAGCCGCGGATCAGCGGGTTCTGATACATCTTCAGGATTCCGGCACGCTCGGCGCCGTCCGCGAACAGCTTCACTTTCAAATCTTCCACCGGCTTCGTGGTCATGTTCTAAATGATAGATCGGCAGTCCAGGCTTTTATAATGAGGCCTCCCTGGATGTCCTTCATGAGGCTAATGATAGCGTGCCGACATTCAGCGAGCCACGGTGGATCCCAGGGGGAATCAAGGCTGCTGCAGAATCCAGTCCACCGCAGCGCCCAGCGAATCGACCGTCGCCGAAGGCTCGACCGAGGAACGCTGTTCCCGGTAGCCGCAATCAATCCATATCGTCCGGCAACCAGCGGCGGCGCCGGCTTCGACATCCCGCCAGCGATCGCCGACCATGAAGCTGCGCGGCAGGTCGATATTATGTTTCTGGGCGGAGCGGAGCAACAAGCCGGGACGGGGTTTCCGGCAATCACAACCGTCCGGGTCATCGTGAGCGCAGACGAAGAAATCATCCAGCGGAAGGGACTGGCGCAGGGCCGCATGCATAACTTCTATGGCCGCCGGATCCTGCTTGCCGCGAGCTAGATCGGGCTGATTAGTGACCACAATCAAAAGAAACCCGGCACATTTTAACCGCTCCAGGGCGACGGGCGCCTGTGCCACAATAACCAATTCGTCGAGGTTCGCAGGCGGGTAGGGCTTACCGTCGCGAACGATCGCCTGGTTGATGACACCGTCGCGATCGAGAAAAACTGCGCGTTTGCCGGGCGCGGCTCCGGTCACGGACTTAGACCACCGACTCCCACTTGGTCTGCTCCTGCTTCAAATCGGGATGCGAAACCAGTAGATGCCAGATCACCGCCTGAAAAGCCTCCGAATGTGGCGTGATGTGCGCCGCGTTCACCACCGGGACCAGCACGCATGCGTCCGCCACCTTCGCGGTATAGCCACCGTCGCGGCCCACGATTCCGCCGACTTTCGCACCCACTGTTTTTGCGTATTTCAGTGCCTCCACCAGATTGGGGCTCACCTGTTTTTCGAGATTGCCCCCGCCCACCGAGAAGATCAGCAGCATGTCGTCGGCGCACAACCGGCTGACGCGAAGCCAGCGCTCGAACACCGTCGACCAGCCTTCGTCGTTGGTGCGCGCCGTCAACTCCGACACATTATCGGTGGGAGCGTACGCTTCAATGCCGGTGATCTTGCGAAAATCGTTGACCGCGTGGGACGCGTTCCCGGCGCTCCCGCCCACTCCCAGGATGAATAGCCTTCCGCCGGCAGCACGCGTCCGCGCCAGCAGCGCTACCAGGCGATCCACGGTCGGGGCGTCGATTTTTTTGACGACCTCCGATACTTCTTCGAGAAATTGTTGGGTGAACGTCATCGGGCCTGTGGGGATATGCGCGTGCTCCCACACATAATCTTTCTTAGTGTAACCGCAACCGGCGGTCGGGTCGCAAACAGCCCGCGATTTATTTTTACGTTTTTGTAAACCCTTTCTGCCCGAAGGAATCTAACCGTTCGGATGGACACAGTTCTTAGCCTGGGCGCGGTGGAGGCCGGCGGCACCACAACCGATGAATTCGACGCCCTGGTTGCGGCCTACCGGCCGCGGGTCTTCCGATTCCTATTGGCTTCGCTGCGCGACCGGGAATCAGCCGAAAATTTGACGCAGGATTGTTTCCTCCGCGCCTACCGCGCTCGCGATCAGTTTCGCGGCGCGTCCAGTCCGGCGACCTGGCTGTTGCAGATCGCCATAAATCTAGTGCGCAAACACGAGAGCAACAGCCGGTTGAAATTCTGGAGACGCGCGCTGCGCCCCGGCCTGAGCCTGGAGGATCTCCGGGATTGGATTCCGGACCGTCAGGTAACGCCAGAAGCGGCCGCGCTTGCCAACGAAAAAGTGCAAGCCATTTGGCGCCAGGTAGCGCAACTATCCGAGCGCCAGCGAACCGTGTTCCTGCTTCGCTTTGTCGAAGACCTGGACCTTCTCGAAATCGCTGCCGCCACCGGGATGAAAGAAGGCACTGTGAAGACCCATCTTTTTCGGGCCTTGCAATCGATACGCGCAAGGTTGGAGGTAATCAAGTGAATTCGCATCTTTCCCCACCTCAGATCTCCGAATGTTTCATCGGAGGAGCCGAGCCAGGAATTGAACAGCACGTTCGGGAGTGCACTCACTGTCAAGCCGAGCTGGCATCCCTCGGCGATTCGCTGGTCCGTTTTCGGGGCGCCGTAGAGTGCTGGAGCAGCCACGTTGAACGTGCCGAATATCAGGTGGTCTTGCGCGCCACACCGGCTAGGTCGAGCTACGGTTCGCCGCGCCTCGCCGGTATTTCGTCGTTGGCGGTTCATGCGGCTTTGGTCGCCGTCATTTTATTCGTGGGAACGTTCCATCCGGTCCAGACTCTGATGAAGCAACAATTTACCGCGCTGGAGCTTGATTTGCGCCCCTACTTGGCCCAGCAAAAACATGCGGCCTCCGAGGGCGGTGGTGGCGGAGGAGCGCGCCAGCTTGCCGATGCGAGCAAGGGCAAGCTGCCCAAGCCCGCGCCTCGCCAGTTCACACCGCCGCGAGTCGATCCGGTCGAGGCAAAATTGCAGATGCCGCCGTCGATCATTGCGCCGCCCGACATCGCTAATGTACCAGCCAATAACTTCGGCGATCCGCTCAGCAAAGTGGGGATTCCATCGAACGGCCAAGGCTTCGCCGGCGGGATCGGAAGCGGTGTGGGCGGTGGCGTAGGAACGGGCCGCGGCGCCGGTCTCGGCCCGGGCGAAGGCGGCGGTTTCGGTGGCGGAGCCTATCGAATCGGCGGCGGAATCTCAGCGCCCAGCGTGCTCTTCAAAGTGGAACCTGAATATTCCGAAGAAGCACGCAAAGCCAAGTGGCAGGGCGCGGTCACCCTCTCCGTCATCGTCGATGAATTGGGCCGTCCGAAGAATGTGACGGTGCTGAGATCGCTCGGCCTCGGCCTGGATCAGAAGGCCGTGGAGGCAGTCTCGCAATGGAGATTCAAGCCGGGGCTTAAAAATGGCAAACCTGTTCCCGTGTTCGCCACCATCGAAGTAAACTTCCGGCTCCTATAGTAAGCTCCTGCGGTTTATAGTGAAGCTATGAACCGCCGGACGCGTGTTTGTACGCTCGCCGCCGGCGCCGCTTTTGTCGCCGGTGCCGCTTGGCTTTTCGCAGATCGCCTGGAAGATACCATCTTCATCCCCCTGGATCATCCCGCCATTCAGTACGCCGGCGCCACTTCCGATCCCGTGGGGCGCCTCGAAAAGCGCCTTGAAAGCGGCCAGCTCAAGCTCGATTACGCGCCTCTGGGAGGCTATCTGCCCGCCCTGCTGCGGGAACTCGGCATTAACACCGACTCGCAGGTGTTGGTTTTTTCGCGCACCAGTATTCAAGCCGAACGCATATCTCCCCGCACCCCCCGCGCGATCTATTTCAACGACGACGCGAGCGTCGGCTACGTGCAAAACGGCGAAGTGCTGGAGTTAACCTCACTCGACCCCACACAAGGCGTGATCCTTTACAGCATGGACACCGCACGCTCGCCGCGCCCCGAGCTCGCGCGCCGCGACGATTGTCTCCGCTGCCATCAGGGCCCGGTAACGCTGGCGGTTCCCGGACTCCTGGTCAGTTCGGTCCATCCCGCCACCGGGCGCCCGGGCGAGGAGCACGGCAACGCGTTCATGACGGATCATCGCACGCCTTTCAAGGAGCGCTGGGGCGGTTGGTACGTCACCGGTACGCACGGCGCGCAATATCATTTGGGCAACAATCCGAATCTCGATGACCCCATCCACCCCGGTCCCGCGCTCCACGAAGGCACGCAGAACATCACCGATCTCAGCGATCGCTTCAATACCTCGCGTTATCTTGCCCCAACCAGCGACCTGGTCGCCCTCCTGGTACTGGAGCATCAAGTTCGCATGACCAATCTAATGATCCGCATCGGCTGGGACGCGCGTGTCGCTCAGCACGACGGCAAGCTCGCCGCCGTTCGACCGCAGCTCGATGCGGAAATGGACGAGATGGTCGCGTACATGTTATTTGGCGACGAAGATCTCTTGAAGGAGCCGGTGGCCGGCGTCTCGACGTTCACTAAGACTTTTCCGCAACGCGGACCACGCGATAAGCAAGGCCGCTCGCTCCGCGACTTCGATCTCAAGAAGCGCCTGTTCCGCTATCCACTTTCTTACATGATCTATAGCGCGGCCTTCGACGGAATGCCGCAACTGGTGCGCGAGCGCGTTTACCAGCGCCTCTACGACATCCTGACCGGCAAGGACCCTAGCAAATCCGTGGGCGGGCTCTCGCTCGAGAATCTTTCCTCCGAAGACCGGCGCGCGATTCTCGAGATCGTCCGCGACACCAAATCCAATCTGCCGGCCTACTGGACACCCTAGCTCCAAGGCCGGGATCAGCCCAAATCCTTCCGAACAGCCCAGGTGGTTGTACAGTATCATTGTGATATTACAGTCCTGTCTCTTTTTGGCGGGACCGCGTTTGCGTGTAGAGCTATAACGTTAGGAGAATTTGAGCATGAGGCTTTGCCGGTTTGGAGAGGGTCGTCTGGGTGTCGTTGAAGGTTCAAATGTGCGTGACGTAACCGCCGCGCTCGAGACACTTCCGGGTTGCCGCTATCCGCTCCCCACTTACGATTTGATGATCGCCAACCTCGATAAAGTCATTGAACGCGTAAAGGCCCTTGCCCCCGGTGCGCCGGCTATCCCGCTCGCGGGCCTGAAATTGTTGAGCCCGGTGGCGAATCCCGGCAAAGTGATCGCGGCGCCGGTCAATTACCAGAAACATCTCGATGAAGTGAAGGGTGACACGGCTCTTAACCAGGGCAACGTCGCACATACCATCACCATCCAGAAAGCCGGCTTGTTTCTGAAGGCCACTAGTTCGCTGGTGGGCCCGGGCGAAGGTATCGATCTGCGTTTTCTCGACCGCCGCAACGATCACGAAGTGGAACTGGCAGTCATCATCGGCAAACGTGCCAGCCAGGTTTCGAAAGCGGACGCGCTCAATTATGTCGCCGGTTACGCCATCGGACTCGACATCACTATCCGAGGCACCGAAGACCGCAGCTTCCGCAAATCGCCTGACACCTACACCGTGCTCGGCCCTTGGCTGGTAACTCCCGACGAACTCGGCAATCCCGACGCGCTCGATCTGAACATCTCCGTCAACGGCGAGATGCGCCAGAACTCCAACACCAAGTACATGATCTTGAAATCGGCCGACTTGATCGAGCTGGCATCGTCGTTTTATACGCTTTATCCAGGCGATATCATCAGCACCGGAACGCCGGAAGGCGTCAGCCCCATCGTTCCCGGTGACACGGTGGTTGCAACCGTCGAAAAAGTAGGCACCATGGAAGTGAAGGTGCGCGCGTTCTCATCTGTTGCGCATGGAGAAAAGCCGCTCGCCAGAGGAGAAGTAAGATGAGTGTTTCCGCCCTCGATAGCAAACCGGTGCGCACGCCCGAGCGCGAAGAATTCTATCGACGGCTCCTGCTGAAGAACTCGTCGCCGCTGTGGGAAGTGCTGTCCGAAGTGGTCCCCGCTCAACCCAAGCCCCACTGCGTGCCCACGCTCTGGCCTTACGATGAAATGCGGCCGATGCTGATGGAATCCGGCAAATTGATCACTGCGCAGGAAGCCGAGCGCCGAGTCTTAATTTTGGCCAACCCTGGAATCCTCGAGGCCTCGCAAATCACGCAAAGCCTATACGCCGGCTTGCAGTTGGTTTTACCGGGCGAAACCGCTCCCACCCATCGGCACGCGCCTTCAGCGTTGCGTTTTGTGATCGAAAGCGAGGGCGGATACACCTCGGTCGACGGCGAGCGCACGATCATGCACCCCGGCGATTTTATCGTGACTCCGTCTATGACTTATCACGATCACGGCAATCCCGGCAACGGGCCGGTCACCTGGATGGACGTCCTGGATCTGCCTCTGGTGAACTTCCTCGACGCCGGCTACGCGCAACATCATCCGCTGGACACGCAGCCGCTGACCCACCCCGACGGCGATGCCTACACGCGTTATGGCGCCAATATGTTTCCAGTCGACTACACGCCCGCGCGCAATTCGACGCCGGTATTCTCGTATCCGTACACGCGCAGCCGCGAAGTTCTGGATCAGATGTACAAGAACAGTCCGCTACATCCCTGCCATGGGATCAAAATGCGGTTTGTGAACCCGGCTACCGGCGGCCCGCCGATGCCTGCCATTGGGACCTTTATCCAACTGTTACCCCGTGGATTTAAAGGCGAGCGCTACCGCTTCACCGATTCCACCATCTTTTGCGCGGTTGAAGGCAGCGGCCGCACTCACATCGGCCACACCACCTTCCAGTGGAAACGCAATGATATTTTCGTAGCGCCGTCCTGGATGCCGGTCTCCCACGAATCGGAAGGCGACGCGGTGTTGTTCAGCGCTTCCGACCGTCCCTTGCAGCAATACTTCGGCATCTGGCGCGAAGAAGTGCCCCTGCCCGCATAGAACGAAGCGCTTACACCAAAAATGAGGGGGCTCTGGGTAGAGCCCCCTTTTTAATAGCCGCGATGTTGTTCGCTTAGAAAATAATTTTCGCGGAGAGTTGGATGATTCGCGGGTCCATCGCCGAAGTGATGCGCCCGAACGTAGGAGTCCCGAAACTGGTCCCGACAAAGCCGCCAAATCCGGAAATATTCACTCCTGAACAATTGGCGCCGCTATTGCAGCCGGCGCGGAAATGATTAGGAAGATTGAAGGCGTCGCCGCGGACATCGAACTTGATGCGCTCCGTGATGGCGAATGTCCGTGAGAGGGATACGCTGATATCGGTGAACCCCGGGCTGCGGATCGAACCCGGGCTCATATTACCCAGCGTGCCCAAGGCGGGCAGTGCAAACGCACTCGGATTGAGCAAGCCGACGCAGGTTAAAACCGTCGCCGGGCAAGCCGCTGTGGAGGAATAGACATTCGAATTGACCTGATTCGGGCGCTGTCCGCTGACCTGCGTCAACTGCGGGTCAGTAGTGGCGGGCAGAACGGCGGTGAGCGCTGCTCCGGATTGATATCTCCAAATTCCCGCGAGCTGCCAGCCGCTGGCCAACATGCGCACGGTTCGATTGGCGAACTTGGGCGTCATCGCCACGGCGGTGAAATTAAAGATGTGGCGCTTGTCAAAGTTGCAATCGCCGCGGTCGTAACCGTAGTTGAGTGGGTTCAGAATGGTCTGCGCCACGTTCTGAGTGGTCCCCCCAGCGCCCCAGCGGTCATCGCTAATGCAATGCGACCAGGTGTAGTTGGCGTTCATCGTCACGCCTTTGATCAGGGGACGCGCGACCGACAGGATCATGCCGTTGTAGCTTTGCGTGCCCCCGGCGTTGAACTGATCCATGTATCCGATAAACTGACCGCCGGTGGTGGGCTTCGCCAGGTACAGCGGACGACGGAAGTTGTAATTGGTGGTGTTCGAGCAGGGACCTGGGGCTGTGAGGCCGTATTGTCCCGTTACACAGTTGCCGGGAATATATACTGGCGAATTCAAGGCTTCCGTGAGAAGCAGGTGAGACGTCTGGCTGCCAACATAGCTGCCCGACAACACCCATGATTTCACCTGACGCTGGACCGTCAAGTTCCACAAATTGACGGTTGGCGTTTTCAGATTGTAAGGCGTAGTCAGGAACGGTCCGAAGGGCACGTACAGCGCATTTTTCGGATCGAAGCTGATCGGAAACGGATTGCCGCCGGGGAATCCCGCGTAGGGATTGGAGAGACCGTCGATGGTCCGGGAAGGCGTGGGCCTCACTTCATCCCCGAACGGCGGCGCAATTGCGGTGTTGAGATTCTGCTGGCCGTCCGTGAAATCGTAAGCGATGCCGAAGGAAGCGCGAACCACGGTCTTGCCGTTGCCCTGCGGATCCCATGCGAGTCCCACGCGAGGCGAGAAGTCCGCCCATTTCTTATTCGCGCCGGACTGGCCCGGGAAGCCGGGATCGCCAGGATATTGGAATCCCGGAGGCGCGGTCGAATAAATGGTGCTGGTCAGGCCTTGGTTGAAACGATTGATATCGAAATTGTATATGGCGTTGTTGGTGACTGACGGTGGGAACCACGGCTCCCAGCGCACTCCCAGGTTAGCCGTCAAGCGCGAAGATACCTTCCAGGTGTCCTGCGCATAGGCGCCCAAATACCACTGCTTCATGAACAGATTGTTAGGTGCGGCCTGGTCTAACTGGTTCAGTCTTCCGGTGAGGAAATCGGCGAGTGCATAGCCCGTCGCCGCACTGCCAAAACTGTAAATCCCGGGCGAACGAACATTGGCCAGCGATTCCGAAGGCCATTTCGCGCCCGCCACGCCGAAGGCGATCTGGTGTGCTCCATGGACAATGTTGAAGTCGTCATTCAACTGGTAGGTAGTCGTGTGAAAGCTGGAATTGCTTTCGGTACCGCCTCCGATGGAAAACGCACCCGTGACGCTCAATAGAAAATTGTCAGGGGTGTAGCTATAGGCGTTGATGCCGACGTCTTGGGGTCCAAAATCCGGAGAATTAGAGCGCCGGATAGCAGTTCGGTTAAGCGCGGCGCGGAAGGAGTTGACCATACTCGCATTGAGCACATAGGTATCGCCGAAGGTAGCCGACTGGGCCAAATTGTCACGGCCGCCGGTAACCGTCACCAGGATATTATCGGGGGTGACGCTAAACGGTATCGCCTGGGTCAACGCAGTAGCCATATACCGGCCAAACAGCGTTTGCTTCGAACTCAACTGATAATCCACGCGGCTGACCAGTTGATACTCATCCTGATTAAGCGGAGTGGCGTAGTTGTAGGTTCCACAGGAATCTTGCGGTTTCGGGAGCTTAGCCGCGATTTTGAGAGCGGCGGGACTCAAAAAGCCGGCCAGATTCTTGTCGGGTATGACAGCTCCGGTCACCGGGTTCTTGATCGCACCGATGGAGGAGCACCCGCTGAAGTCGCCGGCCAGCATGGCCGTGGTAGGCACGAACGCCGGGGCGGCTTGCACGGAACTCCGCGTCTTGGTGCCCTGGTATCCGAAAAAGAAGAAGAACTTATCCTTCTTTATGGGACCGCCGATGGTGCCGCCATACTGATTGCGCTTGAGCTGATCGCGTGTGGCCGCAAAGAAGTTGCGGGCGTTCAAATCGCCATTGCGGATAAAGTAGAACAGATCCCCGTGGAAATCGTTGGTTCCACCCTTGGTAACCGCGTTCACGGCCGCGCCGGAGTGCACGCCGTTCTGCGCCGTCAGCGCACTGGTTTCCACTTTGAATTCCTGTAAGGCATCCGGAAACGGCAAAGGCAGATTCAGGTTGTCATAAGGATTGTTATGATTGGCGCCATCGAGGAAATAGGATGTCGCGAAGTATTGTCCGCCTGCCACCGCAATGGCCTGGCCGCCGCTTGCACCGCCAAACGATCTGCTGGTTGGCGGCGAAACAAACACCGATCCCGCCGAAAGCTGTACCAGATCGGTCGAATTGCGCCCGTTGAGCGGAAGCTCGACGATGCGCGCGTTTTCAATCACCTGTCCCACGCCGGTAGCCTGAGTTTCCACTTGCGTCGCGTTGGCTTCCACCTGTACTTCCTCGCTGACCGCGCCCACCTTAAGAGCCACGTCAATGGTGGGGTTCACGGCTACCTGCAGCACGATACCGGTCTGCACGTATTTACTGAAACCGGCCTTGTTGATTTCCATCCGGTACGGTCCGGTTGGCAGGTTTTGGAGAACGTAGCCGCCGTCGGCGCCGGTAGTAGCCGCGCGGGTCGCTCCGGTTTCCGTTTGCGTTACCTTCACCTCGGCGCCGGGAATTCCAGCCCCTGAAGGATCCTGAACCGTTCCCTGAATTTGCGATGTCGCTTGCGCCCAAACTGCGGCCGCGAAGCAAAAGAATAGACAAATGCGTATAAATAAGCGCATAGCACTCATATTGAGTCCCTTTAACTAAATTTTGATGATTGCCCCTGAACGGCAATTTACTTCTGTGCCCCAAGTTTATCCCGCTGACTATCGTGAGTCAAGGAAACCGGTGTTCGTGCGCGTTGCGCAGAATTCGCACCGGTGCTTACGCTGTTAGGGGAGGTGGGATTGCACAAAAGAAAGAGGGCGATCCCACGTTGTGCGTGGATCGCCCTCGTACTACTAGCCTAGGTGTAATGCGCCAGTTAACTAGAACACGAACTTGACGGAGAACTGGAGAATTCTGGGGTCGTAGGAGCCCGTGATGGTACCAAACGTCCCGGCTCCGAAAGTGGAGTTCACCGGCGAAGAGACGCTCCCCGCGCCCAGATTCTGGCCGCCAGGACGCATCGAGTTGGGCAGGTTGAACGCATCCCCGCGAATTTCCATCCTTAGATACTCGCGGAGTTGGAAGCTGCGGGAGAGAGACATATCGATTTCAGAAAAGCTCGGCCCGTATACCGCCAGCGCTCCCAGGTTGCCGAGAATACCCAACCCGGGGACCGCGAATGCGTTCTTGTTCAAGTAGCCGGTAAGCGAACCATCGCCGTACGGATTCTGCAGGACCAGATTGGGACGTTGCTGGGCAAAGCCGTTTGCAAGGTTGTCGGTTACGTCGAAAATGTTGAGCGGTGGGCCGGATTGATAGCGGATGATTGCCGCCACCTGCCAACCGGAAGCGATCCAGCGCATACCGTTGTTCTTGAAGCGCGGTGTCTGCGCTACGCCGGACAGATTGAAGATGTGACGCCGGTCCCAACTGCAAGGCCCTTTGTCATAGTTGATGCTGGCGGGATCCAGGTAGGTGTTGTTAACGTTCATGGTTCCGCCGCCATGGCCAAAGCGGTCTGTTGTGAGACAGTGGCTCCAGGTGTAGTTGGCGTTAAAACTTACGCCTTTTGCGAGCCGCCGCTGGACCGAAACCAACAGCGCGTTATACGATGCGGTGCCTCCATCGTTGACGCCATCGACCGACCCATAGAACTTGCCCTGGGCAGGATTGAGCAGGTTCAGCAACCGGCGCGCGTTTATACTATTGGTACATGGCGCCGAGGCCGTGCTGGGCACAGCAACTCCGATGGGGCAGGCGGAGGTCAACACCGACGGGTTCAGCGCGTTGGTCAGCCATAGGTGCGCTGTTTGGCTCCCGATATAACTGGCCGTAACCAGCCAAGGCACTCCGATCTGTTTCTGTATGGTTAGATTCCAGGAATTGACGGCGGTGTTCTTCTTCTGGGGATCTACGCTCAGAAAGGGCCCGGACTGAACGAACAGCGCGCTCTTGGGATCGGGCGAGACCGGGAAGGGATTGCCACCTGGGACGCCTAGCCAGGGATTGTCCAGGCTGTGCGGGCCGCCGTTATTGGTCCGGGTTTCATCGCCGAACGGCGGACCAATGGTCATGTTGATCAGTTGCTGGCCGTTGGGATAATCAAAGAACTCTCCCCAAGAGGCTCGTATGGTCATCCGGCCATCGCCCTTCGGATCCCAGGCCAGTCCCACGCGGGGAGCGAAGTTGCCCCACCGCTTATTGATGGAGGAATCCGGAAAGCCGGTATCGCCGCCGTAATATATTCCGGCGGGCGCCTGCGGAAACACCGTGCTCTTGGTGCCAGCGGTGAAGCGCGCCATGTTGAACCACATATTGGCCCCGTTGGTAACACTGACCGGCAGCCACGGCTCCCAGCGTACGCCGTAATTCGCCGTCAAATGGCGGGAAACCTTCCAGGTGTCTTGCGCATACATTCCCACGTACCATTGCCGCGTGAACAGCGTATTGGGCTCGGCCTGATCCAGGCCATTGCCTCCGAGCGCGCCCAGCATGAAATCCGAAAGGACCAGCCCGGTGAGCTGATTCGTGAAGTTATAGGACCCAGGTGACCGGACATTGGCATAGGACACAGAATTCCACATCGCTACATCGCCACCGAACACAAACTGGTGGGATCCGCGTACCAAGCTGAGGTCATTGCCGAGTTCATAGGTGTTGCCGCGGAAATTGGAATTACTCTCGGTTCCGTTGCCGACCGTGAATCCCGCACCCGCCGTCATGCTGATCTGCATGTAATGCGGTGTGTAACTGAACGCATTGATGCCGACATCGGACGGCCCGAAGTCGTCGACCGCGGACCGCTGGATCGCGGTGCGATCGAACGCCGCACGGAAGGAGTTGACCGAGTTAGGACTAATCAGATAGGTGTCGCCATAAGTATAGGTTTGGGCTAGATTATCCCGCCCGCCAGTGACCGTCACCAGAACGTTGGGATTCAGGGTGTATGGAATCGGCTGATGATAAGTAGTGGCGATGTAGCGTGCAAACATGGTTTGCTTGTCGCTCACCTGATAATCGCCGCGTGCGACGCCTTGGATTTCGTTTTGATTGGTGATAATGCCGAAAAACGACTTGCCGCAAGGATCTGCTGTCTTCGGCAAATACTTGGTGGTGATAGCTACTGCCGCCGGGCTGAGCAGTGTCGGGTTGATCTTGTTATTCACGAATCCCAACTTAGCTGGTAGGACTTTATCGGTCCCCTGGCAGGCTGCGGAGGCGTACGCGGTGAAATCCCCGGCCACCATCGCCGCGGTCGGCACAAAGCCGAAGTTGGTTGCTGGCGCTGTACGGGTGGTGGTTCCCTGAAAACCCGCAAAGAAGAACAGCTTGTTATGGATGATGGGAGCGCCGATGGTCCCGCCGAACTGATTGCGCTTTAGCGTATCGCGAGTGGCTGCAAAGAAGTTGCGCGCGTCAAACACGCCGTTGCGGATGAATTCAAAGGCATCACCGTGAATCGCGTTGGTGCCCGACTTGGTAACCGCATTGACCGCCGCTCCGGAATGCACACCGTTCTGAGCTGTCAACGCGCTAGTTTCGACCTTGAACTCCTGCAAGGCGTCGGGGAACGGCAGGGGCATGTTGAAATTGTCGTAGGGATTGTTGTGCATTGCCCCATCCAGCCGGTAGGTGGTTCCGAAGGATGTCCCGCCCGCCACGGAAATTCCTTCGCCGCCGCTGGCACCCTGCCAGGAGCGACTGGAGGAGGTTGAGGCGAGCACCGCCGGTCCTGACAATGTGATCAGGTCGGCCGCATTGCGCCCGTTGAGTGGCAGTTCCAGAATGCGCTGGTTCTCGAGCACCTGCCCGACGCCGGTGGCTTGCGTCTCCACCTGGGCCGCGTTGGCTTCCACTTGCACGGACTCGGCCGCGGTCCCGATCTTGAGAACCACGTCTATCGTCGGGTTAACTGACACCTGCAACACGATTCCAGTCTGTGCATAATTGGAAAAGCCGGCTTTGGTTACATCCAGACGGTAGGGTCCGATGGGCAAGTTAGCGAGCACGTAGCCGCCATCTTGGCCGGTGGTCACAGTGCGAACCAGCCCGGTCCCAGTCTGCGTGGCCTTGACCACGGCTCCGGGTACCGCAGCGCCGGTGGGATCGCTAATCGTGCCCTGGATTTGAGAAGTGGAAACGTTCTGCGCCCAACTCAGGACGCCGAAAGTAAGGAACAAACATATATAAGCCCGAAACCCAAAGGACTTCATTGAGATACCCCCTATTGGTTAGTTGTAACCCCAAGAAACAAGAATCTTCCGGGAGTATAATCTGAAATTTCAGAGGTGTCAATGGTGCCTGCGCTGGATACGACGCTGGCCAATGCTCCCGGATATTCGGCCGACCGACAGGTTAGTGTACAAATGCTTCCGCTGGCACCGATGCTTTCTCCGGTTCCGACATCACCCAGCGCAGCGAGTAAGTCGCCACTGCTGAAATCAGCGCCGGCACGGCGGCGGCCAGGAAGAGTTCGCGGGGCGCCCAATGCTGACCGATCAGCGCGCCCGCGGCCACCGGGCCCACGATCGCGCCAATACGGCCGAATCCGAGACTCGCTCCGATCCCGGTCGATCGCAGGTACGTCGGATAATACACCGCCGCCAGTGAATTCACACCCGGTTGTCCGCCCGGTACGCACCACCCCGCCACGAACGCCGCGAAAAACATCATCGACAGCGGCAGCGACGGCTGGCCGATCATGGCGATGCTGATGGTCGCTACGCCGAACACAATCGTCAACACCTTGCGGAACCCGAAACGGTCGATCAGCCAGCCATTCGGAATGGTGCCGATCGATCCGCCCACCTGCACGGCCGTTCCCGCCAGCACTCCAATCGCAGCGGTATAACCAGCGTCGCGGACCACCGTGGGCAGCCAACTTCCCAAAAAGTACAGGTTCATCAGGTTCATGAAGTTGATGATCCACAGCATCACCGTTCCCATGCCGCGGCCCTCGCGGAACAAGTTGACCACCGGCACGCCCTTGCGGTTCTCTTCCTTCACCACGAATTGCACGTCCCCTGCGGGCACCGGAGCATTGATGCGGCGCAGCCACTTCAATACTTTGTCTTTACTCTTGCCGCGCAGCACCAGGAATTGCAGAGACTCGGGCAGCAAAAAAATCATTAGCAGGGCCACCACCAGCGGTACCAGCCCTCCAAAAACAAACACCGAGCGCCACCCGAACCGCGGAATCAGCCCGGCTGCGATGAACCCGCCGATGGCGGCTCCAATGGTGAAGAAGTTGGAGACCAGCATCATCACCGTAACGCGCACGCGCGCCGGACTGTACTCGCCGGCCAGCGCCATGGCGTTGGGCATGATACCTCCTAAACCAAAGCCCGCGATGAAACGAATCACCAGCAGTTCAGTCGCGGAGGTGGCCCGCGCGGTCCACAAGGTGAGGACCGCAAAATACAAGGCCGTGAAGATCAGCACCGGCCGCCGCCCGATTCTGTCGGCCAGCATGCTGAATAAGAAGGAACCGAACAGCACGCCGACCAGCGCCGCGCTGAATACCAGGCCCATCTCCGGGCCCGGAATCTTGAATTCTCTGATTACCACCGGCGCCACATAGCCCATGGCCTGCACGTCGAACCCGTCCATGATCAGGCACAGGCCGCACAGCACGAAGGTGGTCCACTGAAATAGGCCCAGCCGGCTGTTGTCCACCAGCGTGGCGATGTTGACCTTTTGCGATTCCATCTAGGCCGGCGTCCCGGCGGCTTTCTCCGCGATGCGTGCCAGCCGCTGCTCTTTGAAAGGATCGTTGGCAAAGCGGCATTGGTTGTTGAAGATCATCATGCCACGCTTTTCCAGCGTGAAGGGCTCCCACTTGGGCAGCAATTTGGTGTTGGGATTCCCGCTGCGCGCAAAGGCCACAAACGCCGCGCTCATTTTGTCGGAGAGCGGTTGCAGTTCCGGGCCCGTGCCGTTCATCGATTCCGTGATCGCCGTGTTTTCCAGCGCAAACGGAATGTCCAGCGTATGGTAGGAACGCAGCGCCCCGCCATGGACCGGCGAATACCACTGGAAGTAGTATTTGTAGACCGGCGCCTTCCGCGCCATGGCCTTGCGCTCGGCTTCGGTATCGGTGCCCACGCGGAAATTCGAAACGTCGGTGCCGAGGATCAGCGCCAGCGTCAGATTGTCTGCCTTGGGCCAGCCTTTCTTATACACCGCAATCAGCCGGTCCGCCGCAGCGTCGTCGACCTTCGCGTATTCTTTCACGCGATTATGCAGCCCGGCCGCGTCGATCTGGTCATAGTTCATGCGCGCGTTCCAGGTGATTTCGGTCTCGGTCGAACTGATCATCAACGGGACGCTCGCGCTGAGGTCTGACGCCACTGGATTAAACGGACCCGCAGGCAGCGTGCGGCCGTCGATCACCGGACTCAAGTTCACCCCCCGCGTCGCCAGCAGCGCCTTCAACAGTTGTTCCTTCGGCATGCTCTGCAGTTGATCGATCTGACTGGTCTTCAAATTCAAAGTCTTTAGATACGCTTCGACGCCCTGATTGGCACGCTCGCGAGTGGTCCCGTTTACGTTCGATCCGCTCATCGCAATCGCGCGGTGGAACAGTCCCTTCGCGCCCGGCATACCCATCAGCGTGCTGACCTTGCCGCCGCCGCCAGATTGGCCAAAGATGGTGACGTTCCCGGGATCGCCGCCGAAATTGGCGATATTGTCGCGTACCCATTCGAGCGCCTGAATGCAATCTAGCATCCCCACATTGCTTGCCTGCGCATACTTCGCGCCACCCAGGTCCGCCAGATACAGATAACCAAATACGTTCAGGCGGTGATTCACGGTTACCATCACCACATCGTGTTTGGCCGCAAGGTTAGCACCGCTATACATGTTCCAATTGCCGGAGCCGGCAGAATAGCCGCCGCCGTGGAACCACACCATCACCGGCCGCTTGCCGCCGCCGATTGCGGGGGTCCATACGTTCACATGGAGGCAGTCTTCGGTGCCCGCGCCATCGGCCTTGGGCTGCTGCGCCATTGATTCCGCCACCAGCATAGAGGGGTTCTGCGGCGAGGCTGGTCCCACTTCGAGCGCGTCGCGGACTCCCGTCCAACCCTGCACTTTTGCGGGAGGCATGAAGCGCCCGGCGCCCTCGGTCGAGGCCCCGTAGGGAACTCCCTTGAACACGTTAACCTTGCCTTCCACTGCGCCGCGGATCTTGCCCGCTGAAGTATTGACTACCGGCGCGGCTGTATCGCTTTTCGCCGGAACCGCCCAGGCTTGGTTGATAGCGCCGCCCGCCAGCAGACTCGCCGCTGCCGTTCCGCGCTCCAGGAATACTCGTCGATTGAATGTATTTTTCATGTTTGACTCCCGCTTTGAATGCGTATTGCTAAAATATGGCTTGGTAACCTTTGCCGTGATCCGTGGGTAATTATACCTGCTGGGTCCCGCGCTTACAAGGACATTGACATGCCACTTACGTGCGTTCTAGAATTCAGATGCCCAAGAATAGGGTTGCGTTGCGCCTGCGCATCGCGGAGGTTGTATGCGTTATAAATTATTGCTCTTGATGACCGCTCTTATTGCTATCCCGGCGTTTGCCCAAATGGATTTTTCCGGCGAATGGGCCCCGGTGCAGGATGAAGATGATACCGGGAATCCCTACACCGGCGAATTTATCGGCATCCCTATGAGTCATGCCGGATTGTTACGGGCGGAGGCTTGGAACGCCTCTCTCTACACTTTGCCCGAGTGGCAGTGCCGCCCGCACGGTGCCGTCTATATCTCGCGCGGCCCGTCGCAGACGCGCATCTGGAAAGAAGTCGATCCCGACTCGCGTGAAATCGTCGCGTGGCATTCAGAGTGGCTGCGGTCAATCGACAATCCTTATTACATGGATGGCCGCCCGCGCCCATCGCCGCTTGCCCCGCATACCTGGGGAGGTTTCTCCAAGGCTGAATGGGTAGGCGACATGCTGAAGATCACCACCACCGATCTTAAGGAGGATTACTTCCGGCGCAACGGAGTTCCCTCCAGCGACAAGACCACGCTCACGCAGTATTGGATCCGCCGTGGCGACATCCTCACCTGGATCACTATCGCTACCGATCCGATTTACCTCACCGAGCCCATGATTCGCAGCTCGGAATATCGGCTGGTCCTGCCCATGCGCATCCCGCCCTATCCGTGCACCGTAGTTGAAGAAGTGGCGCGTCCCGCGGGCGTCGTGCCGTCCTATTTGCCGGGCCAAAATCCCTTCCTCGGCGACTTCGGCAAAAAATATAACCTGCCCATGGAAGCAACCTTGGGAGGCGCGGCCACTATGTATCCGGAATTGCCGAGAAAGCTTCTCCGCGAGCGAAATGGCGCTGTAAAAGGCACGGTCACCAGCACGGCCGGCAAATAATCCGCTGATAAATTAATAGGAGTTCTGTCTTGAAACCCAAAAAGAAATCTTGGCTGCTCGCAAGTGCCGCCGTGTTGGCGGTGGCTGGCGGCGGTGTGTTCCTCTCCATCGGTCACGGTCTTGCTCAATCGAGCTCCGGGGAAACAGACCTACAGGTTTTACACGTACGCGGAAACATCTATATATTGGGAGGAGCCGGTCCCAATATTACGCTTTCCGTCGGCAAGGACGGAGTCTTCATGGTGGACTCCGGCCGTGCCGACATGGCCGACAAGGTCCTGGCGGCGATTAAGCGCGTGAGCCTCGAAGTAGCTCGATTCCGCCAGCCCGTCACGCAAGGCGAAGGGGGAGGAGGATCCGGCACGGTACTCACCAGCTACACGCCGCCCAAGCCCATCCGCTACATTGCCAACACCAGCGCGCTTCCCGATCACGTTGGCGGAAATGAAAAACTTGCCGAAGCCGGGATCACTTATACCGGCGGCAACGTGGCCGGTGATCTCTCGACGGCGGGCGAGGGCGCGGCCGTGGTGGCGCACGAAAATGTGTTGCAGCAGATGAGCGATGCGAAGGTGAATTTTAAAGCGCTCCCCACGGAAACCTACTTTGGCAATTCCTATAAGATGAGCCACTTCTTCAATGGCGAAGCCATCCGCGTGGTCCATTTCCCGGCGGCCACCGACGGCGACAGCATCGTTTATTTCCGCTCCTCGGACGTCATCAGCGCCGGCGAGATTTTTTCGCCGGAGAATTATCCGGTGATCGATCTAAAGCGCGGCGGCAGCGTCCAGGGTGTCCTGGCGGGGCTGAACTACATGCTGGACCTGATTATTGCCGAGTTCCGTAGCGAAGGCGGCACTTTCGTGATTCCCGCCCATGGGCGAGTTTCCGACAACGCCGACGTGGCGTATTACCGAGACATGGTGACCATTATCCGGGACCGTGTCCAGGACATGATCAAGAAGGGGATGACGCTCGAACAGGTCAAGGCTGCCAAACCCACTGAGGACTGGGACCCCCGTCTGGGTAAAACCACCGGTCCCTGGACCACCGACATGTTCGTCGAGGCTGTGTATAAGAGTCTCACGGCAACCCCTAAGAAGTAGAGGCCACCAAGCAATGAAATATTTGAGGTTTGTGATTCGCGCGGCGGTCGTGCTGACTATCGCGGCTGCGGGTTTCACACTCGTGTCCGGCAGGCTTCTGGCGCAAGGCCGGGGCGGCGCCGCCACTCCCGCCAATGCCCGAGCCGCTGCGCCCGCCGATTACACCGGCTATTGGGTATCGCAGATCGTCGATGAATGGCGCTTCCGCGTGACCCCGCAAAAAGGCGACATCCCCTATCTGCCTATCAATGCCGAGGCTCGCAGGATCGCCAATGCCTGGGACCCGGCCAAGGATGAAGCCGATGGCAATCAGTGCCGAGCCTACGGAGCCGTAGGCGTGATGCAGCGGCCCGGACGCCTGCATATCACCTGGGCAGATGACAACACTTTAAAGATCGAGGCCGACGCCGGAACTCAAACTCGCCTGTTGCACTTTGGCGCCATGGCAGTGCCTGCCGGCGAAGCTGGCTGGCAAGGGTACTCCCACGCCGAGTGGGATGTTCCGCGGGTCGGCCGTGGTGCAGCCGCGGCTCCCCTGCGCGGCGCGAACACGCTCAAAGTAGTCACCACTCACATGAAGCCCGGCTACATCCGCAAGAATGGCGTGCCCTATAGCGCCAACGCGGTGCTCACCGAATACTTCAATTTGGTGACCGGCCCCACCGGCCAACCTTACATCGCGGTGACGGCGTTTGTCGAAGACCCGCTGTATCTCAATGGACCTTTCATCCGTACCTACACCTTCAAAAAACAAGACGACGCGACTGGTTGGGATCCAACCCCCTGTTGGCCGCGCTAATCTGCTTATGCGGCCCACCTTAGTTCTTCGCCAACTTCTTTTGATCGCGCTGCCGATGCTTGCGCCCGCAGCGCTCCTTGCTCAACAAGGCCGCGGTGGCCCGCCGGTCGCCACCACCCCACGAGCGGCTGCGCCCATCGATCTAACGGGCTATTGGGTTTCGCAGATTGTAGATGAATGGCGTTTCCGCGTGACGCCCCAGAAAGGGGATATCCCCTATCTGCCGCTGAACGCCGATGCCCGCCGCGTCGCCAACGCCTGGGATCCCGATAAAGACCTCGCCGACGGCAATGAGTGCAAGGCCTACGGGGCGGTCGGAGTGATGCAGCGTCCCGGTCGTTTACACGTCACCTGGCAAGATGACAGGACTTTGCGCATCGACGCCGATGCCGGCACCCAAACGCGTCTCCTGCATTTCGGCCCCGCCCCGGCAAGCCCGGGCGAGCACAGTTGGCAAGGTTACTCGTCGGCGCAGTGGGTGGTTGCTGGGCGCCCCTTGCTCGACACCGGAGGCACTGGATTCTTCGCCGGCCTCGGCGGCGGCGGCAATCGCGGCGGCACGCTGGTGGTTACTACCAACAACCTGAAACCGGGATACATCCGCAAGAACGGCGTTCCCTACAGTGAGTCTGCTGTACTCACGGAGTACTTCAACATTGTCACCGGTAACGAAGGCCAAACGTATTTCGCAGTGACGGCCTTCGTAGAAGATCCCAAATATCTCAACGGGCCGTTCATTCGAACCTATACTTTTAAGAAGCAGAACGATGCCTCCGGTTGGGACCCCATGGCCTGCTTACCGAAGTAGGCGAAGCGTCCGACCAGGTTCCGTTACTCCTGCGTGAGGGTATTAAAGTAACCCCTTCCTGCCAGGCTTGCCTTCTATCGCATCGCCGCCGACGTAATTTCCGAAGCCTCTTCTGGATGGGTTTAAGCTCGTTACCCTGGGCGGAGTCGCCCTCGCCCCTCCCATTCGGCCATTCCGCGCCGTTACTTGCCGGTCTAGAATGAAATAACCACTGGAAGGGCCAAGCGCGGTGGAAGGTCCCCAGTTGGCCGGTCGTAACGGCCATGAATATTACGGAAGTCTTCATTAAGCGCCCGGTGATGACCGCGCTGGTCATGATCGGCATCGTGCTGTTCGGCATCGCCGGATATCGCACGCTTCCGGTTAGCGATCTCCCCAATGTCGACTTCCCTACCATTCAAGTGAGTGCTAGTCTGCCCGGCGCCAGTCCGGAAACCATGGCATCCGCCGTCGCCACGCCGCTCGAGCGCCAGTTCGCCACAGTCGCCGGCATCGATTCGATGACTTCCTCGAGCGGCATCGGCAGCACCAGCGTCA
>Ga0105240_10000410_pt1 | contig 79815 bp, 66 predicted proteins | sample KBSC54metaG_FD_80426 | JGI IMG/M metagenome (GOLD analysis project Ga0105240, IMG submission 80426) | Corn rhizosphere microbial communities from Kellogg Biological Station, Michigan, USA - KBS C5-4 metaG | ecosystem: Host-associated > Plants > Roots > Rhizosphere > Soil | place: Michigan, USA...
ATTTCGATCCCGACCGGCGCGAAGATTTTCAACTGGTTGTTCACCATGTACCGCGGCCGCATCCGTTTCGAAGTGCCCATGCTGTGGACCATCGGTTTCATGATCACCTTCGTCATCGGCGGCATGACCGGCGTGATGCTGGCGGTTCCGCCCGCCGACTTCGTGCTGCACAACAGCCTGTTCCTGATTGCTCACTTCCACAACGTGATCATCGGCGGCGTGGTGTTCGGCATGTTCGCGGGCATCAACTTCTGGTTCCCGAAGGCTTTTGGTTACAAGCTGGATGATTTCTGGGGCCGTTGCAGCTTCTGGTTCTGGTGCATCGGTTTCTGGGTCGCCTTCACGCCGTTGTACGTGCTCGGCTTCATGGGTGTCACCCGCCGCATGAGCCACTTCGAAGATCCTTCGCTGCAGATCTGGTTCCAGATCGCCGCCTTCGGCGCCTTGCTGATCGCCGCCGGTATCGGTTCGTTCATCATCCAGTTGGTGGTCAGCTACCTGCGCCGCGACAAGTTGCGCGATACGACCGGTGATCCATGGGGCGCCCGTACGCTGGAATGGTCGACTTCGTCGCCGCCGCCGGATTACAACTTCGCGTTCACTCCGCGCGTGCACGACAACGACGCCTGGGCTGACATGAAGGCCAACGGCTACACCCGTCCGCAAGATGGTTTCGTGCCCATCCACATGCCGAAGAACACCGGCGCCGGCTTCATCATCGCCGCGCTGAGCGCAGTGATCGGCTTCGGCCTGATCTGGCAGATGTGGCTGCTGGCCGGCGCCGGTTTCGTCGCCCTGATGGCCGCGATCATCACGCACACCTTCAATTACAAACGCGATTACTACATTTCGGCCGACGATGTCGTCCTTACTGAAGCCAACCGCACACGCTTGCTGGATAGCCATGTCTGAGATTTCCCATAATTCCGCCGCAACCATGGACGCTTCGCCTAGTTCGCGTTACTTCGTCAGGGAACATCATCCCGAAAACGGCACCTTGCTCGGTTTCTGGATGTACCTGATGAGCGACTGCCTGATCTTCGCCTGCCTGTTCGCCACTTACGCCGTGCTCGGCCGCAACTATGCGGGCGGTCCGACCGGCGCCGAACTGTTCGACCTGCCGCTGGTGGCGGTCAATACTTCCTTGCTGCTGTTGTCGTCGATCACGTACGGCTTCGCCATGCTGGAAATGCAAAAGAAGAAGGTCCGCACCACGCTGATCTGGCTGGCCGTCACCGGCTTGCTGGGCGCCGGCTTCATCTACCTGGAACTGTATGAGTTCGCCCACCTGATCCACGAAGGCGCAGGCCCGCAACGCAGCGGTTTCCTGACCTCGTTCTTCGCGCTGGTGGCGACGCACGGCTTGCACGTCAGCTTCGGCATCGTCTGGCTGGTCACGCTGATGTTCCAGATCAACAAGCACGGCCTGACGCCTGAAAACGGCCGCCGCCTGATGTGCCTGTCGATGTTCTGGCACTTTTTGGACGTGGTCTGGATCGGCGTCTTCACCTTTGTTTACCTGATGGGAGTCCTGCCATGAGCGCGCCACAGCATCAAGAACACCCGTCGCACGCCGAGAAATACGGCCATCAGGACGGTTTCGACGTACATCATCACGACCACACCGCCGACCACGGCAGCCTGAAGAGCTACACCATCGGCTTCGTGCTGGCGGTGATCCTGACGGCCATTCCGTTCTGGCTGGTCATGGGCAACGTGATCGAAAAATCCAGCACGGCAGGCCTGGTCCTGCTGGGCCTGGCCGTGGTGCAGATCGTGGTCCACATGATCTACTTCCTGCACATGAACTCCAAGTCCGAAGGCGGCTGGACCATCCTCGCGCTGATCTTCACGATCATGGTCGTGGTCATCATGCTGGCCGGTTCGCTGTGGGTCATGTATCACCTGAATCACAACATGATGCCGGGCATGAGCCAGGATCTGATCCAGGAAGCCGTACCGGGTTCGATGCAGAACATGCAGCACAACATGCCCGGCATGAAGTGATCTGCCTGAATTTGCATCTGAACTCACTGTAATCAGTAGTGACTCATAGCCACTCTCCAGGGCGCGCCGTTGCGGAAGCAGCGCCGCGCCCTCGGTCTTCCGGGCTGCGCCGTTTCTTTGCGGCGTGCATGCTTGTGGTGTTCCTCGGATTCCTGGCGCTCGGCGCCTGGCAGGTCAAACGCCTGTTCTGGAAGCTCGACCTGATCGAACGCGTTGATCGCCGCGTGCATGCGGCGCCGGTTGCCGCACCCGGGCCCGCCGCCTGGTCGGCGGTGACCGCCGATTCGCATGAATACCAGCACGTGCGCCTGAGCGGCACTTTCCTCTACGCCAAGACCGCGCGCGTGCAAGCCTTGTCGCGGCTGGGCGCCGGCTTCTGGCTGCTGACGCCGCTGCGCGGCGCCGACGGCGTCACGACGATGGTCAACCGCGGCTTCATCGCCGCCGGTGCGCGCGATGAGAAGGAGGGCGCAGCCGATGCGCCGGCCGACATCGCCGGTCTGCTGCGCATCAGCGAGCCGCATGGCGGCTTCCTGCGCAAGAACGACGCAGCTGGCGACCGCTGGTTTTCGCGCGACGTGCAGGCCATCGCCGCATCGCGTCAGCTGGAGCGGGTCGCGCCGTATTTCGTCGATGCGGAGGATACCGGCAACGCAGCATCGGAACCGCAACGCGCCGCAAACGGACAAGCCGTGGGCGGCCTGACGGTGATTTCCTTCCCCAACAATCATCTGGTCTATGCGTTGACCTGGTTCGGACTGGCGCTGATGACGGCCGGCGCGATGTTCTGGATCAGGCGGGATGAAAAACGCCGCCTCTCCGACGGCGAAAAAAACAAAGATGGCATGCAAGACCGAGACGCGGGATAATTCCGGCAAATTCGCCGCTTCCGATCCGCCAATTCACCCGTACACCACGCCAGCCCCATGGACAGCGTAATCCCGCCAGGCCCAGAACTCGCCCGCGCGCCTGATCGCGCCGCCGGCCACAAGAACATGCTGCAGCTGATCCAGTTGCGCTGGATCGCCGTGTTCGGCCAGATCACCACCATCATCGTGGTGATTTTCGGCTTCGACATCCACTTGCCGCTGCCGCACATGCTGGAAGTGCTGGCCTGCCTGATCGCCTTCAACATCGGCAGCCACCTGCGTTGGCATGAGCGTCCGTTCGTCACCAACCGCGAGCTGTTCCTGGCGCTGCTGGTCGACGTCGCCACGCTGACCGCACAGCTCTACCTCAGCGGCGGCGCCAGCAATCCGTTTGCCTTCCTGTACCTGCTGCAGGTGATCCTGAGCGCCGTGCTGCTGGAAACCTGGTCGACCTGGACCATCGTCTGCATCACCGGCTTGTGCTACGCCGGCCTGTCGCAATTCTTCATACCGCTGTCACTGCCGCCGGACCACGACGAAGGCCTGTTCAGCCTGTACGTCGAAGGCATGCTGATCAGCTTCTTGCTGATCGCCGCCTTGCTGGCCATTTTCATCACGCGTATCAGCAGCAATCGCCGCGCCGGCGACGCCCAGCTGGCGGCTTTGCGTCAACGGGCGGCAGAAGAAGATCACATCGTGCGCATGGGCCTGCTGGCATCCGGCGCCGCGCATGAGCTCGGCACGCCGCTGGCGACGCTGGCGGTGATCCTGGGCGACTGGAAGCGCATGCGGGAATTCAGCAGCAATCCCGTCCTGATCGAAGAAATCAGCGAGATGCAAATCCAGCTGCAGCGCTGCAAGACCATCGTCAGCGGCATTTTGCTGTCGGCCGGCGAAGCGCGCGGCGAATCTTCCGTCAAGACCACGCTCAACACCTTCCTCGGCGACATCGCCGATGAATTCCGCGCCACGCGTCCCATCGTCGCCTTCGACTACCGCAACCTGATCGAACACGACATGCCGGTTGCCTTCGATTCCGCGCTCAAGCAGATGATCTGCAATGTTCTCGACAACGCGTTGGAGGCCTCGCCGCGCTGGCTCGGTTTCACTGCGGCGCGTGAAGAAAATCAGCTCGTATTGACCGTTGACGACACCGGTCCCGGTTTCGTACCCGCCATGCTGGACCACATCGGCAAGCCTTACCAGTCGACCAAGGGGAAAACCGGCGGCGGACTGGGATTGTTCTTCGTGGTCAATGTCGCGCGCAAACTCGGCGGCGCCGTCAGCGCGCACAACCGTGCCGAAAACGGCCATGTCGCCGGCGCCACGGTGTGCCTGACGCTGCCGTTGTCGGCCATCAGCCTGGAAGCGGAGAATGCCGCGACCGGCGAGGACGATCACAAGGATGCGCGTAATGTCGATTGAACGCCTGCTGCTCATCATCGAAGACGACGCCGCGTTCGCGCGCACGCTGAGCCGCTCGTTCGAACGGCGCGGCTACACTGTCCTGCACGCCGCCAGCCAGGACGAAGCCGCCGCTTTGCTGACGCGGCACAATCCCGGCTATGCAGTGGTCGATCTCAAGCTCAACGGCAATACCTCCGGCCTGGCCTGCGTACAGATGCTGCACCAGCACGATGACGCCATGCTGATCGTGGTGCTGACCGGCTTCGCCAGCATCGGCACCGCAGTCGAGGCGATCAAACTGGGCGCCATCCAATACCTCGCCAAACCGTCCAACACTGACGACATCGAGGCCGCCTTCGGACAGGTCGCCGGTAATACGGAAGTGGAACTCACGGCGCGCTCGACCTCGATCAAGACCCTTGAATGGGAGCGCATCCACGAGGTGCTGGTGGAAACCGATTTCAACATTTCGGAGACTGCACGCCGTCTCGGCATGCACAGGCGCACGCTTGCACGCAAGCTGGAAAAGCAGCGCATCAAGTAAGTCGGAAGGTGGGGGCGGTCGGCGCGACCAGGCGAATCAGGCGCGGGAGGCCGGGGGCGGGGCGGCGTGATGGTGTTGCATGGCATTGCCCGCACGCATGGCGCGCTTGACGCTGTTGGCCAGCTCGGTGATCTGGAAGGGCTTGCGCAACACGGCGTCGAGGTCGATGACTTTTTCGACGGCCTGCATGTCGGCGTAGCCGGTCGCCATGATGATGGGGAGTTGCGGATTGCGCTCGCGGGCGGCGGCGATCACTTCGGCGCCATTCATGCCCGGCATCAGGAAGTCCACGATCAGCAGGTCGAAATGCGCCGCCTGCAGCTTCTCCAATCCGAACCAGCCGTTCTCCGCCTGGTCCACCGTATAGCCGAGGATCTCCAGGCATTCGACGATGAACTGGCGGACTTGGGCATCGTCTTCCACCACCAGAATGTTGCCGGATTCCTTCGGCTCCAGCGGCTGATCCAGCGCTTCTTGTTCGTGTTCACGCACCGGCATCGCACCGGCCACCGGCAGCCACACTTCCACCGTCGTACCTCTGCCGACGGTGCTGTCGATGCGCGCCAGGCCGCCGGATTGATCGGCGATGCCGTACACCTGGCTGAGCCCGAGGCCGGTGCCCTTGCCGACCGCCTTGGTGGTGAAGAAAGGATCGAACACCTTGCTCAGGATTTCCTGCGTGATGCCCGTGCCGGTATCCTTGACCTCGATGACGATATAGGCGCCGGGCTTGAGCACGCCGTCGTGGGCGTAGCGATGTTGGACGTTGATGGTCAGGTTGCCGCCGTCGGGCATGGCGTCGCGCGCGTTGATGGCGAGATTGAGGATCGCCATTTCTATCTGGTTGGCGTCGGCCACGGCGCGCGGCAAATCCTCGGCAATGTTGATCGTGATGCCAATGCCGGAACCGACCGACACGGCGATCAGATCCTTCATGCCGTCGATGACCGAGGCGATGTCGACCGCCTTCAGGTCCAGCGTCTGGTTGCGGGAAAACGCCAGCAACTGCCCGGTCAGCTTGGCGCCGCGCTTGGTGGCGTTGCGTGCGGAACCGGCCATGCGTTTAATCCGCTCATCGGAGGAAAGCCGTTCGATCAGGTCGACGTTGCCGATGATCACATTCAGCAGGTTGTTGAAGTCATGCGCGATGCCCCCCGTCAAACGGCCGATCGCTTCCATCTTCTGCGCCTGCACCAGGGCGATCTGGGTGCGTTCGCGCTCGGACATTTCCTTCATCAGGCGATCGTTGGCCTGGGCCAGTTCGGAAGTACGCTCCTGGATGCGCAGCTCCAGCGTCTCGTTGAACTGGCGCAAACTGCTCTGGCTCTCCAGCAGGCGGTCTTCCGCAGCGCGGCGATCGCTGATGTCGAGCGACACGCCTGCCATCTGGACCGGCACGCCGACGCGATTGTGCAAAGTCTGCCCGCGGATCTGCACCCAATGGACGGAGCCGTCCGGCCACACCACCTGATATTCGATGGAGAAATCGTCCTTCGACAGCAAGGCCGCTTCGATCACATCCAAGTGGCGCTGACGGTCATCGGCGTGGATCGCGTTGATCAGGTCGTCGTAGGTGAACTCGCTTTCCGGCGCAATGCCGAAGTGCATTTTGCAGGCATCTGAAACGATCAGGATGGAAGTGGCCAACTCCAGGCTCCATGAACCGAGCCGGCCGGCATGCAGCGCCAGGCGCAAATGTTCTTCCGAACGGGCGCGTTCCTGCAGATGGCTGCGGCTGAGGTATTGCCGGCGTCGCGCGCGCAACGCCGAGACGCCGGCGCGCAGCAGCGTTTCGCTGTTGACGGGGCGCTCCAGCAAGATCATGTTGACCAGGCGTTCCAGCACGTCCAGCACCGGGTTGCGTCCGAGGTTGCGCTGCTTTGCGCTGAGGATCACGAAGGGGAAATCAGACCACGACTCTTGTTTCTCCACCCAGCGGTGCAGCAGCGAAAAATCCGCGTTGCTGAGTGCTTCTTCGGTAATCAAGGCCGCGCCGGCGCCGCTCTCCAACTCCTGCAACAAACCGGCATAGCTACCGCAGATGGCGCATCTGAGGCCCTCGACCGAGAGCGTCTGCTCAATGACCTCGGCATCCCGGCCGTGAGGGGCGAGGATGAGGATGCGTTCCTCCAGCGGGAGATTAATCGGCATTGGTTGCCATGATGGGAGTTTTGCCGCGATACGTCGGCAATCCGCTCATGATGCCTTCAAAATCCTGTAAAGCCTCGCCCACTTGCAGTCCGTGGCTCGGACTGAGTCGGAATTCGTGGATGGAGCGTGGGTGATTGCTGGTGCGGCTCTTGACCACTGACACTGCGGTGGCGATGTCGCCGCGCGCCTCGAAGAAGCGGAACATGAGGATGGTGTCGCTGAGATAGCTGAGGTCGACGTCGGAGCGGATCTCGCCGACCAGGCCGTGCTGGCCCAACACCAGCAGCGTGGTTACGCCTTGCTGGCTCAGGTAGGACAGCATTTCGTGCATTTGCAGGAGCAGGAATTTCTCGCCAGGCATCGCCTGCAGGTAGGCGTTGAGGCTGTCGATCACCGCAAAACTGCGATTCTCGTTCTCGACCGCATTGCGCACCGTCGTGGCAAATTCACCGGGCGACATTTCGGCCGGATTGATCTGGTGCAACCTGAGGCTGCCGTCGGCGATGTACGGCTCCACATCCATGCCCAGGGTACGGGCCCGGCTCAGCAGTGTACCCAGGCCCTCGTCGAACAGGTAATAGGCGGCGCGCTCGCCGCGCTGCAAGGCGGCCAGCGCACAGCGCAGTGCGGTGGTAGTCTTGCCCACGCCGGAAGGGCCGCTCAGCAGCGTGTTGGTGCCGCGCGCCAAGCCTCCGCCCAGCAGGTCGTCCAGCGCCGGCACACCGGTGCTGGTCATCTTGTCTTCGAATTCGGTGAAATGTTCGGCGGCCACGAGGCGAGGGAACACATGCATGCCGCCGGTCTTGAGGACGAAATCATGAAAGCCGCCGGTGAAGCTAATGCCACGCATCTTGATGACGCGCAGGCGACGCCGCTCGGTGCCGAAATCCTGGGCCAGTTGCTCCAGGCTGATCACGCCATGGGCAATGCTGTGCAACTGCAGATCGCCGGCTTCGGCGGTGCGGTCGTCGAGCATCAGCACGGTGCATTTGCGCGTCGAGAAAAAATGCTTCAACGCCAGGATCTGGCGCCGATAGCGCAGCGGATTTTGCGCCAGCAGGCGCATCTCCGACAAACTGTCGAAGATGATGCGGGCAGGTTTCAGTTCGTCAACGCGCGCGATCACGCTCTTGATGGTTTCGCCCAGTTCGATCTCGGACGGATGCAAGATGGATTGCTGGAAATCGGGATTGAGATCTTCTTCATCGATCAGTTCGTACAGGGACAAGCCGTCGAGCGACCAGCCGTGCGACGCAGCGACCGCGCGCAGTTCCGTGGCGGTTTCGGACAAGGTGATATAGAGGCCGGACTCGCCGTGTTTCAGGCCTTCCAGCAGGAACTGCAGGCCAAAGGTGGTTTTGCCCGTTCCCGGCGTTCCCTCAACGAGATACAGGCGATCACGCGTAATGCCGCCGCCCAGGATGATGTCCAGGCCGTCAATGCCGGTCGCGGATCGGGTTGAAGTGGGATCAGGAGCGCGATCCGGTGTGAGGTGGTTTTGTTGTGTAGCCATCACGTCGATATCGTTAGGTTGTGATGATCGGGCAGGTTGCCACGACCGCTTTTTTTATGGAGCCTACTGTAGCAGCAGCCCTATTCCCACCCTGTCAGATGACCCCTGAATCTTTTGTAAGACATTTTGAAGCGGGGCCGCAAACGCAGGCTGCATAAGGCTTCTTGGTTTTTTCCGATTTGCGGCAATTTATTCTTGCGCTATTGCAGGCCCGTCAGAATGCATTACTATCGACATGTGCAATTTTATGGAAAACCGGGCTTCCGAAATTCCTACCACCACATCAACAGATGTTGAAATGACAACACAAACAACAATGACGACAAGCGTATCGAGCATGGCGGACCAGGCCGACGCGTCCGGCCTCCATATCCTGGTCGTGGAGGACAATCTGGACTCCCAGCAATTGGTCTGCGAATTGCTCGCGGCGCTTGGCCATCGGGCCGAAGGCGTCGGCAGCGCCGAAGAAGCGTTGACCGAATTGGAGCTGCAGGCTTACGACGTGCTGTTCACGGACGTCAGCCTGCCGGGCATGTCCGGCATCGAACTGGCCAAACGCACCAGCGAAAAAACACCGGCGCTGAAAATCATTTTCGCCTCCGGTTACGGCGCGCAAATCAGCAAGAACATCGGCCCCGGCACGTTCTCGCTGCCCAAGCCCTACGACATCGAGCAGTTGCAGGACATCCTGGACAACATCGGCAAGCAATTGCAGTAAGCCAACAGCAAACTGCGCGGGCGGCGCTGGTTGCCGCGCCGCTTCAGACCCGGAGAACGCTATCAATACCTTGGAACAACTGGCTTTTCTGGTCGAACAGAATCGCGAAACCCTGCTCACACGCTGGCGCAGCATGGTGCGCGGGCTGCCATCGGCGCGCAACCTCAGCACCCCGACCCTGAACGACCACGTGCCGGCCTTGCTGGACGAGATCGCACTGGCCTTCCGCCGCAATTCAGACGAGTCGATCGCTGAAGTGCTGGCCGACGGCACGCCGCCGGAGCACGGCCTGCAGCGCCTGCACAACGGCTACCTGATCGAAGAAGTGGTGGCTGAATACAATCTGCTGCGCGGTTGCCTGCATGACCTCGCCAGCGCGCACCAGATCAACCTGCAAGGCAAGCCATTCCACGTGATCAACCTGGTCTTCGACAGTGCCATCGGCCTGGCGGTGCAGACCTTCTCGGTCAATCGCGCGCTGGAAGTGCAGCGCCGCCGCGAAGAATATCTATCCTTCATCGCCCACGATTTGCGCACGCCGCTCAACGCCGTGGCGCTGGCGTCCAAGGTGCTCGAGTCGACGCTGAATACGCAAAATGCCGATCCGCGCGCTGCGCGCATGATCAAGGTCTTGCAGCGCAACGTGCAAAGCATGTCGGGACTGGTGGCCAAGGTCATCGAAGAAAACGACAACATGAAAACCGAAAGCGGCGTCAAGCTGGAACGACGCAACGTCGATTTGTGGCCGCTGGTGGAAAGCATGGTCTACGACCTCAATCCGGTCGCCGGCACCGGCAGCACGCGGCTACTCAATGACGTACCGGAAGAGCTGGTGGTCTATGCCGACGCCAATCTTCTGAGGCGCATGATGCAGAACCTGATCGCCAACGCCATCACGCATACGCCGCAGGGCGAAGTGGTGATCGGCGCGGCACCGACGGCGGACGGCACCGGCATCGAATGCTGGGTCAGCGACAACGGCATGGGCATCTCCAAAGACCGCATGGATCTGATCTTCGAGAAATTCGAGACGGAAACCAAGGAACAGGGCGGGCTCGGGCTCGGCCTGGCGATTTTCAAGACCTTCGTCGAGGCGCATGAAGGCAGCTTCGACGTCTCCAGTGAACCGGGCAAGGGCTCGCGCTTCAGTTTCATCCTGCCGAACCGGCTGGAACGTCGCTGATTTTCTTTATTCGGATACGACGACGCGGAGCTGCGCCTGGCGCAGACTCCGCGTTTTTTTCGTGCACGGGGAATGCTTACTTGAACGGAATCCGGCGGCGCCGCCGCACCGTGATGACGGCCACAGCAATTAACAACAACAGCAAGATCGCCACGCCGATGGCCGGTGCGATGAACGGTTGCAGCCGGGCCAGCACCGGCTGCTCGCCGCCTTTGCGCGCTTGCGCCACATAGGCTTCGCTTACCTGCACGTCGGGATTGCCGTATTGCTTGAGCACGTAGTTGGAGATCATTGCGATCTGCCGGTCCGTCAGCGGGTTGACGTAGGAATGCGCATCGAAACGCGGCATCAGGATTTCCTTGTCGCCGACCTTGCGTTCCACACCGTACAGGATAGCCGACACCAGATTGGCCGGATTGCGCGCGCCGGTCGTCGTATTGTGGAACAACGACGGATAGTCCTGGCCGCTGCTGCCTGATCCCGATGCGGCGTGGCAACTGGCGCAGTAACCGCTGAACAGCACCGCACCGCTGTTGAGGCTGTTGTGTTCATTCGGCCCGCTGGTGCCGCGCAGCATGACTTCATCGCTGGCCGCTTTGCCGTAGCTGTAGGCCGGCTGCGCCTGCGCGTTGTCGCGCACCGGCGGCACGGTGCGCAGGTAGGCGATGATGGCCGCCACGTCGTCGTCGCGCAGATGCTGGAAGCTGTTGGTGACCGCCTCGGCCATAGCGCCGCCGGCCTGGCCTTTGCCTTCGGCGTGGCCGGTTTTCAGGTATTGCACCAGTTCGGCATCGCTCCAGCCGCCCACGCCGCTGACCTTGTCGGAGGTGATATTGGGCGCATGCCATGAGCCAAGCGGCGCACCGGCCAGCGAAGAGCCGCTTTTTTCACCCATGAGGAAATTGCGCGGCGTATGGCAAGCGCTGCAATGCGCCAGTCCTTCGGCCAGGTAGCGGCCGCGATTGATCTGCTGCGACTTGGCCGCATCGGGGACGAAGCGTTTGGCGTCGAGGAAGATCGCATTCCACGCCAGCATCGACATGCGCACGTTGAACGGGAAGGGCAGTGCAGTCTGGCTCGCGGCGGGGGTGTCGACCGGCTCGACTGCCTGCATGAAGTAGCTGTACAGCTTGTGCACGTCGCTGTCGGTCAGCATCGCGTAGCTGGTGTACGGCATGGCGGGATACAGATGGCTGCCGTCGGCGCGTACGCCTTCGCGCAGGGCCCGTGCAAATTGCGCCTCGCTGTAGTTGCCGATGCCGGCGGTTTTCGAAGGCGTGATGTTGGTGGCGTAGATCGTGCCCAGCGGCGACTCGATGGCGTAGCCGCCGGCATAGGGCTTACCGGCCGGTGCGGTGTGGCACGCCATGCAGTCGGCGGCGACCGCCAGGTAGCGACCGCTTTCGATGTCGTTCCTGGCCGGGCCGACCTGGCCTGACGAAGAGGTCGCAGTCGCCGGCGCCGGCGCCGGCGGTTTGGTCAGTGACTGTTCCTGAGCATGCGCGACGGACAGGCAGGCCATCGACAGCAAGGAGGCAAGAAGAACGGCGCGGAGACGGGTGCAAGCGGTCATCATCATCCCTTCGCCAGCATTTTGCCGATGTCGTCGGCAGCGCGCAGTCCCAGCGCCGCCATGCTCAGCGTGCTGTTGACCACGCTGGCCGACGGCATCGCGCCGCCGCCCGGCAGCCACAGGTTGGCATGGTCGTGTGCGCGGCAATTGCCGTCCACGACCGAGTCCTTCGGATCACTGCCCATGATCACGCCGCCCATGACGTGATTGTTGGCGTTCAGGCTGGTGGTGATGTTGAACTCGACCGCGCCGAACAGCTGGCCGATGTGTTCAAGCTGCTTGTGCGCCGCTTCCGCGCCTTTGCGCACATAGTCGCCGACGTCATAGTAGATGTCCGGACATGCCAGTCCCAGCGGGTCCTTGCGCGTCTTGCTCAGCGTCAGGCGGTTATGCGCTTCCGGCAACGGCTCGAGGCTGATCGACAAGTCCACGCCGAAGGCGGCGCGGCGGCGGATCTCGTCGTCGAGCTCGGGACCGACCAGGCCTAGCTTCAGCGCCTGTTGCGTGGCCGGACCGACGCGCGTGATGTTGTTGAGGATCATCTTGTTGGAGGAGTACTCGGAGCGGAAACCGCCGTCGCGCGGACCCACCAGGCAGCTGCTCTGGGCCGGACCGCGGCCGGTCCAGATCGGCTCGTTGGCGAGGAAGGTGCAATGGAAACCGGAGTGATCCATCATGTTGCGGCCGACCTGGTCGGACGAATTGGCCAGGCCGTTCGGATTAGCGGCGTTGGCTGCCAGCAGCAACAGGCGCGGCGTCTCGATCCCGTTGCAGGCGAACACGAACGCCTTGGCCGTCGCCTTGTGCGGCTTTTTGCCGGCGTCATACCAATAGGCGGCGGTGACGCGGTTGTTCTGGTCGGTGTCGACCTTGAACACGACTGCCTCGGACAGCACCTTGGCGCCTTTCATCTCAGCGCGCTGGACGTGGTGGATGCCGTTGTACATCGCGCCGATCGGGCAGATCGGCTGGCAATTATTGTTGCCGCAGCAGGTTGGCCGGCCTTGCCACGGACGCGTGCTGCGTCCCTGTGGAATCGGCACCGAGTTGTAGCCGTGCGCATTCACCACCTCGGCGAAACGCGTATCGCCGTAGCCCCAGGGCACCATGTCCATCGGATACGGCTTGCTGCGTTCGCTCGGCGATTGCCGGGCCGGGTCGTTCGGTCCGGCCACGCCCATTTCTTCTTCGGCGCGGCAGTAATACGGTTCCAGTTCCTCGTACGAAATCGGCCAGTCGCGACCGACGCCATAGGTCGATTTCATCTTCAGGTCGACTGGCAGGTGACGCCAGCACGACGCCGCCCAGTGCCAGGTGGTGCCGCCGACCGTGCGCAGGTAGCCCTGCTGGAAGCCGTTGCCGTCCGGACCGGACAGTGCAATGTAATCATTCTTCGGGAAATACAGCGGCGCCGGCGCGTTGGGCGCCTGCGGATAGAGTCCCTGGTAGTCCGAGCCGACCCGGTTTTCGAAAGGCATGTTGCGCCAGTTTTCGACCGCCTGCGCGCGTTCGATGCGCAAGCCGGCTTCCAGCATCAGCACCGAATGGCCCTGGCTCACGAGTTGATCGGCGATCATCGCGCCGACTACGCCGGATCCGACGATGACGACATCGGCCGTGGCATCGCCATCGGCAGTAAAGATGGGTTGTTTCATGTTTTTGCTTTTGGTTCAGGTGTGCCGGTAGTGGCGGGCGCAGGGGCTGGCGCGGGAGCGACGGGAGCGACGGGAGCGGAGACGCGGATCGCAGGCGGCGCCTTGGTCCACCATAACGGGCCGTAATTGCAATAGGTCGGCACGGTCTGGCCGTCCGATACCGGTTGGTACATCAGCGCTTCGGCGTACGACACCACGACGGCTTGCTTGCCTTTGCCGATGGTGCCGGTGTACCAGGCCGCAACGATGGCGAGCGCCAGGTCGCGCAATCCGGCGTCGGTAGCCGCAGCCAGCAAGGCCCTCGGTTCCTGGCCGTCCTGCAGCAGCGCGCCAAGTCGCGACGACTGCGCCGCGAAATCAGGATAAGTCTTGCGCATGGCCGCCTCGATCCTGACGCCGGTATCGGTCTTCAGGTCGGCATGGCCGGTGATGCGTTTGGAGAAAGTCAGGAAGGCAAGGGCTTCAGGACTCGGTGGCGGCGGTGCTGCAGTCGGAGCAGCGGGCGTCTGTGCGTTGCTGAACAGCGGGTTGCTCCAGAAGCCTGCTTCGGCGACCAGCGCTGCGAGGCCGATCAGGAGATGGCGCCGGCTGATGCCGCCGGTCAGTTTGGCTTTGCCGACCACAGCGGTGGACTGGACGGGAGCCGGAGGAGATGAAGAAGTGGGCTTCATGAAGCGGCTCTTTTGCTGGGTTGATTGACCTGGCGCATGGGAATTCCTGCGGTTTCTTATTGGGGGGAGTTGCTGGCGGATTCCACAATGATACCAATGTTAGCGCTAACATGCTTGGGCCGCTTTGAAACGCTTCGTTATTGAAAATAGCACTGATCTGCGGAAATTGCGAGAAGGAAGGGGCCAGGGGAAACGTCAGCCATCGCTTTGCGGCGCATCGCCGTCGAACACACCGAAGGCTTCGTCTTCATGCGCAGGCGGTGCGGCGGGTGCGGTGCCTTTGACAGGATTCTCCTGCGGCGTCTTGCCGGGATGGACGTCCTCAAGTTCGGCGTGGCGTTGGGCGCGACGAGCCTGCTCGTGCAGTTGATGGGAGGTATGGGACATGGCTGCTCCTTGCTGACGCATGAAAGTAAATCGGGAATCCGATGCCGGAAATGCAACGGCGGCCGGGAGGCCGCCATTGCGCTCAGCGTGAAATTGAAATGCGTGCCGCCAATCAGGACGCCGAGCTTGCTTCTGCCTTCTCGGCTACATCGGCAAAACCGTCAACGCCTTCAATGCCTGCGATACGTAACGCAGTGCGATGACGGACCTGTTCTTGCTCAAGCTCGTCATTCTTGGCGGCGGCCTGCTGGACATCCTTGGCGTCCGGAGCGGTTTTGTTGGGTTGGGATTTCGACATGGCGGTTCTCCTCAAGGTTAAAGCGATGAAAGCGACAGGCGCAATGCGCGACTGAAGCCAGTCTAGTTTCGGCGCCGGCGCATCGCCATCGGCGCCTGCCGCATACGGCTGTAAGACGACCGGCAACTTCAGCTTCTCCTACAGGGCTTTCAGGCGGCCGCTTATAGGTTTGGCCGCGCCATCTGTCTAGCCTCATCCTTCATCATCTTCCTTCCAATTTCCTTCAGGAGATCCCATGAGCACATCCGCCGCCGCAGGAAACCACAGCTACAAAGTCGTCGAAGTCGTCGGCAGTTCCGACAAGGGCAGCGACGACGCGGTGCGCAACGCCATCGCCGACGCGTCCGACTCCCTGCATCACCTGGCGTGGTTCGAGGTTGTGAACCAGCGCGGTCATATCGAAGGCGGCAAGGTGGCGCATTTCCAGGTCACGCTGAAGATCGGCTTCCGCATCGAAAAATAGCGCGACGAGCGCGCGAGCCACGTGATAGCTGCGCCGCAACATGACCTCAAGGTGTTCCCCCGACAGGACGGTAGGACGCATCCTACAGTGATATGCGCCGGTGTCCGATGGTTCACTGCAACATGTTTGGCTAAGGTAACAACCATGCCGGGAATCAAGAGTCCGCGTCCGAACGATCAAGAAAAAGAAGAGGGTCGACGCCGCCTCCGCATCCCGTGCTTTCCGATGCAAGGTTGTTGAAGTGCATCTTCCGGTCCAAATTTTCTCCATGCCTTTGCCATGAACGGGGTGATCAATTGCAAGCTCGCGTCCTCTTAGTCAGTTCCGAAGCCGTACCGCTCGTCAAGACCGGCGGCCTCGCAGACGTTATTACCGCGCTGGCCGTCAGCCTGCGCAAACTCAACATCGATGCCAGCATCCTGATGCCTGGTTACGGCGTCGCCATCGAGCATGCGCGTGCCGCAGCTGCTAGTGACGCTGCTGCCCCCTTGCAGCCGCTGGCCTTGCCGCGCGATCTGCCGGGCGGTCCGGCACGCCTGTTGCGCGGTGTCATGCCGGGCACCGACGTGCCGGTGCTGCTGCTCGACACCGAGCGTTTCCGCCGACGCAGCGCCAATCCCTATATCGACCAGAGTGGTAATGAGTTCTGCGACAACGCTGTCAGCTTCGCCGATCTGGCGCATGCCGCCGTGGCAATCTGCGCCGGTGAAACCGCAGTGCCTGCGCCGCACGTGGTGCATGCCAACGACTGGCACGCGGGGTTGATTCCGTTCCTGCTGAAGACGGCCGGGCTGGGTCACGTGGCCTCGATGCTGACCATCCACAACCTGGCGTTCCAGGGCAACTACGACTGGGCGCTGGCCGGACAACTGGGCCTTGACCAGGATGCGCAAGCCCTGTCCAGTATCGAATACTGGGGCAAGATCAGCTTCCTCAAGGCCGGCCTGCAACACGCCGACTGCGTCACCACCGTCAGCAAGACCTATGCGGAAGAAATCCTCACACCGCGTTTCGGCTATGGCATGGAAGGCGTGCTCAACGCGCGCCGCGCCAACTTGCGCGCGATTCCCAACGGTATCGACAGCGACGTCTGGAACCCGGCAGCCGATCCGCTGCTGCGCCACTCCTTCACGGTCGACAACATGCGCGGCAAGACATTGTCCAAGTGCGACCTGCAAGACATGTTCGGCCTGCTGCCGGTCGACCCGTTCGCACCCATCGTCGGCATCGGCAGCCGCATGTCGCATCAGAAGATGGCCGACGTCGTGCTGCAGGCATTACCTAACGTCCTCGACCGCCATGAGCGCATGCAACTGGTCGTGCTCGGCTGCGGCGAGCGCAGCTATGAGGAAGGCTTCCTCGATCTGGCGCGCCGCTATCCAGGCCGTGTCGGCGTCCACATCGGCTACGACGAAGAGCGCGCGCACGCCTTGCACGCCGGCTGCGACATGCTGCTGCATCCGAGCCGGTTCGAGCCGTTCGGCCTGACGCCGCTTTACGCCATGCGCTACGGCACCATCCCGATCGCCTCGCGTGTCGGCGGCCTGAGCGACACCATCGCCGATGCCGGCGCACATGGACCGGCCGCGGCCGGCGCCAGCGGCGTGCTGTTCGACGGCGAGACCCCGCAAGACATGGAGGCCGCCATCGAACGCGCCTTTGCCTTGCACGGCAATGCCGACGAGTGGCGCACCATGCAGCGCAACGCCATGAATACCGACTTCGACTGGCAAACGGCTGCGGTCGCCTATGTCGACGCCTACGCTGCGATTGCTGCAGCCGAAGCGAAACCGTTGTTTGCACGCAAGGCGCCTGAAGATCGGATCGCTCTGGAGCAAGCGGCATAAGCAAGTGAGACTAAGCATTGGAAAACCATGCCGCTGAGGCCTTTTCACCGCGTATTTATTGCATCGATCCCACGCTGGTTGGCGACGGAGGATGGAGCGATCTGTTCGCGCGCTGCGCCGGCATGGGCTTCGATCATGTCCTGCTATGCGGCGACGGACTGATTGCCGGCCTGTTTGCCGGTGATGACGAGAATCTGGAGGATGCTGCCGCCGGTTACGGCATGGGCAGCCTGGACCACCTGGAAGAACTCGCGCATCTGGCGACGGAACACCGGCTGCGGCTGCTGCTCGATCTGTCCGTCACCCGCATCCACCACAACGACCAGCTGCTGCACAGCCATCCCGAATGGTTTGCCGTCGCCGACACCTCGTCGCTGGACGGCGGCCAACTTCCCGATCCGCGCCGTCGCGACGGCGGGGCGTGCAAGGACCTGACGCCGCTGCCGCGCTTCAACGCGCCGGAGGTCGCCGAGGCCTTGCTCGAATGCTGGCACATGCGCCTCGCGATGCTGATCGACGCCGGCGTAGCCGGTTTCGTCTGCCACGATCCGGCCGGCTTGCCGGGCGACTTTTGGTGCCGGCTGGTGGAGCGTACGCAGGAGCAACGCTCGTGCTGCCACTTCCTGGCATGGACGCCGGGTTGCTCGCATCAGCAGCTGGAGCGCCTGGCCGACTGCGGCTTCGATGCCGTCTTTTCTTCGGGCGCATGGTGGGATTTCCGCGCCCCATGGTATTTCCGCGAACATGAAAAGCTCGCCGCCATCGCGCCGGTGCTGGGCTTCCCGGAGGATCCTTTCGGCCCGCGCGCCGCCCGCGTGCACGGCTGGCATGACAAGGACACGCGCCGCCTCGGCGCCATCCGCGCCTTGCGCTTCGCCGCACTGAGCGGCAGCGGTTGGCTGATGCCCATGGGATTCGAATTCGGTTTGACCGAGCCGCTGAGTATCGCCCACAACGCCGCCGCGTCGACGCGCATCCGCATGCAGCAGCAATTCGCCCAAGCCTGTGCCGAATCCGATTTCAATCTCGACGCCGAGGTGCGCGCCGCCAACCAGGCCATGTCGGCCGGACGCTTCCGCATGCGTACCGTGAGCGCGCCTGAAGCGCCGGTGCTGCTGCTGGCGCGCGAGGTGGGTGTACATCAGCTGATCGCCATCAATCCGCATCTCGGCCGCGTGGCGCACCTCGACGACGGCGACTGGCAGCAACGTCTGGGCGGTCGTATCCTTGACTGGCCGCCGGAGCGTGAAGTCGTGCTGCAACCGGGTGAGATCGCCCTGATCGAATTGCAGTCGCCTCCCGTAGTCGCTCCCGATCCCAATCGCCGCAAGAAGCCGGTGGCCGAGAAAGTGCGCACCGGCCGCATCGCCATCGAACAGGTGGCGCCCACCGTCGACGACGGCCGTTTCGCCGCCAAGCGCACCGTGGGACAAAGCTTCACGGTGAGCGCTGATATCTTCATGGACGGCCACGATCATCTGGCTGCCGCCGTGCTGGTGCGCGCCGCCGACGAAAAGCAATGGCGGCGCGTCCCCCTGCAACACGTCGGCAACGATCGCTGGCAAGCAAGCCTGTCGTTGCCGCGGCTCGGTCGCCATTACTTTTGCATCGAAGCCTGGAGCGACGTGTTTGAGAGCTATCGCGACGGCCTGCAAAAGAAGGCGGCCGCCGGTCTCAACGTCGACCTGGAACTGGAAGAAGGGCGCCTGCTGGTGGCCAACCTGGCCGAGCAGGCCCTGGAAAACGGCGTCGACGGCGCCGTGCTGGACGCCAGCGCCGCCTTGCTCAAATCCCTCACCGCAAAGAACGGCGACCGCCTGGCCGTATTGCTGGCCGACGACACCGCACAGCAGGTCGATCGCCTGGCCGAACTGGCCGGCGCGCGCGCTTTCCTGGTGCGCAGCGCGATTGAATATCCGCTGGAGACCGAACGTCCGGCGGCAACGTTTTCCAGCTGGTATGAATTGTTCCCGCGTTCGCAGAGCGGCGACGCCGCCGTGCACGGCACCTTCAATGACGTGCTGGCACGCCTGCCGGCCATTCGCGCAATGGGGTTCGACACGCTGTACTTTCCGCCCATCCATCCGATCGGCAAAAAGAATCGCAAAGGCAAGAACAACAGCCTGACGCCGTCCGACGACGATCCCGGCAGTCCTTACGCCATCGGCAGCGAGCAAGGCGGCCACGACGCCATCCATCCGGAACTCGGCACGCTGGACGACTTCCTGCGCCTGCGCGACGCTGCGGCGGCGCATGGCCTGGAGCTGGCGCTCGATTTTGCGATCCAGTGTGCGCCCGATCATCCGTGGCTGAAGGAGCATCCGGGCTGGTTCGCCTGGCGTCCCGACGGCTCGATGCGCTATGCCGAGAATCCGCCCAAGAAATACCAGGACATCGTCAACGTCGACTTCTACGCCGAAGACGCCATCCCCGATCTCTGGATTGCGTTGCGCGACATCGTGATGTACTGGGTGCAGCAGGGCGTCAACGTGTTCCGCGTCGACAATCCGCACACCAAGCCGTTTCCGTTCTGGGAATGGATGATCGCCGCAGTACGCAGCCGTTATCCGCAGGTGATTTTCCTGTCGGAGGCCTTCACGCGCCCGAAGCCGATGTACCGGCTGGCCAAGGTCGGCTTCTCGCAGTCCTATACCTATTTCACCTGGCGTCACGAGAAGCAGGAGTTCATCGATTACCTCGAAGAACTGACCGGATCGCCGGACGGCGACAACCGGCCGCGCGATTATTTCCGCCCGCATTTCTTTGTTAATACGCCCGACATCAATCCTTATTTCCTGCAGCGTTCCGGTCGTGCCGGTTTCGTGATCCGCGCGGCGCTGGCGGCCACGCTGTCGGGCTTGTGGGGCGTCTACAGCGGCTTCGAATTGTGTGAAGCGCAGCCGGTGCCGGGCAAGGAAGAGTACCTGGATTCCGAGAAATACGAGATCCGTGCCTGGGACTGGCAGCGTCCCGGCAACATCATCGACGACATCACGCGCCTCAATCGCATCCGGCGCGAGAACCCGGCTTTGCAGACGCATCTCGGCGTGCGTTTCCTGCCGTCTTCCAACGACAAGGTGCTGTATTTCGTCAAGTCGACCGCACCGGCATACGGCGCCGCTGCATCTGACGAACGCCTGCGCTTCGGCGACAACGTGATCCTGGTGGCGATCAACCTGGATCCGTTCAACGAACAGCATGGCGACATCGACATTCCCTTGCACGGCTTCGGTCTGGGCGACGACAGCCGCGTGCAGGTAGAAGATTTACTGACAGACCGACGTTTCAGCTGGACCGGCCGCCGCCAGCCGTTCAGCCTGAATCCCGATAAAAATCCGTACGGCATCTGGCGCTTGCGCGCCATGGAGACATGACATGGAAATCCCGACAGACAGCACGATGTTGCGCAGCCGCGAACCGCCTGCCGATGCGAAGAACGCCAGGAGCGCCAAAGGCGCAAAGAAGGAAGGCAAGGGCGGCCATCAGGACAAGGCCAGCCGCGCCAAGGCGCGCGCCGGCAAAGACGGCCTGCCGTTTACCGACGATCCGCTGTGGTACAAGGACGCGGTCATTTACCAGATCCACGTCAAATCCTATTTCGATGCCAACGACGACGGTATCGGCGATTTCGCCGGCCTGATCAAGAAGCTCGACTACATCGCCGGACTGGGCGTCAACACGATCTGGCTGCAGCCGTTCTATCCGTCGCCGCGGCGCGATGACGGCTACGATATCTCCGAATACAAGAACGTCCATCCCGACTACGGCAACATGAGCGACGTGCGGCGCTTCATCGCCGCGGCGCATGAACACGGCCTGCGCGTAATCACCGAGCTGGTGATCAACCACACCTCGGACCAGCATCCCTGGTTCCAGCGTGCGCGCCACGCCCGCGCCGGATCGGTGGCGCGCAACTTCTACGTCTGGTCCGACGACGACAAGAGCTACGCCGGCACGCGCATCATCTTCCTCGATACCGAAAAATCCAACTGGACCTGGGATCCGGTCGCCAAAGCCTACTTCTGGCATCGCTTCTATTCGCACCAGCCGGATCTGAATTTCGACAATCCGCAGGTGCTCAAGGCGGTATTCAACGTCATGTCGTTCTGGCTCGACCTCGGCATCGACGGCCTGCGCCTGGACGCCGTGCCATACCTGATCGAGCGTGAAGGCACCTCCAACGAAAACCTGCCCGAGACGCACGCCATCCTCAAGCGCATCCGCGCCGAGATGGACCGCAAGTATCCCGACCGCATGCTGCTGGCCGAAGCCAACATGTGGCCGGAAGACGTACAGCAGTACTTCGGCGAGGGCGACGAGTGCCACATGGCATTCCATTTCCCGCTGATGCCGCGCATGTACATGGCGCTGGCCAGCCAGGATCGTTTCCCGATCACCGACATCCTGCGCCAGACGCCGGAGATTCCGGCCGATTGCCAATGGGCGATCTTCCTGCGCAACCACGACGAGCTGACGCTGGAAATGGTCACCGATGCCGAACGTGATTACCTCTGGAATTTCTACGCGCCGGATCGCCGCGCCCGCCTCAACCTCGGCATCCGCCGCCGGCTGGCGCCGCTGGTCGAACGCGACGCACGCCGCATCCAGCTGCTCAACAGTTTCCTGTTGTCGATGCCGGGGACGCCGGTGATTTATTACGGCGATGAAATCGGCATGGGCGACAACATCCACCTGGGCGATCGCGACGGCGTGCGTACGCCGATGCAATGGACGCTGGACCGCAACGGCGGTTTCTCCCGCGCCGATCCCGCACGACTGGTGTTGCCGCCGCTGATGGATCCGCAATACGGCTACCAGACCGTCAACGTCGAACAGCAGAGCGATGACCGTCATTCGATGCTCAACTGGATGCGCCGGCTGCTGAGCGTGCGCAAGCAGCACCAGGCTTTCGGCCGCGGTACGCTGAAGGTCATCTATCCCAGCAATCGCAAGATACTGGCTTACCTGCGGGAATACAGCGATCCGAAGGAAGGCGGCGCCACTGAAACCATCCTGTGCGTGGCCAACCTGTCGCAATCGGCGCAGGCGGTCGAGCTGGAATTGTCGGCATTTGCTGATCGCATCCCGATCGAGATGATGGGTGGCACCGCCTTCCCGCCGATCGGCAAGCTCAACTACCTGCTGACGCTGCCGCCGTTCGGCTTTTACTGGTTCCTGCTGGCGAGCGAGGCGACCATGCCGTCGTGGTATGCCGCCACGCCCGAGCCGCTTCCCGAATACGTTACGCTGGTGCTGCGCCAGGGTGTCGAAGAAATCATGGAAGAAACAGCGCGCGGTACGCTCGAGCGCGAAGTGTTGCCGCATTACCTGCTCAAACGCCGCTGGTATGCCGCCAAGCAACAGCAAATCGCGCGCATCGACATGGTCACCGCGACCGAGTTGCCGATGTCGAAGAACGTGCCCGGCAATCTGCCCATCCTCATGAGCGAAATCGTCGTGCATTATGAAGGCGAACAGCAGCAGCGCTACCTGCTGCCGCTGGGGTTCATCCGCGAAGAAGACACCATCTCGGCGCTGCCGCATCAGCTGGCCTTGTCGCGCGTGCGCCGCAACCGCCATGTCGGCTTCCTCACCGACGCGTTCGCACTCGATTCCTTCATCATGACAGTGCTGGAGCTGCTGGCCGAAGACGCCGACGTGCCGGCCCATGACGGCCACATGCGTTTCGTGCCGACCGCGGCCTTCGACAAGGCGGTCCTGCAGGCGCCGCTGCAATTGCGGCGCGTGGCGCAGGAGCAATCCAACAGCTCAGTGGTCATCAACGACGCCATGGTCATGAAGGTGCTGCGCATGGTCAAACCGGGCGTGCATCCGGAAATCGAAATGGGGCGTTACCTGACCAGCCATGGTTTCCCGAACGTGCCGGCCACGCTCGGCGAGGTGACGCGTTACGCCGCCGACGGTACGCCGTACGCGCTGATCGTCCTGCAGCAATATGTCGACAATCAGGGCGACGCCTGGCGCTGGACCATGGATACGCTGGAACGCGCGATCCAGGACGAGGCGCTGGCGGAGCCGTCGCATGGCGAACATGCCCGCACCGGCAATACCGGCCTGGCGGAGCTGGCTTCCTTCGCGCGCCTGCTCGGCCAGCGCCTGGGTGAAATGCACACCCTGCTCGGCAAGCCCAGCGACGACGCCGCGTTTTCGCCCGAGATTGTGCACACCGCCACCTGCCAGCGCTGGGCCAAGTCCGCCTCGGACCAGCTCAACGCCGCCTGCGACATCCTGCGCAAGAAAAACGACTGGGTCGACGTCGACCAGGCGCGTCAGGTGGCGCGCCTGCTGGCCCAGCGCGAATCGCTGCTCAAACGCATCGAGCAACTGGCCATGGCCGGCAACGGCTCCATGTCGATGCGCCTGCATGGCGACCTGCATCTGGGTCAGGTCCTGATCGCCTTCAAGGATGTCTTCATCATCGACTTCGAAGGGGAACCGGCGCGCACGCTGGAAGAACGCCGCGCCAAGGGCAGCCCCATGCGCGACGTCGCCGGCCTGATGCGCTCGTTCGAGTATGCGGCTGCCTTTGGCAGCAACATGGGACCGGGCGACCTCGACGAGGCTGCGCGCGCCGGCAAGGAACAGGTGCTCAAACGCTTTGCGCCGGAATGCCAGGCGGCGTTCCTGGAAGGCTACCGTGTCGGCAATCCGGCGCTGACGCACAGCCTGCCACTGGCGGCGCAAAACGATCTGCTCGATTTGTTCACGCTGGAAAAGGCGGCGTATGAAATCTGTTACGAAGCCGCCAATCGTCCCGCCTGGCTGCATGTGCCGCTGAGCGGCATCCACGCCATCGCGGCGCGGCTGCTGGGCCCGAAGTAGCTGGCAGGGCGGACGTACCACCAACACGCAAGAACAAGACCAAGAGGAATCAAGATGGCGTTATCTCTACGCAATAACACGCACCATGACGGTCAGGAAATCGACCGCACGGTGCCGGACCTGCAGCTGGCAAGCAGTTTGCAACAGGCCCGGCTGGGCGACCCCTTCGCGCTGCTGGGGCCGCGTTACACTGATTTGCCGGACGGCGGCCAACGCCTGCGGCTGTGCTGCTATTACCCTGGTGCGACCGCAGTGCAGGTGTTTTCGCGGCCGGCCGACGAAAGCGACCCGCACGGCGTGCTGCTCGGCAACCTGACCCAGCTGGGTGCAGCAGAGGGTAGCGCCAATGGCATCTTTTACGGCGAGGTGAGCTTGCCGGCGCAGGCGCATCGCGAGATCCCCTACGTGCTGCACGTGGCCTGGCCGGGCAAGAACGGCAAGCTGGAAGAGGTCCAGATCACCGAAGATCCGTACGCCTTCGGCTTGCTGATTTCCGATTTCGACCTCCATCTGTTCCGCGAAGGGCGCCATCGTCAACTGGGGCGTTGCCTCGGTTCGCAAGTCACGCGCATCGACGGCGTCGACGGTGTGCGCTTTGCAGTATGGGCGCCCAACGCGCAGCGCGTCTCGGTCATCGGCGACTTCAACCAATGGGATGGCCGTCGCCATCCGATGCGCTTGCGCCAGAGCGCCGGGGTGTGGGAGCTGTTCGTGCCGCGCCTGCGCGACGGCGCGCTCTACAAATATGAAATCACCGGTCCCGACGGCCGCGTGCAGCCATCCAAGGCCGATCCGATGGCGCGCGCCACCGAACTGCCGCCGGCCACCGCCTCGCGCGTGATCGACGACCGCGACGGCTGGCGCTGGCGCGACGACGAGTGGATGGCGCAGCGCGCACAGAAGCAATCCCTGCAGTCGCCGATTTCCATCTATGAAGTGCATGCCGCATCCTGGATGCGCATTCTTGAAGAAGAAGGTCGCAGCCTCAACTGGAACGAATTGGCCGAGCGCCTGATTCCTTACGCCAAGGGCATGGGGTTCACGCATCTGGAGCTGCTGCCGGTGATGGAACATCCTTTTGGCGGTTCCTGGGGCTACCAGCCGTTGTCGCAATTCGCGCCGAGCGCGCGCTTCGGCTCGGCGGCGGACTTTGCCGGTTTCGTCGACAGTTGCCACCGCGAAGGCCTGGGCGTGATCCTCGACTGGGTGCCGGCGCATTTCCCGTCGGACGGACATGGCCTGGCGTACTTCGACGGCACGCCGCTGTACGAGCACAGCGACCCGCGCGAGGGCTTCCATCAGGACTGGAACACGCTGATCTACAACCTCGGCCGCAATGAAGTGCGCGGCTTCATGATCGCCAGCGCGCTCGAATGGCTGGAGCATTTCCATGTCGACGGGTTGCGTGTCGACGCGGTGGCGTCGATGCTGTACCGCGACTACAGCCGCGAGCCCGGCCAGTGGGTGCCCAACATCCACGGCGGGCGCGAGAACCTGGAATCGGTCGATTTCCTGCGTGAGCTCAACCAGACCGTCATCGAACGCTGCCCCGGCGCACTCATGATCGCGGAAGAATCGACTTCCTGGCCGGGCGTCACGGCGCCGGTGAAGGAGGGCGGGCTGGGCTTTACCTATAAATGGAACATGGGCTGGATGCACGACACGCTGCGCTACGTGGAAGAAGACAGCATCTACCGTCGCTATCACCATCACGATTTCACGTTCGGCATGATCTACGCGTATTCGGAAGCCTTCGTGCTGCCGATCTCGCATGACGAAGTGGTGCACGGCAAGCGCACGCTGCTGGAAAAGATGCCCGGCGACTACTGGCAAAAGCTGGCCAACCTGCGCGCCTACCTCGGCTTCATGTGGACGCATCCGGGCAAGAAGCTGCTGTTCATGGGCTGCGAGTTCGGCCAGTACCAGGAATTCGACCACGACAAGTCGCCGCAATGGGATCTGCTCGACGATCCGCGCCATCGCAGCATCCAGCGCCTGGTGCGCGATCTCAACGGCCTGTACACGGGCTTGCCGGCGCTGCATCTGAACGACACCCGGGCCGAAGGTTTTTCGTGGGTGGTCGGCAATGACAGCGTTAATAGCGTGTTTGCCTATTTCCGTCACGGCAATGAAGCCGATGGCGATGAGCCGCTGCTGGTGGTGGTCAACATGACGCCGGTGCCGCGCCACAACTACCGCATCGGCGTCCCGCCAGGTTCCGCCAACCAATTGCAATGGAAGGAAATCCTCAACACTGACGCCGATATTTACGGCGGCAGCAATCTCGGCAATGCCGGCAGCGTCACTGCGCAACAACAAGAGTGGCACGGCTATCCGGCTTCGCTGCTGCTGACCTTGCCACCCCTTTCGACCATCATCCTGCGCCGCGGAGAATAATAATGACCCTTGTTACACCAAGACATCTACAAGCAGGATCGCCTTACCCTTTGGGCGCCCATTTCGACGGACTGGGCGTCAACTTTGCCGTTTTTTCCGGCAATGCCACCAAGATCGAATTGTGCATTTTTGACGCTACCGGCCGACGCGAAGTCGAACGCCTGACTTTGCCTGAATGCACTGACGAAGTGTGGCACGGCTACCTGCCGGACACTTCGCCGGGCCTGGTCTACGGCTATCGCGCCTACGGCCCTTACGAGCCGCTGAAGGGTCATCGTTTCAATCCCAACAAGTTGCTGCTTGATCCCTACGCACGCCAGCTGGTCGGGCAGGTCCGTTGGACCGACGCTTTGTTCGGCTACCGCCTGCATTCCGCCAAGGGCGACCTCAGTTTCGATCGCCGCGACAGCGCCGCCGCCATGCCCAAGGCCGTGGTCATCGAAGAAACGCCGGTCGGGAAAAAATTCCCGCGCCCGCGCGTGCCGTGGTCCAAGACCGTCATCTACGAAGCGCACGTGCGCGGCATTTCGATGATGCGCGACGGCGTCATGCCGCACGAGCGCGGCACGTTCGCAGCACTCGGCCATCCCGATTTCATCGCCCATTTACAGAAGCTTGGCGTCACCACGCTGGAACTGATGCCGGTGCATGCGTTCTTGCAGGAAAACTTTCTGCTGCAGCGCGACCTGCGCAATTACTGGGGGTACAGCACGCTGGGCTTCTTTGCGCCCGAACCCAACTACCTGTCCACCGGCGACCTCAACGAGCTGCGCATGGCGGTACGGCATTTCCACGCGGCCGGTATCGAGGTGATCCTCGACGTGGTCTACAACCACACCTGCTCGGGTAGCGAACTGGGACCGACGCTGAGCATGCGCGGGCTCGACAACGCCAATTACTACCGCCTGATGCCGGGGGAAGAACGCTACTACATCAACGATACCGGCTGCGGCAACACGGTCAATATGTCGCATCCGAGGGTGATCCAGCTGGTGTTGGATTCGTTGCGCTACTGGGCCGAGGCCTTCGATATCGACGGCTTCCGTTTCGACCTGTGTTCAACCCTGGGACGCGAGCCGAACGGCTTCGACCCGAACAGTGGTTTCTTCGATGCCCTGATGCAAGACCCGGTGCTGTCGCAGTTGAAGCTGATTGCAGAACCCTGGGACATCGGTCCGGGCGGCTATCAGCTGGGCAACCATCCGCCGCGCTTCGCCGAATGGAACGACAAGTTCCGCGACGCCGTCCGTCATTTCTGGGCCGGCGGCGAAGGCCTGCGCGGCGAGTTCGCCGGCCGCATGCTGGGCTCGTCGGACCTGTTCGACCATCATCACCGCAAGCCCTGGGCCTCGGTCAATTTCATCGCCTCGCACGACGGCTTCACCTTGCGCGACCTGGTCAGTTACGAGACCAAGCACAACGAGGCCAACGGTGAAAACGGCAATGACGGCCATAACGAGAATTACAGCGCCAACTGGGGCGTCGAAGGACCGACCGACGATCCGGAAATCCTGCAACTGCGCGCCACTGTCCAGCGCTCGATGCTGACCTGCGTGTTCCTCGGGCAGGGGACGCCGATGCTGCTGGCAGGCGACGAATTCCATCGCACCCAGAAGGGCAACAACAATGCCTATTGCCAGGACAATGACATTTCGTGGGTCGACTGGAAGGACGCCGCCAGCGAAGAGGGACAGGCGCTGACCGCTTACGTCGGACGGCTGACGGCGATCCGCCGTGATTTCCCCGTGCTGCAGGGTGATCGCTTCCTGCACGGCAACCGCGAAATCCTGCCTGGCCTCAAGGACGTGTCGTGGTTCGACGAGCGCGCTACGCCGATTTCGGTCGAAGATTGGCAAAACCCGGTGGCGCGCGCGCTGACGCTGCAATGCGCCGGCGCCGGCAACGTCGATGCCGCCGTGCCCGAAGGCGAAGCGGAGCAGCCGGACATTGTGCTGATGTTCTTCAACGCCGGCCACGAACCGATCGAATTCACCTTTCCGCGCGCCGACGATGCGCACTACCTGCTCATCGACAGCAACATTCCCGACGGCGCCGTTTCCAGGGAGGCCTGTACCAGCGCCAGCGTTGAAGTCGCGGCGCATAGCGTGCAGGTTTTCGCCAATCGTCCATGCCGGGAAAAATCATGAACAGTCCAGCGCCGCTCCCACTCCATCCGAACAACGTTCGTTTTCACTACAGGCTGCCGTTCGGCGCCGAATACCTTGGCAACGGCCGCACCAGCTTCCGGCTGTGGGCGCCGCTCGCCAAAACCGCCTCGGTGCTGATCGACGGCCACCGCAAGGTGCCGATGTCGCCGACCGACGAAGGCTGGTTCGAGGTCGAGACCGATTGCGAAGCGCGCAGCCAGTACCGCTACGTGCTGATGTCGCAGACCGACGGCGAGATCAGCGTGCCCGATCCGGCGTCGCGCGGCCAGGCCGGCGACGTGCATGCCGACAGCGTGGTGATCGACGCCTCCGCCTATGAATGGCAGACCGTGGACTGGCGCGGCCGGCCATGGCATGAAACCGTGCTGTACGAATTGCACGTGGGCGCGCTGGGCGGCTTTGCCGGTGTGCTGCAACGATTGCCTGAACTGGCCGAACTCGGCATCACGGCGATCGAACTGATGCCGGTGGCGGAATTCCCGGGTGCCTATAACTGGGGTTACGACGGCGTGCTGCCGTATGCGCCCGACGCCAGTTACGGCACGCCGGAACAGTTGAAGCAACTGATCGACACCGCCCATGGCCTCGGCATGATGGTGTTCCTCGACGTGGTGTACAACCATTTCGGCCCTGACGGCAACTACCTCAACAGCTACGCGGCGCCGTTCTTCCGTAACGACACCACCACGCCGTGGGGCGAGACCATCGATTTCCGCCGACCTGAAGTGGCTGATTTCTTTGCTCAGAACGCCTTGTACTGGCTGCAGGAATACCGTTTCGACGGCTTGCGCCTGGATGCCGTCCACGCCATCAGCGAGCAGGGCTGGCTGCGCGATCTGGCGCGCAAGGTGCGGCGTGCGATCGAGCAGGAAGATTCCGATATCGGTCTGTCGCGCCGGCATGTGCATCTGGTGCTGGAACACGACGGCAATGCCGCTTCGCTGCTCGACGGCGGCGCAGGCAAGCCGGGCGAGGGCGACAAGTACGACGCGCAATGGAACGACGACGGCCATCATGTGCTGCACGTATTGCTGACCGGCGAGACCGGCGGCTACTACTCGGATTATGCGGTGCAGCCGGCCGAGAAGCTGGCGCGTTGCCTGCGTGAAGGTTTCGTCTATCAGGGCGAGCCGTCGCCGTACCGTGACAACGAAGTCCGCGGCGAACCGAGCGTTGAATTGCCGCCGACGTCGTTCGTGCTGTTCCTGCAGAACCACGACCAGATCGGCAATCGCGCGCAGGGCGAGCGGCTGACCGCGCTGGCGCATCCGGACGCCTTGCGCGCGGCGCAGGCCTTGCTGCTGCTGTCGCCGCAGATACCGATGCTTTTCATGGGAGAAGAATACGGCGCGCCGCAGCCGTTCTACTACTTCACCAGCCATGCCGACGAGAAGCTGGCCGACGCTGTCCGCAACGGCCGTCGCAAGGAGTTCTCGCGTTTTCCCGAATTCTCCGACCCGCAGGCGTTGGACGCCTTGCCGGATCCGAACAGTTTTTCGACCTTCATGGCCTCGATTCCCGAACCGGTCTCTCCGGAAGAAGACAAGAGCGCCGGCCAGTGGATGGGCTGGTGCTACCGCCTGCTGCTGATCCGGCGCGAAGCCATCACGCCGTACCTGCCCGGCGCGGTCGCGCTCGATGCCCAGGCGATCGGCCTGAAAGCCGTGTATGCGCGCTGGCGACTCAACAACGGCACGGTGCTCAACATCACCGTCAATCTCGGCGATCAACCGCTGCGCGAGTCGCTGGAGACGCTGGTGACGCCGGCCGGGGCCGATGTCCTGTTCGACAGCGGCGGCGTGCTTGACGCCTTGGCCGCCGGTACGCTTCCCGCCCATTCCATCCTGGTCATACGCGAGGCTGCAAGATGACTTCCGCCACGTCACTTCCTGCCGAGGAACAGCCGCCCAGCGACTACGACCAGGCGGTCTTCACGCTGGCCGCGCTGGCCGGCATTTCGGTCGACTGGATCGACGCCTACAACCAGCCGCAACGGGTAACGCCGGCGTCGCTGCGCACCATCCTGGCGGCCTTGGGCTTGCCGTGCGACAGCCATCGCCAGGCGCTCGACAGCATGGCGCAACTGCGTCGCGGCAGCCAGGGACGCGACTTGCCGCCGCTGATCACGGCGGAAATCGACCAGCCGGTGTCCTTGCCTGAACATTGCGGTCTGCATGGCCGCTCTTGCCTGATCACGCTGGAGTCCGGCCGCAAGATCGAGCGCCGTGTCTCTGCCGACGATAGTCGCACGCCGACGCTGGAAGCGATCGATGAATACGGCTACCACCGCTTGCAGGTGGGCGACGCCGACATCACGCTGGCGGTGGCGCCGCGGCGCTGTTACAGCGTCGCCGACGCCTTCGGCGCCACGCCGCATCAGCATTTCAAGGCGCATGCGGATCGCGGCTGGGGCCTGGCCTTGCAACTTTACGGCCTGCGTAGCCACGGCGACGGCGGCATCGGCAACTTCACCGGGCTGGCCGAACTGGCTGCACGGGCCGGCGCGGAGGGCGCGGCAGCGTTGGCGATTTCGCCGGTGCACGCGATGTTCGCAGCGGACGCCCATCGCTTCAGTCCTTATTCGCCGTCGAGCCGGTTGTTCCTCAATGTGCTGCACGTCGACCCCGCCGCCGTGCTCGGCGCCGATGCGGTGGCGCAGGTGCTTAATGAAGGCGGCGCCGAATTGCTCGCGCGTCACCAGCGGCTGGAGCAGAGCAGCCTGGTCAATTGGCCCGAAGCCGGCGCCCATCGCATGATGCTGCTGCGTCATCTGTATGCGATGTTCCGCATGCAGGAACGGCCCTCTGCCGAACTGGCGGCGTTCCGCCTGCAAGGCGGACAGGCGCTGGCCGATCATGCGCTGTTCGAGACGCTGCATCATTGGCTGCACAGCAAAAATATCGAGGTCGCCAGCGACTGGCGGCGCTGGCCGGAGCGCTACCACCGGCCCGGCAGCGCCGAGTTGAAACGCTTTGCCGAAGAGCAGAGCGGCGAAGTGGATTTCCATATCTTCCTGCAATGGCAGGCCTCGCGCTGGATGCAGGCGGCCCAGCAATCCGCGCGCGAAGCCGGCATGGCAGTCGGACTGATTGCGGATCTCGCGGTCGGCGCAGACAACGGCGGCAGCCAGGCGTGGAGCCACAGTTCCGAGATGATCAGCGGTTTGTCGGCCGGCGCGCCGCCGGACCTGCTCAACACCCGCGGGCAAAACTGGGGGATCGGCGCGTTTTCGCCGCTGGCGCTGCGCGCGCAGGGGTTCCGCTCTTATATCGCCATGCTGCGTTCGGCCTTCGCCAACGCCGGTGGCGTGCGTATCGACCACGTCATGGGCCTGACCCGGTTGTGGCTCGCGCCCGAAGGCGGCGACGCCAATGAAGGTGCATACCTGCGCTATCCCGCGCGCGACCTGTTGCGGCTGATTGCGCTGGAATCGTGGCGCCATCGCGCGGTGGTCATCGGGGAAGACCTCGGCACCGTGCCTGAAGGTTTCGACGCCGAGCTCAAGGAAGCCGGCTTGCTGGGCATCGGCGTGCTGTGGTTCCAGCGCGATGCGCGCGCCAATTTCCTGCCACCGCAACAATGGCCGGGACACGCCATCGCCACTACCTCGACGCATGACCTGCCGACCGTGGCCGGATGGTGGCGAGGCAGCGACATAGGCTGGCGCACCAAGCTCGATTTGCTGATGCCGGGCGCCACCGATGCCCAGACCCGCGCCGACCGCGGCGAGGATCGCAGCCTGTTGTGGCAGGCCCTGCTGGATGCCGGCTGCGTGGTCGGCGATCAACCGGCCGATGACGCGCCGCAGGACGTGATCGATGGCGCCGCCGCCTTCATCGCGCAGACGCCCGCGCCGCTGGCCTTGTTGCCGATCGAGGATTTGCTGGGGCTGGAAGAGCAGCCGAACCTGCCCGGCACCACCGACTCGCATCCCAACTGGCAACGCCGCCTGCCAGTCACGGCGGAGACGTTGCTGGACCAGGCCGACTGCCGCCGTCGCATGCGGCTGTTGCAACGCACCGTCCAACCTAAAACCACCGACAAGACTGGCAGGACACATTGAACGCTCCCGCATTCCCCCGGCCACTGATCCCGCGCGCCACGCTGCGCCTGCAATTCCATCGCGACTTCACCTTCGACGACGCGCTGGCGCAAGTCGATTACTTCTCCGGACTTGGCGTTAGCCATCTGTATGCGTCGCCGATCTTCACCGCCCGCAGCGGATCGACCCACGGTTACGACGTCGTCGACCCTACCCGCATCAATCCTGAACTGGGTGGCGAAGACGGCCTGCGCCGGCTGGTGCAGGCCCTGCATGAGCATCGCATGGGACTGATCGTCGACATCGTCCCCAATCACATGGCGCTGGGCGACCAGAATCCATGGTGGCGCGATGTCCTGCTATGGGGGCAGCACAGTCCCTACGCCGGCTGGTTCGACATTGAATGGCTGGGCACCGATCCGGCGTTGCACGGAAAGGTGCTGTTGCCGGTGCTGGGCAAGCCGTATGGCGAGTTGCTGCGCACCGGCGAGATCAGGTTGGAGATCGCGGAAGGGCGCTTGCACGTGGTCTGCCCGGGCAACCGCCTGCCGCTGGCGCCGGAAGATTACGTCGACGTGCTGGGCGCGGCCGACTCATCACGATTGATGCAAGCCGTGGCGGCATTCCGGCGTGTGCAGGAGGCAGCCGTACAAGAAGAACGCCAGGCCTGCGCCACGCAGGCCTGGCGCGAGCTTGCGCAAGCGCTGGAGGATCCGGCGGTGCGTGCGGACGCAGAGGCGGGACTGGCCGGATTCTCTGCCCTGACGCCGGACGGTGCGGCCGCCTTGCATGAATTGCTGGAGCGTCAGCACTATCGCCTGTGCGACTGGCGCAATGCCGGCGACGAAATCAACTGGCGCCGTTTCTTTGAAATCGGCGACCTCATCGGCATGCGCGTCGAGCAGGACGACGTGTTTGAAGCCATGCACGCCTTGCTGTTCCGCCTGGTCGGCGAAGGCCTGATCGATGGCGTGCGGCTCGACCACATCGACGGCCTGGCGGAGCCCGCAGCCTACGTGCAACGACTGCGCCAACGGCTGGAAGCACTGAAGCAAGGCGCGCCGGTCTATATCGTCGCCGAGAAGATCCTTGGCGCGGAAGAGAACCTGCCGACCGACTGGCGCATTGACGGCACCACCGGCTACGACTTCATGGACCAGGCCGCGGCGGTGCTGCACGACCCCGAGGGCGCTGCAGTGCTGGACGGCATCTGGAAGGAATATCGTACCGATCCCGACGGCTTCGACTACCTGGTGCACAGCACGCGGCGGCGCTTGCTGGATCGCAATTTCGCCAGTGAATTCAACGCGCTGACCTCGACGTTGCACGCGCTGGCGCGTTCTGCAGTGACCACCCGCGACCTGTCGCTGATGGCGATCCGACGCTGCATGCGGGAGTTGCTGGTGTACTTTCCCGTGTACCGGACCTACGGCGTTCGCGCCGGCTGCAACAGTGGCGACGCCTTCGTGATTCGCGCTACCGCCAAACGGGTGCGCGACCTGCTGGCGAAGCCGGACCAGGCGGCATTGGAGGCGATCGTCGGCCTTCTCGCCGATCCGCCACCGCCCGAGTTGCAGGACGAACGTCACGCGCAATTGCATTGGCGCGCGTTGACCCGCTTTCAGCAACTGACGCCGCCATTGACGGCAAAGTCGACGGAAGACACCGCGTTTTATCGCTACGGCCGTTTGCTGTCGCGCAATGAAGTCGGTTCCGAACCTGCCCAGCTGGGGATACAAATAGACGATTTCCATCGCCACGTCATGCGCCGCCAGCGGGATTTTCCGCTGGCGATGCTGGCCACGGCGACGCATGACCACAAGCGCGGCGAGGATGCGCGCATGCGGCTGGCCATACTCAGCGAAATCCCGGTGCACTGGCAAAGCACCTTGCAGCGCTGGCGTGCGCTCAACCAGGCCGCGCGCGTACAGACGCCGATCGATGCGGTCGACGAGCTGATGCTCTACCAGACGCTGATCGGCGCGTGGCCGCTTGAGCAAGCCGGCGAAGCGGATTTGCTGGAACGCGTGTCGGCCTGGCAGCAGAAAGCGTTGCGGGAGGCCAAGCGCCGCTCCGACTGGAACGCCCCTGACCTCGACTACGAAGGACAATGCGACGGCTTTCTGCGGCGCATCCTGCGCCCCGGCGCCGACAATACCTTCCTGCCGGCGCTGCGTCATTTCATCCAGGAAGTCGCCGCCGCCGGCGCGCTCAACAGCCTGGGTCAGACCGTATTGCGATTGACGGTCCCAGGCGTGCCGGATCTGTACCAGGGATGCGATCTGTGGGATTTCAGCATGGTCGATCCGGACAACCGGCGTCCGGTGGACTATGGCTTGCGACAACAACTGATGCACATTGGCCAGACGGCGCCGCTGACGCTGGAAGACTGGCGCAACGGCGCCTGCAAACAGCAGGTGATCCGCACGTTGCTGCATTTCCGTCGTGGCAGGGAAGATTTGTTCACCACCGGAGATTATGTGCCGCTGACGGTGACCGGAGCGCTGGCGGACAACCTCATCGCCTTTGCGCGTCGCAGCGGCGGGCTGACCATCGTCGTGCTGGTCAGTCGCCATGCCGCGCGCCTGATCGTCAGCGACCACACGGCGCAAACGCTGCACGCGGCAACGCCGCTGATCCCGCCGCAGCGATGGGGTGACACGGCAGTGCAGTTGCCGCAGGAGTGGGCGGAAAATGAATGGCAGAGCATCCTGTCAGGCGCTGAGGGAGCGGTGCGCGAGCAAAAGATTTTTGCTGCAGACGTGTTGCGCGCACTTCCAGCAGATGTGCTGGTGCTTTCTCTATAGAGTGGAAGAATTCAAGGCTTTTTGAACATAACGACCGTTTGTCCGATACTGTAGACATCTCCGTCCGATTCAATATATCGGACAACTTTGAAGCCGATTTTCTCAGCAATCTCTTCAATCTGATGTCTGGACAAGAACATGTTCAGATGGGGAGTCGGTTGACCATATTCTAAATGCCGGACGGCGTCGTTAACAAAAATCGTCCAGTGTTTATCCATCTCGAGGAAAGAGAACAAAAACAGACCGCCCGGCTTGAGTTTCTGAAAAATGTCATGCGTATACAAGAGGATTTCGGTCTGCAATAAATGGGTAAAAACGCTAAAGGCGTAAACGAAATCGAAAGCGCTGTTTTCCACTGGCACTTTCAGCGAAGGATTGAGCAGGAAGACATAGTCGGGGGGGCTTACCGTTCTCGCATAAGCGAGAAGCTCAGGTATCACGTCAATCCCAATGAATGATGCAAGCTGAACTTTCTGTGCCAGTTTCGTGGCGACCCGGCCGCTACCGCATCCAAAATCCAAAACCGCCATCCCGTCTCGTAAGCCACAGTGGATTAACAGATCGCTGTTGATATTGCCGACGCCGTCCCAGTTGCCTCCTACCGCAAGACTCATGGCTTCGTCCAGCGGATGCCGCGCCAGCAATTCAGCCACATGCCGCTCATAGTCTTCCAGAAAGTGGAATTTGGCCATATCGTTCTCCAAAAGAAGTTGGGGGAAAACGATATTAGGCAGTCCATTTGGCAAGAGAAATTGTTTTCGTTCACGTCGATGCAGAAATCGCTCGATCATGAAAATATTTCTAAAATCTCCTGGTTGAAATTCTGAAAAGTTTCGTTCCCGCGCGGGCATACGTGAGATCGCAGCAATTCCTACAGGCAAATGCGGAGCTCGCCTATCGTGACGAGTTGCCGGGCCGACTAGTATCGGTGTAAGACGACAAGAGTGCTTGGCGGCTTACATTTGCAAGGAGATTTACATGTCCTCGATCATATTAGGAAGATTTCAACTGGTGGATGAGACCGAGTACGCGGTGGATGAACTGGTCCAGGCCGGCTATTCGCGCGACGCAATCACTACCTTCTATCTCAATCCGGCCGGTCAGCACGATACCTATCCGGTCGGCGGCGACCGCGATGAATCGCCGGGCGCACAAGACACGCCGGCAGGCGTGGCGGCCGGTGCTGCAGCGGGCGCCGTCGTCGGCGCCACCGTAGGCTCGGCCACCGCGCCGGTGACCGGTCCCGTCGGCCCGGCCTTGGGCGGCCTAGTGGGCGCTCATCTGGGGTCGCTGGTCGGCTCTCTCAACGCGACGGACGACACCGATGGAGGCAACCGCCATACGCAGGAAGTGGAGGTCCGCAAGGCCGGCATGCGCGTGGCTGTCGCGGTAGAAGGAACGCCGCAGGAAAACGAAGCGATCGCCTTGCTGCATTCGCTCAAGGCGGCCGACATCGAGCGCAGCGAAGGACATATCGAGCACGGCGACTGGGACGACTTCGACCCGCTGGCGCCGCCGCGCTACGTCGACCTGCAGGGCAATCGCTCCTATACAGGTCGAATCTGACCAGGGATCAGGGCCAAGGCATCGGCGTCACGTCCTCGTATTGCGCATTTTGCGCGTTTTGCGAATTGGCCGGACGCTGATCCGCGTGTTTGCCGGCGTTCAGGCGCGCCCCCAGCAGCAGTTGCAGCTCGCGGTCGGTCGCGATGAAATCGGATGCTTGCAGCGGCTGGGTGGTGTTGGGCCAGTTTTCCACGGCCCAGCGGCGCAGCTCAAGGTATCGGCGCATGAGTTCTTCGGCATAGTGTTCACGGGCTTGCGGTTCATTGGGGTGGGCGTTCATTGATGGCTCCTTGCCTCGGTTGACATGTCATCCACAAGCCTAATCCCCGGCACGCAGACCGCCCATCGGACAGTGCCTCATTGCCTTGTAGGACGGCGCAAATCGACATACTCGCAGAAAGAAGGCCGCAATGATGGATGTAGTCGGATGGATCAGCGCCTTGCTGCTGTTGCTGACGGTGTCCGCCCAGGTCTTCACGCAATGGCGCAGCGGCAGCACCAAGGGCGTTTCACACTGGATGTTCATTGGCCAACTGGCCACTTCTACGGGTTTTGTGATCTACAGCGCCAGCGTCGATAACTGGGTGTTCGTGGCGTCCAATGCGGCGACCTTGTGTGCGGCACTGGTGGGGCAGGTGGTTTACCTGCGCAATCGCCGCCGCGCACCTCCGGATTCCAGGGACAGTTGATGGCGCGCTCTTCACGGCAACGATTGAGCAGCGCGCAGCAGCCCGCGGAATCGTCGCGGCTGGTCATCTATGCGGCCCTCGCGGGTAACTTCCTCGTTGCCGTCACCAAGCTGTGGGCGGCGCTATGGACTGGAAGTTCGGCCATGCTCAGCGAAAGCATCCACTCCCTGGTCGACATGGGAAACGAGTTCTTGCTGCTTTACGGTTTGCACCGCGCCAACCAGCGTCCCGACCACGATCATCCGCTCGGCTACGGCCGCGAAGTCTACTTCTGGAGCTTCGTGGTGGCGGTGCTGATCTTTACGCTCGGGGCCGGCCTGTCGATCTATGAAGGTATTCATCACATCCTCGATCCGGAACCGGTGGAAAACGTCCTTGCGAGTTACCTCGTGCTGCTGGCCGCGGCGGTCTTCGAAGGCTGCTCCTGGCTGTTGACCTTGCGCAAGTTCAAGGGCGGCAAGCGCTATGCCGAACTGCCCGACGAGGTGCGACACAGCAAGGACCCGCCGACCTTCATCGTACTGTTGGAAGACACCGCCGCAATCCTGGGCATTATCGCCGCCTTCATCGGCATCTGGTTGTCGCAGCATTTCAGTGAACCGGCCTGGGATGGCGTCGCCTCCATCGTCATCGGGGCGATTCTGGCCGCGACTGCGGCCGTGCTGGGACAGGAAACCAAGGGCTTGCTCATCGGCGAGCGCGCGCGGCAGGAGGTGCTGGACTCCATTCTGGCGGAAGCCACCTCGCTGGACGGCGTGGTTGGCGCCAATGGCGTGCTGACCGTGCACCTGGCGCCGCATCAGATACTGGCTGCGCTCAGCGTGGAATTCGAAGACGAACTCAAGACGCCGCAGATCGAGGCGCTGGTCATTGACATGGAGACGCGATTGCACGCGCTGCATCCGGAAATCGTGGCGCTGTTCATCAAACCGCAGACGGCAGGACGTTTTCGCGACGTGCTCCACCAGCAGCGTAACGACGATCCGGCGAAGATTTAATCTCCCGCATCCGGGGCGGCGAAACCGAGGCGTTGATGCCACTCCAGCAGCGATTCCTTGGGAAATTGACCAAACTGCTTGTCTTTGCGCCCGGGCTTGATATCGACCCACGGCGCCTTGTAATCCAGCAGCAGGTGCGTGTATTCGGGCGGCGTCGGCAACGGCGTGTCGATGGCGGAAGCGAACGGATGCACCAGGTCAGGCCAGGTCGGATCGTACAGCCACAGCGCGCTGCCGCAACGGCGACAAAAATGGCGCTGGCCGGTGCTGGTGTGGATGCGTTTTTCGCCTTTGCGCTTGAGGCGGGCGTGATAGACGCTGACGTCATCCGCGCCCTTGACCTTGAGGCTGTGGAAATCGCCACCGAGGTTGACGGCGTAACCGCCGCCGCCCTGGGTCTTGCGGCAGATCGAGCAATAGCAGCGCTGGTAAGGGTAGGGCGTGTCGCTGTTGAGCGTGAAGCTGACGGCGCCACAGTGGCAGGATCCTTTGAGTTTCATGTTTTCCTCATGCTGACAGGTGCGGGCAAGCTCAACCGCCGCCCATTGAAATCATCGCTTCCTTGATCTTGGCCATGCCGAAATGCCAGATCTGGTCCAATTTGATATGCGGCATGATCGGCAGTTCGGACGGATTGATGAACACGTTCAGGATAGCCGGTCCGGGCGCGGCGAGGAACGGTCCCAGCACCTCTTCCAGCTGCGCCGGCGTCTTGGCCGTAAAGCCCTGAGCGCCGCAGGCGCCGGCAAACAGCGCGAAATCGAGGTTGGGGAATTCGGCGCCTTCGAAGGCGGGCAGGCCGGCTTCTTCCATTTCCAGATGCACCAGTCCCCATTCGCGGTTGTTGAACACCACTACTTTGACCGGCAGTTTGTGTTCGACTGCAGTCATGAATTCGCCGAGCAGCATCGTGAAGCCGCCGTCGCCTACCGCCACGATTACCTGACGACCACGATCGAGCGCCTGGATGCCGTTACCCTGGCCCAGCGACGTGCCGACGGCGGCATTGTTGAACGACGCCAGGAGACGCTGGCGACCACTCTGACGAATCCAGTTGCCGCACCACAGCGTCACCACACCAGTGTCCACCACGAACACGGCGTCCTCGGCAGCGCGATCGCTCAGACGGCGCGCCAGGTATTGCGGTTTGATCGGCCCCTTGTCCGGATCGGCCGGCAGCACGGCGTGCTTGTCGAGCGTCTCGTTCCATTGCTTGCGATGTTCGCCGACCTTGCGCAGGAAGGCGGTGTCGGTCTTGCCCTGTACCTGTTGCAGCAACTGCGTCACCGCCGGGCCGACCGAACCGGTGATGCCGAGGTCGACCGGCATGCGGCGGCCCAGGACGAAGCCACGTTCGTCGATCTGTATGGTCTGGGTGCGCGTCGGAAGGAATTCGGAGTAGGGGTAATCGGTACCCAGCATCAGCAACAGCTCGGCGTCGCGCATGGCATCCATGCCGGGCGCACCGCCGATCAGGCCAACGCCGCCGATCCAGTGCGGATGATCAAAGGGCAGCATGTCCTTGGCGCGGAAGGTGTGCAGGATCGGCGCCTGCAGTTTCTCGGCCAGCACGGCGATGTCGTCGACGGCGGAGCGCGCCCCGTTGCCGACGAAGATGGCGACCGATTTGGCGGCGTTGATCAGTTGCGCGGCATGGGCGATTTCACTCTCGGGCGGGGTCACTTCCGGTTGCGGTCGCAAGGTGTTGAGACTGGCCACCGCAGCCTGGCCGGGCAGCTTGGCGCCGATCACGTCGGCCGGGATGCTGATGTGGGCGACGCCGCGCTGGTGGTAAGCCTGGGCGATCGCCTGATGCACCACTTGCACCGCCTGCGCCGGATCGATGATGGTCTGGGTGTAGGCGGCGACGTCGCGGAACAGCAGGTCGGGATTGTTCTCCTGCAGATAGTCGATGCCGCGCCGGCTGGCCGGAACGCCGCCGGAAATCGCCAGCACCGGCGCATGGTCCTTGCGCGCTTCGTACAACCCCGCGACCAGGTGGTTGGCGCCCGGACCGGTGGTGCCGCAGCAGACCGCGAGCTTGCCGGTGAGCTTGGCCTGTCCGGCGGCGGCCAGTGCGGCGCCTTCCTCATGGCGCACGCCTATCCATTCAATGCGCTTGTCCTTGCGCACGGCTTCGGTGAAGGGATTGAGCGCATCGCCGACGACGCCGAATATCTGGCGCACGCCGATGGTGTGAAGGGTTTCAACGAGCATTTCGGCGACGGTGGTGGACATGGCTTCCTCGGAGGATGGAGTAGCTGTCCAGCATAGGCCTGCCTTGGCGACGTCAGTATCGGGAACTGCGGTAAATCGCTGTAGGAATCCATCCACGCTCCTGAATTCTTACAGGCGACAGCGGCGCTGTCCGATTTTCCGCGACTTTTTGCTGCACTACATTGACAACATGTTGTAGCGGCAATGTCCGCGGCCAACCTCACATTCGATAAGGAGAACCACCATGTCATCCACTTTCCGTCCGCAGTTCCGCATGCAATCCGCTAAAATCGCTCCGCGCCGTTCCGGCACCCTGATCAAGGTCCTGGGCCTGACGGCAGTGAGCGTCGCCGGCCTGGCCCTGATGATCGGCCCTGCGCGCGCCGATGACTTGCCGCGCGCCGACAAGAGCTTCATCAATAGCGCTGCCGAAGCCGGCAACGCCGAAGTCAAGGCCAGCAAGATTGCACTCGAAAAGACCAGCAATCCCGATGTGAAGAGTTTTGCCACGCTGATGGTCGACGAGCACACCACCGTCGGCGACAACCTGAAGAAACTGGCCGCCACCAAGAACGTCGAACCGCCCACCGAACCGAGCGTTGCCCAGCGCGCCAAGATCGCCGTGCTGGAAAAGCTGGACGGCGCCACCTTTGACAAACAATACGTGAGCATGATCGGCGTCTCGGCGCACAAGGATGCGGTCAAGCTGTTCAGCAAGAACGCCGCTGAAGCCAAGGATCCGGATGTGAAGGATTTCGCCGCCAAGACGCTGCCTGGCCTGCAGCATCACCTGGACATGGCGAATGCGCTGAAGGCCAAACTGGATGCCAAGAAGTAAGAAGCAGCATCAAGACGTAAATACCGAATCCCCGAGTTGCACCCCCCGCCTGCCGCCAGGCCCCACATGTTTCACTGCATGCGTCTGGCGGCAGTTTTTTTGCCTGGTTTCCGTGGTGATTTTCCGGCAGGAGGCAGCATGAAGAAGACCACAGCGTCGCCACCGATTGAGTACGTGCCTCGCGTGCTCAAGCTGGACAAGCGCAAATTCGCTTGTTTCGTCGAGCAATTCATCGGCAACGTGCGTCCTCTGGACATGACGCCGGGCGACGTCAGGATTGTCTCCAGGCGCAAAAAGGCCTGGCGTGCAGCTCTGGCAATGGCGCGCCTGTGCAGCGGTAAATCAAAGCAGCGATCTCAGCGATCACAGCGATAAGGCCACGTCGGTCCGGCCTTACTCAACCTCTTCCAATACCAGTTCAAAGCAGATCAGCACCGGATTGCGTCCGCGCACGAGCACGCCTTCGCAGACGTGCCCACGCGGGTCGATCAGGGCGATGTCGAGTTGCGCCCGTACGCCCTCGGGGCCGCGGCTGACGTGGCCGGCGCGCACCAGGATTTCGGTGGCGCGATCGTCGATGACGCGGCCGTCGTCGAATTCGGCGCCGATGATGCTGCCGACGCTGCCGCGTACGATGGCGTTCCTGATGCCGTGGGTGCGGCAGACTTCCTCAATGGCCATGGTCAGGTCCTCATCGGGACGAATGCGCGCGAGCAAGGTGCGACGGCCGCCGTCGCCGGTTTCGGCAGCCACCACGGCAGGGTGGAACAGGGTGAAATTGGTTTCCGGATCGAAGCGCGTTTCCATGGTGGCGTTGTGCACGCCCCAGGCCTGCGCTTGCACGGTTTCGGCGACGATGCTCTGGTCCATCAGCATGTGGCCGCCACGGCGTTGGCCGTGCTCATCAGTCCATATTGCATGGCAATGCACGAACGGCGCGCCGTCGCGACGGCCGAAGGTGGCACAGGCCAGTTCGATCGTGACGCCGCCGGCGACCTCGTGCGGATCGCTATAAAAGGCGGCGTGCTTGCCGTCATGCGACAGCGCCGGCATAAGGTAATGATGTGGGGAAACCTTGAGGTTTTCGATGCGCACGGTGCCTCCTGCAATCCCGGCTGCGGCCAGCGGAATCGCGATCGCGTCGCGCAGGTTGCGACCGGCTTCAAGGGTGATGGTCACCGCCATGGCCGGGCCGGCCAGGCTAACGATGCGCACCGGGTCGGGCGCGCCGGGATGGCGGGCGGTACGGGCAAAACTAGGGGCTTGTTCAATTGTCTGCATGCTGTCTCCTGGTGTCCTCGTCGCCGCGATGCGTGCCGCGGCTGTCGTGTTTCGGGCAGGCGGGTGGCCCAGGTGAACATGGTATCCGGCTTTGGAATTTCATGTTTTGGATTGCCCTATGTCAAATTAATTGATGCATGGCAATAGTCATTCTGTTTCCCTGTTTGGCCCGTGTTGTCATGGAGTAGTAATACTTGAATGCAACAATGCGGCCATCACAAAAGAGCGGCGCGTGCGACCTCCATCAGTCCACAGTTTGCGCCGCTTGCCAGTCTCTCCAGGGAAAAGACAAATGACTATCCGTCTGCGCATTACCTTGCTCGTCATTCTCACGTTCATCGCCATTTCAGCCATCGGTGGTTACGCGGTGTTCCAGTCGCGCAGCAGCGCGGTTGAAGTGAAGTCGGTGACGGAAGGCGTGGTGCCCAGCGTGCTGGCTTCGTCAGACCTGGTGGGCCAACTCAAGGACGTCCAGCTGGCGGCCATGGTGATGGTGGCCGAGACCGATGCGCAACTGGTCGTCCAGGAAAATGAAAAGCTCGCCGCCAAGAAGGCCACGCTCGAAAAGGCGCTGGAGTTCCAGGCAGGGCAGGCCGCCAGCCAGGCGCAGAAGGGCCTGATCGAACAGGCCAGGGAAAGCCTGGACAACTATTTCGGCGCCATCGACAGCACCGCCAAATTCAAGCTGGCCGGCAAGGATGCGCTGGCGCAGGCGTCCTTCTTCGGCAACGTGGTGCAATACCAGGCTGAACTCGAAGGCGTGGTCGACACTTTGCGCATCGAGAAGAACCGCAGCAAGGACAGCGCGATCGCCGCACTGAACCAGAACCTGGCGTCGACCACCACCACGATCTCCGGTGTCACCGCCGTGGCCGTGATTGCGCTGGCGCTGATCGGCTTCCTGCTGTATCGCCAGATCACCGGCCCGATCAGCCGCATGCAAACCATGATGACCGAGATCGCCGCCAGTCAGGATTTCACGCGCCGCCTGCCGGTCGATCGCATGGATGAAGTGGGCCATTCCATCGTCGCCTTCAACGGCATGGTCGAAAAGATCGAGGAAGCGTCGGCGCTGGTCAAGCAAAAGACTGCAGACATGCAGGCCATGCTGCAGAACATCCCGCAAGGCATCCTGACCGTGGTCGACGGCAACAAGGTCCATCCGGAATATTCCGCCTTCCTGGAAACCGTGTTCGAGACCACCGACATCGCCGGCCGCGACCTGATGGACCTGGTGTTTGCCGGCACCACGCTGGGCGCGGATACGCTGTCGCAGGTCGAAGCCATCGGCGGCGCCTGCATCGGCGAAGACATCATGAATTTCGAGTTCAACGAACACCTGATGGTCGGTGAAGTGGAGAAGAAGATGGCCGACGGCCGCGTCAAGATCCTTGACCTGAGCTGGTCGCCGATCACCGACGACGCCGACACCGTGATTCGCCTGATGCTGTGCGTGCGCGACGTCACCGAGTTGCGCAAGCTGGCGGCGGAAGCCAACGAACAGAAACACGAACTGGAAATGATCGGCGAAATCCTCGCCGTCGCCGCGCCGAAGTTTGAAGACTTCATCGCCACCTCGCGCCGCTTCCTCGACGAGAACGAGCAGATCGTCCGTCAGAACCCCGAAGCCACCGCCTTCGCCATCGCCAAGCTGTTCCGCAACATGCACACCATCAAGGGTAATGGCCGCACTTACGGCCTGCTGCACCTGAGCAACGTGGTGCACGATGTCGAGCAGCACTACGACGACCTGCGCCATCCGGAAACCGGCGCCGTCTGGGAGCAGGAGCGCCTGCTGCAGGACCTGGTCCGCGTTCGTATCGCCATCGATCGCTATGCCCGCATCAATGAAGTCACGCTGGGCCGCCAGGCCGCGCCGGAACAGGCGGCAGCGGTGGAGCGCCACATCATGACCATCGACCGCAAGCACATCCAGGAAAGCCTGCATCGCCTGGAAACCGTCAATACCGCCAACCTGCATGAACTGGTCGCGGTCCGCAACGCCGTGCGCAAGACATTGCGCCTGCTCGGCACCGAGCCGGTGGCCGACATCCTGGCCAGCGTCACCGATTCGCTGCCGGCGCTGGCGAGCGAACTGGGCAAGGCTGCACCGGCGGTGGCGATCGAAGACAACGGCTACGTCATCCATGCGCATGCCTCGGCGCTGCTCAAGAATGTCTTCATGCACCTGATCCGCAACGCCATGGATCACGGGCTGGAAACGCCGGAAGAACGCCAGGCCAAAGGCAAACAGGCCGCCGGCACGATCCGCCTGCAACTCGGCGTGATGAACAATATGCTGCACATGGCGCTGTCCGACGACGGCCGCGGCCTGGCGCTGGCGCATATCCGCCGCACCGCCGTCGACAAGCAACTGATCGCCGCCGACGCGGTGCTGAGCGACGCCGAACTGGCGCGCCTGATCATGCGCGCCGGATTCTCCACGCGCAGCGAAGTGACCGACGTGTCCGGCCGCGGCGTCGGCATGGATGCGGTGCTGGACTTCGTGACGCAGGAGCACGGCCGCATCGAGATTGAATTCCTCGACCGCGCCGAAGGCGCTGATTTCCGTCCTTTCCAGATCAATGTCCTGCTGCCGGAAAACATCGCAGTGGAAGTCGACGGCATCGACGTTGCCTATCCGCTGCCCGATATCGACCAGGTCATGCCGGCCGGCATCCTGGCTGCAGGCGGCGATCCGCAGGTGGCGTGAACGGGTTAAAGCAGGGCAGAACTATTGCCGTAACGGATTTGTCGCAAGGAACGCTTCATGATGTTGAATCAAATTCTTTTTGTCGTACTGGGTGCACTGCTGTCGGGCTTGCCGTTGGCCTTGATGCTGAAACGGCAGAGCGCCCGCATGCGGCGCATGGTTGACGTCGATCAGGTTGACGCCCTCAAACGCAACGTCCAGCTGACGCTGGACGAGCATCAGCAGAACATTGACGCGCACCGGCAAGAGCTGGAAGCGCAACGCCGCGACAATGATCTGCGCCTGGCGCAGACGCAGCGCGACACCGAGAAGGTGGTGGCCCAGTTGAGTTCCCAAAATTCGCAGAGCGTTGCGCGCGTGCTCGAGAACTGCGACGCCTCGCAGGAGACCATCTCCAATCTGCTTGGCCTGATGCGCACCTTTGAACGCTGGCACGACGACATGAATGTGCTGATCACGCATAACCGCGAGATGCACCGCAAGAACGACGAGTTCGCGCTGATCGTGAACCAGGTCATCATCGTCGCGCTCAACGCCTCGATCGAAGCGGCGCGCGCCGGCGCCCACGGTCGCGGTTTTGCCGTCGTGGCGTCGGAAGTGCGCGACCTGGCGCAGCGCGCCGAAAAGCTGTCAAAGAGCTACCGCGCCAACCTGTATCAGAACGACCTGATCACGACCACCACGTTCCAGGACTTGCAAGCGGGCGGCAAGATGATCATCGGCGCGGTCATCGGACTCGACCTGATCAACAAGAAAACCAAAGAAGCGCTGGCCGCCTGATAGCGAGAAACCGACCATGCTGACACAATCCGCCAAAGACGGCTTCGACAAGCTGCTCACGCAATCGCTGAAATCCGGGATGGCGCCGTCCGGCGTGCAAGTCGAGGTGTCGGTGCTGAACGACGACGCCGTGATCCCCGAAAAGAAGATGGTGGTGCTGACGGTGTCGTCCTATCTGTTTCGTCTGATGGCGATGTTCTATTTCACGCCCGATGCGGCCACCCGCACCCATTTCGCGCGGCTCAACAACATCGACGCGGCCGAGATGAGCGAGCAGACTTTCATGGACGCCATCGCCGAAAGCGGCAACCTGTGCTGCGGCATCCTCAACCGCGATCTCGGCAATTTCTTCCCGCACATCGGCATGTCCACGCCCAACGTCATCGACAGCAACTGCGCCGCCTACCTGCAAACGCTCAACTGCCAGCATGTGCGCCACTTTGCGGTGGACATGGACGACGCGCCGCGTTTCCACGTGACGCTGAGCGTCTCGGCCTATGCCGACATCGACTTTGCGGTATCGGCTGACGAACTCGGCAGTGACACCGGCGAACTAGAGCTGTTCTAACTCCATTCCTCCAACGAAAAGAACCATACAGAACCCATGGCACAAATCCTCGTAGTCGACGACTCCAGCACGGTCCGCGCCGAAGTAGGCGATTTCCTCAAGAAGAACGGCCTCGACGTGGCCCTGGCGGTGGACGGCCGCGACGGCCTGGTCAAGCTCAAGGGCGATCCGTCGATCAAGCTGGTGGTGTCCGACGTCAACATGCCCAACATGGACGGCCTGACCATGGCCGAGAAGATCCGTAGTGAACTGGGCAACGCCGCCGTCAACATCATCATGCTGACGACGGAAAATTCGCCGATCATGAAGGAGCGCGGCAAGGCGGCCGGCATCAAGGGCTGGATCGTCAAGCCGTTCAAGGGCGACGCCGTGCTGGCCACGTTCAAGAAACTGGTCGGCGTCTGAGCCTATTCAGGCAGCGGCGCGCAGGGCGCTGGACGGCGACTCGCCGAAGAGTTTCTTGTAGTCGCAGGAAAACTGGCTGAAATTGCTGAATCCCCAGGCGGCGGCAACGTCGCCGACGCGGACCGCATGCGATGCGCCGGCGGCGGCACCCTGCATCAGCTGGCGTCGTACGCCGTTCAGGCGCAACGAGCGCAAGTAGGTCATCGGGCTGATGCCCAGCACATCTTCAAAACAATATTGCAGCGTGCGACGGCTCACGTGCAGCTGTTCGCACAGCATGGAAATCGTGATCGGCTCATCCTTGTTGCCCATCGCGTAGTCGCGCGCATCGCCGACGATGCGCCGACGCCGCAGCAGGCTGGCGCAGGCTTCGCTCTCGACTTCGCTGGCGTCGAGCATCGCCAGCAGTGTCGTGACGACCTGGTCCTGCTGCATGGCGTGCGCGCCGTGCGGCGTTGCCGGATCGAGCAAGGTCTGGATGTGCTGCGCACAGGCGTCCAATGCGACTTGGCCGACGTGCAACAATTCCGCCGAGGCCAGCCTGGACCATTCGATCCGGCAGCCCAGGCGATCGGCGGCGGCGAGCAGGGTATTGCGCTGGGTCACGATGCCGAGGATGGCATGATCGTCCGGCGTCATCAGCTCGAATTCGCGATGGCCCGGCTGCGTCATGATCATGCCGGCGCCGACATGGCGACCGTTGATGCGCATGCCGCCCGCCTGTGGCTCGATGCCGAACCAGAACGCATCCGGCCAGACGCAGCAGGACTGCAGCACGGCGCGGCTGCTGCGCTCGCGGAAGATTTGCAAGCCGTGCGCTTGCCATTCATTCAATTCCCCGCAAAAACGACCGTGCGTGATCTGGTCGTAGCGTTGTTCCCAGTTGGTCAGATTGTGGGCGTGCTCATCGACGTCGTGCGCGACAACGGTGCGCAGCACCTCGCCGATGTGCACCGGCGGTGCACCCGGACGGGCGGGCGAGGATAAGTGATGGAACATTGACAAGAGCTTTATCCCGATCAAGTGAGCATGGTGATTTCCCGGATGGTGCGAGGGCCGCAACTTTGCCGATTTTCGATAACGCCGGTTTTTCCCGGTTGCTATATTCAATGCCGGTGGCGATGAAATCGTTTGCAAGCAAACGTTATGCCCGCAATGGCCGTTGCCCCGTCAGGTTGATCTCCGATCAACCGTATCCGCCATCGCACAGGAGCATTGATATGGATTTAGCGACATCCAGCCGGCATGCGGGTCTCAAGCCGGTGCTGAGCACGTTGCAGCTGTGGGGCATCGCCGTCGGGCTGGTGATTTCCGGCGAATATTTCGGCTGGAGTTACGGCTGGGCATCGGCCGGCACGCTCGGTTTCACGGTCACCGCGCTGTTCATCGCGGCGATGTACACCACCTTCATTTTCAGCTTTACCGAACTGACCACCTCGATCCCGCATGCGGGCGGTCCGTTCGCTTACAGCAAGCGCGCGTTCGGTCCGACCGGCGGTTACCTTGCCGGCGCTGCGACGCTGATCGAGTTCGTGTTCGCCCCGCCCGCGATTGCGCTGGCCATCGGCGCTTATCTGAACGTGCAGTTCCCGACGGTCGATCCCAAGCTTGCCGCGCTGGGCGCCTACCTCGTTTTCATGACGCTCAATATCGTCGGCGTGCAGATCGCCGCGACCTTCGAACTCTGTGTAACGCTGCTGGCGATCTTCGAATTGCTGGTGTTCATGGGCGTGGTGTCGCCGGGCTTTTCGCTCGCCAATTTCACCAAGGGCGGCTGGTCCGGCAGCGACAGTTTCAGCCTGGCCTCGATCCCCGGCATGTTCGCGGCGATCCCGTTCGCGATCTGGTTTTTCCTGGCGATCGAAGGCGTCGCCATGGCGGCGGAGGAAGCCAAGGATCCACGGCGATCCATCCCGATCGCCTACATCACCGGCATCCTGACGCTGGTGGTGCTGGCCATCGGCGTGATGCTGTTCGCCGGCGGAGCAGGGGACTGGAGCAAGCTGTCGAACATCAACGATCCGCTGCCGCAGGCGATGAAGCTGATCGTCGGCGCCAACAGCAACTGGTTGCACATGTTGGTGTGGCTGGGCCTGTTCGGCCTGGTGGCGTCGTTCCACGGCATCATCCTGGGTTACTCGCGGCAGATCTTCGCCTTGTCGCGGGAGGCCTACCTGCCGGCCTATTTCGCCAAGGTGCATCCGCGCTTCAAGACACCACATCGCGCCATCCTGGCCGGCGGTGCAGTCGGCATCGCAGCGATCTACAGCGACGAACTGATCACCATCGGCGGTCAGACGCTGACGGCCAACATCGTCACGATGTCGGTGTTCGGTGCGATCCTGATGTACATCCTGAGCATGCTCAGCCTGTTCAAGCTGCGTCGTAGCGAAGCGGGCTTGACGCGACCGTTCCGGGCGCCTCTGTATCCGTTCTTCCCGGCGTTCGCGTTGTTCGGTGCGCTGGTCTGCATGGCGACCATGATCTATTACAACCTGCTTATTTTCGTGATTTTCCTGGCGTTCCTGGCGCTCGGCTACGGTTATTTCCTGATGACGGGCGGCCAGCGCGCCGCGGTCGGGGTCGCCGCCTCGCCGGAAGCCAACGGCTGATTTTTGCAATGCGTTTCATCCACCTTTGAGTCACCAAAAGTTACCAACAAGAGAGTCCATTACATGAAAAATAATCAACAGGGAAACGCGCCGATGACAGCGGCAATCGCGCGACGGGGATTTCTGGGACGCGCGCTGGCTTCTGCCGCCGGCGTCGCCATGGTCGGCGCGCCGCTGGCCGCGCAAGCAAAATCCACCAAGGCGCCAATCGGCCTGGATCGCGCCAAATGGGCGCCACGCAATCGTGACATGGTGGAGCAGATGATTGCCGCGTATGGCAATACGTCGCGCAGCTACAAGAGCGGCAAGAAGCCCTACGCCGTGTTCGACTGGGATAACACCAGCATCATGAACGACTGCGAAGAAGCACTGCTGATGCACCAGATCAACACCTTGTCGTTCAAACTCACACCGGCTGAATTCAGCGCGATCATCCGCCAGAACGTGCCACCAGGGCCTTTTACGGCGGATTTCAAGAATGCCGCAGGCAAGGTGGTGGATCTCGATTCCATCTGCGCCGACCTGGATGCCGATTACGCTTTCCTGCATGCGAACTACAAAGGCTTCGCCGGCGGCAAGTCGCTCGAAGAAATCAGCGCGACCAGCGAATTCCTCGACTTCCGCGCCAAGCTGTATTACCTGTATGAAGCCGTCAACGATACCCACGGCGTCAATGTCGGCTATCCGTGGGTGATTTATTTCTTCGCCAACATGACCGTAGCTGAAGTGTCGGCGCTGGCGGAGGCATCCAACGATGCGGCCCTGGGCGCGGCGCTCAGCAAGGTCAAATACACCAGCCCCGCCGACCGTCCCGGCAAGGCCGGCGTGGTCAGCGTCGGCCATTTCCATGGCATCCGCCTCTGTACCGAGATCGGCGGCATGATGGATACGTTCCGCGATCACGGCATCGATATCTACGTGTGCACCGCCTCGCTCGAGGACGTGGTGGCGGTGTTCGCGACCAATCCGAAATACGGTTACAACGTGGCCCGCGAAAACATCATCGGCCTGCGCCTCGAACGCGACGGCAGCACCTACAAGAACGCTTACCTGAAGAACTGGCCGCTGACCTGGGGTCCGGGCAAGACGGTGGCGATCAAAAGCGAACTGGTCGCAGCCAAAGGCTACGGGCCGATTTTCGTGGCGGGCGACAGCGATGGCGATTACGATATGCTGAGGGACTTCGCCGACACGCGCTACGGCCTGATCGTCAACCGCATGAAGAACGGCAAGATCGGCGAGTTGTCGAAACTGGCGGCGGCGCAGATTTCCGCAAGTCAGCCGCGCTTCCTGTTGCAAGGCAGGCAAGAGTCGACCGGCAACTGGCTGCCCGTGGAAACCAGCATCAAGTACGGCAAGACGACGCCCTTGTTGACTGTTTGACCGCCTGACAGAGCTTGGTTGGGATCATCTGAGGAAAAGGAAACGTGCCGTCCTATCAGTTCAGCCATACCGTCGGCGCCATTACGCACCAGTTCCGCGATCTCAAGGACCTGATGGCCAAGGCGACGCCGCTGCGTTCCGGCGACTTGCTGGCGGGCGTCGGTGCCGCCAGCGCGGAGCAACGCGTGGTGGCGCAGATGGCCCTGGCGGAACTGCCGTTGCGCATTTTCCTCAACGAGGCGCTCGCGCCTTATGAGGCCGACGAAGTTACGCGCCTGATCATCGACGGACATGATGATGCCGCCTTCGCCGCGATCAGCCACCTGACGGTGGGCGATTTTCGCAACTGGCTGCTGGGCGACGACGTCGACAGCGCGACGCTCAGCGCAGTAGCGCCCGGCATCACGCCGGAAATGGCCGCTGCGGTGAGCAAGATCATGCGCAATCAGGACCTGATTCTGGTGGCGAAGAAGTGCCGCGTCGTCACCGCCTTCCGCAACACCATCGGCCTGGCCGGACGTTTGTCGACGCGCCTGCAGCCCAATCATCCGACCGACGACGCCACCGGCATCGCAGCCAGCCTGCTGGACGGCCTGCTGTACGGCAGCGGCGACGCCGTATTCGGCATCAATCCCGCCACTGACAACGTGCCGCAAGTGGTCAACCTGGTCACGATGATGGCAGAGATCATCGCGCGCTACGAGATTCCGACGCAGTCCTGCGTGTTGACCCATGTGACCAACACCATTGCCGCCATCGAACGCGGCGCTCCGGTCGACCTGGTGTTCCAGTCGATCGCCGGTACCGAGGCCGCCAATCGCAGCTTCGGCATCGACCTGGCCTTGCTGGAGGAGGCGCGCGGCGCGGCGCTGTCGCTGGGGCGAGGTACGGTCGGCGACAACGTCATGTATTTTGAAACCGGGCAGGGTAGCGCGCTGTCGGCGGGCGCTCATCACGGCATGGATCAGCAGACCTGCGAAGCGCGTGCCTACGCCGTGGCGCGCAAGTTCAAGCCGCTGTTGGTCAACACCGTGGTCGGCTTCATCGGTCCCGAGTACCTCTACGACGGCAAGCAGATCATCCGCGCCGGACTGGAAGACCATTTCTGCGCCAAGCTGCTCGGCCTGCCGATGGGGTGCGACGTCTGCTATACCAACCACGCCGAAGCGGATCAAAACGACATGGACAACCTGTTGACTTTGCTGGCGACGGCGGGGTGCAGCTTCATCATGGGCATTCCCGGTTCCGACGACATCATGCTCAACTACCAGACCACTTCGTTCCACGACGCCCTGTATGTGCGACGGGTGCTCGGACTGGCGCCGGCGCCCGAATTCGAGACATGGCTGCAGCGCATGCAGATCTTCAGCAGCGAGCCGCAGTTTCGCCTCAACGATGGTTTGCCGCCCACCTTTCGCGACGCCTTGCGGCGTCTGTCGTGAGGTCGGAGAGCAGCAACGATGGCTGACAACAAATCTCCCGTCATCGACAACCCGTGGCAAGCGCTGCGGCAGTTCACGGCCGCCCGTATTGCCCTGGGCCGCGCCGGCGTCAGCCTGCCGACCGCGCCGCAACTGGCCTTCCAGCTGGCACACGCGCAGGCGCGCGACGCCGTGCACCTGGCCTTGGATGCCGACACCCTGCGCACGCAATTGCTGCAAGCCGGCATCCCCGGCGCCGAAGCGTGCCAGGTGCTCGACAGCGCCGCCGTCGACCGCCTGACCTATCTGCAGCGTCCGGATCTCGGCAGACGCCTGAGCGACGCGGCGCGTGCGCAGCTGAGCAGCGCCGTGGGGATTACGCAAGCGCAAGAAGACAGGATTTACGATCTTGCCTTCGTGATTGCCGACGGCTTGTCGTCGCTGGCCATCGCCAGAAATGCCGTACCGTTTCTGCAGGCAGTCCAGCAACGCATCGCACCGCGCAACTGGACGCAGGCACCGCCGACCATCGTGCGCCAGGGCCGCGTCGCCATCGGTGACGAAATCGGCAGCCTGTTGCGGACCAGGCTGGTGGTGGTCATGATCGGCGAACGACCAGGCCTCAGTTCGCCCGACAGCATGGGCTTGTACCTGAGCTGGATGCCGCGCACGGGCATGACCGACGCCGAGCGCAATTGCATCTCCAACGTCCGGCCCGAAGGCATGCGCTATGACGAAGCCGCCGGCAAACTCGATTACCTGCTGGCGGAAGCGCACCGGCGCGGATTGACCGGTGTCGGGCTCAAGGACGAGAGTGCGGGAGACCCGCAGGCGCTGGCGCCGCCGGGGATGAACTTCCTGTTGGGCGACGATCCGGAGCCCTGACATTCCACGCGTTCTGCACGGCAACGGAAAAGCAGTTTTTCGTTATACTTGCGGCGACCGTCTCACAATAATCAATATCGGCAGCCATTCAGCGGGAGAGAAAATGTTAAGAGTAGCCAGTCAGGACGAGCTGTCCTTGTTCGCCAGCGCCAAAGGGCAGTCCCCAACCATCACCAACGCGCCATTCAGCGGCGTCTTGTTGAGCGCGCAAGCCAAGGCCTCGGAAACCCAGGCTGTCGCTCCAAGCCCTGACGTTGCCGCGGTTGCCGCCCTGAGCGCCGCGCTGTCCCAGTTCGGCATTTCGGTGCCGCCGGCCCTGCGCATCACCACCGGCGCCAACGGCCTCGAGCTGTCCGGCGACAATCGCAACGCCAAGTTCCAGGCCATGCTGCAAGCCAATCCGGCGCTGGAAACCACGCTCAACGGCATGATCGGCCAGCAGGACATGGCGCGTAAAAATGCGTTGAAGGACGTGGTTCGCGACTTCCTTGGCAAATCCTCCAGCCCCGGCATGGAAGCCTTCGCCGCAGATTTCCTGGACGAGGAGGCCAACGACACCTACAGCCTCAGTTTCAACGGCGCCGCCATCGGTGTCGACGAAATGGGCGCCAAGGGATGGCAACCGGTCAAGGACACCAAGGACTTCCGCGCGGACTTGCTGGCGGCCTATACCAAGTACCAGGTCACCCATGCCGTGACGGTCGAGAAACGCAAAGATGAGGACGACAACGAGCAGAACCTCAGCCTCAAGTCCAAACTGGCGGAAGCACTGAAGAAGGATGACGTCGCAGTGAGCTGAGACAGGACGCTTTTTCGCGTTACGCAAAGAAAATAGCCCCGATTCCGGGGCTATTTTCTTTCAGTCGATTGTCATCCTGCAAACTCCAGCAAGGTACGAAACGCCGGCAAGGCCACCGCGAGCTTGTGCGCATCTTCCCGAACCGGCAAGCCAAGCGCACGCGCCCGGTCGGAAATGAGAGCGCGATCGCCGCCGTGAAACCGGATCGCCGCGAAGAACGCATCCCGCTGCGGCGCATGCACGGCGAGCTCGCCGAAGCGCACAGCCAGGCTGTTGGCATCGGCGAACTCCAATGCAAAGTCCGGCCCCCAGCCGCCAAGGCGGTGGTAGCTTGCTGCTGCCTGCACAGGATCTTCATCGATCACCAACATGCCGGCAATGCCTTGCACACCATTGGCATGCGCCATCCATTCCGGTCGCCAGACCAGCTCCGGCGTCAGGTGCCGGCATGCATACACGCGTCCGGCGGAAAATTGACCGGGCCGCAGGCGAACGGTCGAAAAGCGCGCGTCGACCGATGTTCCCGCCACGTCAACCGGCCGTGAAAAGTGCTGGACGGGTTGCGCATCGAGTCCCATCGCAAGCCAGCGGTCATGACAATCCTGGATGTCATCGACGGCATAGACCAGCCCGTCGATGCCGACCGCGCTGTCGAGGATTTCCTGGCGAACCTTGTCGCTGTCACGGGGTTGGCCGATCAGTTCCAGGTAGCCGCCGGACAGCACCACGAGATGGTTGACCGAGCCAAGCGTGTGATAGCCGCGCGGCGTAACGATGAAACCCAGACCTTCGAGCAGCGCCTGTGCGGCATCGATGTCGTAATGCGTGTTGATGACCAGGTGATCGAGGGCGGCTTGGGGTTGACCAAAAGAAGGGGGTGTTGGAATGGAGGATCGATTCACGATGGATTGATTTGTGACGGTGGGAAAAGCGCCTTGCCTGAATGAGCAACGTGGCGAAACCGGCATTGTACGAAAAACCGGGAAATCAGTTCGATCTGGCGTCTACGTGAGACATCGTTGGAAATGCCCCCGGGACAGGTTTGTATGAATCGGGAGGGGGCTCGACCTGTCCATTTTCCCACCTCTGCGATCGTCTCCATGCCGTATGTCTTGGAGAATGGATCGACGGCCGAGATCGCCGTTGCCGGCATCCATGCAGTCGATTTGACCGGCTTTCTCCGCCTTGCCTGCCAAGGCAACCGAACCGCATCGTTGCACCAGGTATTGATGGTACAGTTGGCGCTCCCGCCAACCTGCCTGCGCGTCATCCGATGATGCAAGCCGGAGCGTATTCAAGTCGACCGCAGCATGGCCGGCGAACAAACCGATCGACATATGGATATCGCAGGAAAAGAACAAGAAGAGGGCGGTTCCTGGCTGAAAAAACTGGGGCCCGGGCTGATTACCGGCGCTGCAGACGACGATCCCAGCGGCATCGCAACTTATTCGCAGGCCGGGGCGCAATTCGGGTTCAGCATGTTGTGGACCGTATTGTTTACCTATCCGCTGATGGTCGGCATCCAGATCGTCAGCGCCCGCATCGGCCGCGTGACCGGCCACGGGCTCGCCACCAACATCCGCCTGCATTACCCCCGATGGCTTTTGTACGCCGTCATCCTTCTGCTGTTGCTGGCCAATACGATAAACATCGCCGCCGACGTCTCTGCCATGGGCGACGCCATGCACCTGATCGTGGGCGGTCCGAGTCAGCTGTATGCCGTGGGATTCGGCCTGTTGTCTCTGCTGCTGCAGGTATTCCTGGCCTACAAGCGTTATGTCCGCATCCTCAAATGGCTGACACTGGGCCTGCTTTCGTATGTCGCGACGGTGCTGGTGGTCCATGTGCCGTGGACGGAGGTGGCGTTGCGTACTTTCGCGCCGCATTTGTCGTGGAAGACGGAATACATCACGACGGTGGTTGCCGTCTTCGGCACCACCATCAGTCCCTATCTGTTTTTTTGGCAGGCTTCGCAGGAAGTGGAAGAGCAACTGGCGACACCGGGCGCCGCACCGCTGATCCAGGCGCCGCAACAGGCAAAAGCCAACCTGCGGCGCATCAAGATCGATACCTATATCGGCATGGGATTCTCGAACATGGTGGCCTTCTTCATCATCCTCACGGCTGCCGTCACGCTCAACCTGCACGGAGTAGGCAATATCCAGACCTCGGCGCAGGCGGCCACGGCCTTGCGGCCGATTGCCGGCGAATTTGCCTTCTTCCTGTTCAGTGCCGGCATCATCGGCACGGGGCTGCTGGCCATTCCTGTGCTGGCGGGCGCATCCGCGTATGCGATGGCCGGAACCTTCGAATGGAAGAACAGCCTCGAGAGCAAGCTGAACGCAGCCAAGGCCTTCTATGGCGTCATCATTGTTTCGACGGTGGTGGGCACCGGCCTAGGGTTCAGCGCGATCGATCCGATCAAGGCCTTGTACTGGAGTGCAGTCATCAACGGCATGATTTCGGTTCCGATCATGACGGTGATGATGCTGATGGCCTCCCGCACGGACATCATGGGAACATTCGTGATCAGGCGAAAGCTGCAAGTGCTCGGCTGGCTGGCGGCGCTGATGATGGCGATTGCCGTGGTTGCCATGCTGGCGACGTTCTAGACGGCATGCGGTGACATGCGTGGCAGAAGCTTGTGCATCAACAAACGCTCTTCCATTCCTGCGGAGACTGCCAGGAAGCGACCCACTGAGGAAGCATCGAAGCCGGCATGGGCCTTGATATGCCGTAGCCTTGCCCCTGCTCGCAGCCGATACGCAGCAATTCTTCTCCGTGTGCGATGGTTTCCACGCCTTCGGCAATGACTTTGCGATGAAACGCATCGGCCAGGCCGATAACCCCGCGCACGATCGCGAGGTCTTCCTGGTCGCTGAGCATATCCCTGACGAAGCTTTGATCGATCTTCAGCGTTTCCGCCGGAAGGCGTTTGAGATAAGTCAGCGACGAGTACCCGGTACCGAAATCGTCGATGGAAAAACGTACGCCGAGATCGCGGCATACGCGCATTACCTGAGACACGGCATCGATGTTTTGCAAAGCGCTGGTTTCAAGAATTTCCAATTCCAGGTTTTCAGGGGCGACGTCAGGATGGCGTGCCAGCATGGCGGACAGCACTACGTAGAAATTTTCTTGCTGGAGTTGTCTCGGGCCCAGGTTGACGCTGATGGCGAGCGTCATTCCCATCTTTTTCCAGGCGCTCATTTGCGCAAGCGCCGTTCCGATCACCCAGGTCCCGACCTCGTCGCTGAGCCGGTGTCCTTCGATCAACGGCAGAAACGACGCCGGTGGGACCAGCCCCAGGTCGGGATGCTGCCAGCGGATCAGCGCCTCGGCACCGATAATGGCGCCGGTTCTCATGTTCACCTTGGGCTGGTAATACAGAACGAACTCATCGTGTTCCAGCGCCTGTGCGAGTCGCCGCAGCTGTGCTCCACGGCCTTTTTCTTCGGCGTCTCGCGCGGCATCAAAGACATGAAATCTGTTCTTCCCCGATTGTTTGGCCTCATACATTGCGAAATCGGCGTGCCGTATGAGCTGGTCCTCGTCAACGTCATCCTCTGGAAAAAGAGTAACGCCAATGCTGGCGGATACCTGGATCACATGGTTGCCGATGACAACAGGATCCGAACAGGCCTTGAGAATTTTTGCGGCTAAACTGTCGAGTTCCTCGCGGCCATGAATGTCCACCAGAACTGCAACGAACTCATCTCCGCCCATGCGGGCGAGCGTATCGACTTCGCGCAATATGGAAAGCATGCGTTGCGAGAGCGCAATCAGCAACGCATCACCCACTTCATGTCCATGTTGATCGTTGACCAGCTTGAAACCATCCAGGTCAAGGTAAAGCACGGCCAGATTCTTGCCATTGCGCTTGCTCGTTCGCATGGCCTGGCGCAATCGATCAGAGAGCAGCAAGCGGTTAGGCAAATCGGTGAGGATGTCGAAATTGGTGATGTGCTCCAATTTTTCCTGCTGTTTTCGCAACGAGGTTATATCGGTAAACAGAGCGATGTATTTGTGTGTCTTGCCCGACTCATCGGTCACCGCGCTGATTGTCAGCAGGCCAGTATAAGATTCCCCGTCTTTACGCCTGCTCCAGATTTCTGACCGCGCATGGCCGCTTTGCAGCAGATTGGCCAGTATTTTCTTTTCGACATCGGGTCCCTGGCGGCTCGACCTGAACACGCTGGATGTCCGGCCGATCAACTCTTCCCGTGAATAGCCGGTAATGCATGTCAGCGCCTGATTGACTTCAACGATGACGCCGTGGCTATCGGTAATCGCGATTCCTTCGCTGGTATGGGTAAACACGCTTGAGGTGAGCTTGAAGTTGGCTTCCGTGATTTTTCGGAGCGTGATGTCGCGCGCGATTTTCGACGCACCGATGATCGTCCCTTGCTTGTCGCGGATGGGAGAAATGGTGACGGAAACGTGGATGGGCGATCCGTCCTTGTGCAGGCGAACCGTATCGAAATGATCGATTTTTTCACCGGCCAGTATCTTTTCCAGAATGAACAGCTCTTCATCCTGCCGGTCTTCCGGAAACAGCTTCAGCATCGGCTCACCCAGCATCTCTTCTGCGCTGTAGCCGAACATGGCTTGCGCAGCCGCATTCCAGCTGGTCACCTTGCCCTCGAGGGTTTTGCTGATGATGGCATCGTCGGACGACGTCACCAGCGCATGAAACTGCTCCGCCGTCGTCTCCAGGTGAGACTGAGCGGTGATGTCGCGTGCGATTTTGGAGGCACCGACTATCCTGCCTTGTCCGTCGTGTATCGGAGAGATGGTGACCGAGACCTTGATCGGCGAACCGTTCTTGCGGATGCGCATGGTTTCAAAATGCGTTACGCGCTCACCGTTCATGATCTTCTCGAGTATCAGGGCTTCCTCGTTGATCCGGTCATTGGGGAACAGGCGCAACAAGGATTGGCCCAGCATTTCACTTTCGCTATAGCCAAAGATCGTTTCCGCACCGGGATTCCAGCTGGTGACGATACCCTCAAGGGTCTTGCTGATGATGGCGTCGTCGCAGGATTGAATGATTCCCTCGAAATAGGCCCTGGATGAGCAGGTGGCGGGATCGTGTGACGCCGTGGTCTGGAATGGGGGATCGGTGAAATCGATCCTGCGTCCGCCAGTTGTTTCTTCTTCCGGATGATTTTTCATATGCCCAGTTGTGACGGGATAGTTCCTGAGGCAGGGCCCATCGAAGGGAACCTACCGATTGGTATTTTTATTTGAAACTACTGTCATATTGCCTGCGGACGGCCACACCGTAATTCAGCCCCCTGAGCTCAATATGCTCAGATACTACCCTGATATCGGATTTCCCCGAGGTGAAGATTTCCTGATGCCTCAATCCGTGCCGATGAAGAGAAAAATCAAGAAAAACCAAGAAAAAGCAAACCGGTTTGAGCTATCTCAATTCTGTTTTCCTTACTAGGAACCATAGTAGGAACACCCATCTTCATCAACGCGTTCAGCGAGGTAGCCGTGTCGAAATCCGATGCACCGTTCCAGTCATCCCGGCCCTTGCTTCTGCTGGCCTTGTTGTTGAGCATCCCCGCGTTCTACATGATGCTCAACAATGAGGTGTCGCCCTATCGCGACACGGGAAGATCGCTCTATGTACTTGTGGCGTTGCTCATTGCCATGGACATGTGGCGTCTCTATCGAAAAAGTCCTTCCGGATTCCGATACCGGCGTCTGGCCATAGTGGACCTCTTGATTTTCTTTGGCGCAATCGCGAGCGCCTGGTCGTACGAATCGTCATGGCACTTCACCGAGTGGCTGTTCAGGCTGGCATATTGCGTCGTTGTGTTCCTGCGATTGTCGGTCTTGCTGTCCCGTTACGTGGGGCCGCACAAGCTGCTCCAGATTGGCGTTTTTGCGCTCTTCGTCCTGGCGATAGCGGGCGAGGGCTTCCTGTTGCTTGAACCGAAAATCCACACCTATGCGGATGGCGTGTGGCTGGCGTTCCTGACGGTGGCGACGCTGGGATATGGCGACCTTGTTCCTTCCGTACCAGGGTCCCGGATATTTGCGGTTTTCATCGTTTTGCTGGGCTACGCCTTGTTCTCGATATTCACGGCAAGTATTTCGGCCATTCTGGTCGGCGAGGACGAAAAACGCCTGCGCCATGAGCTGCATATGGATACGCGCATGCTGCGCGCCGAGATTGCGGCGCTGCGCGGAGAACTGCGGGATGCACTGCTTGAGAAGCGCCTTCGTCATGCGCCTTCGGGCGACGACAACCGGCAGGAGGAGGCGTAGAGCAAGACGGCCAGGCTGATCCGCCTGGCACTACAGGCGATTTTTGACGCGAAGTCTTTTCCTTTGACCTGGATCAAAACCAAAAAAGAGCTTCGGAATAGAGTCTGTCCATACGGAATACTTTCAGCTTGCGCGAGGAGCGCTCGGTTACCTGAACGACCTTCGATGCCAGCGGCGGGCAGTTCATGGCATGACGCCGGATACTTTTTTGAACATGATGTACGCAGGAGGAAGATATGCAAGCACTGACATGGTCGCCGCAGATGTCATTGGGCATCACCGATATGGACAACGCCCACAAAGCGCTGATTCAGGAGCTGACTGACATCATGAGCGCACCCGACCCGGAATTTTCCGCGCGTCTGCTGCGCATTGTCGCCTTGCTGGAAAATGATTTCCGGGAAGAGGAGGCGCTGATGGAAAAGATAACCTATCCCGCATTGCGCGTGCACCGGGAGGAGCATGCGGAATTGCTGAGCACTTTGCACCACGTCGTGCCCCAGGCCATGAGCGGGGACTACGTACTGCCGCGACAGGTGCTTAACATGCTTCCCCAGTGGTTCCTGAACCATCTGGTCAAGATGGATTCGGCGTTGGTCAAAGCGCTGAACGCTGCGGGGGAACGGCCGGTGAAGCACGCCGAGGTCGCTCCGCTTTAACCGGGCGCAGGGCCCGTTCCGTTAATCTCACCTGGCTTTCCCGAAGATAACCGTTCACCACGCGTTCTCCATGTCCGGGCCAGGCTCACCGTACCGGACGAGCCGGACTCATCGCGACAGCAGCAGCGCGACCGGCGACTCCGCGATCACGACGCCGGTGGTCCCGCCCAGCAAGACGCCGCGCCAGCGTGGGTGCGCAACGCAGCCCATGACAATGAGGTCGGCATCAAGCTCCGCCGCCAGTGCCAGCAATGCATGCCCGACATCTGCCGCAGCGGGACGATGCAGGACGTCAACGGGCTTGCCGAGCGGTGCCAGGCATTGCTTCAGTTCGTCTTCCGAGGCCGAAGTGTTGGTGCCGGGAACAATGCCATCGCCGAAAATCACCGCACTGATGGCGCCGACGTCTTGCAATAGCGGAATGGCGTTGCGCACGGCGCGAGCGGCGGCGCTGCTGTTGTTCCATGCGATCAGGGCATGCCGCCAGGAAAACGGTTTTTCGCTGATCGCCAACACCGGCGCCGCGGCGTTCAGCGCGACGAACTCGATGAAGTCGCTGTCCTTGTGATCATCGACACCGTGCAGTTCGCTTTTGCCCAGGATGATCAGATCGGCCGTATTGCCATAGTTGCTCAGCGCGGCGGCGGCATCGTCGTCAACCCGCAGTGTCTGGATCCTGGTAATGCCGAATTCCTGCGCCAGGATCTCGAATCGTTCCAATGAAGCGGTCATGTCGAGATGCTTTTTCGCGCGCCGTTCCTGCTCTTCGGTTGGAAGTGGCGCTGCTCCGGGAAGCACTTCCTCGGCGCTGCCGGTCGCTGCCGGCAGTACGTGCGCCATGAATCTCGACAGGCCCGAGATGGCAAGGCCGACCACTGTCACAGGTTCAGCCGATGCCAGGCGGGCAGCAAGCCGCACGCGGCGTTCCAGATCGATGGCGTTGCTGACGTAAATCAGAATGGATCGGTAGCGCATTGTGTGCTCCTTGATGTGAGGCTCATCGGATCAGGACATGCTAATGGTTTCGGCCTGGATCGAATTGACTTGCATCAAACGAAGCGGCAAGAACCGGCGGCGCGACAGCCACGTTTTTTTGCATGGTGCGATTTTGATCCAGGTCAAATGGATAGCCCGCAGTGAGGCATACGATGGCCTTCATCGCATTCTTTCTCCTGGGAGGCATCATGCTCAAAAAGATATTGCTGGCTACGGATGGGTCGGAACTGTCCAAACGAGCGGTGGAGGCTGCCGTGGATTTCGCGGCTTCATACGGAAGCAAGATCGTCGGCCTGGCCGTCTCCGAAATCTTCCCCAGCCTGATCATGCCCGAGCTCGGCGCCGGATATGACCTGCAGGGCATCGAAGCCGAGATATTCGCGCAGTCCAAACTCAATGCCGACTACATTGCCGACCGCGCAAAAAAGGCTGGCGCGGACTGCGAAGTCCATACCGTCAAGGGCACGCATGCGCATGAAGAGATCCTTCGCTTTGCCAAAGAGTACGGCTGCGACTCCATTTTCATGGCTTCGCACGGACGCAAGGGACTGGACAAACTGATACTGGGAAGTGAAACGCAGAAGGTCCTGACCTTCAGCAAAATCCCGGTGCTGGTATTCAAATGAAGTCGCCGAAGTCCGGTGACATGACTTATAACCGAGTGAAGGTATTGCCATGAAAACAGATTTTCAGATCAAGCAGGACGTCGCCGACGAACTGGCTTGGGATGCAGCCGTAAACGACAACGAGATTGGCGTCGAAGTACGTGACGGCATTGTCACCTTGACAGGCAATCTGGACAGCTACGCGGAAAAATATGCCGCGGAAAAAGCCGCTCAGCGCGTTGCCGGCGTCAAAGGGCTGGCGGTGGAAATCGACGTCGTGCTGCCGGGTTCAAGCCGTCGCACGGATGCCGACATTGCGCGAACGGCGTCCCATGGGCTGGAATGGAATGCCCTCGTGCCGAAAGGTAGCGTCAAGATCATGGTGGAGGACGGCTGGATCACATTGAGCGGCGAAGTCGATCACCAATATCAACGCATGGCGGCAGAGAACGCCTTGCGCAGCCTGCTTGGCGTCATCGGCATCAGCAACCAGATTGCAGTGAAACATGTTGCCCGGCCGGCCGACATCAAGACGCATATCGAGGCCGCCTTGCAACGGCGCGCGCATTCGACCGTGAAAGCGATCGAGGTGGCGGTGAACGGCGACCAGATCACGCTCAACGGATCGGTCGCATCGCTGGCCGAGCGCGAGGAAGCGTTCGCGGCAGCGATGCGGACTCCCGGCGTCCACAAAGTCGTCGACAAGCTGTCAATTGTTTACTGAGGTTTCCTGAGCGGTCGTCGTTACGCCGTTAGTCGTTTCCTGCTTCACGGCGTCAGACGATGACGCCGCATCCTATTGGGTAGTGCAATGAAAAACACCATGCTCGCTGCGGTAGTCGAACAGTTCGGCGGACCGCTTGTCATCAAGGAAATCCCGCTGCCGTCGCCGGGGCCCGGACAGATTCTGGTCAAAACGGAGGCGTGCGGCGTGTGCCATACCGACCTGCACGCGGCGCACGGCGACTGGCCCGTCAAGCCGTCCCTGCCTTTTGTGCCGGGACACGAAGGAATAGGCGTGGTGGTCGCCATGGGCGCCGGCGTCAACGAAGTGAAAATGGGCGATCGTGTCGGCGTACCGTGGCTGTACTCGGCGTGCGGTCATTGCGAGCACTGTCTGGCGGCATGGGAAACCGTGTGTGCGAAGGCGGAGTTCGGCGGTTACACAAAGAACGGCGGTTTCGCGGAGTACATCCTGGCCGATCCCAGGTATGTCGCCCATATCCCCGCGGGATTGGAAGCGGCAGCGGCCGCTCCGATCATCTGCGCCGGCGTGACGTCCTACAAGGGCATCAAGGAATGCCAGGTGTTGGCGGGCGACTGGCTGGCCGTGTCGGGCATCGGCGGACTCGGCCATCTGGCGGTCCAATACGGCAAGGCGATGGGACTGCGCGTGTGCGCCGTTGACATCGACGACGGCAAGCTGGCCCATGCCCAACGTCTCGGCGCGGATGCCGTCGTCAATGCCCGTGTCGGCGATCCGGTTGCGCGTCTGCGCGAAGTTACCGATGGCGGCGCGCACGGCGTACTGATCACCGCGCCGTCGCTGGAGGCATTCCACCAGGGCGTCGCCATGACGCGCAAGCGTGGCACCTGCGTGCTGGTCGGACTTCCTCCAGGAGAGTTTCCTACGCCGTTGTTCGATGTGGTGGCCAATTGCATCACCATACGCGGCTCGTTCGTCGGTACACGCCAGGACATGGTGAGTGCGCTGGCCTTCGCCGCCGCCGGCAAGGTCAGGGCGGATTTCGAGTTGCAGCCGCTGTCGGCCATCAACAAGGTCTTCGAGCGGCTGCAGCGCGGCGACGTGCCGTCGCGGGTCGTGCTGGACTTTTCGTGAGTTTGCGAGAAAGCGCCGGATCAGTGCGGTGGGTGGCACACCGGCGTGGAAGTCAGCGTCTGGGTACCTGACGCCAGTCTGATCAGCGCCGGCATGTCGAGTATTTCGACGTCGCGCTGGCGTACCTGGATCAGGACATCGTTGCGCATTTTGGCAATCATGCGGCTGATGCTTTCGATGGTCAGGCCCAGATGGTTGCCGATATCTTCCCGCGTCATCCGCAGTTGGAAGCGGGTCGCTGAGTAACCGCGTGCGGCATAGGCTGCCGACAAGCCGACCAGGAAAGCAGCAAAGCGCTGCTCGGCGCGCATGTTCCCCAGCAGCATGATGATCTTCTGCTCGTTGGTGATTTCCTGGCTCAGGGTGCGATGGAAGTGATGGAGCAGGGTGGGCATCTGCGCAAACAGTGTTTCCAGCAGCTGGAACGGTATCTCGCAGACTTCGCTGTCTTCCAGGGCGAGGGCGTCGCACTGATAGCGTTCGGTATTGATGGCGTCCATCCCCAGCAAATCGCCTTTCATCTGAAAGCCTGTGATCTGACGATCGCCGGCAAGATTCTGCTGGTAGCTTTTGAAATGGCCGACACGAACGGCATATAGGGAAGTGAAGCGGTCGCCGATGCGATAGAGAAAACCGTCGCGCGGAACCTTGCGCCGGGAAATGATCTTGTCCAGCCTCTGCGTGTCACAGTCATTAAGACCTGTCGGCAGACACAATTGATGCATGCTGCACCCGGAACAGCTTCGCGATGCGGAGCCGAGAGCAACGATCTGGGCCGGCAAGGAGGGTGGGGCGGTGACACTCAAGGCATGGTTCATGATTGACTCCGACGGACATACGGTTGATAAAAGCGCTCGAGATGGAGGCAGTGTACGCTTCAGGTACATCGATAAAAGCATAGTTGGCTCGTGTTTACCTGTCCTGGATCAAATGATCGTGGATTGGTTCTGCGAGTTGACCTGAATGCAAGATCAAACGGGCGTGAGAGGGGTTGTCGTTTTGTCAGGGATGGAGCTGATTGTGGCCGTTCAGCGGATGAAGCTGGCGCAGTCGCTCGTGCTTGCCCGGTTCTTTACTGCCGTGCGCTCAACTGGCCTGCCCACAATGACTCAAGACTGGGAAAATTCCAGCGCTCGCGCTCTTCCCGGCCGACAATTGCATCGTCAACCTGCGAATCCGACAGATCCAGACGTTCCACCTCGATCGGCTCCCGAGATTGCTCGGAGAAGAATACTTTCACCACCGGCTTGGTCAGCGACGCCTTGTTTTGCTCCAGCACGACCGCCAGTCGCCCGGAATGCAGCCTGACCAGGGCGCCGGTCGGATAGATGCCCACGCTCTTGATGAATGCGGAAAGAACCGTCCGGTCGAAATGGCCCTTCCATGACGCCATGCGGGCCAGCGATTCGGCGGGATCCCATCCGTTTTTATACGGCCGGTTCGAGGTGACCGCATCGTAGACATCGCATACCGCTCCCATGCGCGCGAGTAAAGAAATCTTGCTTCCGTGCAGCCCCTCAGGATAGCCGCTGCCATCCATTTTTTCATGGTGATGCAGGCAGACGTCGCCTGCAGCTTCAGGGATGGCGGCATCGCGACTCAGCAGCTGGTGGCCGAGAGAAGTGTGCAGCTTCACCATCTCATACTCTTCGGAGGTCAGCTGGCCTGGCTTGTTCAGGATTTCGAGCGGGGTCAGCGCTTTGCCGATGTCATGCAGCAGACCGGCGATACCGGCCTCGCGACAGTACTCCTCGTCCATTCCCAGGGTGCGCCCGAGCGACACCATCAATGCGCATACGGCGACGGAATGCATGTAGGTGTAGTCGTCGCTGGTCTTGAGCCTGGCCAGGCTGATCAACGCGCCGGGGTTGCGCAGGACCGAAGCCGCAATCTCGGCCACCAGCGGCAGGCAGCCTTCGACGTCGATGGCCTTGCCAAGCCTGACCTCGTTGAACATGGAAACTGTCGCGGCGCGTGCGCTCCTGCACAGAATGGCCGCGCGCTGCAGTTCTTCGTGAAAGGACGTGCTTTCATGTTCGATGGCGACCACGTCTGGAAGGCTTGTATCGACGGCTTCCTTGTCAGTCTCCGGTTCTGCCTGCAGCACATCCTTTCCTTTGCTGGTGTCGATCCAGCAGGTCTCGATGCCGCAGGTCCATGCGGCCTGGAGATCGGCGTAATCTCGCAGCAGGAACCTGCTTTTCCAGAATGGATGCTTTATCCAGGCGTCGTCGAATCCATGCAGGTACATGCCAAGACGCAGTTCGCTGATCCTGATCTTCTTGATTTGGCTCATTTTTGTTTTGGATAGATGGAAACCTGTTCCAGCCCGGCTGCCGAGATCAGGCCTGAAGGGCGTGCAAGCCGGGCACTGCCTCGGCAGCCGATTTTTGCAAGGCGGCTTTGATGGTCGCCGCGAGCTCCTCGACTGCGAATTTGGCCACGTAGCCGTCGGCCCCGACGCTGCGCACGTGATCTTCATTGGCCGAACCGGACAGCGAAGAGTGAATCACGACAGGGATGCTTCTCAGGCGAGCGTCGGACTTGACGTTGCGGGTGAGGGTGAAACCATCCATTTCCGGCATTTCCAGGTCAGTCAGGATCAAGGCGACCTTGTCGCTGATCGGGGTTCCTGCGCGTTGCGATTCGCCAGCGATGGATTGCAGCTTTTCCCACGCCTCCTTGCCGGTCTTGGTCATGATGTACGGCAGTCCCAGCGACTCCAGCCCGTTCTCGATCAGGGCCCTGGCAACTTTGGAGTCATCCGCAGCCAGCACGATGGCGCCGGGGCTGATCATGGAGTGCAGCGAGGTGACCTGCGTTTTCTTGAGCATTTTCTGGACCGGCGATGTGATATGCAGGATTTGCTCGACGTCGAGCACCTGCACCAGTTGGCCGCCTTCAACATTCGAATCCAGCCGGGCAATGCTGGTGACTATGTCGCCTCCGGCGCTGGCTTCGGCCGACAGCACCTGGCTCCAGTCGAGGCGGACGATTTCCTCCACCGATTCGACGGCAAAGGCCTGGGTGCTGCGCGCGTACTCGGTGATCAGCAGGATGTTGAGGCCGGTTCGCGGCGTACAGCCCGCGACTGCCGGCAGGTCGATGACGGAGATGACCTGTCCGCGGATGTTGACCATGCCCAACACGGGCGACTGCGTGCCGGCGGCTTTGGTAATGGGCATCATCGGGACGATCTCGCGGATCTTGAAGACGTTGATGCCAAACAATTCGCCTGGGACTTCTCCGCTGCCGCCGCCGAGACGAAACAGCAGCAGTTCGAATTTGTTGCTGCTGGTGAGATTGGTACGTTCGTCGATTTCTTTTTGGAATGAATCCATGGGCGCCTCAGTAGGGTGTTCTGCAGACATGCGAGGCATGCGCAGGTGCGACGTTGCCTCGCATCCTCAGCGACGAGGGGCGAGCCGGCTTTCTCTCAGAATTGTTCCCAGGAACCACTGACCTCGCTGGTTGCAGCGGCCAATTGCTTTTGCGCGACCGATCGGATGTCTCTACGCGGCAGCTGGGCAGTGCGCGGTGTGATGTCGATAGTCCGTTTTGCCGAGGCCGGCGCGGTGTTCAGTGCCAGCCCATCGGATTGCTCCATTTTGAAGACGCCGATGGATTGCGACAGGCGTTCCGTTTGATCCCGCAGCGACTGGGCGGCCGCGGCCGCTTCTTCGACCAGTGCGGCATTTTGCTGGGTGACTTCGTCCATTAGTTGTCGGCAATTTGCCCCGACGCTTCATTGACCTTGCCAAGCTGGATCAGGGCGAAATCGCGCAAGGCAGTGACAAGCAAGAGGACTACCGAAAAGGACAGAATCAATTTCCTGGCAATCTTCAGATCGTAAAACCATTTCATGACAATCTCCTCGTGCCGACTATGTAGAAAATATCGTCGACCTGCGGGACGCATGGCATGGATGGCGTTGCGCACGGCTCGACACAACAATTATAACGATTTAAATAAATAAATCAAATATTTGTTTTATTTAACTTATTTGATTGTTTCTGAGGAGATTTTTAACTTGAGCGCGCCGCGTCGGCGGCAGCGGCCGGCCGGTCGTTGTCATGGGGAGAAGCGCAGCCGTCGGTTTGCGCGAAAGAATCAGGTGGGGTTGCCGGCAGCCAACGCTCGATCATCGCCAGGAATGCGGCTGCGGTGAAGGGCTTCGGAAGATAGTCGTCCATGCCGGCCGCAAGGCAGCGCTCGCGATCGCCTTCGATCACGCTGGCGGTCAGGGCAATGACGGGGAGGCGGGGGAGGCCGGCAGCCACTTCGCGCTCGCGCAACAGGCGCGTCGCCTCGTAGCCGTCCATGACGGGCATCATGCAGTCCATGAGGACCAGGTCGTAGGCACCTTGTTCCAGAGCCGCCAGGGCCTGCGCACCATCTTCCGCCTCGCCGACCTGATAACCCTTCTTGGTCAGCAGCATGCGCGCCAGTTGGCGGTTGATCAGGGTGTCTTCGGTCACCAGAATCCGTCTCGCGGGATACGTAGATGCCGGGGCCGGCAAGTCGTCCTTCTCATGCAAATTACCGCTGATTGCCGAGGATAAATATGACGCCGGCATCGGTGTTCTCGCGGCTGCAAAGCCGCTGATCCGCCGGCAAGGGACTTCGAATCGAAACGTGGTTCCTTTGCCCGCCTCGCTCTGGCAGGAAATCGTGCCGTGCATCAATTCGACCAGCCGCTTGCAAATCGACAGTCCCAGCCCCGTGCCGCCGTACTTTCTGCTGATGGAAGTGTCAGCCTGGGTGAATGGCTGGAACAGTCGCGCCTGCTGCTCGGTACCGATGCCGATGCCGGTATCGGAGACGGCGTAGCGCAACATGACGCCATCGGCATCCATCGCACTGGGGCTGCATTGCAACGTTACGCTGACGTGGCCGGAAGCGGTGAACTTGATGGCGTTGCTGAGCAGATTCCCGAGCACCTGCCGGATGTGGGCAAGATCTCCTTCGACTTCAATGCTTTCCGGTTCGTCGATGCCGATATCGATACGCAAATCCTTTTTTTGCGCCGGCACACGATGCAGGGCGACCACGTCTTCGAGCAGCTGCGATGGAGAGAAATTACTGATGTCGCAGTCCATGCGCCCGGATTCGATCTTGGAAAAATCAAGAATCTCGTTGATGATGCGCATCAGTTCCGACGAGGCCTCGTGCACTTGCCGGGCGTAGCTGTGCTGGATCTTATCGAGCCGGGTATCGAGCAGCAGTTCGCTCATGCCGAGAATGCCGTTCATGGGCGTGCGGATCTCGTGGCTCATCATCGCCAGGAATCGTGATTTGGCCTCGTTCGAGGCGTCGGCCTGCTCCTTGAGCTGCGCAGCGGCGACGGCATCGTCTTCACGCCGTTTCAGAATGATCGCCATGGCGCTGAAGGCAACCAGCAGCACAAGCATGCTGGCGCCGGCAATGCCGCCGAGGATGCGCATGACGCGTATCCAGTCCTCCTTGAAGCCTTGCTCGGTGATGCTGACGGAGATGTTCAGCGGCGTTTGCCGGATTGCGCGCCGCGCAAAAATATCCGGGGTTTTGTTCCTCACGCCCGCGAACAGTCTGCTTGTCAGCGTTGAAGTATCTCCTGGGTCACCGGTATGGCTCTTTACCGCGTCGCCGGTATGCAGTGGCCAACCCGCGAGCAGGGTGTCGCCCCGGCCAGTCAGTTCAATCGATACATGTTTGTCCAGGCTGATGCTTTTGAAAAAGGTGGTAAAGAAGTCGCAGGAGATGCCCACCAGAACGATGCCCACCATGTTGCCTCGGGCGTCGTTGATGCGCCGGCTCAGGTAAAAGGTCCAGGCGTTGCTACCCCGGTTGCGCACCGCTTTACTGAAGAAGATATCGTCGCTGTCATTTGTCAGATGGTGCTGATAATAGTCCCGGTCGTTGACGTTGATGCCCCCTGGAGGCAGTTTTCGCGTCAATGCGAGGACGTTGCCGTCGATCCCGACAATCGCGGCGCCTGAGATTTGCGGCAAGCCGCTGATCTTGTCGTGCATCATCCGTGCCACTGCCGGATCGGAGGCCGCCGCAAGAAAATCGTTGCCGGCCTGGGACAGCAGGCTGACATCGTTGAGCACCAGCGTGGCGGATGCCATCGCCTGCGCGGAACTTTCCGACAAGACAAGGGAGAGGTTGTCGATATCTTCCTGCCAGTCGTCGACGGCCCATTCGTAGAGCAGGGCGCTGGCGCTCAACGTGGCGCCGCCGAGCAGGATCAGCAACAGCAGCCCGACTACCAGCGTGGCGCGCCGCGCGCTGCGGCCAAGCCAAAGCAAGGGATGCAATGGGGCGAACAGCAGCGAGGTCGAGGAAGACGTCGGCATCGGGCGTCAGCTGTTGCGCAGAGTGTTGGCGGGCGCCGCAGACTGTGCGAAATGCAGGATGCTGCTACGCACTTCGCCAATCGTTTCCGCATAGGCGTCGGCAAGGTCGCTCCAGAGCATGGCGATTTCGCCGCCTGATGTGGTGCGCGACAGTGCTTCGATGCGCGCAAGCATGCTCGCAAGACGTTCGGCGCCGACCAGGGCGACAGTTCCTTTGAGGGAATGACTTTCCAGCGTGATACGCGAGGTATGGCCGGTTTGGATGGCCTGTTGCAGGCGCTCGAACATCGGGGGAGCGATGTCGAGAAACGTCGCGGACAATTCCAGGAAGGCCTGGACATCCTGTCCGGCGGCGTCAAGAAGCACCGACGGATCGATTTGCCGATAACGTGACGTCATGCGCGCATCCCCTGTGCCTCTCTGGCGTATTGTTATTTTATTGTACGTGTTGCATCGGGCACTGTCCCGTCAAATAACGGCAGGCGGAAAGAAAAAGTGCTGCCGGCGCCGACATCGGAGCGGACGGTAATTTCACCGCCCATGAGTTCGACCAGCAAGGCGGCAATGGTCAGTCCAAGTCCCGCGCCATCGTGCGTGCGCGCGGCGGAATCGTCGGTCTGCGTGAATTTTTCAAAGATGGTTTTCTGCATGGCAACAGGGATGCCCCGGCCCGTATCGATGACGCTGAACAGCAACCCCTTGCCGGAGGTTCCCACCGTCAGGCGCACGAATCCGCTGTCGGTAAACTTGCACGCATTGTCGAGCAGCTTGTCCAGCACCTGCAGCAGTCTGACCCGATCGCATTGGACGTAAGGCGGCACGTCTGCGGCGATGTCGGATTGGATCTGCAATCCCTTTTTGGCCGCGGCTTCCTCATGTGTACTGACGGCGTGCGTGATGATGTCGGCCAGTTTCTCCCGACTGATGTTGAGGCTGATTTTTCCCGAGCGCAGGGCGCTCAGTTCCAGTACCGAATCAACCAATCCGAGCAAACGCAGCCCGCTTTCCTGAATCGCATTCGCGAATTCGCCGTGCCGGGTGCCAGCGAGATCTTCGGCCAATGTTTCCGAATACCCCAGGATGCCGTTGAGCGGGGTGCGGAACTCATGCGACATGTTCGACAGGAAATGCAGCTTGGCCTTGCGTGCCAACACGGCTTCCTGGCGGCTTTCCACAAGATGGCGGATCAGGATGACCAGCGCGGCGGTTCCGAGAATGATGAGCAGCGACGCCAGACCCGCCAGTGTCAACATCTGCGTTCGGGTCTTGCGATAGCCGTCGAGACGTTCATTCAGATCGATGCCGACCGTGACGTACAAAGGATAGTTGTCCAGTTTCTGATAAGCGTAGAAGCGGTCGCGATGATCGATGACGCTGGTGGCGCGCAGCATGCCGTTGCCGTGTCGTCGCATCGCCTGGAATACCTCGCTGCCGGAGATGTCCTGCCCCATGGAGTCATCTGCTCCGACATGGCGCACGCGCAGAATGCCATCGTCGCCCGCCAGCGAAATGGAACCCAGCTGGCCGACGTCGACCTTTTGGTAAATTGAAGTGAAATATCCCGGATCCATCGACGCAATGACCACGCCGTTGAAGGCGCCGTCAGGTCCACTGATACGTCGCGTCATTTGCAGCGACCATCTCCCAGAGACGCGGCCGAGCACGGGTTTACTGATGTACAAACCCGCATTGGCCGATTGCATATGCACCTTGATGTGATCGCGATCAGCAATATTAAGGGGCTTGAATGGCTTGGTCGACAGGATGACGTTCGCCTTGTCGTCGACGATTGAGAAAAGATTGAAGACCTCCGACGGCGCGATGCCGTCCCTCAACTCCTTGTTGATGTCGAGGCTGCTTCCCAGGGCGTTATATCGGGAGCGCAGATAGACCACCGCCTGGTCGGTGGATTCCACCGTGCGGGTGGCGTGTTCCTTGAACAGCAGGGACAGGCTGAGCGCGTCCCGCCTGGCGCTGTCGAGCTCGTCGCGATAACTTTTGTCCAACTGCCACCATGTCGACGCCCAGAGTCCGGCAAGAAGCAGGGCGGCGCAGATGCACAGGATGACGCCGACGTCGACCTCCAGTGCGTCCCGCAATTTTTGCAGGCGCGAGACGGGCATCTGGGGGCGATGTGAAAAACTCATGGCGTCATACTTCTAAAAGTGATTAGGCGCGCGCAGCCCGGGCCTTCTGGGCGCAGCACGCCCGGAGATAGCCGGACAGCTCGTCATAGTTGACCGGCTTGCGGAAAAACACGACGCCTTCCGGAATGCCGCCGCGCGCATCCAGTTCTTCCGGCGCCAGGCTGGACACGATGGCGATGTTGATATCAGACAACGACGGATAGCTGAGGATGGTGGAGATCACCTCGTAGCCATCAATGCCGTCCATGACGATGTCGGCCAGCACGATGTCCGGTTTGTTGCTGGCGATTTCCACCAGGGCCTGATAGCCGTTTTCACAAAATGTGGTGGTCGCGGGAAGATTCCATGAAGCGATCTTCTTCGCGTAAATATCGCGTTGCATCTTGTTGTCTTCGACCACCAGGATGGAAGCTTTCTTGTTCAACGCCGGCTTGTCCTGAACGTCTTGCGGCGTATGCGGTGTGGCTTTATAAGCTTCCACCGCGGCGAGCGGGATGCGGCGATGCCCGCCTTTTGTCTTCCACGCCTCGATTACACCGGATTCCACCAACTGCTGAACCGATGTCACGGAAATACCCAGGATCTGGGCGGCTTCCTGTGTTGTACATACTTCGGCTGTCGTCATAGCAACATTTCCTATTAATTGAATTGAATTTTAAACGAATTAAATAAATTTGCAAATTTATTGTTTAATTTGTTAAAATTAATTTATTCGATAAGCATCTTTGTTTATTGCCTGCTTTGCAGCAACTTCGGGTCCCATTATGGGATGAAACGTCCAAATCTGAAAGAGGCGAGGGAAAATATGAAAAACGACGAATTCGTTACGGCGTCCAATATTGCCGACTACCCGCAACTGATGTGCGAGAGGCGCCTCTCCTTCGTGACCGCATTGATGGAAGAATGCCGGCTCTTGCAACACCGCATTGACCAGGAAAAGCTGGCCATGGCGTCCGGGTTCGCCGAATTCGTATGGGAAGGCTCGGTGCATGAGACGCGCCTGCCGCCTACCGGCGCTTCCGTTGCAGCGCTGGCGGAACTCAATAGCGCACTCGACAACTTGTCGAAGATCGATCACATCCTCAACGACATCGCAGCCCAGGTCGGCGGAGACCAGCTGGCTTACGGGAATATGTTGTGAACGCAGCAACCAGGCGATCGTCCGCCGTCTGGCGGGACGTCGGCGCGCGCCACCTGTTCCTGTTTGCGGGCGTATTGCTGGCAATCGCCGTATTGGGCTGCAGCCTCTGTCTCGACGCGCCGACGCCGTTTTTGCAACGACTGCAACTGACGATGTCCGCCTTGGCTACTGCCATCTTCCTCTACAGCCTCTCGATCTGGCGCTTCATGCGCCACCGGGAAGATGTGGAATGGCAGTTGCAAAACGCTAAGGATGCAGCGGACAAGGCCAATTTGGCACGCGGCGAGTTCCTGTCGACCATGAGCCATGAAATCCGCACTCCGTTGAACGCAATCCTGGGCATGGCCGGGTTGATCCGGACCACGCCGCTGGATGCGCAGCAGGACGGTTTCGCCAAAGGAATAGAGGAATCCGCACAATCGCTGATGAGTATCGTCGACGACATTCTCGACTTCTCGAAGATCGACGCTGGAAAAATGAATATAGAAGCGCGCGACTTCCAGTTGCTGGCGATCGTCGAAGCCAGTGTCGAGGTGCTTGCCGCCCGCGCCAGAGAAAAGGGTGTGCGCCTCAGCAGCTTCGTCGATCCCGGGATGCCCGACGTGGTACGCGGCGATCCCGGTCGTTTGCGTCAGATATTGCTTAATCTGTTGAGCAACGCCGTCAAATTTACCTCTTTTGGAGAAATCGCCGTCAGTGCCAAGCTCGTCGGCGAAGTGCCCGGGCAATGCCGCATCCGCTTCCAGGTGACGGATACCGGTGTCGGCATCGACAGTCGTGCCCTGAACAAGCTCTTCATGCCTTTCACCCAGGCGGACGGATCCGTGACGCGCAAGTACGGCGGCACCGGCCTCGGGCTTTCCATCTGCAAACGCCTGGTCAGCCTGATGGGCGGAGAAATCGGCGTCGACAGCCGCGTTGGGCATGGTTCCTCATTCTGGTTCGAACTTGCGATGCCGATCGTTGAAAATGCCGACAGCTCAAACCAACTGCAGGGAGAAATGTTGCTGGTCGCGCCGGACGACGAGACCGCCCGGGCATTGCGCAAATATGCAGCAGCGTCGGGAATGTCGGTGCGGTGCGCGCTGAGCCTGGGGCAGGGGCGGGGATTCGCAGCCAGCCTGATGCCTGGTGCCATCGTCGTCGTCGACACGGCAGTACATGATTTTTGCCTGGACAAACTCGCCGAAGTCCGCACCCAGTGGGACAGGGCAGGGGCTTGGTTGCTGTTGGCAGCCAATGAAGATGCCCGTGACGACCTGGCGACGGGCACCGATGTCCCGGCTCTCGTGCTGCCGCTTCGGAAAGACGTCTTCTGCAGCGCCCTGTCGGCGCGCAACAGCCCTCCGGCGACCAGCGATGTGCCGCGTGCCCCGGACGAGCGCGCCGCCGCATTGTCCCCGGTAAAAGCGGACGTCAATCTACCTGTCCTGCTGGTGGAGGACAACCTCATGAACCAGAAGGTCGCTGTGCATCAACTGAATTTACTGGGATATGACGTCGACGTCGCCGCGAACGGACGAGAGGCATTGGCAATGCTCGAGCACGGTGCTTACGCCGCGGTACTGATGGATTGCCAGATGCCGGAAATGGATGGTTTCGAGGCGACACGTCGCATCCGCGCGGACGAACAGACCAGCGGCAGGCACATAGCCGTGATTGCCATGACGGCAAACGCGATGACCGGCGACCGCGAACGCTGCCTGGAAGCCGGCATGGACGACTACCTCAGCAAACCGATCCTGCGCGACCGGCTGGAATCGGTATTGGCCGGACATGTGCGCCGGGACGCTGCGACGGCCGGGAATGCGGAACCGTCGGAAGTGCTCGATATGAAACGCCTTAGAGAACTGTTCGACGACGACCGCGATGCCATGCAATCGATGTTGTCATTTTTTGTGGTCAATACCCGGCCGGTCATTCATGCGTTGCAGGAAGCGATCCTCGCCGAAGACATGCCAGCCGCCCTCGATTCGCTGCATCGCCTGGCCGGATCCGGCGGAAACATGGGGGCGGCACAGATCGCCGCGTTGGCGGTCGCGGCCGAGGCGGCAGCCCGCAAGGGAGACCCCATCCACCTCCACAAGCTTTGTCAGGATTTGCTCAATGCATTTCATCGCGTGCAACGGCGCATTGAAGAAATGAAGGAAACAACATGAACGTACTGATCGTCGACGACGACCGCATCAACCTCGCCCTGTTTTCGCACCTGCTGGAAGACATCCCGGACACGACGATATTCGAAGCATCCAATCCCGCCGATGCCTTGACGTGGTGCCGCGAGCATGACACGGACCTGCTGTTGCTGGACTACATGATGCCACACATGGACGGCTTCGCCTTCCTTGAGCAATTCCGTCTCTTGTCGGGACAGGACCACATCCCGGTCATCATGATCACCGCGGACGCCAAAACCGCGGTGAGGCACGCCGCGCTGGAACTGAGCGCCAACGATTTCCTGACCAAACCGGTCAACAAGGTGGAGCTGCGTTCACGGGTCTGCAACATGCTGAGCCTGCGCAGATCTCAGTTGCGTCAGAGCGGGCTGGCACGCAGCCTGCAATGCAAGGTAGAGGAAGCTGACGAGAAACTTCAGGAAAGCGACCAGGGAGCGGCCAACCGACTGTCCACAGCAGCGCAGTATCGGGATCCCGAAACCGGAGCGCATCTGCTACGCATGGCAGGCTATGCGCGTCTGACCGCGACCAACCTTGGCCTGTCTGCGGAGGAGCAGGACGATATCGACAACGCCGCGCCACTGCACGACATCGGGAAGATCGGCATTCCTGACTACATCCTTCTCAAGCCGGGGCGGTTGGACGACGCGGAGATGCAAATCATGCGAACCCATCCGTTGATCGGCGCAGAGATACTGAAGGACGGCAATTCGAAGCTGATGCGCAACGCTGCGATCATCGCACTTTCCCATCACGAGAAGTTCGACGGCAGCGGCTATCCGTATGGCTTGAAAGGCGAGGATATCCCGCTTTACGGACGCATCGTTGCGGTTGCCGACGTCTTCGACGCGCTGACGTCAAGCCGTCCGTACAAGGCGGCATGGAGCATCGAAAGAGCCACCGACTGGCTCAGGCAAAACGCCGGCGGCCATTTCGATCCGGCCTGCGTGGAAGCGCTGCTGAAAGACAGGGGACAAATCCTCGCCATCTTCAACGCCCACAAGGATGAGTTCTAGCCATGCGCGACAAATTAGATTTCAACGAACTCAAGGAAGCCAGGACGTTGCCGTCGCCGACTGGCGTCGCCTTGAATGTCATGCGCATGTGCCGCAGCGACAACGTCTCGTTGAACGACCTGGCTGCGCAGATACAGGCCGATCCCGTGCTTGCGGGACGGCTGATCCGGCTTGCCAACCTTGGCAAGCGTCCGCAAACGCGTCCGATCGTGACGGTCTCAACGGAAGTCCTGTTGCTCATCGGGATACAGGCCGTGCGCCAGGTCGCCCTGGGCGTATCGCTCATCAGTTCTTACCAGAGCGGCGCCTGCCGTGGATTCGACTACCACCAATTCTGGTCGCGTTCCCTGGCCATGGCATGCGTCGCCCAGGCCATCGGCGAGCGCCGCCCGATAGCACCGACGGCCGAACTATTTACCTGCGGACTGCTGGCCGGTATCGGCAGGCTGGGCCTGGCAGCGGTACGCCCCCATGCATATGGAGAGCTCCTGTTGGCGAATGCCTCCGCGACCGTCGATGAACTGATGAAGCTCGAACGGGAACGCTTCGGCTGCGATCGCATGCAATTATCAGCTGCCATGATGGAGGACTGGAAAATCCCGGACCTGTTTGTCGGCGCCGTCCGGTTTTACAAGACGCCAGCCTTGTCGGGCTGGCCCGAAGACAGCCGCCGCCAGCAATTGGTACGGTTGCTGAACCTGGCAGCGTTGATCGCGGACATTGATGTCGCAAGCGAAGAGGAGAAACTGCAGGCGATGCCGTCACTGTTTGAAAAGAGCGCGGCCGTCGGCCTCACGGCCGAGGAGGTGACCGCAGTGATGAAGCAGGCGGCAAAAGAATGGGTAGAGTGGCGCGAAGTCCAGCGGTTTTCTCAATAACCGTACTTCCGGCAAGCGTGACGGGGATCGCCGCCGTCTGCAAAAGCCTGAATATCCGCGTGCTGGCGGAAGGTATCGAAACCCGTGCGGAGCGCGACTTTTTGCTGAGCACGGGCATCACCCTCATGCAAGGCTATTGGTTCGCCAAACCTGGAGTCAGGAAGTTGAGTACGATGCCAGATTCGGCCTGGCGATAACTCCCGGCGATTCTCTTCCTTGCACCACGACGCCACCTACCGGCGTCCTTCTCCATGTCACGGATATGTAATTTTTGACCGGTATAGTCGCGGCTCTCAGTCTGTTGTTTCCGCTTGACTCCATTCCAACTGGTTGCACTCTATTCGAACTATGACAGGTAGCCCGGCATCAGTCAGTGTGCTTGCGCTGGCGGGATGCCTGGCCACTGCCGGCCTCCTGCTTGCGGTACGTCCATCCTTCGCCCAGGCGGCGAAGGCGTTGGCTCAATCCCCGCAAGCCGGTCATTCCGCGATCCATGCCGCCGCGGCCGACGCCGCTGGAAAATCACCGTCTTTTGAGTTCGATATCCCGGCCCAATCCCTTGCTTCAGCCTTGGATCGCTATGCCGTCATCACGGGCAACCCCGTGCTGTTTCCCAGCAAGCTGGCCGCAGCCAGGAATTCCTCCGCCGTCCGCGGCCGTCTCGAAGCAGGCATCGCACTGGAACTCCTGTTGCAAGGGACCGGCCTGGCCGCCGAGCAGTTGCATGAAGGCGGGCTCAATACGTTTGCGTTAAAACAATTGTCTGCAGCGGAGGCCGCCGATGGTGCCGAGGCAACCGCCCGTGCGGAAGCCAAACGCCATGCTTCCGAAGGCTACGATGCCCTGGTCCAGGCCAGGGTATGGGAAGCGCTTTGCAATGATGCGCATACGACGCCGGGGAGCTACCGGGCGCTGCTGCGGTTTCACATCGACGCGCAAGGGCGCATACGGCAGCCGCGCCTGGTCAGTTCCACCGGCGATATGCGTCGCGACAGCATGTTGACCGAAACCCTGGGCAATATCAGCATCGGCCAGCCG
>Ga0105240_10000412_pt1 | contig 79783 bp, 73 predicted proteins | sample KBSC54metaG_FD_80426 | JGI IMG/M metagenome (GOLD analysis project Ga0105240, IMG submission 80426) | Corn rhizosphere microbial communities from Kellogg Biological Station, Michigan, USA - KBS C5-4 metaG | ecosystem: Host-associated > Plants > Roots > Rhizosphere > Soil | place: Michigan, USA...
CAGATCGAGTTGCCTAACGTGACGAACCAAGAAACAAAGGAACCCAAAAAACCGTAGAACTAAATCCGCCGCCTCGGGCGGCTCACAATCTCAAGCCTCCGGCTTTGCCGGAGGTCCTGACTTGAGGGGTTCCGCGAAGTCGGAGCGATGCGCCGCCGGACGGAGATGGCCGGCGGCGCATTCGTGGAAAGGTGGGCGAAGGGAAATGGGACTTATGCGACTCATGGGACTTATAGGACCTATGGGATGCATAAGTCCCATCCGTCCCGTCACTCGCGATCGTGCGGTTCGTACCCGGCGACAAACTCGCGCCGGAAATGCTCGAAGGTACCGTCCTCGATCTCATCGCGCACGCGCTGCATAAGATTTAGATAGAAGTGCAAATTGTGCAGGCTCACGAGCCGCAGCCCGAGGATTTCCTCTGCCTTGATCAAATGACGGAGGTAGCCGCGGGTGAATTCACGGCAGCAGGGGCAGGCGCAGCCTTCTTCGATCGGCTCCTTGCTCATCGTGAACGGCGCGTTCTTCAGGTTCACGGTTCCCTTTGCCGTAAACGCCGTGCCGTTCCGCGCGATGCGCGTGGGTAACACGCAGTCGAACATATCAATGCCGCGCGCGACCATTTCGACCATTTGCGGCGGAGTGCCGAGCCCCATGGCATAGCGCGGTTTATCTGTCGGCAGATACGGTTCGCTGCGCTCGATAGCCGCCATCATTTCCACTTCGGGTTCGCCGACGCTGACGCCGCCGACGGCGTAGCCGTCGAATCCGATGCTCACCAGCGCCTCCGCGCTCTCCTTGCGCAGATCGGCAAAAGTTGCCCCCTGGACAATTCCGAACTTGAGCCCGGGCGTCGGCACTTCCTTGCATTGACGCGCCCAGCGGAGAGTCCGCTCGAGACTGCGCGCGGCGTACTCGTGATCGCACGGGTAAGGCGGACACTCGTCGAAGACCATCGCAATGTCCGAACCCAGTGTGGCCTGGATTTCCATGGCTTCCCTCGGCCCGAGAAACATCGGGGTGCCGTCGAGATGATTTTGAAAGTGAACGCCCTCCTCGGTGATCTTGCGCAACCGGGCGAGGGAGAAGACCTGGAATCCGCCCGAATCCGTGAGGATGGGTCCTGACCAACGCATGAATTCATGCAGCCCGCCGAAATGGCGCATCACGTCCATCCCGGGCCGGACGAAGAGATGATAGGTATTGCCGAGAATGATCTGCGCCCGCAGTTCGCGCAATTCCGCCGGGGAAACGGCCTTGACCGTGCCTTGCGTGCCGACCGGCATGAAGATGGGCGTCTCGATCACGCCATGATTTGTGTGCAGGCGGCCGCGGCGGGCCTTCGTGGTCTGGTCGGTTTTCAGTAGCTCAAACATGCTCGGCAAATAATGGAAAGTATCGGATGTCGAAGGATCATGGACGAGGATTTCCGCGTGTCGAGCGGGTGGTTGATGCTTGTGCCAGTCTCGGCACGTGATCGACCGTGTGCCTTGTTGCTCGCCGGCCAAAGACGATTCAAGGAGCAACAGTCCACGCCATCCGCTCTGCGAAATCCTGTTGAAACGCGGGGCGCCACCGGTTCACCGCGTCGCGAGGGTCAGCTCCCATTTCTTTGTCGCGGTACCAGCCCTCGGGCGTCTTTTCATACTCGCCGGCCCAGCCTGATTTTGATGGATCCGCTGGATCATTGCCGCCTCGCGGAAGAAAGAAGAACCACGAAGGAGTGTCGCCCTCTTTCATGCAGTTGTACCGGTTGGGCGCAGTCCATGTTTTCATCGGATAGAGGTTCCCAAGCGGGCCTTTGCCGCGGATATGTGCTTCGATCCACGCTGGACTGGTAAGTGACTCGTCTCCGCCCAGATAGATGCCGCGATACATGCCTTCCCGCCGGTCGCGGCCCGGCCGCGCTTTCGAAAGAATGTAATACATGCCCGGAAACTCTGTGCGCATCCAGTCGACTAACTGATCTTGGTCATCGATATCGAAGACACGGAATCGCTGGACGAAAGATGCCAGCCCATCGGAACCGCGGTCGTGTTTTATACTCCAAAGAGCCTGCGCGAGATCGGTCTGTCCACCCCAGAGGGTGATGTTCAACGGGCGAGTGGGTGTGCCGGCATCAACCCGCTCGATGATCCACCGCGAACCGTCGGTATCTTTGCCGTCTCCGATATTCTCGCGGCCACGCTGCGGATTGCCTGATTTCACACACCGTTCGAGCTTCTCGGCCTCGGGCCAATTCGATCCGTGGCGCAGAAGGTTGGGCCGGACTTTGCCGTATGCAGCAATGATCTCCTGAATGAGATCAGGTCGCGTCACGGGATTCTTTAGCTGACCCGGCACTCCGGACGCCGTCGCGATGAGTCCCTCGATCTCGAACTCATTTGCATAGACCATTAGCCGGACCATCGATTGCTGATCGTCGGGATCGCCTCCGATATCGGTGAGCACGCAGAGCCGGGGAAGTTCATCCGCGAGCAAGGGTGGGCTGACCGTCCAGAGGAGAAGGACAACGGCGAGACATTTCATAAAGGACGATAGCTTGCGCAGACTTTCGGAAGTGATCGCGAGAGCAGGGGAAATCTTTGCCATTCGTACGTGCGTGCTTCTACTGTCTTTCGATGGAGCCAGCCAGCATTCCGCAAATCCTGACGATCGACGATGATCCGGTCATTACCCGGCTCGTGCGGCTTTCCCTGGAACGAACGAAGCGATACGTGGTCCATGTCGAAAACCGATCGGTGGCTGCGAAAGGCAGGGCTCTCGAAATCCGGCCGCAATTGATCCTCCTCGATCTGAATATGCCGGGGATGGACGGCAGCTCTCTTGCCGACGAGATTCGCACCGACCCAATTTTGAGGGCAACACCGATCCTGATCATCACCGGCTGGCTCACCGCGTCCGAGGCCGTTCGCCATACTCAGGACACGCCGAGAACCGAAGTGCTCTCGAAACCTTTCGATGCGCGGACGCTCGTTGAGCGGGTCGACCGGATCCTGATGGCGTAAGTGGCCGATTGCTCTCCTCGCCATTTCTCTGTAACATTTCGGATATGCCTTCTCAGACACAAGCGGGACTGGATTCACTCAATCGGAGCCTTGGCGGTACTTTGGAAGCCGATTGTGAAGCGCTGCGAGAGGATCTTCGTCGCGCGACCGAGGTTCTCGCGGATTCCCAAAAGCAGCTTGCTGATAAATCACAGGAAACCGAGGTGCTCCAAAACCTGCTGCAGAAATCTTTCACCGATCTTGCCACGCTCCAGTCAACGATCGCGGAGCTTCGACGGGAGCGGCATTTCCTGGCCAACGAGTTGATGCGCGCAGCGGAGCTGGAGGTCCGGATGACGGAGCTCTCCGAGGAACGGGACAATCTGAATCTCGAGCTGCAAAAGGCGAAACAAACGCTCCAGGCCGCGGAAGAAAAACTTCACGCGTTGCAATAGTGGCGAGGCTGGAGGCCGGCGGGCCTAGCTGGCGGCGCGGAATTTCTTCCACGAAGCGAGGCAGCGCTCGGCGGTCTCAAACTCCGAAAACCGGCTGCCTTCCTGCTCGATGAGGTAGAACTCGATGCCACCCACAGCCTCGGCGGCGGCGGTGATTTCTTTCCATGGCGCGACGCCTTCTCCAAAGAGCACCCGATAGCTTTTTTCATCCGCCTTGTCGCCGGGAGCCCAATCCTTAAGGTGCATGCTCTTGATCCGGCCGGGATTCGCCTGAATCCATGCGACCGGATCCGCGCCGGCTTCGAGGCATGTTCCGACATCGAGCTGCAGGATGAACTCCTTCGGGGTATTCGCCGCCATGATGTCCATGATGCGCTGACCGCCATCGACCGGCGACCACTCGATGTGGTGGTTGTGAAATCCGGCAGAGAGCCCATGTGGCCGGAGGTCGTCGACCGCGGACGTGAAGTGTCCGCAAAGGCGTTTCCAGTCCTCGGCGGTCTTGGTCGTCCGCGGCGCCGAGGCGATGATGATGTGCCGCGCGCCGAGAATCTGGTTGAGCTCGATGGCTCGCGACATGGTCTCGCCGGGCAGAATCGACTCAAAGCCATTGTGCGTCGAGAAACAGCGGAGGCCGAGATCATCGAGTTGCGAGCGGACATCCTTCGCGAAGGGGAATGTCCAGGCGGTGTAAGGAGAAAAAAACTCGACGACTTCATAGCCAATTTTGGCCACCGTGCGCAGGGTATTTGGCAGATCCTTCGCCAGTTCGCCGCGAACTCCGTAGAGTTCGATTCCAATGGGATATTTCTTCGCGGCTGGCGGTGCTGGCGGAGCGTCGGCGGCTTGGGCGGTGTTGGTCATACCATTTGGCAGCAGAGATTGGGCTGCGATTGCAGCGGGGACTGCGGCGGAAAGGTGGAGAAAGCTTCGACGGGAGTGAGGCATATTTGCGAGGGGATCGGGGAGCATATGTGGTGGAGAGATTTAGGGGCTACAAAAATACGGTGGCTGCCGGAGATCTGCCGCATCAAGAGGCAGAGTCAGAATGAAGCGGAATCGAAAGTAGAAGCCGGAAGGGGCGCGCGACTTAGGCTCGCTGTCCTCGGTGGTTAGGAGCGGAAAACGGACTCCGGGCGTTCCGTAACGATGCGAGCCGTTGCTTCGGAAATGGATTCTCGCGACGAGCGGCCGCCGGGCTGGCGGCTGAGGAGGTCGAGAGAGAACCCGCTGGCCAGACGGGCGCATTCTTCCAATGGAAGATTTGTCAGACGAGAGGCGATCACGCCGGAAACCATGGCGTCTCCAGCACCGACAGTGCTGGTGATCTCGATTTGTGGAGAACGGGCGATGACCACATCTTCGCTGGTCAGAAAACAAGCGCCATCCGCGCCTATCGAAATCACGACCAGTTCGATCCCACGGGCGACCAGGTTCTTTCCGGCCTGAATGATCGTTTGTATGTCACTGAGCGGTTTGCCGAGGAGGCTTTCGAGTTCATGCACATTCGGCTTGATGAAATGCGGTGCGGCGTCGAGCGCGTGGCGCAATGGCTCACCGCTTGTGTCGAGCGCGACCTTGCAGCCCTGGGCCTTCAGCCGGGCGGTAAGTTCGCGATAGATCGTCGGATCCACGCCGGGCGGAACGCTGCCGGCGAGGACGAACCACGAATTCGAATGTTCCGAGAGGCGATCCAACTCAGCATGCAAGGCATCGAGATCGTGTGGCGATGGAGCGAGGCCCGGAAAATTGATGTCGGTGGTTTCCTGCCGGGTCGGATCAGTGATTTTAATGCCGACCCGCGTGTGGCCGGCAACGCGGATAAAATGATCCGCGATGTGTTTCTCAGCGAAGAGTGTCTCGAAGGAGGATGGATTTTCCCGGCCGAGAAATCCCGTTGCGGCGACGGCCAGGCCGTAATCGGCGAGGGTCGAGGCCACATTCACGCCTTTCCCGCCGGGATTGGATCGAATATGTTCCACGCGGTTCACCTGGCCAGCAGTGAAATTTGGAATGGTGACGGTTTCATCGATGGCCGGGTTGAGCGTGACGGTGATGACGTCGATCGCATCACGGACTGTTTTCATGGTCGGTAAGAGTCAGGTGGAAGATCGGGAGGTTGGAGGCTGCGCCAGAGTCGTGGCTGGAGCGGGAAAGGGGAGCGGAAAAAATTTGCGGACGTGCGGAACAAACCATGGGGATCGCGCCTCTCATGTGGCAGCACCGTAATTTTCTTTTTTTAGCGACACGATCGCCCATGCCTCATTTCCGCCCAAAACCCGCAGCCGTTTTCCGTTCCCCAAGGAGCGGTTGCGGGACTTGTCGCTGCCACGGTCTTCCGCCGGATTCGCGGCTTTTTTCGATCCGGATCGACCGGGAAGAATGCTATCTTGCGGGATCCGGCGTGGATCGATTTTTCTGGTCTGATCATCATCGGAATGCTATCTACCAAACGTCTCGGGATGCCATGGTTCGCAGCGTCTTCGGCGCTTTATGACCCGATTGTTCAAACCAGTTTCTGACTTTAACTGACCCAATAACAAACATGGCTGCACCTAACCCGCCTCATACACCCACCATGCTCTCCGGATTCTATAAGATACCGGCACTCCCCACGATATTTGCTGTGGCGCTGGCAACTATCGCTCCCTCGGCCCACGCGGCATTTCACCTGTGGACGCTCAAGGAGTTGTTTACGAATGTCGATGGAACGCAGCAGTTCATCGAGTTTTCGACCACTTCCTCGGGGCAGAACTTTGTCAGCAATGTGACGGTGGAGGTGACGAATTCCAGCGGGCAAAAGCATGATTTTGTCATCCCTTCCAATCTGCCAACAGGCCCGTCGACGCAGAACCAGGACTTCATCATCGCCACCTCGACCATCACCGCGGCAAACGGGGTGACGCCTGATTTTAATACACTTCCGGCGAATTTTCTCCTTACGGGTACTGGTACCAAGATCGCCCTCGTTGGCACGACACAAGGAGCGGTGACTTATACGGTACTCCCGACGGATGGCGTGCATGCGGAATTCTTTCCAGGGCCAACCACTGCGGTGAACCTCGCGACGAATTTTGCAGGCCAATCAGCGCAAGTCGTCCCTGAGCCCGCCACTTGGGGTCTGCTGGGACTGGCTGGTTTCGGGACGTGCATCATTCTTCGCCGGACTGGTTTCCAGCGGCAAAAGTAAGTCCTGGTTTCCCCCTTGAGCGGAGGAACCATCACGAGCAAAGCCGTCGCCCCCTTCGCGGAAACGCGCCGGGAGGCGGCGGTGTTTTGCCGGGAGCAGCGCTCTCCGGCGGTCAGAGGGCGGGTGAGGCCGGATGCGTCATGGATTCCACTGATGCTCCTCCTTTTCTCGGCGATCGGAATTCCCGCGAGCCTGATTTGGGATTTCTCATGGGAATCAACGATCGGCGTGGATCTCGTTTGGGCGCCTCCTCATCTCGCGACTTACGCGGCGATCTTGGTAGGTTGCATCGCGGCATTTGGAACGATGTCGCATGTCGGTGCGGTAAGTGGAAATTCATCAACGGTTCGCAAAGTACGCGTCGGTGGTTTTCTGGCACCGCTGGGCTCGTGGGTGGTGCTTTGGGGTGGTGTGGCGTTTGTGACCGCGACACTTTTTGACCGATGGTGGCTGGCAAGTTACGGATTAGTCGCGGGGATCTGGCATCCACCGCAGTTGTTAAAGGCCACGGCTTTCTTTGCCGTTCTATGCGGGGTGTGGATGGTATCTCTCAACGAGCATAATCGCCGGGTGTCGAGATATCGGAGGCTGTCCCGGATGGGCCTGTCCATTTCGGGTGGAATGGTGCTGGCCATGGTAGAGGTGATGCTGTTGGTGCAGAGTTATCCGAATCGGCAGCATGCTGCTGACTTTTTTCAGGTAAGCTGCGCGGTCTTTCCCGCGCTCATTGTGGCCATCGCGGTTACTGGTGCACGGCGCCTGTTTGCCGCCGGTGCAGCGCTTTGGGCGATGGGCCTGATGTCTATGTGGCTCTGGGTACTGCCGCTTTTCCCGGCCATGCCCCGGGTTTCGCCAGTCTATCAGCCACTCGATCACATGATGCCGCCGCCGTTTCCGCTGCTCCTCGTTGCTCCTGCGCTCGCCGTGGATCTGCTGCTCCGTCTGGCGCCGGGCGGCGAACGGCGAAAAGGCATAGCTTGGCGGCAAGTGGGAGAAATCGGTTTCGCGTTTTTCGCGGTCTTCACTTTTGTGCAGTGGAATTTCGCGTCGTTTTTGCTCTCGTCGGCAGCAGACCACTGGTTCTTCGCCGGCGGCGGAAAACACTGGCCGTTTTTCCTGCCGCTCGATGCACATGCTCGAACCTCATTTTGGGGAGCGGGTTCGGGAGGAATGGATTTCCGCGCGGCATTGATTGCTTCAGGCGCGGCAATTGTCTCTTCCGGTATCGGGCTTTGGCTGGGCGCTTCGATGAAGCGTTTGCGTGTATGAGACGTTTTCTTGTCTGCGCCGCGTGGCTGCTGTTTTTGTTGCTGTTTCCGGCGCGGGCACATGTTGGCAGTCCGAATGTATTCTTTGAAGGGAACGCGGGACCACATGCGGTTACGGTGGTGATCCGTCCGCCCTCGGCGCTTCCTGGACTGGCCCGGGTCGATGTCCGCACCAACGCGCCGGCGCCCGCCGAAGTCACTTTGAAAGCTTCATTATGGGAGGCGGGACGGGACGCATCTCCATCACCGGTGCGGGCGATACAGGCGTCGGGAGATCCGCATCTCTTCACTGGCGAACTTTGGCTGCTTCGCGACGGTTCGTATAATGTGACGGTCTCAGTGGCGAGTTCTCTCGGACAGGGGATGGTCAATGTACCGGTGACGTCCGGAACGTTTCAGCGGCCGGTTATGTCTCCGGCTTTGCAGGCGATTCTGGCGATCCTGGGTGTTGCGCTCCTGTTCGGCGGCGTACGCATCGTCGGCGCGGCGGCGCGGGATGCTTCGCTGATTCCCGGAAATGCTCCGACACGCGTCGAGTTTCGCCGCAGCCATCGGGCGATGTTAGTCACTGGGTTGGTTCTGAGCAGCGCGGTCGGCGCGGGAGCTTGGCGCTGGCGGAACCTGGATCTGGAGTTTCAAGGGACTTCGCTCTACGAACCAATTCCGATTTCCGCGGAAGTGCGGACCATTGGCACGCTCTGGATGCTGCATCTTGCGCCCAAACAGGGGACGACCGTGAATCCACGATGGGATCGGTTGGTGACGGATCACGGCAAGCTGATGCATCTCTTTTTGGTTCGCGACGGAGATGCCGGAGTGTTCGCGCATCTTCATCCGGTGCGCCGCGACGAGCGGACTTTCGAGGCGGTGCTTCCTCCGCTTCCCGCGGGCAATTATTGTCTCTATGGCGAGGTCACGCGGGCGAATGGTTCGACACAGACACTGACGGCGCGTGTGGCGATTCCTGCTCCGTTGGGATTGGGCGCCGCGTTGACATCGTGGAATGGTCCGCTGGGGGTTAGTGAACTGCTCTGTGGTCCCGGCGGCATTTTCCTGGCCAATGCACCGCAGCCCGCGTCTCTGGATCTTGATGACTCGTGGTATGTGGCCCCGGACAGCGCACCTGGTGGGCAAGTGCATGGAACGGAGTGCACTTTGTTTAATGGCGATCGGATGACTTTTCAGAATACTGGTCCATTGATCGTGGATCGCGAGACATCGCTGCACTTTTCCGTGTGCGATGCATCCGGTCGGCAGGTGGTCCTTCAGCCTTATATGGGCATGCTTGGGCATGCGGCGCTTCGGCGGACTGACGGATCGGTCTTCGCTCACTTACATCCCGCCGGATCGATCTCCATGGCAGCGGAGGACCTCTTCGCTCGGCGGGACGACGAAGCCACGTGGCGGACCGGAGAAATATTGCGAGAGAAACCCGCCAGTGTGGCGACGCTGCCAGTTATGAATGAAGTGAGTTTTCCGTATGCCTTTCCCAAAGCGGGTGATTACCGGATTTGGGTGCAAGTGCGTGTGGAGGGCAGGGTGGTGACCGGCGTTTTTGACGTGCGGGTGGCGGCAGCAAATTGACTGAGCGAATTCAGGATTCCGTTCTGTGCCGGATCCGATCCAGCACTACGGCGGCAATGATAATGACCCCGGTGACGATCTCCTGCACCCAGTTGGCCAGATTCATCTTCGTACACCCATTGGCCACCACCGTCATAATCAGCGCGCCGACCAGCGAGCCCAGGACGGAGCCTTGCCCGCCATTGAGACTGGCGCCGCCAATGACGACAGCGGCGATGATGGCGAGTTCCATGCCATTCGCCGTCGTGGGATCTCCGACGGTGAGATAGGAAAATTGCAAAACGCCGGCGATTCCAGCGAAAGCCAGACCGACTGTGTAAATGAGCAGCTTGGTGCGTTTCAGCGGTACCCCGCAGAGACGGGCTGTTTGTTCGTTGGAACCGATGGCGAAAATATGTCGGCCAAAGCGGGTATAACGAAGGAGGAGCGCGACCAGGATGGTGAGCAGGACCATCAGCCATACACCGGGCGGAAATAACATCCAGCGATTGTGCGGGCCGAGGCTCTGCAGCAGGCCATTCAACCATGTGGCCGGCGCAGAAACGATCGTTTCGCTGGCCAGCCCTTTGGCCGCGCCCCGCAATGCTCCCCACATGCCCAGTGTCACGATGAAAGGCGTAAGGTTGAGCCGGGTGATGAGTAATCCGATAAGTAAGCCGCAGGCCGAGCCGGCGGCGATTCCGCCCAGTGCGGCAATCAGAGGAGGGACCTGGCGCTGCAGCAACAGAGCAATGACAACGGTGCAGAGCGCGATATTTGAACCAATGGAAAGGTCGATTCCTCCGGCGATGATGATCAGTGTCATGCCAAGCGCCGCCGTCGCCACCACGGCGGTTTGCAGCAGCATGATCTGGAAATTTTCCGGAGTGAGAAACGTCTTCGGGCGCAACGCGGCAAAGAGGACGACGACGAAGATCAAGCCGATGATCGGGCCGAGCTTCGCGGGCAGCGATGCCCAGTCGATCCGCTTTGCGGAGGTGGATCCTGTGGCAGGCAACGTCGTGCTCATGCCGCCTCCTTCGTGGCCGTGGCTTCCATCATGATTTGGTGTTCGTCGATTTCACTCACCGGACGAGCCGGATGCAGCCGTCCGCGTGACATCACGGCGATGCGATCGCAGACGCCGAGTAATTCGGGCAGATAACTGCTGACGATGAGGACGGCCTTTCCCGCACAGGCGAGCTCGTCGATGAGTTGATAAATCTGGGCCTTTGAGCCGACGTCGATGCCGCGCGTCGGTTCATCGAGCAGCAGGATATCGACGCCGTGCTCGAGCAGCCGCCCGATGGCCACCTTTTGCTGGTTGCCGCCGGAAAGATCGCCTACTGGCTGACGCGGTTCGCGACAGCGGATGCCAAGCTTTTGAATCCATTCCCGGCTCGTCGCATCTTGAGCCGAAGGATTCATAATCGCGGGCAGGCTGGAGAGCGTCAGGTTATCGGCAATGCTCAGGGAAAGTGCGAGTCCTTCCGCCTTGCGGTCTTCGCTGACCATGCCGAGACCGCGTTCCCATTGTCGGGAGGGAGAGGCTGGGCCGGTGTGTGCGCCGATCCGAAGGTTCCCGCTGCGGATAGGATCGAGACCGAAGATCATGCGTAGGAGCTCGGTGCGGCCGGCGCCAATCAAACCGGCGATGCCGAGCACTTCGCCGCGATGGAGGGTGAGCGAGGCGTCCACCGGTTTGCGCGGTCCGGCAAGATGCGTGAGCTCCAATACCGGCTCTCCGGCGGTGCGCTTGGAGCGGGGATACAGATCCTCGACGGAACGGCCGACCATTCTGGCGATGATATCTGCATCGGTGGTCTCCGCGGTGCGGCCCGTTCCCACGCTGCGTCCATCACGCAATACGGTATAGCGATCGGAAAGCGTTCGGACTTCCTCGAGAAAGTGGGAGATATAGATAATGCCAAGCCCTTGGGTGCGGAGGCGTTGGACGAGCTGGAAAAGGCGCTCGATATCATTGCGGGCGAGACTGCTCGTTGGCTCATCGAGCACCAGCACGCGACAGCCGATGGCAATGGCCCGGCCGATTTCCACGAGTTGCTGCTCGGCGATCGAAAGTTGATGAACAGGGGTCTCCGGGCGGATATCGCTGCGGCCGAGTTGCGCCATGGCGTCCAGCGCGCGGCGCCGGACTTCGGCCCATTTGATGAATGGACCGACTCTCGGTTCCATGCCGAGTACGATGTTTTCCATGACCGTGAGATGCCGGGCCAGGGAGAGCTCCTGGTAGATCATGGAGACACCCGCGTTGCGGGCATCGAGCGGATGCGCCGGGCGGTAGGGCTGGCCGCCGAGCCGCATCCGGCCTTCATCCGGCCGATGCGCGCCCGAAAGCACTTTCATCAGCGTGCTTTTGCCCGCGCCGTTTTCGCCGACCAGCGCGAGCACTTCGCCGGAGGACACGGAAAGATCGACTCCATCGAGGGCGACGGTCGCGCCAAAGCGTTTCCGTACGCCTTCCATGCGCAGGAGTTCCACCGAGTCGCTCATGAGGTTAGAGCTGTCCTTTGAGCAGATCCTGGATTTCCTGGCTCGGCAGATTCTCCGGTGTGATCAGCTTTACGCCGCTGTCGAATGACGCTGGCACCTGCTCCCCCTTGAGCTTGGCGACCATCGTTTTCACAGCTTCATAACCCATCTTGCGCGGGTTTTGTGCAACCAAGGCCTGCAGCTCGCCTTTCTTGAGCGCGTCCACCAAGGGGCCGGAGGAGTCGAAGCCGACAAACTTGGCTTTCCCGATCAGGTTGCTCTGGCGCAGTGCGAGAAGCGTTCCGAAAGTCAGCGACTCATTCGAGCAGAAGATCCCGTCCGCTTCACGGATCTGATCGAGCATATTCAGCGCGGAAGCCTGGGCCTCGCTGGCTGTCGCCCCGCCGTAGCGATTGTCAGCGATCAGTTGGATATCGGGGTTCTTTTTCAGGACCGACAGAAAGCCCGCTTCCCGTTCCATCGTGCTGGCGGAGCCTTCCATATATCGCATGAGAAAGACTTTGCCCTTGCCGCCAAGGAGCCGCACGAGCTCTTCGCCACCGAGTTCGCCGCCGTGATAGTTATTCGTGCCGACATAGCCGACAAAGTCCTTGCCCGCTTCGCCCTTCAGGGCTGAGTCCATGATTACCACGGGGATATTCTTCTCCATCGCGCTCTGCACGGGACGCTTGAGGGCGACGTCATCGAGCGGGGCGATAACGATGCCGTTCACGCCTTCGGAAGTGAATTGCTCGACGATGGAGATCTGCTGCGCGCGATCATTCTCCTTGAGCGGCCCTTTCCAGAGAATATTCACGCCAAATTCCTGACCGGCCTGACGCGCGCCGGCTTCGACCGATTTCCAGAAAACGTGGGTCGTGCCTTTGGGAATGACGGCGATGCTCTTCGCGCCGGGAGCCTGCTTCGAGTCGGTGCCGGTTTCTGCCGACTTATTGCAGCCGGTGAGGACAAGGCCGCCAAAAAGTATGGCACAGAGGAGGGGGGACTTGATCGGGTACATAGGGGAAAAGGGGGAAGAGCAGCAGGGACCGGAGGGATTCTTCTGCGGGATCTCGGAAAATGACGAGCCAGTTTTCCGTCTATCCTGAAAACAGATTTTGACGGGTGGCCGCGAGTAGCTCTCGGCGCCAGGCGACGATGCTTACTCGGCTGGCTTTTCAGTCGACACTGGCAGGCGAAAGATCTCCGTGGTTTCAGACCAGATCCTTCCCTGAGCCTGTGCATCTGGCAGCGGCTCCTGGCAGGGATCGGTTTCGGCCCACCAGCGTTGCGTTTCCGGGTCGGTGGCAATTCGAGCCATGTCTGCGCCGAAATCGTCGCCGGTGTATTCCACATAGGCGAAGAGATAGATCTTACTCTCGATCGCCTTTTCGAAGATCGTGAACTTCTCAACGTGACACTCCTTTAGCATCCGGAGCACGCCGGGCCAGGGCGACGTGTGGAGCTCGCGATAGCGGCTGGCTTTCTCGGGACGCAGGCCCGTCACCCAAAGAAAATGTTTCGGCTCTGCCTTCACTTTGCGCGCAGACTTCGGAAGCGCGCGAAGGCCTGCTCCCATTCGGATCGGTCGTCAGGTAGGTATTCTTCGACCGGAAATGACGCGGCAACAGTCCGGCGCAATTCGGCCAGCGAACCGAGATGACCACAAGCGATGGCCTGAATGAGTAAGTTCCCAATCGCCGTGGCTTCGACCGGTCCGGCCAGGACCCGCCGGCCAGTTGCATTGGCCGCAAATTGATTGAGCAGACAGCTTTGGCTTCCGCCGCCTACGATATGCAGGCGCGAGATTTTGCGTCCGGTTTGTGACTCGATGCCATCCAGACTTTCGCGATAGAGCAGCGCGAGACTTTCATAAATGCAGCGCGTCACTTGTCCGGGTGTCTCCGGTTTGGGCTGTCCGGTTTCGCGGCAATAAGTGGCGATCTTTGCCGGCATATTGTTTGGCTTGAGAAAGCGCGGGTCATCCGGATGAATCAGGCTGCGGAATGGTTCCGTTTCTTCGGCCATTTGCGCGAGGATATGATATTCCAAATCCTGCCCGCCGATGCTCCAGGTGCGGCGCGCTTCCTGGAGGATCCAGAGTCCGACAATAGTCTTCAAGAAACACGTCGTGCCGCCAAATCCGGCTTCATTGGAAAAGTCGCCGGACCGCGCCGTGTCATTGATCAGGGGCGCGGGTAGCTCGACTCCGATGAGCGACCAAGTGCCGGAGCTTAGGTAAGCCCAATCGTCACCGGATGCCGGAACCGCTGCGATCGCGGCATTGGTATCGTGGGAGCAGGTGGCGACGACCGCCGTCGATTTCAAGCCGGTTTCCGCCGCGATTTCCGGAAGGATCTCGCCCAGGCGTGTTCCCGACGGAACGATCTTTGGAAATAGATGAGTGGGAAAACCGAACGCTTTGATGAGTTGTTGGGACCACGCGCGCGTCTTCGGATTGTAGAGCTGTGTCGTGCTGGCGAGACTCTCTTCGATCGCCGCGACGCCACTGAACAGATAGTGAAAATAGTCGGCGATGGTGAGAAACTGGTCGGCCAGGTGGAGCAGGGCGGGACTGGTCTCGAGATCCGCGAGTAACTGGTAGAGAGAGTTGATGGTCATGAACTGAATGCCGGTTTCGGCAAAGATCAGTTCAGGCCCGGGCGATTTCATCGCCGCGGCATAAGTGTGATCGGCGCGCGCATCGCGGTACTGGTAAGGCGGCGAAAGCATCGGCTGTCCGGCACCCGAGAGCACATAGTCGACTCCCCAGGAATCGACGCTGAGACTTTCGACCGGCAACTCGCGTGCGGCGACTTTGCGCAGCCCGGCTTTGAGTTCTTCAAAGATCCGCAACAGATCCCAGCGAAGGGAGCCGGCAATTTTGATGGCGCCGTTGGGAAAGCGATGGATTTCCTCGAGCGTGATCCGGCCATCGGCGAGGCGCCCGAGAATGACGCGTCCGCTTTCCGCGCCGAGATCGCACGCGATATAACAATGCTCACTCATAGTCCCAGCGCCCTTTGCCGGTGATGCTCGTCGCGTCGGTTGGCGATGCGATCGACATCGGCATCCGAGAGAAAAACCGGCCCGCCCAGCGCGACGGCGCCGAGGAAGATCCGCGCGGCCTTTACCGCCATATACATGGCGACTTTCACCGAGTCGGGCGTGAGCCCGAGGGTGATGATCCCGTGATTTTTCAGCAGGATGACGCGGGGCAGCGTGCCTTGGCTGTTCGTGAATTCCTCCACCCCCGTGCGGATGGCCTGGGACAATCGCAAGCCGGGATCGGTGTAAGGCACGAGAACGGAACGATGGCCGCAGCAGACGACTTCATCCGGGAAGAGCCGGCGTGAGGCGAATGCCTCAGCCTGCGGCGAGCAAAGGATGGAATTGATCGCGATGGGATGCGTATGCCCGATGAAGCTGATGCCCGGCAGCGAAAGCAGATAGGCGTGAAAAAGCGCTTCCACCGACGGCTTCCTGGCTTCGGGATCGACACGGCAACTCAACAGCGTGTTATCGATTTCTTCATCGGACACCTCGGTCTGATTCATCAGAGTGAGAACGAGATCGAATCGGCATTCGACGACACCGTCCTTCTTCAGAGTGCCGAGGCTGCTCCCACTGGCTTTGACGAGAAATGTTTCATCGCTGAGTTTCGCCGAAGTGTTTCCTTCGCCGAGGATGGCCAGGTCGCGATGCTCGGCTCCGAGATCATGGGAAAGTTCGAGCAGTTCGTGCCGCTTTTCTTTGTGAGGGTTCATGGGAGATCTCCGCAAATATAGACATCGAGTCCCAGTTCCTGCATAGCTGTCGCTTTCGCGAGAAGGCCTCGTTCGGCAGCCGTCTTGTCGGGAGCATAGACGACCTGGATGTGGTTCGATTGATGGCGCCCCATCATCTGATCGCGGCTGATCCCCTTGAGCACCGCGTGCATGATCGGCCATTGCGGCGTGGTGAGCCGCCAGCGCTCTTCTGCCTCCTCCCTGGGAAGCTCGACCACTTCGCCAAGACCAGTGTCGTACTTGAGGCGTCCGTCCGCCACATAGACACGGCTCCAGACGATCCATCCCGGTTTGCTGATCCCTTTCAATGTCCCGCCGCCGAGGCGAAAATACATGGGCGGCTGGCGTTCGCTGCTCGCTCCCTTCCAGCCTCCGATGAAGTGCTCCGGCGGAGCAGCTCCGGAGATCAGGAACACCCACACGTAATCATCAATATCATCACCCGCATAATGACGGCCCCAGCGCAAATCATGCAGCGTGTTTTCCGGCGGCAGACCGAGGGCGCGCCACAAGTGGTAAGTCACCAGACCATCCAGCCCGGCGCATTCATCGACTTCATTGAAATGAGGCAACGCTTCCCCTTGGAAGAGCTCTTCCCGCGTGCCTTCCCGGTAAACGGGCGGGCGATCGACGTTGTTTAACGTGCCTTCGACAAGATCCGAAGCCGGAGCCAGATCCTTGAGGCCCTGCTGGTACTGGATGCCGATCGTCGAGCAGCCGAAGTCATCCGCGATCCGCACCGCGGCGATATACATCTTACATTGCTGCAGCACCTGGCTCTCGGTGAGATCGGTTTCCTCGTCCTTCCCGAAACGGAATTGGAGGCCTTTTTTGACATACCAATCACAGACGTGGCGCGCTTCATCGTCGGATACCGTCTGCATTCGCGCGTAGAGCGTCGATTGGCTGAGCCGTTCCTTGTAAACGCCGGTCTTGTTCAACAATTCGTCGGGGAGGATGGCGTTGTACATGCCCATGCATCCTTCATCGAAGACACCCATGATGGCCTTGTTCTTCTTCAGTTCGCGGGCGAAGGAAACACCGGCTTCGGAGATATCGGCGGGAACTTTCACCCTGTCCAGCGGGCGAACGTGCGATTGGTCGTGTTCAATGATGCCATTGGTCAGCCAACTGCGCAGGCCGGCGATGAAAAATGCATCCGTGAAATCCTCGCTCCAGAGCGTGCTGTATTTCACACCGGCTTTGGTGAGCGAACCATTGAGATTCAACATGCCGACCAGGCCGGGCCAGGTGCCGCTCCAGTTCGCCAGCGTCAGGATCGGGCCGCGATGGGTGATGAGCCCGTGAAGAATGTGATGGCTGTATTGCCAGACCGCCTCCGCCACGATGAGCGGAGCCTCCGGCGGAATGCTCCTGAAAACTTCCATTCCGTATTTCTGGCTATCGATAAAACCGTGCCGCTTTTTCGCATCGAAGGAATGGGCGCGGCGGACTTGCCAGCCTTCCTTTTCGATTGCCGCGACGATCTGTCGTTCCATCGCGGCCTGAGCCTCTTCGCAGGTTTGATTTGCGGCCAGCCGCAGATCGCCGTTGGCGATGAGATACACCGTTTTCGCCGTGCTGGGTGATGGGGTCATGTTCAGAGAATCGCGTGAAGCCAACGCCTTGCGGCGAACTGGCGATATGGAGGGGGAAGAATCAGTTTCACGAAGTGGAGGTTATACGGTGCCGGGGGACGCCGTACAGCCGTGGAAACATGTTGATGCCGCCCGAGAGTGACAGGTAGGTCGTTTGCTGAAAGAGACGGTTCCGGTATAAAAACAGACAAATCCTGCAAGTGAGCTCGTCTCGGAGTGCCGCCGGAAAAGACCGATTGCTAAGATATGGGTCAGATCGTGCATCTCCAAAAGTGAAACGAAAACGCGATGTTCTGGTGACCCTGGGTTGGTATGATCCGAGATTCCTCGAAGGAGTCGGACGCTTTGCCCGGGAAGCGGATTGGCATCTCGCGACGCGGTCGCTCATTGAAGCCTCGACGCCGATGGGCTGGAAAGGGGACGGATTGCTCGTGAATGATACCGAAGTCCCTCGTCTCCGGCGCTTCATCCGGTCACAGATCCGTCGGCAGCCGACAGTCATCATGGGGTCGAATCACCGGGCCATGCCGGTTCCCTCGGTGGAAGAAGATATGGCGGGATGCGGGCGTGCGGCGGCAGAGCATTTCATTGAGCGCGGTTACCGCCATTTTGCCTGGTTCAGCATTCCGCGAGGTCGCGTGGAGGAGGAGCGAAGGAAGGCGTTCGTCGGGACGCTGGAGGAAGCGGGCGAGCCGTGCACTTTGCTGGAATGGGAAAAGGAAAGGGGCTCGCGCCGCGATACCTGGGCGAATTGCCGGCGCTGGTTTGCCACGAAACTTCGGCACCTACCGAAGCCGCTGGCCATCTTCGCCCTCGACGATCCGCTCGCGGTGGACGTCATCGAGGTTTGTCTCGATAGCAAATTCCGCGTGCCGGAGGATGTGGCCGTGATGGGGGTGGGTAATATCGAAATGGCTTGTGAATGTTCGCGCATTCCCGTTTCGAGCGTGGATGTCGACATGACGCGAATCGCCTACGAAGCTGCGGCTTTGTTGCAGCGGCTTATGGATGGTGGAGCTCCGCCGCGGGAGCCACTTGTCGTGCCGATCAAGGGAGTGGTGTTACGGGAGAGTACGGATACTCTGGCCGTGACTCACACGGGACTCGCCAAAGCGGTGAACTACGCGGATGTCCATTTCGCGGAAAATATCGGCGTCGATGATGTCGCCCGAGCGGCCGGCATGTCGCGCCGCGCTTTGCATAATCTTTTCCAGCAACAACTCCGTCGAACTCCCGCGCGACATCTTCTGCGTCTCCGGCTCGACCGCGCGCGCCAGATGCTGGAAAAGACGGGTAAGAAGATCAGCGACATCGCCGAGGAATGCGGCTTTCAATCGGCGCGGAATCTGCACCGATGCTTTGTGCGGGAGTTGCGGGTGTCTCCGCGAGAATATGTGAAGCAGCAGGGAAGTTAGTCCTGAAATAAATCGTGGGGATATCGATGAGCAAGTTACTGGAATCGTTGCAAGCGAGAGTCCATGTCTTCCCCAAGCCGGAGGCTTGAAAGAAGGTAGCCGGTGCGTCGAAGACCACCGGTATCCGTTCGAGAGAAGAGCACCCTGAAAGGTGTGCCAGAAACGCTTTTGCTCTATGAGCGCTCCAAGTTTGCAATCCACGGTTCTGGCACTCTTTCAGAGTGCATCCGTACAGCCCTGCATTCCGGTGGTCTTCGACGCACCGGCTACCTTCTTTCAAGCCTCCGGCTTGGATAGGTCACGAAAATCACGATCGATTCCAACCGTCTTCGCCGCCTCGGCATCATCGGGTAGATAGACCGCTTCGTCTGGGACCTGTAAGTCGGCAAGATCGTCTGGGAGATGCTCCCGTTGCTCGATCACAAACGGCGTGATGTCTTCGATGGAAAGTACTTCGCTCGTTCCGTAGCGGTGCAGAATGGAACCACGCAGACCGAGTTGCACCGCTCGACGCTCCAGCGGATTTCCGTGTGGACCGTGATCCGGGTCCCATTGCAGCCGAACTTCGGATCGTGCAACGGCGGCTTGCCAGTCTTCGTGCGTCGGAAAGCGGTGGGCGTGATAAGTCGACGGCACAGCCAGACGAAGCAACTCGTCGAAGAAAGAGCGCCGCGGGCGCACGGCGAGGATATGCTCCTGACCTGGTTTGGTGGCCCATCCGGAGCGATACATCATCCAAAGGAAGTTGGGTTTGATCCAACTCATCCGGCTGTAACTGAACTCGCCGCCGAATTGCTGATACTCTGCCGCATACCTGGCAATCGCCGGACGGTACGCCTGATATACGACAATCGACTCAGCGTCGTAGCTGGCCAGAATATGGCGCCCGGTTGCAGGCCATGTTTTGGAAAGTTCCAGAAATTGCCGGGTAATCATGGAGCTTTGCCAACCGATTCCCGTCCGGCGAAAAAGACCGGACGGGCATTTGTCTCAACGTGCCGCAGGGAAAAACTAATGCGCCGCGGGCTCCGCCAACCGCAGCCGCTCGTCCTCACCGAGGATCGTTTCGAGTTCCGGCCAGCCTTTTTCATCGAGCGCCTGGAAGGCGTGGAGATAGACCGCGACCACTCCGGGATCGTGCTTCTCGAGGAGCGTCTGGACGGCTTGCTGGAGATCCGCCTTCGGCGGGCAAGGGGGCATTTCTTCGATCGTGCCGTTTTCGTCGTGCTGGATTTTCAGCGCGTCGAGGAAGTCGCAAAGGATCTGCTTGTGTTCGCCGACGAGCCAGATCTGCAGGAGGTGCGCGGCGATGCCGTCGCTCTGCTTTTTGCCGAGCATATCCTTGAGCCAGGCGTTGCGCTCATTGCGTGGCTTCCGTTCAATGAAGACCGGACGAAGCTTCCGCTGTTTCGCGAGCGAATCGATGGTCGCCTTATAGAGCGGCTTTTCCTTTTCCGTGAGGAAGGAAAACAATTTCGCCGACGTCTCAGACGGCATACGGGCAAAGATTTCGTTCGGTTTCAGCATAAAGGGAACGGGGGACAGTAGGGATGGTGGGTTGGGATGCAAGCGCGGAGCGGCAGGGCTCAAATGAGACCTGTGGATGCTGGCATGGATTCGATATTGGCCTGTTGCGCCCTTTTCAGAGGGGTGATTCTGGGCGATATCAGGTGTTCCATGTCTGAAACCGCTGCCCGCACGCCGATCAAATCCGTCACGCTCGAAGAGCTGGAGGAACGATTTGTTGCGCTCGGGCAACCCAAATATCGCGCCGGGCAGGTGACACAATGGCTCTATGAGAAGCGGGCAAAATCGTTTGCGGGAATGAGCAACCTGCCCGCTTCGCTCCGCGAACAGCTGGATGCCAGCTTCTCCTTCGATGCCCTGGAGCCGATCCGTGTGCTGGGTTCCGAAGACACCACGCGCAAGTTCCTCTTCAAGCTGGGTGACGGCAGTCTCATCGAATCGGTGCTCATTCCGGCCTCCCCGGCGCTGTATGGCGAAGCGTCGGACCGCCGGACCCTCTGCGTTTCCACGCAGGTCGGGTGCGCGTACGGCTGCAAATTCTGCGCAAGCGGCCTCGACGGCTGGAGCCGGAATCTTCACGCCGGCGAGATCGTCGATCAGATCCTGCGGGTGGAAGAGCTGACGAACGATCGGATCAGCAATCTTGTGTTCATGGGGATGGGCGAGCCCCTGGCGAATTTCGCGAATGTGATGAAAGCCATCACGATTCTCAATGCTCCATGGGGCGTCGGCATTGGCGCGCGGCACATCACACTTTCCACGAGTGGGCTCGCTCCGCAGATCCGGCAACTGGCGGATCAACCGCTGCAGGTGCGGCTCGCCGTTTCCCTGCACGGCGCGACAAATGAAGTGCGGCAGCAAATCATGCCCGTGAACCGCAAGTACCCGCTCGAGGAACTCCTCGCCGCTTGTGAGTATTACGAGGAGCGGAAAAAGCAGCGGATTACTTTTGAATACATCCTCATCGAGGAAGTGAACGATCGTCCGGAAGACGCCGCAGCGCTGGTGCGTGCAGTGCGCCGGGCGAAGGCGAAGGTGAACTGCATTCCCTACAACACCGTCGAGGGGCTGCCGTGGAAGCGCCCGGATGAAAAGCGGCAGGATGCATTCATGGAAATCCTCGAAAGCGCCGGAGTGCCGGCGACCATTCGCCGGGAAAAAGGACACGACATCGCGGCGGCGTGTGGCCAACTTCGCCGGCAGGTGGCGATGCCGGCGACCGCTGTCTAAAGAGCGTGTCGGGCGTACGAAGCGGTTCGTTGCTGGGGTGCGTGCCGTACGGGAACGTGGAAAGTCACCGTGGCTCGAAATAAGCTTTTGCGAAATCCATTCAACCGGTGATAACTAGGTGATGCCCGACGACGATCAGCCTGAAAAAGTTTGGGACGAATACGACTGGGAACGTTTTCTCCAGGAGCAAGATCGAAAAACCGAGAAGTACATGGAACTTCTCGAGCGATACATTGACGATCCAAATCGAGATCAGATCATCGCTCGCGAGATGGGATGGAATCATCTCCTGAACAAAGAGGGACAGGAGTGGGTGGACCATGTCGATTCCCAGTTCAGCGAGTCGGAGAATGGCGCCGATTCCTCCAGCTCAATCGAAGAAGAGGAGGAGGAAGAGGAGGAAGATGGATTTGAAGTCAACCCGCTCTATCAGGCGGCATTCGCCCTGACGGCGTGGATCGACCAGATGTTTGAAGAGTGCGGAGGCGCTGTGGAAAACCATTCCGCAGCGGTGAAGCTTTCGACGAATGTGGCCATCGCCAGCGCCAAACTTGCCGCCGCTTTGAGTGGAGATGACGTGGATGAGATCGGCATGACGATCGCCTATCTCAAGCGGGCGCTCTGCGCGGTGACGACCGGCCTCGATTGCGCGGTCAAATTGCGCGAAGAAGGGGTGATCGATGGCGATCGCTTCGGATCCCTCAACCAACGTCTTTTCCAGGTCCGCGACGGTATCATTCAACTCATGGGTGAATACCGGATCGAGTGGCGCCGTCGATATGGAAGGTAGGAGCCGATCTGCGGCGACTGCCGAACCGAACATTTGAACGATTTTTCACGAAGATGACTGATTTCAGGAGCCCCAGGGACTCTGCGATCGGGAGGCCGGCAAAATGTTCCACCGGCCTTGAAAATTTTCGTGAAATTTTGGTCGAATGGAATTGAGCCGGTTTCGTCTAAGCGATGATACCCGAGGCCACCGAAGCCGAGAACCCGGCACCTGAAGACGAGCTGCAACTCGTTGAGAAGTGCCAGGCTGGCGATACGGAGGCGTTCAACGAACTCGTCACCCGCTACCGAAACCGCGCCTACGCAATGATTTACAACATGGTCCGAAATGAACAGGACGCGTGGGATCTGGCCCAGGACGGGTTTCTCAAGGCGTGGAAATCCATTGGGAGATTTCGCGGGCAGTCCTCGTTTTTCACGTGGCTCTATCGCATTTTGATGAATGTGACGATCGACTGGATGCGCCGCCGCCAGATCGAAGGAGGGATGGAGTTCGACGATTCGCTCGGTCTCAGGAATGTCGAGCCCGGCGCTATGACGGCCCCAAAGGACGAGATGCAGCCGGCCGAGAAGCTTTCGGATAAAGAAATCCGGGCCCGGATCGATGCGGCCATTTCCAAGCTCTCCGAAGAACACCGTGCCGTCATTGTTCTTCGTGAAATCGAGGGAATGGAGTATCAGGAAATCGCCGATGCCGTGGGTTGCACTATTGGCACGGTCATGTCCCGCCTCTTTTATGCGCGCAAGAAGCTCCAAACCATGTTGAAGGATGTCTATGAAAACCTTTGAGGAACGTTACACCGCATGGATCGATGGAAAGCTGGACGGAGCTGAACTGGAAGCTTTCGAGAAAGAGCTGGAAGAACATCCGGACGCCCTCGCCGACCGGGAAGATTTGCTGAAGCTGGGCAGTCTGCTCCGCACCTACGGACACGCGCCTGAGCTTTCCAACGCCGAGTTTTTCAATCATCAAATCCTGACGCAAATCCGCGAGGAAGAAAAAGCCGAGGCGCCGAAGGAGACCGTTCCGACGCCGATTTTCGCCTGGCTGCTGCGTCCCTTTGTCTGGGCGACGGCGGCGATGCTCATCATCGCTGGGGTGTCCGTTTACCGGGTTGTTTCCCCGCAACAACAGGTGAAGTCGGGTTTGGATCGGTACGTGGACCTCAGCCCCACCCCCGAGCCCGAGCCGGAAAAGCCTTATAACGTGCAGATCGTGAGCGCGGAGTCCACCGACCCGGATATTTCCGTGACGCCAATCCATTCGGAGAAGGATAATGTCACGGTTTTATGGGTCGACGGGCTCGATTATCTGCCGGCCAGCTACCACGGCGAGTAAAGCTTCATGTCCGAAGGTGAAATACGCACTGAACAGGAATGCGTCCGGAGAACCGGGCGCCGGTGTATTTCGCCGACATTGATTCGCTCGTTTGTCTTCGGCGCATCGTTTTCCGTAGCAATGGCTCAGGTTCTGGACCGGCCCGGGACGCCACCTCGTCCGGAGCAACGTGCCATTCAGCTTAACGTCACCAGACCCGAGCGCATGGAAGTGGTGCGTCCGGAGGAACGGGCCACGGGTGCGGAAGGAAAGAGCGAGGTAAAAGCGTCTCCTGCTCGTGCGGAAGAGCATTCAGGTGTCGCAGCGAGGTCTTCGGCGGAAAGAATCCAGTGCTTTCTCGTACTCGCCAGCAATTCGGAAAAACTGAAGGCTCCGGAACCCGAGTTGGCTCGGATCGGGCGGAAGATCGAGAAGGTTTTCGGGTACCACCAGATCGAGGTGGTGGGATCGGACAAAGCCGTTCAGGACGGGTATGAGCATTGGCTCGTTCCGAGCCAGGATTTTTGGATGAGTGTGAGATCCAGACGGGAGTCCGAGGGAATGTATCTGCTCGACCTGAATATCTTTCATGGACGGCGCCGGATCATTGAGACGGAAGCGAAGCTTAGCACGGACAGCCCTTTGCTGATCCGGGGACCTATGTGTTCTCGCGGGCAACTCGTGATTGCGCTGCAGATCGGACCGTAGGTCGCATTTAGCCTGGGAAAGCGGTGGATTTCCGGCATGGAAAGCGCGGCGAACATGCACCGCGCGAGCATGTCAAATCCGATTCACAGGTAGAGGGTTCCCGTATGAAAACGTCTTTTCTTCTCCTTGCCTCCACGCTCCTTTGCTCCTGTGCTGGCGATCTTGCCGTCACCAGGAATTCCTCGCCACAGCCAACGCGATCCGTGGCCATTTCCGGACGAGCGGAAGTTCGCGGCGCGCCGCTCCGGACGGACCGCTATGCCGCCCACCGCGTCTATCTCGTCACGCGTCCCGGCACAGACGGAGAGCCCCGTGGTGAATGGCGTACCCTTGGCGGAACCATTCGCGAACACGGGATGCATATCGAATTCGTGGAAATGACTTCGGGCCGGACGGTGATATTCGATGCCCCGCATCAGATCACGCCCGCACCGTCGTCGACGGCATCTCTGGGCACTGGAGACCAGATGCAAACGCCATCGCTGGCGGGACCGGTTGTCGGAGGTTACTAAGCAGTTTCGTGGATCTTCTCGCGCCGCTCCAGCATCGCGACGAACTTGTTGAGCCGGGCGAGCCGGGTTTCCGGTTTTTTCGCGGTTTGGAGGCGGAAGAGAATGGCGTAGCGATTTCTGCTATCGAGGGAGGCGAAGAAGCGGGCGGCATCCGGGTGTTCGTCGAGTGCGGCTTGCAGATCCGGCGGAACGGTGGACTTGCCTTGCGCTTCGTAGGCTGCGTCCCATCGGCCGTTGGCTTTCGCCTGGTCGATGGCTGCCAAGCCGGCGGGTTGCATCAGGCCGCGCTTGATGAGGTCCAGCGCCTTGGCGCAGTTGACTTGGGACCAGATACTGCCGCTCCTCCGGGGCGTCATCTTTTGAATCCAGTAATCATCATCGAGCCGTCGTCTTTGCCCATCGATCCAGCCATAGCAAAGGGCGACTTCGAGCAGTTCCGGGTGAGTGACGGAACGAATATCGGTGCCGGCTTTGGCAACCTGGACGCAGACGCCGGGACTGGTTGAATGATGGCGATCGAGCCATTTCATCCAGGCCGTTCGATCGACAAATTGTATCGTGGGAAGGGAGTCACCCGCCATGGAAATAAAGACAACGGAAAAACTCCCCTGTGACAAGCGAGTCATCGAAATGGGACCGACGCGTGTTTTATCGAAATTCAGCAAAAGACATACGGCTCGTTGGCCCGGATTCTTCGATCTCACGTAAAATGCCCTCCTCCGGGCCGCTCAAACTTTCACGACATTCCAAGTGCAATCGCTTCTTGAAGCCCTGCGCCATCGTACCGAGCAAAGCCACCGCGATCTCGAGCGCGCTTTGCAGTTAGAATCACACCTCGAGTCCGCTTCCGCTTATAGCTGTTTGCTGGAGCGTTTCCTCGGCATCTATCTGCCGTTGGAAGAGAAGATTGGTCATTACCCGCAACTGGTGGAATACGGCTACCGGATGAATGAACGGCGAAAAACGCCGACGCTTATGCGGGATCTGGCGAGTCTCGGGATTTCATCTCAAAAGATCGAGTCACTGCCACAATGTCCCATCGAAGAACTGAGAAGTACGGGAGCAGCTTTGGGCTGTGCTTACGTTCTCGAAGGTTCGACCCTGGGTGGACAAGTGATTACGCGGATGATCCAGGCGAATGCACGCGGCTTGCCGACGGGATTTTTCAATGTGTATGGGAGTAGGACGCGGGATCGATGGTTGGAATTTACCGGGACACTTCGTGCCTACGAAACAGCGCGGCACGAATTCACGGACGTCGAAGAAGGCGCTAACTCCACTTTTGAGTCATTTGCTCAATGGTTGACCTAAAAACTTCCAGCGGAGAGCAGGCGTGTGCGCGGGAACCCATTCACATCCCGGGTTCCATTCAGCCTCACGGTTATTTGGTGGCGGTCGATACAGATACTTTGACCGTCGATCAACTGAGCAGGAACTGGGGCGAATTAGTAAGTGGCGACCTATCCGCTTGCCTGGGCCGGCCGCTCGGGTTGATCTTCGGAGAACACGTGGCCGCGCGGCTGATCGGAAATATGGAAGAAAAAAATCGCATCGCCTCGGCCCTTCGGGAGCAGGTATGCGGTCGCGAATTCGACATTGTCCAACATCGGAGCGGTGGGAGTTGGATCGTCGAGCTTGAACCCATCGAGGCTGGCGCGGAGATCGATTCAGTGGCGCTCATTCAGCGTCAGGGAGAAGCCATTGCCCGGCTGCAGGAAGCAGCGGTCACAAGCGAGCTATGTGAAGAGGTAGCCCGGCAGATGTCCGCGCTTTCCGGTTACGACCGGGTCATGGTGTATCGTTTCCATCCAGATTGGCACGGCGAAGTTATAGCCGAATGTCTGAGAGATGATATGGAGCCGTTTCTCGGCCTGCACTATCCTGCATCGGATATCCCGGAACAGGCCCGCCGTCTTTACACGCGCAATTGGCAGCGACTGATTGTCACCGCGGATTACGAGCCGGTGCCGCTCGTTCCGGCCTTGAATCCCCGGACCAGTCAGCCGCTTGATCTGACGAACTCCGCCTTGAGGAGTGTTTCGCCAGTCCACTGCGCGTACCTCCGCAACATGGGAGTATCTGGTTCCATGTCTGTCTCGCTGCTCTGCGAGGGCCGGCTTTGGGGCTTGATCGCGTGTCATCATCGCACGCCGCGGCGGCTTCCTTTTGCTGTCCGGCTCAATTGCGAGATGATCGGACGGGTGGCGTCGGCCTTGCTCGCGGCGATTGAAAAAACCGACGCGCACCGAGCCCGGCTTTCCGCCAAGGCGGCGCGTGAAGGATTCCTGGATCGCCTCGCCGAGCATCTCGACTTTGCCCAGGCGCTCACGGAAAAAGCGCCGGAGTTCCTCGAATTACTCAGCGCGAACGGCGCGGTGCTCCAAGTCAATGGAGTCCGCCGCACGATGGGCGAACCGCTGCCGACGCCAGTCGTCGATGCCTGTTTTGAATGGCTGCACCGGCAGGAAAGCGAAGACCTTGTTTTTACCGACCAGCTCGGGGTCGAGGTGCCAGCCGCGGCGTCGCATGCCACGAGGGTGAGCGGACTGCTGGCCGTCCCTTTGACCGAGACCGGCGCCGATTGGCTGGTCTGGTTTCGTCCGGAACATGCACAAACGGTGCATTGGGCAGGGAATCCGAACAAGGATCTGAGCGACCTGTCGCTTCCCATCCAACCGCGGAAATCGTTTGCCCTCTGGACGCAGCACGTCACCGGCCGGTCTGCTCCATGGACCGATTTTGACCGGCTGGCTGCCCAGGAAATCCGAGCGGCGGTAAACGCTTCGATCCGCAAGCGCACGGAACGCTTGTTGCAGATCAACTCGGAGTTGGAGCAGAAAAATGTCGATCTGAATTCATTCGCCTTCATCGCATCTCACGACCTGCGGGAACCGTTGCGCGGCATCCGGAATTCGATTGAGTTCTTCGTTGAGGATCACGGCGGAGCTATTCCGGAAGAGGGGCACGAACGTCTGGCGCTCGCAGCCCGAACTGCGGAGCGGATGCACGATATGATTGAAGGTTTGCTCCACTATACCCGGGTGGGGCGTGCGGAGTTGTCCGCGCGACCAGTGGAGATGAACAAGGTCTTGAAGCGGGCAATGGAGAATGCCCAATCTCAATGGAGCGGGCAGAACGTCCGCGTCGAGATAGCGCCGGACCTGCCAACGGCGAGATGTAATCCCGTTATGATGGCGGAGGTCTTTACGAATCTTTTGACCAACGCTGTGAAATACAACCGGCGCGAGGAAAAAACCGTCGAGATATTTGCCAGGCAAGGCCCCCCGGGAAAGGTCGTCTTCTGTGTCCGGGACAACGGCATCGGCATCCCTCCGCGCCATCTCAAGGACATCTTCACCATCTTTCGGCGGCTGCACCCCCGCGATGCCTTTGGAGGCGGCGTTGGGGTTGGATTGGCCATCGTCAAAGCGGTTATCGAACGGCATGGCGGCGCCGTGGAAGTAGAATCTGTCCCCAATGAGGGAACCACCTTTAACCTGATACTCGAAAGTTGAATGCGATGAGTGCCTCCATCCTGGTTGTGGAAGACTATGACCCTGACTATGAAGCCGCCGCCCGGGGTTTTCGCCGGATCGGGGTAACTTACCCCCTGGTGCGATGCCGGGACGGCGAGGAGGCGCTTACTTTTGTTCAGACGGAAAAACCGGCCCTCGTATTTCTCGACTTGAATCTGCCCGGCATTGATGGCTTGGAAGTGTTGAGAACGATGAAATCCGATCCCGATCTCAAGACCGTGCCGGTGGTGGTTTGGTCGTCAAATGGACGCGAAGAAAAAATTGCCGAAGCTTATGCCATTGGTGCGAACAGTTATCTTAACAAACGGATGAGTCCGGCTGACTTATTCGAGGATCTCAAGGTCATCGTTCATTACTGGCTTCGGACCGTGCGTCTCCCAGGCCTTGCCGCCTGAATTCGGATGGAGACGCGAAACATTCTGATTATAGACGACAGCGAGACGGATCGTCAGACCCTCCGCCGGTTCCTTAGTCGTGACCCAGGCTATCGCTATCAGTTTACCGAATGTGAGACGGTGGAATCGGGACTGGGGGCGTTGGTCGAGGAAAAACCCTGCTGCGTGCTGCTTGATTTCTCGCTGCCGGACGGCACGGCCCTGGATTTCATCGAGAGCGTAAAAGCGGCCCATGGGCAGTTGGACGTTCCGATTGTGATCCAGACCGGAACCGGTTCCCAGGCGGATGCCGTGAATCTGATGAAGGCGGGAGCGAACGACTATCTGGTGAAGAGCGATGTGACGCCGGAGGCGCTTCGCCTGGCGGTGAACAATGCGATCTACCGGGTTCGGATGGCTCGGATCGTCGAAGATCAGCAGGAAGAATTGAAGCAGTCATTCGCTGAAGTGCGTGCGGCGCGGGATGCTGCGGAACTGGCCAATGCGGCCAAGGACGAATTCCTTTCGTTGTTGAGTCATGAATTGCGCACGCCATTGACGCCTGTCCTGTCGGTAGTTTCCGCTGCCCTGACTGAGCCGGGCCTTTCTCCGGATCTCCGGGAGACGTTTCAGATCATCCGTCGAAACATCCAGGTGGAGGCTCGCCTGATCGATGATCTCCTGGATTTGACGCGGGTCCTGGAGGGGCGTTTACAGATTTCCCGAGGCTCCGTGGATATTCACGCGTGCATCCGGGATGCCGCCGAATTGGTTGGGGCATTGGTCCAATCGAAGCAGATCAAACTTGAGTTCGATCTGACTTCTCCGGTGCCAACTGTGGACGGAGATCATTCCCGGTTGCAGCAATTATTTTGGACGGTGCTGAAGAACGCTTCGGAATTCTCTCCGGCGCAGGGTAATGTCAAGGTATCGACCCGGCGGGAATCTGGAATGGTTGTCGTTGAAATTCGCGACTGGGGAACGGGCATCTCCGAAGAACAGATCACCCGCATCTTCGATTCTTTTCAGAGCCCGGGGGGACAGCGGTTCGGCGCTCTTGGAATCGGTCTGTCCATTGCGCGGTCCATCGCGGATGCTCATGGCGGAACGTTGAATGCCTCCAGCAATGGCCTGGGACATGGGTCGGCTTTTATTTTGAAACTGCCCGAAAATGGAACGTTAAAAACGGTATCGAACGCTGGCGTGGACGGGGTGCACGGACGGACCGTTTTAGTGGTGGAAGATCACGATGATACTCGCAGGGTTGTGGGACGGGCGCTTCGCCGCAGAGGTTATAACGTGATCGTTGCAGAGAATGTGGCTCGGGCTCGTTCTCAACTGGATGCGAATCTCCCCGACCTTCTGATCTGCGACATTGGCCTGCCTGATGGAACCGGCTGGGATGTCATTCAGTATGCGCGCCCGATCGGGAAGCTGAAAGCGATCGCGGTGACCGGCTACGGCATGCAGTCCGATATCGAACGAAGTATCTCCAGTGGCTTCGACGCACATGTGACGAAACCCATCGAGTTTCAGCGTCTGGAAGAAGTGATCGAAGAAGTATTTGCCAAAGCGGCTCCGGATAGCGCGCCTGATGGATCTCCGGAAAAGACGAAGATTAAGGCGACTTAAAGCATTGCTGAACTCCCGGAGTTCGCGCGCGCGGCGTTTCCCCATTCCGTACTTATGGCGAGCGAAGCGCGGGCAATTCCACTGTGAAGAGAGCACCGTATCCCGCTCCCGCGCTCTCCACGCGAATGGCCCCATGATGAAGCTCGGCAAGAGCCTTGCTGATGGCCAGTCCCAGGCCAAGCCCGCCGAACTTTAATGTGATGCCGGGATCTCCCTGTTCGAAAGCCGTGAAGATATGCGGCAGCTTCTCGGGAGTGATGCCCATGCCGTTGTCGCGGATTCGTACGTGATATTTCCCATCTGGCGTAGTCGCTGTGGAGATATCGACTTTTCCGTGTCTTGGCGTGAATTTCGCCGCGTTCTTGAGGATATTCCAGATGATCTGCTGGAGTCTCGCGCTGTCGCCTTCCACTTGCCCGACATTTGGATCCAACGTCAGATTTAACTGGATGCTCTTTTCCTCAAAATGGGAGCGGCAGATCCCGCAGACGTTCTTGACCGTGTCATTCAGCGGGAGCGGCTCCAGATGGAGGCGGAGCTTTCCGTTACTGACCCGGCTGAGATCGAGGAGATCGTCGATCAGTTTGATCTCCAGTTCGATATTGCGCCGGATCAACATCAAGTCATCGCGTACTTCAGCGGACAAACCGGGCTCGGTTTCCAGGACGTGCACCGTCATCAGGGCCGGAGTGAGCGGGGTGCGCAACTCATGGCTCAACACCGCGAGAAAATGATCCTTCGCACGATTGGCTGTCTCGGCGTCTTCCTTCGCTTTTTTGAGCGCTTCCTCGGCGAGCTTTTTGTCCGTGACCAACCGGCTCGTGCCGGCAACGGCGATCACCTCGCCATTTTCACCGAAAACTGGATGGAAGATATAGTCATGGTCATCGACTACACCCGCGGCATCACGGAAGGTCGTCTCGCCGCGGATCGGTTTTCCAGTGGCGATTACCTCGAGCAATTGCGCATGGATTTGGCTGGCCAGCGGTTCCGGATACTCGAGATCGAAGACCGTCTTTCCACGCGCTTCATCGAGTGACTTTCCCCAGACTTCCAGGAGCCGTCGATTGGCGTAGAGAACGCGGCCCTCCCGGTCGAAGGAGTAGGCAAGATCAGCGATCGACGAAAACGTCGCATCCATAAGACGTGCGGATACCTCCAACTCGGCGACTCGACGCATTGCCGCCGCATTTTCCGTGATATCGCGCAACGTTCCGCGAAGGAACCGCTGCTGCGAGCCTGGGTCGGCCGTTTCCAAGTGGGCACTGATCGCGACCCGCTTCGCCGGATGAGCCGAAGAAGGAAGATCGAATTCAAAGTCGAACGCGGTGGATTCGGCGGAGCTAAGAGCAGTGGCAAATGCGGTCAAAATTTCATCGCGGTTGCCGGCCGTAAGCAAGGCGGCGTATGCCTCCGGTCCCGCTTCGTCAGCAATTCCGCAAATGGCTCGACATTGGGCATCGGTCCGGAGCTTTTGCGAGAGCATTTCGTAAGACCACCAGCCAGTCGTGCAGGCGTTCCCACCCCACGTTTCCACCTTCAGAGGAAGGGCAGAAACTGTGATGGCAGATACTGGCCATGGCTTAAGCATTGAGAAAAAACGGAAACAAGGGTGGGACTGGCATGGAATGCGGTGAAATGAACAGCCCTGAAGTAAACGATACGAAGGCTGCGTCGAAAAAGAGATTATTCAAAATACGAATTACGCAAGTTGCACGGACGTTTTCATGCATTTCAGTTTGAAACCTCGCCGGGGACCGCTTGCGGAATCGGCTTCCTCATCCCGGCGTTTTCCCGCTAATCCTTTGCGCGATGCCGATTTTCGACATTTTCCAACGGGTCTCCGCTGCGCCGACCAACCCGCAGCCGCAGGCGCGAGCGCGTGTCTTTGACGTGGCGGATTTGTATCGTGGTCCGGTGGCTGAGGCGCCGGATCAAACGGCGGAAGGGGCGCTGCCGCTCGACGAGAAATTGCGCCAGGCTTATTTTTGGATCGTCAATACCGCGATCATCTCGCCGCACTACGACATCGAATATCATGAACCGCCGCCACAGAGCTTCGTGCTGGGTGACAGCCGAAGCCGCCTGACGCTGCCTTCGGCGCAAAGTTATTCGAGCTTTGTCCTGATGCCACTGTTGACCTTCGCCACGCGCCGGAAGTGTCTTTTTACCGGCGGACCTGGTCGCGGCAAGACGGCCAGCGCCTTGCTCATGGGGGTGCTCGCCGGGTATCCCGTGCGCGAAGTGAGGCGGGCCATGGTGCACGGGCATCCGCAGATGACTATTGCTGATTTGCTCGGGAATCCGCTGCCCGCCGATCTCGTGGCGGCGCAGAATATGGATGCAATCCGCATCGCCTGGCGGCGCTGGCTTTCGCTTCGCGTGAAGATCGTGGACGAATACAATCGCATCCCGACGCGGACACAGAGCGCGCTGCTTACGGTGATGGGAGATAACTACGCGGAACTTCTCGACCACATTCACGAGTGTCCGGAAGCTGCCTGGTTCCTGACCGCGAATGACGATCTCGGCGGTGGCACTTATCCGGTCATCGAGGCGCTGCGGGACCGCATCGATGTCGTCGTGCAGGCGCTCGCCTTCAATTCGCGGTTCCTGGAAGATCTGCTCACGCGTATCGAAGAAAATATTCGGCCCGAGGAGGTGGTCCCGCGGCAGATTGTTTTCAGCGAAGCGGAACTCGATCGGGCGCAGCAGGAGATTCGTGCCGTCGAACTTCCAGCCCCGGTCCGGCGGCGCCTGGAGTTCTTCACCAGCCAGTTTGAATTCTGTGAATCTGCCGGTGAGCAATTCGAGTACAAGACCAAGGACACGGTACGGCTGGCCGGGGTGGAATGGCACACGATCACAGCGCAGGAGACAGGCCGCGACCGGCTGAAAGATCTCGGCTGCCAGACGCGCAATGGTTTCTCGGTGCGTGTGCTGATGACGTTGATCCTGTACGCCAAGGCAATCGCTTATTTCCGCGGAAACAGCACGGTCGAACTGGAGGATCTGCGCCAGATCCTCCCCTTCGTGCTCCACGATAAACTTACTGCTGACCCAGACGCTCCATTTTTCGAACAACAGGACAATGCTGTCTATCGCACCGATCGTGTCGGCTGGCTGCGCAAACTCTGGGATCTGAGTTGTGCGGACTATGATCGGCTCAATCTGGATAAGGATGACCCGGTTGGCGAACTCAGCGAAGAATTCCAGCGCGGACTCGAGGGTCTGACCGAGAGCGAGGTCAACAGGCGAATCACCCGGATCGAGCGCGTCATTGCGGAATGGGCCAAGGGACGCAAGCTCTACGGCCATCTCTACGATGACTTGCTGAAACTGAAATATCTCCACCAGCGTTATACAAACTATCTGCGCTGGCTGAAGACCCAGTAAGTAAATGCGATGATAGTTAGTGAAACATTGGCTGCGGTTCTTCGCTCCGGGCGCGAGACCTTCAATTCACAGTTCGCGCAAGCACGACGACAATATCCGGCGCTGGATGTGGTGAGCTTTTCCGCGTTTCTGGTCGCGGTTGTCGATCCGCTGGTTCGTGCTGTGGCTCAGATGCGCCCGGAGCAGGTGGCTGAAGTGACCATGCATGCTTACGAAACGGGGCTGACGCTCGCGGGACAGCGGCTGGTGGGCTCCGGTGCGCGGTATCCGGAAATCTCCGACGGCCTGTGCCGGATTGGTGTGGCCGCTCCGACGCTCTTTGCCGAAGCGCCTGGCGTGATGCTGGCCAGCGTAAGTAACGCGCTCCATACCCTGGCCAGCACCCCAGGTGGCCGGGCAGCGGAATGGATCGAGGAAATGGTGCGGCTGGCAAACGTCGCAACCGGGAGCGCCGAGTTCCTGCGGGCCGGGCAAATCGTCGCCTGGCGATCGGGCCTTGCTCACTATCGCACCGGTGCTCTTTCCGTTGGCGATACGCTGCCCGAAAAGGTGGCGCTCGCCGCGATCGGGGCAAATAATGGAGCGACATGGACGGGAGTGCGTGATCGGCTTGCCGCCGATCCGTGGCACACCCCGGGCAATGTCGCTTCGTCTTTGCGCATCGTGGGCAGAGCCGGAGCATTTCGCGGCTACGGCGGTTTATTCACCGAACCCCCGCAGGTCGCGCCGTATGGGGATGATTTCATGGTGCGTAGCGCGGGCGAGTATTGGCTGCTCACGGCAAACGCTTTTGGCGCCACCTTTCACCGGGCCGCGGAAGCGGAGTGGCGCTCGGTCTCAGGCCAGCCGCCGGTGCCGCCAAGCCTCAAGATTCAGCGCGGCAAAGTCACTTGGCAGAATGCCTCGGTGGACTTGCCGCTTCGCGGGGAAATCTCCAGTGCGGCAGCGAACGCGACGACGCTCGCCTTGAGTTCCACTACCAGTCACTCGATCTGGCTCATCGCCCTCGGCGTGGCCAAATAACGATCCGCGCTTTCGATGCCGCCGACTCTTTCCAACCTGGATGCTTTGCAAGCAACCTGGGAAGCCGCCTGGCCGCAAGCGTTGGAAGCCTGGAGCCGCTTCACGCGCCTGCGCCCACCGATGCTTTGCGTGAATGCAGCGGATGCCCAGCGCGAAGGACTCACCGGTTCATTTGCCATGATCCGGCTTGCGGATCAGGCGGTCGTAGTCAGTTTGCCGGAAGTGGTAGCATGTGGGGTGGAGGCGTTTGCCCGGGAAGTGCTCGCCCACGAAATCGGGCATCACGTGCTTGCGCCAGCGACGCTGACCGATCACGCACGCATGATTGCCCGTATGCGTTGGGCGCTTCCGACCATCGAAAACCAGGCGCCGATGGTGGCGAATCTTTATACCGATCTCCTCATCAATGACCGGCTGCAGCGTGGCTCCGGTCTGCGTATGGCGGATGTGTACCGGGCGATTGCGGCCAAGCGTGGGATGCTTCAATCGGGCGGCGCAGTTTGGACGCTATATCTCCGCATCTACGAACTGCTCTGGATGCTGCCGCGCAATTCGCTTGGCGGCGGATTCACTAATGACCGCCTGGAAGGAGACGCCTGGCTGGGTGCGAGGCTCGTTCGTTCCTATGCACGCGATGCGCTTGGTGGAAGCGGACGGTTTGCCGCTTTGCTGATGCCGCATTTGCTGGATGATCGGAACTCACAGCCTTTCATCGACAAGCTGCTCGATACGCGAAATGCCGGCGTCGGTGGCGAGCCGGCGGGACTTAGCGAGTTCGATCCGGACGAACGTGATGGCGCGATTCATCCGGCTTTGGATCGGAGCTTGATGGACGATGATGAAGAGGAAGAGAAGCCAAAGGAGCAGGAGGCGCAATCAGCTCCAGTCGAGTCGTCGGTTGCAACGCAGCAGGCGAGCGGACAGACGCGGGAGCCATTCCAATATGGTGAGATTCTTCGCGCCTCGGGGCTTGAGATTAGCGATCACGAAGCGGCGATCCGTTATTATCGCGAGCGCGCTTTGCCATATCTCGTGCCTTTTCTTTCACGCGAACTTCCGCGTGGATGCGATCCGCTTCCGGAAGGCCTGGAGCCTTGGGATATCGGGCAATCCCTCGAATGCGTCGATTGGTTGGAGAGCGTTTTGCAGAGCCCAAGAGTGATTCCCGGCCTGACCACTGTGCAGCGGATCTGGGGAACAAGCGAAAGCCCGGTCCCGCGCCGCGAACCGCTGGATCTCGATCTGTATGTAGATAGCTCGGGTTCGATGGCCAATCCGCAGCAGCGTGTTTCGTATCCGGCTCTGGCCGGCGCGATCATCTGTCTTTCCGCGCTGCGCGCGGGTGCGTCCGTGCAAGCCACGCTCTGGAGCGGGGCGCGGCAATTCACGATGACTCCGGGTTTCGTGCGCGATGAACATAACATTCTTGGCGTGCTTACCGGTTACTTTGGAGGCGGGACTGCTTTCCCGATTCATGTGTTGCGCGATACTTATGAAAAGCGCCGGGCCGGCGCGCGCCCCGTCCATATCCTCGTTATCTCGGACGACGGTGTGACTACGATGTGGGACAAGGATGAGCGGGGGAGCAGCGGGTGGGATGTCTCAGCGAATTCGCTGCGCAAAGCCGGTGGTGGCGGGACGCTGGTCCTGAATCTTGCGCGTAACTGGGAGACATTCGCAAACCGCAAACCATACGCCGAGATCAAACGCGGACGAGATGAGCAGGGGTGGAATGTGAGCGTTGTGGCTGGTTGGCAGGATCTGGTGGAATTCGCCCGGGAGTTTAGCCGTCTGCGCTACGGTTCATCGCCGCAACGCCCAAAGGTGGAGGAGCCAAATGGAATCTGAGCCGCTGGTCGTTGTGTGGAGAGTGACGGAGCGATGCAATCTGAGTTGCGGCTTTTGCGCGTATGACCGCCGCCTGACGCGAACACGCCGTGAGGCTGATCCGCAGATGCTCGTGGATTTTGGAGCTGTGCTCGCACACTTTGCACGCGAGACAGGACGGCGTGTGCTGGTGAGTTGGCTCGGCGGCGAGCCGCTGCTCTGGCGGCCTTTGCGCGAGATCACGCGCCGATTTCGCGACGAGTTCGGACTATCGATGAGCGTGACGACCAATGGGACGGTGCTCGGAGAGGCGGGAATGCGCGCCGACCTATTGAGTCATTATGCCGAACTCACGGTGAGCGTCGATGGACTCGGCTCTGTGCATGACGTCAGCCGTGGATGGGCAAACGGCTTCGATAAATTGCGCGAAGGCGTCCGTGCGCTCACCGAAGAAAAGCGGGTGCGAAGATCTGGTCCCGTGTTTCGCGCCAATGTTCTTTTGATGCGGTCGACAATCGCTCAATTCGCCGAGTTGTGCCGTGAACTGGCGACGTGGGGGATCGAGGAGATCACCTTCAATCAGCTCGGAGGAACTGATCGCCCGGAATTCTTTCCTGAGCATCGGTTGCTGACTGAGCAAGTCACCGCGTTCGCGGCAAGAATCCCTGCACTACGCGAGGAGTTGAACGCGCGTGGGGTGCGGTTGATGGGCAGCGAGGCTTATCTGAGCCGACTCATTGCCTCGACCCGGGATGCGCGAATCTCCGTCGGCGATTGCTTGCCGGGCGAAACATTTCTCTTCATCGACGAAGCGGGAATCGCCGCGCCTTGCTCCTTTACGGCTCCAAGCTACGGCGTGCCACTTTCCGAGATCTCCACCGTCGCTGCGTTGCGGGCTTTGCCGGAGCACTTTCGCAAGCTGCGTCGGTGCCGGCGAGACGCTGCTTGCGAGGATTGCCATAGCACCCGTGTCTTTGAGAAGTTTGCTGCATAACCCATGGATCGCGAAGGACCACCTCTCGAATCTCTGACCCGACGTCTGGCCGAAACGCCGGAAGACTTCCTGGCCGAGCCGAAGTGCGGCAAGGCCGGACGGATCATTGTCCCTGCTGTTGTCGGCGATCTCTTGGATCTGCTCGGCTCCGATGGTGGTCGCGAGAATCTGGGCCGTTTTGCCGGGAAAGACGCCGCCGATCAGCGGCGGCTTTCCGTGACACTGCTCTTTTGCTGGCTGCTCGCCGATGCGAGTTTTCGCGGGACGAATCCGTCCTCTGAAATCGTACTTACTCTGCTCGACGCCACAGCGGCGGAATTGGCCGGACAGGCGGCGCCGGCCAAGCTTCTGCGTGACCCCGATCGCCGCGAGGAAATGGTGCGGCTCGCACTTGCGCGGCTTGGCTATCGGCCGGCAGGAGAAACGGCGGCGCAGGCGCAGGACCGGTTGAGTTCCATTTCATCGAGTGAACGCGCGCGTGTCGTGCAGGCGGCGCGTGCCGCGGAAGAGCGGGCGCGCGCGGTTCGCGAGGCCCTGGCCCGCAAAGCTGCGGAGGAATCCGCCGATAAATGGACACGCGAATGATCGATCCGGAACAAACCGATGAAGACCGTTATCCGACGCTGAGCGTCGAGGGTCGCCGCATGTTGGAATTTCTGCGCGAGCATCCTCACGCGCCGATCTTTCGAAATGAAAGCGGGAACCGGCTATCCGCAGGGGATATCGAGCGGGTGCGCGCTTTCGAGCAGGAGACGCGGACAGCGCAGGTCGGTTGGAAGCCTGGCGTACCGCCCGAATGGATCTGGAGTTTTGTCGAAAAGTGTGTGGCTGAGGTGCCGTGGTATCGCCGATATGATCCACTGCCCGCGGCTTTCGAGGATCTGCCGGTCATCAGTCGCGCGGATCTGAGCCGCGATGTCGCGCAATTCGTTCCCGACACGGTCTCGGTGGAACGGCTCGTCAATTATCGCACGAGCGGGACGACCGGGCATCCGCTGCTGCTGGCCTCGGATCCGGTGGTTTCGGCAAGTTATCTTGCCTTTCACAAGCGGGCGCTCCGGCGCCTCGGCATCGAATTGCAGTACGGTCGCGGACTGGTGGGCGTTGTTTTGCTCGGCTGGCAGCGGAAGTGTTTCACTTATGTATCCGTGACGCCGACGATGGACGAGTCCGGGCTGGCGAAGCTCAATCTACATCCGGATGACTGGCGGGCGCCGGAAGACCGCGCTTCCTATCTGGAAGCACTCGCGCCTGAGGTCATCGCGGGAGATCCGCTTTCGTTTTCGGTCTTGCTGGACTTAAACGTCGGGCTGCAGCCGCGCGCCCTTTTTTCCACTTCCATGGCGCTCCTGCCCGGTCTTCGCGAACGTCTCGAGAGCCGCTTTGGATGTCCGGTTCTCGACTTTTACTCGATGAATGAAGCCGGCCCAATCGCCGTGGCCGATCCCTCGGCTGGCGGTCATGTTCTTCTTCAGCATCGGCTCTACGTCGAAATCCTGGATCCGGAAGGCAAACCGGTTCGTCCGGGCGAACGCGGGGAAGTGACGCTGACTGGTGGATTCAATTTCTGTCTTCCGCTCGTCCGGTATCGAACGGGCGATCAGGCTTCTCTCGATCTCTCCGGGCGTGAGCCGGTCCTTGTCGGGTTGCAAGGCCGGCCGCCGGTGCGTTTCCGGACCAAGGCTGGCGAATGGCTGAACAATATCGAGGTGACACACGTGCTCGGAAAGTTCGCTATCGCACAGTATGCGCTGTACCAGGCGGCTGATGGGGCGCTGCAGATGAAGATCTGCGGCCCGCGTGGGGATATCACCGAGATCCGCAAGGCGTTGCTGGCGCTTTTCGGTCCGGAGCAGGCTCTGGAGATCGTGACGACCGGATGGGTGGACGAAAAGTGGATCCAATACACCTCCGACCTGCCGGGAGCGCAGCCGTGAACCGTGGCGGCCAGGCCGGAGATCGTCTCGGATTTCGCCGTCGGAGTGAAAACCGACCAAGCGGAAAAAGGCTTTGCATCCCGGCTGTCATGGCATAACCAGCAACGCTCTCGTGAAGAAGCTGATCATCCAGATTCCTTGCTACAACGAAGAAGCGACCCTCGCCATCGCGCTGGGTGCGCTCCCGCGTGAGATCCCCGGAATCGACAAGGTGGAATGGATGATCATCAACGATGGCTCCACTGATCGCACCATAGAGGTGGCGAAGCAGCACGGGGTCGATCACGTCGTCGATTTGGGATATCATCAGGGGTTGGCGCGGGGATTCATGGCCGGGCTCGACGCGGCGCTCCGTGCCGGGGCGGATATCATTGTCAACACGGACGCCGACAATCAGTACAACGCGGCGGACATCCCGAAGCTGGTCGAACCCATCCTGAGAGGGGAAGCCGCCATCGTCGTCGGCGAAAGGCCCATCGCGGAAATCGAACATTTCTCTCCGCTGAAGAAAGCACTGCAGAAACTCGGCTCATGGGTGGTGAGAATTGCGAGCGGCACGAACATCACCGATGCGCCCAGTGGCTTCCGCGCAATGCGGCGTGATGCGGCAATGCAGATGAACGTCTTCTCGCAGTACACCTATACACTCGAGACGATCATCCAAGCTGGCCAGAAGAACATGGCCATTGTGTCTGTGCCGATTCGCACGAACGGATACCTGCGCCCATCGCGACTGATGTCGTCGATGAGTTCGTACATTCAGCGGTCGATTTTTACGATCGCGCGGATTTTCATCACTTACAAGCCGATGCGGTTTTTCCTCGTCGTCGGCTCGTTTCCCTTTGCCGGCGGTTTCGCATTGGGAGTGCGCTGGCTGATTCTTTTTCAACAGAGCCCGACGCGCGCTCGCGTGCCGAGCCTCATTCTTGCGGCGATTTTGATTTTGATCGGTGTGCAGCTTTGGATTTTCGGGGTCGTGGCGGATATCGTGGCCGTGAACCGGAAGTTACTGGAGGATATTCAACTGCGGATCAAGAAGGTGGAGTACGAAACCACCTCCTCTTCCTCTTCATCATCATCTTAATCCGCGCTGTTCTTGTTTGACGAAGATCAGATCGAGTTAGTTTTCCAATGAGCCGTGACCTTTTCGCCCGCGAGGCCCTAGCCCAAATTCCCAAGATCCTTACCCTGCAGGATCGCAATGTTCACAGTCCGACTTACGGCTGTTTCGATCGCAATTTCTGGCACTATAAAATCATCGATTTCCCGAGCGGAATGGCGGCCGAGTTCGTTTGGCCGCTCGCGCTTGCTTACTCGCTGAATGTCGAAGGTAATTCGTTTTATCAGCAGGCTTCGATTCGCGAATGGGCGATCGCCGGCATTCACTACGCAGCGCGCAGCGCGCATGAAGATGGGTCGTGCGATGACTATTTTCCGTATGAAAAGGCGGCGGGTGCGGCGGCGTTTTCGCTTCTCGCGACCATCGAAGCGGCGACACTCCTGAATGCGGATGATCCGGATATTCGCGATTTCATCGTGAACCGGGCGGATTGGCTGGCTGGGCACCACGAAAGCGGTCAATTGACGAATCATCAGGCGCTGATCGTCCTGTGCCTGGAGCGCGCCGGCCGTTTTCTGAAGACGAACCGCTGGGAGGTGCTGAAACAAAAGCGGCTGGCTCGTGTCTTCGAGTGGCAGAATTCCGAAGGCTGGTTTCAGGAATACGAAGGATGCGATCCCGGTTATCATACGCTCACCATCGGCATTCTTGCCCAGCTTCATGAGCTGACTCCCACTCCGGAACTGAAAACCGCCCTGGAAAAAGCGGTGCGTTTTGCCGCGCATTTTATACATCCGGACGGTTCTTTCGGCGGCGAATATACCAGCCGGAACACTTACAACTTTTTCCCACACGGATTTGAAATCGCCGGACGCTGGATGCCGGAAGCGCTCGAAATCAATGAACGCTTTCTGGGAGGATTAAAGCAGGGCCTGGCTCCTTGTTATGCCGATGATCACATCATTGGACACCACACGTGGAGTTATCTGCTCGCGTGGCAGCATTTCGTCACCGAGCGCCCAGCGATTCAGCCGCGGCAGTCGGGACGCCAATATTTCCGGAATGCGGGCATCGTCATCGATCGCCGCGACGGAACGGAACTCTATCTCGCATTGAACAAAGGAGGCGTCTTCAAGTTTTTCCGGGACGGAAAGCTTGTCTGTTCCGATACGCAGATCTCCGTGCAGACCGATAACGGAGAAAAACGCCGCACTGCCGTGGCGCATCTGGTCGGAAACTACGACGTTCATTTTGGCCAGGATAGCATCAGCGTTTCGGGGAATCTCGGTTGGGCCAAGACCAAGCAGATGACGACGTTTAATCTCATCGTGCTGCGTCTCCTCATGCTGTCCGTGGGACGGTTCAATCCGGACCTGGTTCGCCAGCTCCTGCAAAAGCTGCTTATCACCGGCAAGAAGTCCGCGCCTTACGAATTTGAACGAAAGATCGAGTGGAAGGATGGCAAGCTGCGCCTGACCGACCGGTTGAGCGCACCGTCCTGGGTGGGTGTGGCCTCCGTGGGAATCGGTGTGGCGCAGACGTCGATCTACGTCGTGATGAGCCGGACTTATCAGCCCGGTCAGCTTCAACCATGGCAGGACCTGACAGCTCGCTTGCGGACGCTTCGCGATGGCGAGGCGCTGATGTTGGAACGCACTCTGTAACATACCCGCGCTGCCACCCTTTTCGTGAAAAAGCTTGTCTCACTCCTTGTCAGCCTCGGCGTTCTCGCCCTCATTTACTGGAAGCTCAGCCAGCACGGTCAGCTCGCGAAGCTGGAGGAAATCTTCCGCGAATGTGACCGGAGGTGGATGGCCATCTCGCTCGGCATGGTCGTGCCGTTGACACTCTTCACCTCGTGGCGCCTGCAGCAACTCATGCCGCGGGCCGGACAACTTGGATTCGGCGAAGCAAATCGGCTGATCCTCGTTGCCAGCGTGCTGAACCTCGTGCTGCCATCAAAGATGGGAGATATCGCAAAGGCTTATTTCATGCGGGATCGAGGTCATCTGGATGGCTCGCTTGCGCTGTCGCTGGTCGTCTTCGAGAAAGCCTGCGACATGCTTTCACTCCTGCTCTGGTGCGTCTTTGGAATTGCGTGGTGTGCCGTTGATTCCTCCATTTACCCGCAAAAGAACGCGCTCTTCTGGACCATGGCCGCCGGTGTGATTGTGCTGCTGGTCTTCGGGCTATTGCTGCTCGGGTCCGAAAGGTTTGCCGCGTTCTTCTTTGCCATGGGGCAAAAGTTTGCGCCGGGCAAGATGCGTGAGAAACTGGCTAAACTGGCGGTTTCATGGACGGAAATGCACGGGTACTTTTGGTCGAGCAAAGCGCGGCTGTACAAGGTGACGTTGACTTCGGTGTTCATCTGGTTTTTGCATCTGCTGCAGATCTGGATGTTCACGCTGGCGCTTCGTGCCACGGTGCCTTTCCTGGCAAATCTCGCGTTGTCTCCGCTAGGCATTCTAGCCGGTCTTTTGCCTCTGACTTTTGCCGGAGTCGGAACACGAGACGCTGCACTCGTGATCTTCTACGCACCTTTCTTCAGCGCTCCTACGGCCGCCGCGCTGGGAATTCTCTGCACGGCGAGATATGTCCTGCCGGCGATTGGCGGGTTGCCTTTTGCCGGGCATTATTTCCAGGCGATGAAATCGGTGGGCAAAGAGCAGTTAGCGGCGAGCAAGGCGTAGCGGATACAGATGCGGCGTGTGACGATAGATATCTCGCGACTTCGGTTAGACTAAAATGAACCCGAAACGGGTTTTGGCACTCAAGCCTTCGGCTTGAGAGAGTAATTTTTGCACCTCGCCTCCTTGCTCAACAAAGATGCTTGCGCAGCAATTCAATGCTCTTCGGCACCGCGATGTCTGGATCTTCTTTCCCCTCCATCTCCAGTGATACGTAGCCGGTGTAATTCACATCAGCGAGAATGCCGGCGATTCGATCATAGTCGATGTCCAGCGAGTACCATTCGCCGCCGCCGGGGTACGTCTTCGCCTGCACGTAGACTGCTTTCGGCGCGATTTGTGTGAGTTGATCGTAGTCCGCGGTCGTGTAGGGCGGAGTCAGGAAATTGCCCGTATCCATGAGCACACCCAGCCACGGCGAATTGATCGTATTCACGATCCGCAACAGGCCGGCGGCGGTGCGGGCGAGTCCCCAGTGATTTTCGAGGGCGAGGATCACGCCGCATTCCTCCGCCTTTCCGAGGCAAGCGCCGATCGCATCGATGACCCATTGGAAACCTTCTTCATCGGTGTGGCCGGCCATGGGCGACTCGATGCCGTGATGTGCCATGAGGTCATCGAAATCCTTGCTCGTATTCCATTGTCCCGTGTTGATGCGCATGGCTGGCACTCCCATGAGCGAACAGATTTCGATGCACTTCTTCGTGTGCTCGATGTTCTTCGCCACTTCCTGGGCGTCTGGATTCAGGAAACGCTGATGCGTCGAGAGACACACGAATCCTATCCCGCTGAGGTAGGCGTGCCGTTTCAGCTTTCGCAAATAGGCGCGGTGCTCCGCGGTCAGCGGCTCCTTCTCCGGCAGATCCATCTGGCGGTGCAACACGTCGATACCATCGACCCCAAGCGCGGCCGCCTTGTCGATGACGGTTTCGATCGGAGTGCGTGGATCGCGGAAGTGCCAGTAGGAATACGTGCACAAACCAAGCTTCACCCGAGGTTTCTTCCGCGGCGTCTGGGCGGGGAGCGAATGGGGGAGGGTGAGTGCGGCGGCAGTAGCCGCGGTCGTTTTCAGGAAATCTCTTCGGTTCATGGCGAGGTCTTTGCCTCCAAATCCTCGCAGTGCTCTTTGCGAAACCGGAGCCGGGACGCTGTCATAACTCGGAGAGGCAAGGATACGTCTGGATCAGAATGGGCCAACCAAAAGTGAAAGGTTGGGGTGGATAAAATATGTCCAAAAATCCAGCGTTATGGATATTGATGATTCATTGCGTCTCACATGTGAGCCGAAATCAGCTGCCTCAACCGCCGCATTACCTCTAGCGGATGGCTCCAGAAAAATAAGGGCACAGCTTGTGCTTATGCGGCGGAAAATCATTCAGTGGCCTGTCGCAAACGCGGGTCACACTCACTTTCATGGCGCAAAAAACTCCCAATCGCAGCTTTGTTAACCGGCTCCAACTTCGTCTTGCTACCGCTCGTTTTTTCAGCTTCTCGCTTCTCGTCCACGTCATTTTGGTCGTTCTCGGCGGAAGTATCGTGCTCTACAAGGCGCAGGTCGAGGCGCCCGATTTTGTGGCGGGCGAGGGATCGATTTTGACCGATCAAAATACCGTGGCGATGCCACCGGAGGCTCAGCCAGAGCACAAAGAGATGACCACGCCCGAAGCGGTTACTCCGCAAATCGCCGCGGCGCCGATCAGCGCCATCACTTCCGTCACGGCCACCGCCTCGCAATTTGAAATGAGCAACATTGCCGCGACGGTGCCGGTCAAGGGTGTCCAGATGGCCTCCATCGACAAGGGGCTTGCGGATAAAATGGCTGCCCTCGGCTCCGGTGCCGGAATGAAGGGTGGTTCGACGCGGATGCTCGGGCAGCGGGAAAAGCTGGCCAGCGCCTTCGTCGGTACTTTCTACGATCTCAAACAGACACGAAACAAGAAGCCCACCAACATCACTCCGGACGAGTACCATAAGGTCTTCCGCAAATACATCGCGGAGAACTGGAAGGAGAGCATCTTTGCGGAATATTTCCGTGCAAAGGATCCGGTGTATGCGACGCAGATTTTCACGCCGAATATTCCGGCGGTGGACGGTCCGAAGTCATTTAATCTTGAGAAGGAAGTGCAGCCGAGCCGCTGGCTGGTGCACTATCGTGCGCGAGTTTCTCCGCCCGAAGACGGGACCTATCACTTTGTCGGTGCGGGTGACGATGTGATGCTCGTTCGCTTCGACGGGAAGCTGGTTCTGGATCGGTGCTGGTACCAGGCCGACGAGCAGTTGCATCCGGAGAGGAACTATGAATATGGCTGGAGCAATATCCCGAACGGATTCGGAAAGGGCAAAGCGGTCCGTGCCCAGGCGGGAAAGTATTATGATATGGATGTGCTGATCGGCGAACAGCCGGGCGGACTTTCCTACGCTGCGCTGCTCGTTGAGCAGGAGGGAGTGGAGTATCCGCAGGATTCCAAAGGAAACCCGATCCTGCCGGTGTTTCGCTTTGTTGATGCGCCACTAGCGGATCCGGAGCCCGGTCAAACCTATGCGCCCCATATGGAGAACGGGCCAGTCTGGAAGGCCATCACCGTTGATCCGAATGGGGGCGACTCCACGTTTGATCAGTTTTTCGGAAAGAAAAACTAATCGGTTGGGAGTTAGTCATTGATTTTGGGCGAAGGCTTGCAAAGGAGCCTGGAGTGGCTTGGATCGCGCCGAGCGTTCGGTCTGATTTATCGCGGTTCTATTTTGCTGCCGCCAATCACTGCGGGCTACAAGCCCGCTCTCCTTTCCAGCGGCGATTCTTCGGCTTGTCGTTCCGCACGTGATTTACCGGCGGAGCGCTACGACCAGGCGAGACGGTTACGTGATCCCAAGCCTTGCGCGAGGACAGTGCCCCTTTTGCTCACCTGAAAGCAGTCGCCTTTTTTTAAAATGATATCGCCTGGATCGGATTCCTGAGTGATCCAGACTGCGCCTTCGTGGACTTGCAAAACAAGGCCGCGCTGGTCTCCGCTCCAGCGGCGCAATTCGTCTTTTGCGATGTCAAACCCGCTGGCTGGACGCATGCCGGTCCGCTGGGGAAGGCGGTCGACAAAGAGAGCGGGAGCGGTGTGAAGGGTTCTCGTGCTCATGGAGACAATGTCGCTCGCGCTACCGGACCAGTACAGATACAGCCACTGGGTTCATCGACCGTAACAGTTGCTTGCGCTCGCAACTGTTACGGTCATATTTCATCCGGACTGTCACTGTATTGCTCATGTCGCGGGATTACGGTGCCGGTCGCGGATTTTCACCATGCACACAACCGCCGCTTCCCAACAGGCCACATCGGGGCTGCTTTACGATCAGATCGCGACTGAACTGGAAGCGCTGATTGCCGGAGGGACATTCCGCCCGGGGGACCGGATTCCCTCGGTGCGCGGTCTGGCCAAGCAACGGCGGGTCAGCGTTGCGACTGTTTTGCAGGCTTATCGGGGGCTGGAGAACAAAGGACTCATCGAAGCCCGGCCGCAATCCGGGTATTTCGTGGCGGCGAGGTCCTGGCGGCATCCGCTTGAGCCGGCCACGTCGCGGCCTGCGAAGCGGGCTACGCAGGTCAATGTCTCGGAGTTGATCATGCGGGTTATGCAGGCGACGCACGATCCGTCTTTGATCCGCCTCGGAGCCGCTTTGCCGAGCCCGGAGTTGCTGCCGACGGTACAACTGAACCGGTGTCTGGCCAGCGCGGGCCGGCGGCCGAATCCGCTGGCCGCCAATTACTCCATTCCACCGGGGAATCCGGCCTTGCGCACACAAATCGCAAAACGCGCGATGGACGCGGGGTGCTCGCTTTCACCGGATGAAATCGTGACGACCTGCGGAGCCATGGAGGCGCTCTATCTGTGTCTTCGCGCCGTAACGAAACCCGGGGATACAGTTGCGATCGAGTCGCCGAGTTATTTTGGAGTGCTCCAGTGCATCGAATCACTCGGCCTCAAAGCGCTGGAGATTCCGACGCATCCGCGGGATGGGTTGAGTCTGGAAGCGCTGGCTTATGCGCTCGATGCCCAGCGCGTGCACGCCTGTCTCTTCGTCCTGAATTTCAACAATCCGCTCGGTTGCTGCATGCCGGATGCGCAAAAGGAAAAGCTCGTCGCGATGCTGGCGGAGCGGGGGATTCCGCTCATCGAAGATGACATTTACGGCGATCTCTCGTTCAGCGATCCGCGACCGCGAACGGCAAAGTCATTTGATCGCCAGGGAATGGTTCTCCTGTGCGATTCTTTTTCGAAAACCCTGGCACCGGGCTATCGTGTGGGATGGTGCGCTCCGGGCCGTTGGCAGCGGAGTGTGGAGCATTTGAAAATGGTCACCACGGTGGCCACCGCGACGCTGCCACAGATCGCGATTGCCGACTTTCTGGCGAACGGCGGGTACAACCACCATCTCCGGCGAATCCGCCGTCTTTATGCGGAAAAAGTGCGTCTGGTGAGCCAGGCGATCGGCCATTTCTTTCCCGAGGAAACCCGAATCACCCGGCCGAGCGGAGGTTATGTTCTGTGGGTGGAATTGCCCGAAAATGTGGACTCGCTGGAATTGTTCGATCGCGCTCTTGCCGCAGGGATTTCGATCGCTCCCGGGCCGATCTTTTCGGCGAAGGGAAAGTTCCGTAATTTCATCCGTTTGAATTGCGGGAATCCCTGGTCGGCGCCAATCGAGCGAGCCATCGAAAGTCTTGGGCGCATGACCCGGCAATTGGCCGGGGAATGACGCATTTGCATGGATGGCGAGGCCCGAGTGCTGTAGGGTGAAGACATGAAATCGCCCCTTTGGGTGTCCGTTATGGTCTTGTTCGGAATGATCGTTTCCGCGCTTGGTGCGGAACCGGGGCCGGTCTATGTCGTGCCGCTGCAAGGCGAGGTTTCGCCCGCGCAATTCTTCTTTCTTCGCCGGGCCTTGAAAGAAGCGGAACGGCACAACGCGTCCGCGGTGGTGATCGACATGGATACCCTCGGAGGTGAAATCGGCGCGGCCATGGATGAGATGGATGCGCTGATGAAGACACACCTGCCGACTTATACCTATGTCGATAGCAAAGCGCTTTCTGCCGGTGCGCTGGTCTCCCTGGCGACACAAAAGATCTATATGGCTCCGGCGGCGGTAATCGGGGCGGCAGCCCCGGTGACTTCCATGGGAGACGATTTGCCGAAGACGATGACGGATAAAGTCGTGTCCGCGATGTCGGCTTCCGCGCGAGCCGCGGCGCAGAAGTGCGGACATAATCCCGACGTGGCTGATTCCTTCATCCGCAAGGATGCCCCGCTGAAAATCGGCGATACCGTGGTGCATCCGGCGGATTCGCTTCTGACCCTCAGTGCCGCGGAGGCGGTGAAGCAATACAATGGAAAGCCGCTGCTCGCGGAAGGCATCGCAACGAGCCTTGAAGAGATGCTGCACACAGCGGGATTGAAAGGCGAAGTTCGCCGCGTGGAGCCGCTGGGTTTCGAAAGACTCGCGTTTTGGGTCACCGTGCTTTCACCGTTGCTCCTGATTGGTGGCATCGTGGGCGCTTATATCGAGTTCAAGACGCCCGGAGTGATGCTGCCGGGCATTGTCGCTGCTATCTGTTTCGCGCTCTTTTTTGCCGGTCATTACATCGCCGGGTTGGCGGGATGGGAGGCAATGATCCTGTTCGCCGTTGGACTGGCCCTGGTGATTTCCGAGCTGACGCTGCATCCGGGGACGATCCTGCCCGGCGTCGCCGGGATCGTGCTTATGTTTTGGGCACTGATCTGGGCGATGCTCGATCACTATCCGGGCGAACCGTTCTGGCCGACCGGAGCGATGTTGATGCGCCCGTTGATCAATCTATTTGTCGCATTGGTCCTGGCCGGTGCGACGATCTATTTGCTGGCGCAGTATCTGCCGCACACCTCGGTGTATCACCGGTTTATTCTTGCGGCAGCGAACCCCGCCGGGCCGATCATTTCCATCGCGGCGTCAGCCAGTGCCATCTCCGTGGGAATGACCGGAACGGCGAGGACGACTCTCCGCCCGAGCGGCAAGGCGGATGTGGATGGCCATGTAGTGGATGTCGTGACCCAAGGCGACTTCCTTCAGGCGGGTTCGGCCATCCGGATTATCGCCGTGGAAGGTCCACGTGTCGTGGTGGAGAAGACCTGAGCTGGTTTGTCAGGCGAACCACTTATCGAGAGTCTCGATCGATAGTTCGTCAAGGCGGGGCGTAGCGACGTCGGCTTCCTTCAATTCAGCCACGGGATGAGTCGTGGCGACACCCACCACGCGCATCCCGCCGGCTCGCGCCGCGGCGATGCCGACGTGGGCGTCTTCGAAAACCACGCACCGCTCCGGCGGTCGAGCGATGCGGCTGGCCGCCGTCAGGAATACTTCGGGATTGGGTTTGCCAATCTTCACGTCCTCCGCGGTGACGATCGATTGGAAAAACTCCGCGAGCCCAACCAGTCCCAGGATGAGATCGATGTTCGCCCGGTGAGTCGAAGACCCGATCGCGCATGGCACGCCGTGATTGCGCAGCCGCTCCAGCCAGGTGCGCACCCCGGGAAGGGCGGATTGTCCGCGCTCCTGGACAACATCGCGATAGAGCTCTTCCTTGCGAAGCGAGAGCTGGTGGATCTCGTCCAGATCGCGTGTCCAGCCGAGGATTTCGGGAATGATGAAATCATTCTTTCTTCCGAATCCCTTTACAAAATGATCCGGCGGAAGCACGCGGCCCGTCTCGGCGGCGAGCCGGTCCCAGCTTTCTTCGTGAGCTTTGGAGGAGTCGATGACGACGCCGTCCCAATCAAAGATGGCGCCCCAGGATGCGGGCGCGATGGAACCCGCGGAATTCGAAGAAGTCATTCGCTTTGAACGAAGAGAGTTTACGGCAACTGTTAGTTCAGGCGCTTCAAACTAGGAAGACGGTAGACTTTGGTCAGAATCTCGTCCGTCGTCGCGGTTTGTTTCGAGTCCAGATAGATGGCGTATGGCTCGCTGGCGAAATCGATCTTATGGATTCCGTCGGTGGCTTTTTCCAATGCGCCCGCGACGTCCGCCAGGCTGTTGATCTCCACGCCGTTGATCTTCGTAATGACCAGATGGTGCAAGTCCTCGTATCCGACCGTCGCATCGGAGGGGAGCACCCGGCTGAGAAACACGACTTTACGGTTTCCGTCGGGATAGAGTTCCGATTGCTGCCGGTCTATGTAGACCAGATCTTCCGGCGCTTTCTTGGCCCATTCCGGTCCCCATTCCTTGAGATACTGGCGGGAGAGTTCTTCCAGGATCAAACCGCCGAGGATGTAGAATTTCGGAGCACGATCGATGACATAGGGTTCGATGGTGTATTGCTCGACCGGACGATGGACCAGCTTCACCATGAAGTCCTTCGTTTCGCCCTTGCGGAAGACAGTGAACTTCACGTCATCGCCATCATAGTGGCGTGTGGAGAGGAGATTGCTGAGTGAGATCCTCCCGTAGACCGGATCGTTATAATTGCCATCCTGGTCGACCGGTTGATCATCGATGCGCAGCACGACATCGCCGGTGGCGAGGCCGGCCTTTTCGCTGGGCCCATCCTTCTGGAGTTCCGTGACATAGACGCCGCCGGGAGTTTGCTCACTCAATCCCGCATAGCGCCGTAGTTGCGGATCACGGGTGCCGGCGAAGCCCACGCCGGCTTTGGGCACTCCTTTGTATGGGAGATGAGCCGCGTCGCGAAGGAAGTGCTCGATGACAGGCGTTGGCACGATATCGGAGCTGGCTTGCTGCGAATCGTAGCGCATGACGAGACCGACGAGCTTGTCGCCCTTCACCACCGGGACGGTGAAGGCTGCTTCACGGAACTGGAGCGCGGCGGCGAGATGATAAACTAGGAGGTGGGTCTCATCGACGGGATATCGGCTGACCTCCGCATTGGTCATCGTCCCACGTGTGGTCAGCAGGGCGCCATTCGTTTCCAACTGCAGAACGCCAAGCGTATCGCCGACACTGGCGATCGAGAGATCGAGCGGCCGAAACGAAGCGAGGAATTTCGGATCGTCGCTTTTTAGCAAGGCGAGGTTGGACTCGTAGTCGACGGCTTCGATCGCCGCCGGCGTCTTTTGGCTGCCATCGGGCGTTTCGAATTCGAGATAACTCGCATTGGCGACAAACTCCGCCGTGACGAGTACGCGGTTGTTGGGCAACACCGCGCCGACAGCCCTCCGCGAGTAAGGCGCGCGCTTTCCCCAAGGGCGGAAGAAATCCCAGGGCTGGTTGGTAACATTGACCCGAATGACGGTGAGTTGCTCCTGCGGCTTTGTTACGACAGCCGGCACCTGTGGAGTTGGTGTCGCGGTTGGGGCGGGAGCGGCTTGCGACGTTGACGGATTTGATGGCGCCGGAGGTGTTTGCGGCGTTGAGGGAACTTGCGGTGACGGCGGTGCTTGCGGGGTCTGCGCGACTACAGCCAGCGGCAACGCCAAAGAGAGGATCAGGAAAATGCGGCGCATGGGATCAGGAAGCGGGAGTTTCATCGAGGTTCTCTTCGGCGAGCACGTTGTACCGGGTTTTGATCCGTTCGCGGGCGGTTTCCACCGCGGACCGCTCAAGAATCAACGGGCGCCCGGCGCCCAGGAACTTGATGACGTAAAACTCGGGTTTTTCCGCGAACGCGGCGCTCATGTCTTTAAGCGTGAGGATTTTTTTGCCATTGATTTCATCGACGATACCTTCGCGGAATTCACCGAGATAGGCATTGATAGGATCCGGTAGAATCGAGCTGAGTACGATGATCTCCGGATGATCGACATAGATCTCCTTGCTCACGAAGTTATCAAAATAGTAGTCGAGGCGTGGATTCTGGAACTGATAAGCGCCAAGCAGATTTCGGTTCAGCGGTTGAAAGAGCAATCCTCCGAACAGAACGTAAGTGGGCTGCACATCATAGCCGTTCGCCTGGATGACGAATGGAAACGCACGCTCGAATTTCGTATTCAGCTCCAGCGTTTTTCCGCTGCGGAGAACAGTAAAGCCGATCGAGTCTCCAAGAAACTTCCGCTCGGCAATTTCCGCCATCATCACGCGTTCACCCTCGAGATCGACCAATCCATCGCTGGCCACTGCATGGCCGTCCACAGAGAGAATCACATCGCCAACCTTGAGCACTCCCGCGCAAACGCCTGCGGAAGCAATGTCGCTGATCACCACACCGCGATTGTCATCCGGCAGACCAAGCGCTTTCCGCATTGCAGGATTCTGCGTGTTGAAGACGCTGATGGAGAGATCCATGTAACGGTCGTAGTGGCCATCCTCGATATCTTTGAGGAAGTGTTTGATGACCGGGGTCGGGATCATGTAGCCGACGTTTTGTGCCACATCGCCACTGAAGCCCTGAAAAGCGACGCCCACGACTTTGCCCTCCTGCATGACGGGACCGCCGGAGTTTCCCGGATTGATTGCCGCATCGATCTGGATCGTGAGATGTGAGTCCATGACCGAGTGCGAGTAGGTGCGGAAATCGATTCGGGAAACCACGCCCCGGGTAACTGACAAGCGATCTCCGCCAATCGGATAACCGTAGACGTGAACTTCGGACTCGAGTTCGGGGATATCGCCGATCGGCAGCGGCTTGGTACCCGTGAAAAACGATGGATCTTTCACGCGAAGCACCGCCAGGTCGCAATCGTGTCCGATATGGGCGACTTCGGCGATGTACTTGCGCGGATCATTCTCCTTCTCGAGTGTGAGGAAGCGTGCATTGCTTACGACGTGCGCGTTGGTGAGCACCCAGTTCTTGCTCACCACCCAGCCGGTGCCGCTTCCGCCGCCGGTCTGTCCCGGAAGCCAGGGCGTGTGATAGTTCGGCTCCTGGGAGGTGTTGTTGATTCGGCAGAAACTCTTCCGAAGTTCCGCCAACTGTGCCGGCGCCACGGCGCTGAGGAGAAGCAGGGCGAGAAAGACTCGCAGGATTCGGTGCATCATCTTGAGGCTGTGACAATGAACAACCTGCCGCGTTCTGCAATTTATAAGATTGCGATGGGTGGAATTGAACGCGGGAAGTGCAAAACCAGTTGCACACCAGCGTGATTCGGTCGTCTTTCTCCATTCCTGTGGCTCGAGCAGCATCCAGTTCAACCACCCGCCTGGTGAGACCGCCCTCGGTGTCGAAAGCGCCTCCCAGGGAGCGTTGCGCCGATTTGCTCGGGGCCATCGCTTCGGCGGAGCCGATGGTGCTGCGTCTTGAAAAGATTGCCGAAGGCGGCGACGGGGAGGAGACGGTTTTTGAACACGTCGCCGAATCGGCGCGTGCCTGCCTTTGCGCGATCGTTGCGAACCATTTCCCTAAACGCCGCATCTGGATTGTCTGTCCGGACATCCGCACGCAGGAGTCGTTGCACAACGAATTGCTTAACTGGTTGCCGGAGGCCCTCTTTTTTCCGGAGACCGATCTCGCCCCGGTGGAGGGGGCTATTCCGGATCCCGAAACCGTCGCGGAACGGCTGGGTATCCTGGAAAAACTGGCCGGCAAAGGCCTCTATGTCATCGTCGCGACCCGGGCCGGACTGAACGATCGCGTGCCTTCCACGAAGGCGCTGAAACAATTCGAGCTCCGGATCGCCCGAGGCAAGACGATCGACCGCGACAAGCTTGTTTCACAGCTCGAGGCTTCCGGATACGATCAGGTGCCCCAGGTGGCGCTACGCGGGCAGTACGCCGTGCGTGGCGGCATTCTGGATGTCTTTTCCTTTCATCACGCCCTGCCGGTGCGGGTCGAGCTTTTCGGGGATGAGATTGAATCGATTCGCGAGTTCGATCTCGATGCGCAGACGTCCGTGCGGCATCTCGATATCTGCACACTGCTGCTCGAGGATGTTTCCGGCACGACGCAGACTGGCGCGAAGGGGACCCATGCGGATTGCCAGCTCAGCGACTACATCGCCACGGCGGATCTCGCGATCGATCTGGATACGAATTTTCCAACGGCTCAGGTTCGAATCCTCGAGGGGGCAGGGGGGACGGACGCCTCGGAGGATTTCAGTACCGCATTTTTTGATCACGGGCTCGGAGAATTCGAGGCAGGTGATTTCGTGGTCGATGAGTTAAAGCGGGAACGATTTTTTGCCCAATTGCGCGAGTGGCGGGAGCAGAACTGGAGCGTACACATCTACTGCAATAATGAGGGTGAAGTGGAGCGGTTCCGGGATCTGATTCCCGCGGTGGAAGCCGATCCACTCATCTTCAACGTGGGCACCCTCGGCCACGGTTTCACCTTTCCGGCGGCCCGGGTTGCGGCGCTTTCGGACTCGGAGCTCTTCGGCCGCTACCGCAATACGCGCGCCCGCCGGCTTGCGGTGAAGCAGGCGCGGGAGATTGCCAGCCGGTCGCAGATCGATTTCTCCGAACTAGTCGAGGGGGAGCTGGTCGTTCACCTCGAGCATGGAATCGGCCGATATGAGGGCATGAAGACAGTGCCGCAAGGAGATGGGCGAATGGAGGAAGTGCTCGTCGTGACCTTTGCCAATGATGCCCGTCTTTATGTACCGCTGGAGCAAAGCTATCTCCTTTCGCGGTATGTCGGCATTGGGAAGAAGAATCCGGCTCTCAGTGAGCTGGGTGATGCCCGATGGGCCCGCGCCAAGAACGCGGCTGAGAAAGCCGTTTTCGACTATGCCGGACGGTTGCTCCAGCTTCATGCCGAGCGCGAGACGCTGAAAGGATTTGCCTTTCCTCCCGACAAGAAGTGGCAGCGTGAATTTGAGGGATCATTCCTCTACAAAGAAACGCCGGACCAGCTCAGTGCCATTGCGGCAGCGAAGGCTGATATGGAGTCTGAGCAACCCATGGACCGGCTGATCTGCGGTGACGTTGGGTTTGGGAAAACCGAGGTGGCGATCCGCGCGGCATTCAAAGCCGTGATGGGAGGGAAACAGGTTGCGATGCTCGTTCCGACAACGGTGCTGGCGGAGCAGCATTATCGCAATTTCCGCGAGCGAATGTCCGATTACCCTGTCACCGTGGAAATGCTCTCCCGTTTTCGGACTCCGGCCCAGCAGCGAAAAACTCTGGAAGGGGTGAAGGACGGCAGCGTCGATATCGTGGTTGGCACCCACCGGCTCATTTCCAAGGATATTCATTTCAAGGACCTCGGGTTGGTGATCATCGATGAGGAGCAGCGCTTCGGCGTGCTGCACAAAGAAAAGTTTAAGGAGATGTTCCGGCTCGTCGACATGCTTACTCTGTCGGCCACGCCGATTCCGCGGACGCTCTACTTATCGCTCATGGGAGCGAAGGACATGAGCACGATCGAAACGCCGCCGTCGAACCGGATCCCGGTTGAAACGCTCATTTGTCCTTACGATGAGCGGGTCATTCGGGATGCCATCAAACGCGAACTCGCACGACAGGGGCAGGTCTATTTCCTGCACAATCGCATCGCGACCATCGAGCACGTCCGCGATCGCATCCGCAAACTCGTGCCCGATGCGCGGATCGTCATTGGACATGGCCAGATGGAGGAGCACGAACTCGAGGAAGTCATGCAGCGGTTTGTGGATGGCCAGGCCGACGTGCTCATTTCCACGACGATCATTGAAAGCGGCCTCGATATCCCGAATGCGAACACCATCATCATCGATCGTGCGGACCGTTTCGGGCTGGCTGATCTCTACCAGCTCCGGGGACGCGTCGGGCGTGCGCAGCACAAGGCTTACGCGTATCTCATGCTGCCCCGGGACATGATGACGGTGGGTGAGGCGCGCAAGCGCATCAATGCGATCAAACAATATTCGTCGCTCGGCGCGGGATTCAAAATCGCCATGCGCGATTTGGAGATCCGTGGGGCGGGGAACATCCTCGGGACCGCGCAGAGCGGGCACATCATCAATGTCGGATTCGACCTGTATTGCTCACTCTTGCGGCAGGCGGTGGCGAAGCTGAAAGGCGAGAAAGTCCGGCGCCGGTTGGAACTGGCGTTCCGTCTCGATTTCGTTTCGACACGCGAGGCCGAATACGCCGCAAAAGAACCGGCGGAGTGTGCACCGGCGTTCATTCCCATGAGTTACATGGCCGATTCACAGGCCCGCATCCAGGCCTACCGGCGGTTGAATGAACTGAGCACCCAGGAGCAACTCGATCAGCTCAAGAAAACGTGGCGCGATCGTTTCGGAAAATTCCCGGCCCCGGTGGAAAATCTTTTCGTGATGAATGAGATCAAGCTCGCGGCGGTCGGGCGGAAAATGACCGCGTTGGAGGTGCGGGATGGCAAGGTCATGCTGACCCGCAGCGGTGACTACATTTTGCTCGGCGGGAAGTTTCCCCGCGTCTCGGCGGACGACCCCGCGAAACGTCTTCGGGAGTTACTGGAACTGATCCGCAGCTTTTAGACTAGCTGTTAATGCTTGAACGGCTCGTGTGAGCGTCCGCCGGTGATTCGCTCCCATTCCGAGGAGAACTCCTCTTCGTCATCTCCTGCGTTGCCGCCGTGTGATTTTTTGAGAAATCCAAATCCGACCCGTTGGGGCGCGGCAGAATATTTTTGGAACGATTTGCTCTGAATTGTTTGGTTTTCAGCCTCGGTCGGCGGCAGGGCGATAATGCCGACGTTCTCCTTCAGCAACCATTTGCCATTGGATGAAAAGACCGGAATCTCCACTGTGCACGGCGTTTTTCCGACGGACTTGCCATCCACTTGGATCGTCGCCCCTGGCGGGTCAGAAACGATGGTCAGGACCCCTGGCCGATTCTCAACCTGCGGCTCTTCACTTGTCGCATGGCGTTCGGGGCTTGCGCATGCAGCGAGAAAGAAGAGGGCCAGAGTTACAGGGAGAATGGTTTTCACGTTCGCTCCATTACTTGCGGAAAGGGCAGCGTTGTCGAGTCCCGACCGACTCATATGACGGGTGGGACATGTAAAGCCTCACCCACCAATCGCTAATTTCGCTAGTTCAGATGCTGGAGCGCAGCTTTGGCTTTATCGACGTCAGCACCGAAGGTTGCCAAATCCAGGGCATCCTGGAGCGCCGTTTCGTTGCCGAGCGTCTGCAGTGCCTTCTCAAAGTCCGGTGATGCACTTGCGCCATTCGCCAGGAGAGCGCGCCAGAGCCGATCGAGAGCTGGAACAAGGACCTCCGCACGGCGGCGCTGATCTTCTTTCGCCTGCTTCGAACCAGCGGGCTGTTTGAATGAATCGCCCGTGCTGGCAAGCTCAAGCAATAGTGCACGAGTGCGCTCTTTCGACCACGGATCCTTGCTTGCGGCTTGAGCGATGCCATCCGCCTGAGTTTGCAGTGCCTTTGCGGAGCCTGCATCGGCGTCCTTCAAACCTGAAGCACCGGTCGAAGCCTTCTGCACAAGCCAGGCGAGTGCCTTGGCCCGTGATTGTAGAGATGTATCATCGGGATGAGCGGCAAGCTTCCAGGCAAGTTCGCGAAGTCCGACGGCCTGACCAGTCAGCCATGCGCGCGGGCCAAACCACGGATCTGTATCCTTTTCCTTCCAGTGCGGCGGTTCCTTGATCATTTGTCCGTCGAGCTCAAAGAAGAGCTCGGGATGTCCGCTCTTAATCAGATCGGCATCGACGTTCTGATGGCAGGACACGCAGACATTGGCGCGATGATAGAGATCGATCATCTCCCGCATGCCGGCGGCAATCATTTGCGCATGAGTAACATCGGGCCGGGTATGAAAGCGGAGCCAGGATTCCGCGGGACCATGGCAAGTCTCGCATGAGACGCCTTTTTCACGAGTTTCCAAGTTCACGCCCGGAACGAAATTTTTGGCTGGCATGCTCTGCAGCGGGTCGTGGCAGACCGTGCACCGTGCATCCTTCGTGGCATCATGAATGCCGAGGTTTTCCGCGAGAGTCGTCGAGCGGGCGACACTAAGGATCGCGGGCGCCAGATTATGATGCACGTCGGCATGTTCCCAGATGAGGCACTGGCCATTGGCCTTGCCGCCACCATGGCAACTCGAAGACGCGCAAGATGCTTCGCTGGTGAAGCGCACGGGGTCTGCGCCGAGGCAGTGTTCGGAGATGGAAGCTGAGACCACCGCTACCACGGCGATCGCTAGCATTCGTACCGTCACGGGTTGGGAAAAGGAAGGCACCGCAGTCCTTTACACAACCCCGAGCAATCGTATCAACCACAAAGCGAAAAATATCCAATAGGTTGTATGGCGACTTGGGCGGGCGTCGGCACCTGGCAATTTCCTCAATTTGTGGTGGAAATTCCAATCTGAGCTTGCGAACCACGGGGCCGATGCGTCAGCCTCGGCACCGGATGCAAGTTACTGCCCCACAGCGAACCTTGAAACTCATACCAGCCATCGTTTCATCCAGCGGGTATCTGCCTGGAGACGGCTTCCTGCTGCCGATTTCTGGAATCCTATGATCCTGAACCGATCCCATTTTCCCTGGGCTTTATTTGTCCTGTTCGTCACTGCGGTTTGCGCCGTCTTGTATGCCGCGAACTTTCACCCTGACTCACTGCCAGTAAAGGTGGTGCTGCCGTCGTGGTTTGGCCCGACGCCGCCCGTGCGCAACACTTATGGTGGAACTCCACTGGGTTTGATTTTTGGAACGCTGGCCCTTGCCATCTTTGTCTTCGCCTCCGCTCTCGGCATTCGCAAAAAGCGGCGGGTATGGAAAATCGGAAGTGTTCAACTATGGCTGAAAGCGCATATCTGGCTGACGATTCTTACCGTGCCGCTGGTGCTCTTACATTGCGGTTTCCGACATGGCGGTCCGATGCCGACGGTGCTCCTGTTTTTATATGGCATCGTGATGGTTAGCGGTTTCTTCGGTCTGGGGTTGCAGCAATTCATGCCGCGATTCATGTCCGCCACCATTACCCGTGAAGTGGTTTACGAGCAGATTCCGCGGGTGAAGGAGTCACTTCTCGCTTCAGCGGAGAGCCTCAGAAAAGAGGTCGGAATTGCCGCGCAGAGGACCGAGCCGGCGACCGTGTCCGTGGGAGCGTTGCCGCATGGAGCCGCGGCGGCGCCGGCGCAATCCGAGGACGCCGGAGCCCAGGTGCTATTGCAGTTTCTGGATGATGAGTGCCTGCCCTATTTGAAGCCTCACCGGAGCAAGAAGTCCCGTCTGGAGGAGGAGAAGTCGGCGGTGAATGTTTTTCGCCTTCTCAAGCTTAACGTGTCGCAGAATTTCTGGGGCAAGGTGGATGAGATACAGCAATGGTGCGATGATCGGCGGCAGATTGACTGGCAGCTTCGGTTGCATCACTGGCTGCACGGGTGGCTGATCATTCACGTCCCGTTTTCGTTTGCCCTGCTGGTCCTCACTTTCTGGCATGCCTACATCACCGTCATTTATCTGTAAGTGGACGATGATGCGTGCCTTGTCCGACAGCATGCCTGGAATCGTTTTCGGCGCCTTCTTTTGTGTGCCGGCTGCTCCATGCATTCCTGCCCTTAGTTTGAACCCTCAAATCTCTACGCCTGGGAGTACGTTCCCGGTTTGCGTCATCCTTAACAGCCGATAGCAATGGCCCGCCCGCCGCAAAACCAGAAGCAGATCGCCGAGAATTACAAAGGCAGTCTCGACTATACCAACAAGCCGCATTTGTTTCGTCGCGTGCGGCTTATTTGTTTCGTTGCTGCTGTCGTCATCAGCATCGTTGCCGTGGTCGGTTTCCGCCACTTTGGTGGTGATACGACGTTCTTCAGCGCCGGGCCGCTTTCGGCAAAGCACTCGCGCTTTGCCGACAAATGCGAGGTTTGTCATGACGATGCGCACCCGGTATTCATGGGCAAACTCACCAGTTCGCCACTGTTTGGAGCCAAAGATGAATCAACACGTCTAAGTCAGGCGGAATTGATTCAGCGGAACCTTCAGGAAAACACTTCGATGGAGCGGCTGGACAAGGCCTGTATCCATTGCCATGAACCACAGTCCCTGCACCAGCCGCAGGGGACAGCGGAGGCGGTGCGCAAGATTTCCGTCGATCTGACGCTGGTTCAATCCGGCTCCTGTTCCTCGTGCCACCGCGAACACCAGGGTCCGGGACCGATGAAAGAACCGGACAACGACAACTGCTCGTCCTGCCACGGCAACCTCGATCAGCAGAAGAAGAATATCGTATCCATTTCTTCGTCCGGTGGTGTGCGGATTCCGCCGGAAGGGTTGATTTCGGATAAGCTCGGCGATGGCATCCGGCGGTTTTTCCCGCCCGTGGTTTCGCATGAGCCGGCGGTCTTCAAGCGCTTTGACACGGGGCACCCGAGCTTCGGCTACGAAACGCCGGGCGCCAAAGATACCGCGAAGATCCGCTATAACCACGAACGGCATGAACAGGCAGACGTGAAGTTGAAGGGGCGCCAGCTTGAGTGCGCGGATTGCCACGTTCCCGGCCCGAGCGGCGTGTATATGCGCCCGATCAAGTACGATGATCATTGCGCCCGCTGCCACTCGCTGCAATTTGATCCGGATTATCCAAAGCTTTTGGTCCCGCACCGCGATGCGGATAAGGTGCATGACTTCCTGCGGAGTCTGAAGGCGCAGTATCTCGATTACGTGACCTTGAATTCGCCGGAGATGACCGATGCCCAACGTCAGGACTTCATCAATGCACGTTTTTCGAAGTTGCTCGGCACTTACGGCTCCTATGCCAAGCTCGATGAAGTGATCTTCAAGACCGGCAACCCGGCTTTGGATTATGATCAGGCGGCAACGGGCTCGGATCGCGTGACCGGCCGGAGCAACAAGGATCAGTTCGTCATTGGCTGTAACAAATGCCACCCTGGTGTGACCTCTCCGGTGGGAAATTCCGAAAAATGGACGCTTCCGACGACCAATATGGCCGAGCGTTGGTTGACTCACGGGCCATTCACGCATGCTCCGCACGTGCACATGTCATGCGTCGATTGCCATGGGGCAGGCAACAGCCTGGTAGACGTCGCGAAGAGCAGGAATACCTCCGACATTTTGATGCCGACGCAAAAGAGTTGTGCCGAGTGCCACCGTCCGCTGGACGAATTCCAGGCCAAGGCTGCGGTCGGCAAAGAAGTGTGGAAGAAATCCGGTCCAGAGCTTGTTGCCCAACAGCGCAAGGAAGGCGGTATTGCCTCTGACTGCCAGTCCTGCCATCCGAAATATCACACGACCGAACGGGACGTGCGACTGCTCGGGGCGGCTGGGCTGCGGTAAAGGGCCAGCCATAGTGGAAGCGGCGGCCCCGCCGCTTGGAAACGGTTGGCTGCAAGATCAGCGCGGATTCAATCTGCGGCGTGGTCCACAACCAAAACGTTCACTGTGCAGGTGCCAGCGCCTCCCCGATCAACTCCTTCGCTCTTGAAGAAAGCGGCAGGGCAAGCGCGTGCGTCCGCGCCCCGTCCGACATCTTCTTCCAGGTCTTCCGAAGGATTTCGACCATCTTTTCCGGAGCGGTTTTCGCGATCAATTCCTCCAACTGATACTGCAGCGTAACGAGGCAAAGCGCGTCTTCGAGGATCTGACACTCCGGGTCCGTGCCGAGTCCTTTCTTGAGATTGAGATCCTGAACGCGGGCGACGATCTCTTCCGGATAGCCGACCTCCCGCAAAATCTCCGCCGATTTCCGCGCGTGGAATTGTTTCAATTCCGCCCGCCAGCGGAGGTATCCGGCTCGTGACATTTCGAACGAATTGCGGGGAATTTCCCAGCGGCAAAGATGCTGGCAATGGGCCGCCAGTCGCAACGGCTCTGAAGCATTTGGCGAGAGGCGCGCCACCCAATCGGAGAGCCATTGTGCGTATGCCTGTTCCCGAGGACGGTTGATCCCGCCCTCGAGGACGAAATTCGGGTCCCGGCTATTCTCTTCGTCGAAGCGGCGCAAGGCTTCCTGAAATGGCGATCCGGCGTTCATGCGGGCAGTTTAGCGAACGATGCCGCAACTTCCAACGGCATTGGCCTGATGGTCACAGTTCCGCAGCTTGTGACAGGTTGAGAAAGGAGATGTGCAAATCCGTTATTGGACCGCGCGGAAGTTTCGCTGTAGAAGTGCAATCCCTTTTTTACACCCGACAATGAATCCTGACCAAATTGCCCGTTGGAATGCCGAACTCCGGAACCTTTCGCCGCTGGAGATCGTGAAATGGGCCGTCGGTCAGGGGGAAGGCCGGGCCATTGTGTCGACGAATTTTCGTCCATACGAAGCCGCAATCCTTCATCTGGCGGTGCAGGCACAACCCGATATTCCGGTGCTCTGGGTCGATCACGGGTACAATCGTCCGGCGACTTACCGCCACGCTGAGGAGGTGCGCAAGCTTCTCGGACTCGACATTCATGCCTATTTGCCCCGGATGACGGCGGCGCATCGTGACGCCATCCACGGGCCCATCCCGTCGCTGGACGATGAAGCGGGCCTGAAGCAATTCAGCGCGATCATGAAGCTGGAGCCTTTCCAGCGCGGCATGAAGGAAATGGCGCCGAAGGTATGGATTACCGCCCTGCGGAAAGTGCAGAATCCAAATCGCGCCGAACTCGATATCGTTTCGCACGACGCCAATTTCGGCAGCCTCAAGGTGAGCCCGTTCTTCTACGCGAGCGACGCACAAATGGAGGAGTATCTCGCGAAGCATTCACTGCCAAATGAATGGGACTATTTCGATCCAGCCAAGGCTGACGAGAAGCGCGAATGTGGCCTCCACGCGGCGTGGGGCGGCGAGGCGGTGAAGCATTGATCTTTGCGCGAAACTTTTGATGAAGAGCTACTATCTCGATCACCTGCAATATCTCGAAACGGAAGCCATCCACATCATGCGGGAGGTGGCAGCCGAATTCGAGCGGCCAGCGCTGCTGTTTTCCGGAGGAAAGGATTCCATTTGTCTGCTCCGGCTGGCGGAGAAAGCGTTTCGTCCGTCGGACTTTCCTTTTCCGTTGCTGAACGTCGATACCGGGCACCATTTCCCGGAACTGAACGAGTTTCGCGATGCGCGGGCCGCCGAACTTGGCGCCAAGCTGATCATTCGCACGGTGGACGAGGCGCTGGAAAAAGGTATTGCCACACAGGCTCCGGGCCAGGTCAGTCGCAATCGCCTGCAGATCCCGGTGCTGCTCGCGGCGATCGAAGAGTTTCGCTTTGATTGCTGCATCGGTGGTGCTCGCCGCGACGAAGAAAAAGCGCGCGCGAAGGAGCGCTTCTTCAGTTTTCGCGATAGCTTCGGCCAGTGGGATCCGAAGAATCAGCGCCCGGAGATCTGGAATCTTTACAATGCGCGGCTGAATCCGGGGGAAAACATGCGCGTTTTCCCGCTGAGCAATTGGACGGAAATGGATGTGTGGGAATATATCCGGCGGGAAAAACTCGAGGTGCCGAAGATCTATTTCAGCCATGTCCGCCGCTGCGTCCGCCGGAATGGACAGTGGTTGCCGGCCAATGATCTTGTTCCGCCGAAGCCCGGTGAACGTGTCGAGGACGTCGTGGTTCGGGTTCGAACCATCGGCGATATCATCAGCACTGGCTGCGTCGAATCTCCCGCCGATAACGTGGACGACATCATCGCCGAGATCGCCGTCGCGCGTGTGACCGAACGTGGTTCACGGGCCGATGACAAAGTCTCCGAAGCCGCCATGGAAGACCGGAAAAAGGCCGGTTACTTCTAAAAATCCCAAGGCAACCCTTTCGCTCTTTTCCCATTACCGTGGCAGTTCCTCTTCATCATTCCGTCGATATCCTTCGCTTCAATACGTGCGGCTCTGTCGATGACGGCAAATCCACACTGATCGGACGTCTTCTCTACGATTCGAAATCGCTCATGGAAGACCAGATCGAGGCGCTGGAGCGTTCCGCGGATATTACCGGCGGCGGCCAGATCAACCTGGCAAATCTGACCGATGGCCTCCGTGCCGAACGCGAGCAGGGGATCACGATCGACGTGGCCTACCGCTATTTTGCGACGCCGCGGCGGAAGTTTATCATCGCGGATACTCCCGGGCACGTGCAGTACACGCGTAACATGGTCACAGGTGCATCGACCGCGAACTTGTCCATCGTTCTCGTCGATGCGCGTCTCGGCGCCATCGAACAGAGCCGTCGCCACACTTGCATCGCTTCGCTGCTGCGCACGCCGCACCTCGTGGTGGCGATCAACAAGATGGATCTGGTCGGATGGAGCGAAGAGCGCTTTGCGGAAATCCGCGGACAGTTCGAGGAATTCCTGCCGCGCCTCGATATTCGCGACGTCAAATTCATCCCGGTGAGCGCACTGAATGGCGACAATGTGGTGGATCACTCACCGAATACGCCGTGGTATTCCGGGCCATCGCTGCTTGGACACCTCGAATCGGTGCACATCGGTAGTGACTGGAACCTGAGCAATTTCCGGATGCCCGTGCAATGGGTGAACCGGCCGAATAATCCGAAGGATCCTTCCCTGCATGATTTTCGCGGCTTCAGCGGACAGATCGCAGGCGGTGTGGTTCGCGTCGGACAAAACGTCATGGTGTTGCCCAGTGGATTCAGCAGCCGCGTGAAAGAGATTTGGACTTACGACGGCCGTCTCGAAGAAGCATTTTGCCCGCAGTCCGTCACGCTCGTGCTTGAGCATGATATCGATGTCAGCCGGGGCGACGTGATCGTCGACCCGGAGGACCTGCCCGGCTGTAGCACGATATTGCACGCCAAGGTTTGCTGGATGCATCCGCGTTCGCTTCAGGCCGGTCGCAAATACCTGCTTAAGCACCTCAACCAGACGGTGCAGGCGGTTGTGACGAAGATCGAGCATCGCATCAATGTCTCCACGCTGGAGCCAGAGCCCGAGGCACCGGAGCTGGCGATGAACGATATCGGAGAAATCCGGCTGACGACGTCGAAGCCGATCGTTTTCGACGGATATGCCAACAACCGGCTGACCGGCTCCTTTATCCTCGTTGAGCAAGGCACCAACTCAACCGTTGCCGCCGGCATGCTCTATCCGCCGACGGAAGTTGCGGAACCGGAGTATAAGGACTTCTCGATTTAAGGATCCTGGGCCCGTCCCCAGGTTGGCTAACCTGGGGACGGGTCGAGAGAAATGGAGCTAAGTCGAAATTCGTTTTTATGTTGAATTGAGAATCAATTCAAAGGTCTGGTGCGCATTCCGGTGATTGCCTGTAGGCTTTTCGCCTCCAGCTTCCCTGCATTATGCACTTCCCCTCACTTTTTGTTTCCGGACTCCTTTGCCTTGCGGCGGCCGTCTCCAGCTCCGCCGCGGAAAAACACTATCTCTACGCGAGTTCTCCCGATGCAGCGCAAAATGCGGGGCATTCCGGGAATGGCATCCTGATTTTCGATATCGACGACGGACATAAGTTCGTTCGCCGGATCGATATTCCGATGTTCAAGGAAGGGATCCGCGGAATGACGGGAAATGCAGCAAACCACTGTCTCTACTACTCCACGACCAGCCATGGTCTCGGTTGCTTCGATCTGGAGACGGAGAAGGTGGTGTGGGAGCAGCATTTCGATATCGGGTGCGATCGAACGTCGATTACGCCCGACGGCAAGAAGCTGTATGTGCCGAGCGGTTGGTGGTATCGCGACCCAGCCACGAGTGGTTTTCTGGTAGTCGATCCGGCGAACGGTTCACTTACCGCGCGGCTTCCAGTGAACGCGCCCGCCGCGCATAACAGCATTACCAGTCTGGACGGGCAGTTTGCCTTTCTCGGTTGTGATACCACCTTCACGATCTTCCGCACGAGCGACAATTCCATCGTTCGACGGGTCAAGCCGGTCGGTGAATCCGGCGTCTTCCCATTTACCGTCGATAGCCGGAATCACTTTGCTTACGTCTGCCTCGGCAAGCATGTCGGGGTGGATATCGTGAACATCGAGACGGGCGAAGTAGTGAACCGTCTCCTGGCGGGAGATGCGCCGATTGCGCATCGCACGCACGGCGCCGCCCTGACTCCCGACGAATCAGAGCTGTGGATCAGCGATCAGGAAGACAAAAAGCTCTTTGTTTTCGATGCGACCCAGATGCCGCCGAAACCAAAAGCCGAAGTGCCGTTGAGCGTGGGTGGGCATGGCTGGATCTGCTTTTCCCTGGATGGCCGCTATGCGTGGTGCCACACGCCGGACGTGATCGACGCCCGTAGCAAACAAGTCGTGGCAACCCTGAAGGATGAGAGCGGAGCACCGTTCGCCAGTTCGAAATTTATCGAGGTCGATTTCGATGGACCAAAAGTCACGCGGGTGGGTTGTGAGTTTGGCTTGGGAAGGAAAGAAGTCGCCGCGGTGAAGTAGCAACGTTGGCTTCAGTCGCCGGACAGGTGTTTCACGAAGCGGCGGCATTCCATGTGAAATCCTGCTCTTTCGTAGAAGGCATGGGCGTCTGCGCGATGATCTCCGCTCGTTACCTCCATGCGAAGGCAGCCGCGTGTACGTGCATGTTCTTCGGCAGCAGAGACCAGAAGTTGTCCAACTCCACGACGACGATGACTGGGAGAAACGACGAGACTTGTAATCCTCCCAAGGCCGCCATCCGCATGAAAAAGCGGAATGAGATGGAATGAGAGCACGCCGGCAATTTCGTCTCGAAATTGAGCAACCCATACGACCGAGGAATCTTCGAGGGACAGCGTTCTGATGCGTTGCTCCGTCTGTTCTACCGATGCAGGATAGCCCAGCACGGCAAGCAAAACGGCAATCTGGCGCGCGTCGGTTGGCTCAGCTCTGCGGATGATAATCTGCTCTCCGGGCGAATCTGCGGTGCTCATTTTGGTCGCGCAAAATCGTACGCCTCCGCCCAATATTTCCACATGGCATTTCTACGACCGTTGTCTGGCATTTCACGGTGCTTTCTCGTCATAGCCGCGATGATTGCAGTTCTGTCGGGCACAGTTGAAGCCCGTGAGCGGTCGGAACTGCACCTCTTGTGCTGGTCAGAGTATGTTCCGCAAACCGTGATTGATCGTTTCTCCAGGAAGACCGGCGCTCGAGTACTTGTGGAGAACTATAATTCCAACGAGCAAATGCTGGCGAAGCTTCGAGCCAGGCCGGGTTACTTTGATTTGATTCAGCCCAGCGGCTTTTATGTCGAAACGCTGGCCAGGGAAAACATGCTGGAGCCGTTGGATATTGCGCGGATCCCAAACATACGAAACCTCGACCCGAGGTTCCGGCGGGCGGCGCATGATTTGAAAGGGGAGTTTAGTGTTCCGTGGATGTCAGGAACAGTCGGGATCGTGGTCAATACGACCCGAGTGAAGACGCCGGTAAGAGATTGGTCGGGTGTGTTCGACGGCAGTCACGCGGGGAGGATCGTCATCGTGGATGATCCTCGTGAAATGGTGGCCTGGGCTTTGGCCAGTCTGGATCTCCCGATCACCGATGTAAGTGAGCGGGCGCTCGCGCGTGTTGAGCCAGTGTTGAGGAGATGGCTGCCACAAGTCGCCATATTCGACTCCGACAGCCCAAAGTCCGCCATGCTCGATGGGCGCGCCGATATCGGTGTGATGTGGAGTGGCGAAGCCGCGCTTCTGTGGGCAAAGAACAGGCGCTTCAAATACATCCTCCCGAAACGTGGCGCCCATCGCTTCATCGATAGCCTGGCAATTCCGCATCGCGCTCCGCACAAACTTCTGGCCGAGCAGTTCATCGACTTCTGCCTGGATCCAAAGATGAGCGTGCTCATTAGCAATGCCTACCCTTACACGAATCCAAATCGTGCCGCACGACGCCTGCTCACTCCCGCGCAGCTCGCGAATCCCGCAAGTTATCCGCCGGGAGATCCCAATTTGCCGACATTGCGAAATGAAGGCAATACGACGCCTGCGGTCGCAGCCTTTGTGGCCAAGGTGCGGAAGAGTCTGTCAAAAGCGAGATAGCGTCGCCGGCACTGGGCCGGCGGGAGCTAAGCTGCTTTCCCGGCGCTCAAACCAAATGCGTCATGCGCGAGTCTGGCGGCTTCGGCGATGCGCGCTTCGTCGATGATGACCGCCGTCTTGATCTCGCTGGTCGAGATCATCTGGATATTGATGCCGCCATTGCTCAATGCTTCGAATAGCTTGGCCGCGACGCCGGAGTGTGAGCGCATGCCGATGCCCACGATCGAGAGCTTGGCGATTCCATCCTGAGCGATGAGCTTTTTGGAACCGATGGCTTCGACGATGGGGGCCAGGGCGGCTGTCGCCTTGGGCAATTCATCCTTGTTCAGTGTAAAGGAGATGTCGGTCGTGCCGGCGACGCTGACGTTCTGCACGATCATATCGATGATGATATTTGCCGTGGAGAGGGCATTGAAAACCTTCGCGGCAATGCCGGGCGTGTCGGGGACATGCGCCACGGTGACCTTGGCTTGATTCTTTTCGAGACTGACGCCGCGGACGACGACGGATTCCATGCTCATAGTTTCTTCCTTCACGATGGTGCCAGGATTGTTGTTGAAGCTGCTGCGGACCTCGAAGACCACGCCAAATTTTTTGGCGAACTCGACCGAACGGGATTGCATGACTTTCGAGCCGCTCGAAGCCATTTCCAGCATTTCGTCGTAGGAAATCTCATCGATCTTCTGGGCCGTGGGGACGACGCGCGGATCGCAGGTGTAGACGCCATCCACGTCGGTAAAGATCTGGCATAGGTCGGCCTTGACCGCTGAAGCGATGGCGATGGCCGTAAGATCTGAGCCGCCGCGGCCGAGCGTGGTGATGCGTCCATCGGTCGTTTCTCCCTGGAATCCCGCCACGATGACGATATTGCCGTCATTCAGGTGCTGATGAACCTGTTTGGGCGTGATGTTGGCAATCTTTGCCCTGGTATGCACGCCATCCGTGATGATGCCGGCTTGTGCGCCGGTGAGAGAGACGGCTTTTTTTCCGAGTCCATTGATCGCCATGGCCGTGAGGGCGATAGTCGTCTGTTCACCCGTCGCCAGAAGAACGTCCATTTCCCGTTCCGTAGGGTTCGAAGACACGTCGCGGGCGAGCTTGATGAGGCCGTCGGTGACGCCGCTCATGGCGGAAACGACGACCACCACCTGGTGGCCCGCCTCTTGCGTGGCGATCACTCTGCGGGCGACGTTCAGGATGCGTTCGGGATTGCCGACGCTGGTGCCGCCGTATTTTTGGACGATGATGGACATCTGGTTTTGGCTCTGCGGAAAAAGTCGGGGATCATCGACGCGAACCGCTTGTGCTGTCAATGCCGTGAAATAAAAACCGCCGGAGCGGGAAGCCTTATAAAATTACGCGGCTTCGAAGCTCTCATACCCGTTTGCGCGGGCCCTATTAATTACGGAGAGGATTTCGGTGTCGGACTCGGCTTGGGAGATGCCTTTGAATCAACGGCTTTTTTGGTTTCGTAGATCATCAAATACTCGTATTCGGCGAGTTCTCCGGAATGCTTGCGGATGCGCAATGTGGATGCGTTCCGTGAAATCAACGTGAGTTCGTCGATAAGCTGTCCGTCTTCAGTCAAGATCTTGAGCCGCCCGGAAACAATCTTCCAACGGTACGCCGGCAGAATGACCGAGCATTGACCATTTTTGACTTTGCCCAGCGTGGCTGGAACACCACCACCCTCGAAAAAGGCGAAGCGTTCGATCCGGGTTTGGTCGTTAAGCGTCATGCTAAGACCGATGACATCCTTTGACGTCCACGGAATATGATCCAGATTCGGCTTGGCCATTCCCAGCCGGCCAATACAGGCAAAAATGAGGAGGAAGAAGACTGCTCGGAACGATTGCACGAATGGAAAAAGAAGTTATGGCAAGGCGCGGACTTCAATGTCTCGGAAGCTGGCCTTCGTCATGCAGGTGCCGATGGAATAATCTTTACCGGTTTTGATCGGATCGGGATCTGTCCAGGAACCGATCGCTTGACCATTCCTGGTCAGATCAATCGTACCAGAGGCGGTATCGTAGACGATGCGCAGATCGATCCACTGACCATTCACCGGAGTCGACGGGAACTTTTTCATTTCCTTGGTCTTGTCGTCCGTGACCTTGACGATGGTCATGTCCGCATGGCCTTTTTCGTTCAGGCCATCGACAATGAGGTAAGCGTTGCCGCGCTCCGTTTTTTCGCCGTCATCGCACATGATATAGATCGTCGTGCAGGCGGATTTTCCACCGTAGTATTTCTCTTTCACCCGGTACTCCATTTTGCCGCTTTGGGGGAGCGGCATGTAGGCGTTCGTGCAGCCATCCTTGTTATCATGCTGCTCGATTTCGGTGTCTCCGGTCACGGTCCATTTTCCTCGAGGCATTTTCCATCCGGCGCGGAAGCTTTGGATGTGAGATGCGGGAACTGCACCGGAGGGCGAAGGAGACGTCGCCGCGGCATTCGCGGCTGTCTCCGGATTGTTTGAAGCGGGGGCTGTAGCGGTACCCGTTCCAGCGGGAATGCGGGTGAGAATGTCGGTCGCGGCGGGTGCGACGACCGCAGCGGCTGTGCCGATCATTACGGTGAGGCGGTTTGCCTCGACGCGTCGAAGTTGCAAGGCAAGGCCAGCGTTTCCCTGAACGGAGCCGGTCGGACGGCCGTTCTCGAAAAGCTGAAGCGGTACGGCCCGTGTCAGTTTGATTTCGCGGGGCCAGAGTTTTGGATCAGCCGCGACTTGTTCGATGGTTACTTGCGCGTGGAGACGTGCCGCAAGGAGGAGTATGCCGAAACCGAATAGTGGAATCGAGGGGAGTTTCATAAGATAGTGCTGCCGGGGATGCAGCCCTATCGCCGATCTTACCAAAACTTCTACGCAGCCAAGCTATTTCTTTCCTGCTTCTTGCTGATCAATTGCGTCGGATCAGATAAGTGGCGGAATAGATTCTTCGTAAATGGTGGGATTCAACGTTGTTCTCCACTTACCGCGGTGCTGTTGGCGCGGTTAGCCCGGGAATAGCGGGAGGTTCTCCAGGGAGTGGTCTCGGTGCCTTGCTACTCTCCACTTCGACCGCAATGAAATCTTTTTTGAAAGACTGGAGATCCTGAAGCGAACCCATCGGAAGATGATGCGCATCGAAGATGGCAGCCAGCGAGAGCCAATCGAGATTTCGTATGGCGTTTTTGGGCTGGATACGGAAACCGCGGCAGCCGAAGCACAACTCGACAGAGGCCACCGGTTTCTTGTCGGCATCGTAAAAGACGAACGCATTGTGCGGGAGATAACAAGCGGCAACCGGATACTCCGGATGCTTCCCAGTTACTGCCGCACGAAGTTGCTGGACTTCTTTAGCGGTGAGCAGCGCGCCCTCCTTGTTGATTACTCCAGGTTTGAGACTTCGGTCCGGCATGATAACGGCCGTCGTATTTTGGTCGTCAGGCCATGCGTACGCTCGAACTTCGGTGAAGGTTGCGCTAGGCCATTCTCCAGCCAGGAGCGGAGAAACTGCCGGCAAAACAAAGATAAGGACGAAGAGGGCGATTGCTTTTGTTTTCATCTTGGATGCGAAGCGGACGGAGACGCAGCCTCTGGGATATTGCATTCGGAAGCCATCATCTTTGCGAGGGCAAGGTCATCAGGATCGCCCAATTGAGAGAGTGCCTCATATACTCCTTGGAGATCAGCTAGCGGTCGGTTTTGGCCGAGTTTGAATTTGCCTTCGAGTCGTGTGATTGGGATTTCGAAGGCCACAATTCCCTGAATCATCTTGTCCCGAAACTCGATGGGCAATTCGCCGGACCACGGCTTTTCAAGGGAGGCTTCGTAGATGGATATCGTGTCTTGCAGGAGTGAAACAATACGCTCGTGGTCATCGAAGATTGCAGGAATGCCGTAAGCGTGAACAGCAGCGTAGTTCCAGGTAGGGACTGCGGGTGCCGTCTGATACCACGAAGGAGATATGTAGCCGTGCGGGCCGTGAAAGATGACGAGTGCTTCGTTGCCCGCAGCGAATTGCTTCCATTGAGGATTGGCGCGCGCCATGTGGGAAAGCAGCGTACCGTGGCCGCTGCCCTCGGGACGGAAAAGCATCGGGAGATGGCTGGCAAACGGCTCATGGCCGTCGTTCGTGACTAGCGTGGCAAAGCTGTGTTTTTGAATGAATGCGCCAAGCTTGGCGGAATCTTCAACGCGGAAGGCGGGCGGGATGTACATTGCAAATATGTCGCGCAGGAAGAGCTTGGTTAAAGCTGGTTCATCTTCCAGCGATAGATAAGTGCAGCTGCGAACCCGCCATAGGCAAAGGCGATCGCAATGATAATAATGAGGCGACGTTTGAAGACACTAACCATGGAAAGATTGACGGAGACGAAGACGAAGTGAAGGGCTTACCGTCTTTACCAGCAGCGAAAGATGCCCAGCAACCCATGCCAGAAGCGGTCTCCGTAGTAGACTGCGGCCATTCCACAGGCGAGAACAGCCAGGCTGGCTGTGAGGAGAAAAATCTCGACGCCGAATCCGGAATGAAACCAGGCGATCGTGTTGAGAACCGCGCCGGCGATGCCGCCGCAGACGAATCGGATGATCTTCTCCTCTTTGTCTGGTTGATGACTGGGTAACATAGTGAGTAAGGCTCGTTATTTTCCTAAACGGCCGGACCTACTGAAGATCGTTTTTAAAGTTCACGGTATCGCCCTCGTTGAACACTGGTTGTGCGTGACTTGCGAGACGGCCACGGCAGCCGGTCGCTGAACGAGCACACGGGAAGTGGTGCGTCCGGACCATCCAAGCGGAGAGGATGTGCGAACCAAGTTCATAACGAATCCGCTGTACGCGTTAAGCCTGGGTGGAACAAGACGAAATTTTGCGCATGCACACCCGGCTCCACGGCTGCGTTACGGCGGCCAGGGAGAAAAAGCGGATCGGAAATCAGCCGGCTAAAAGCGGCCGCAGCCTTTGCGGCTACCGCATCGGGCTGGGTGCCCAGGCGACTGGCAGCTTTCGGTTGCCTTGCGTGGCACGGAAGTGCAGCCCGCCATCCGGAAGACCGGTCACGGAACATTCAACGGTGGTTGGTCCCGACTCGGACACCGTAACGCCGCGAATGCGGAACATGCCGAGGTGGCGTGGTTCACGCGCACCGCTGTGTCCCTGCTGGAGACTGACAATGGTCTCGGAACCAGTGGCTCGCCATGGAAAGCGTCCTTCGGAGGGAAGTTGGGCTCCAAGATTGAGCACGACTCCGCCGTCTCCGTCGGTGAGGCTGATCAGAATCGGCCGCATGAGCAGACCGCTGGGATTGACTTCGAGCCGCACGCCGCACCCGCTGAGCAATCCGCTCCAGGCGTCGATCATCGTATCCGCCATCTTCTTGAAATCATCCGGGGCGTCCGTGCTCGCCTTGCGCAGGACGGCGACGGCATCTTTAGTCAAGCCGAGTTCGTTGAGCACTTGGGCGTAATTCCAGTCCAGGCGTTTGGTGTACTTGCCGCTTTCCACAGCGGGCCGGATGACCGTCGCGAGTTTGCCCAGTTCCTTGGCATCGCCAAGTGCCGCAGCATAGTGAAGCAACGTATCTTCGTTCTCCGGATTCAATTCCAGGGCTCGTTCCGCCTGACGCAGTGCTGCGGGATGATCGCCGCGGGTGCGGGCAACGGCACTGGCGAGGACATAGGCCATCCAGGAGTTCCGCTCCTTGCCGAATTTGGCGAGCGCATCTTCCTTGGCCGGGTCGTGTTCGTTCGGCGCGAGTTCAAAGCGGATGCCGATGGCCGGTTGGAAGTTTGGATCGATTTCCAGAACGCGATCGAGCGCCGAGCGTTCGCCTTCCGCGTCTTCGAGTGCCCGGCATGTTTGCGCGAGACGGAAGAAACCTTGGGGATCCTGCTGATACACCTGCGTGTAGCGGCTCATGAGTTCACGCGCTTTTTGCGGCTCGCCGGCGCCGTGATAAGCGCCGCTGAGCACGAACATCGTGCGCGGATTTCCCGGACGCAGATCGTTGGCCCGCTCGAGAGCCTGAACGGCTACGTCAGGCACGAGACCGTCGCGCAGGAGCTGTTCAGCGTAGCCTTGCAGTTGCTCGGGATCGACCATCCGCTGCAGTTGCTGCGCGGCCATTCCTTTGAAAGTGGGGATGTCGATATAGGCGACGGCGTTCGGATTCTGCGGATCGTTCGCCTTCAGCTTCACGACATCACGCAGTGAGGCGAGCCCCTCGAGGGCTACAGGATCGTTAGGGGAAACTTTGAGCGCCTGACGAAATGCGGCGACTGCTTCATCCCGTTTTCCACCGGCAGCGAGCACGGCCCCGAGATTGATCCAGATGGCACCGACTCGTGGCGTCAGTTGCGCGGCCTTTTGATAAAGCTCGATCGCATCCGCATCGCGGCCTTCATTACGCGCGACAAAGGCGCGGTGAAAGAGGGCGAAAGAGGTTCCCGGATGGATCGTCTCGATTTCGTCGAGAATGGTTGCGGCCTGGGGAATCTCGTTTTCCTCCAGCGCTTCGGCGAGTTCCTCGAACTTGTCCGACGCCTGTAAAAAGCTGCTCCACGGCGTCGTCGCTTCCGCTCCCAGCATGCGAATGGCGCGCAGCAGTTGCTCCATTTCAAACGGCTCTTTCTTCGCAAGCTCGGGATCCGCATCGGAAGGCCACGGGATGCGGTTGGGCAGGCCGAAAAACTCGAGCTCCCAGGAGGAGCAGTCGATCCATTGAATAGAGGCAGTCGTCATGACGAAGGGAAAGGAGCGGGGACAATACCTACCGGAGCGCCGAGCGCGACTCCTAACTTTTGGAAATAAAATCGTCGAAAATTCGCGGACCACATCCCCGGAGGAACCGCTCGCGAAATTTCCTCTTGAAAACGATTCTTATGAGGCAACCGTGTGCCCCGTTTCGCGGAGGATTCGAACAAAATGTGAATCATTCTGCGGAAAATGAGAATTAAGGTTCCTTCCGACTTTGCCGCATTTCGAAGAGATATTCCGGCGCCGCTCTCTGCGGCCCCCCACCTCCCCCTGTTTTTTACCTCCCATGTCTACGCCCTTGCGCACTCCCGTAAAACACATCCTCCTCGGCTCCATCGCCACGGCTCTCCTCGCCGTGTACGCCCCGCAAAAGGCCATGGGTTGAACCAACGAATTCATCGGCGGTACAACGTGGAATCTGGGCACCGACTGGAGTACCGGACTGACTCCCGGCTTCAACGACGCCCTGCTCATCGACCACGGCGTGGTCAATCCGGTGCCAAGTCTTACACTGGACAATAGCTTTACCATCCAGACGCTGAGCTTCGATACGGGGACGGATGTTTTCGGCATCGATGCCAATGCCGCCGGCAACACCGCGGCACAGACGTTGACATTATCCGGTGGGACGAATGCGCTCGGGACTGCGGACCTGGTCGACGTGAGTGCGGCCACGACAGGAACGATCAATATTGGTGTAACGAGCGGAGTCGGTATTCTGAACGTTGCCTTGGGAGCAAACGGCAATTTTAACGTCGGCAATGCCGCCGCCGTGTTGAATTTCGGGGCAAATTCGAGCATCTCCGGCGCCTTCAATCTTTCGCAAAGCGGTCCGGGAACCGTGACTCTCGCCGGCGCCAATACTTTCGGTGGCGCTGGAAACAGCTTCATGCTGAATGGTGGCACGCTGAACGTGAACAATGCATCGGCGCTCGGAAACGCTGGCAACGTCTTTGTCATCAATGGCGGCAAAATCAACAACACGAGCGGTGCGGCCATCACCACGTCGAATTATGCGCAGACCTGGGGCGGAAGCTTCAGCTTTGGGGGAAGCAATGCCCTGAATCTTGGGACCGGCGCCGTTTCTCTGACGGGAAATCGAAACGTTATTGTCAATGGCAGCACGCTCACAGTCGGAGGCGTGATTTCCGGGACCGGTTTCGGCGTCACGAAATCGGGGAACGGGACGCTGGCCCTGAATGGAGCCAATACTTTTACCGGTCCGGTGATTGTGAATGGAGGCGTTCTCTCCACCAATACGTTGGGAACGGCCGGCACGCCGCAAGGACTTGGCGAAAGCAATTCGCTCACCCTGAACGGCGGTACTTTCCGGTATACAGGGACGAATTATAACCAGAACTTTGCCCCGACGATCACACTTGGCGCCAACGGCGGCACGATCGATACCTCGACTGGCTTTGTTTTCCACGGTGGATCCTTCGCCGGGTCAGGCACGCTGACCGTGATCAATTCGAACAATACGACCAGCGCCTGGATTCTCTACACTGGCGCCAGTCCGAACTTCACCGGGAATATCGTCATCGGTGACGGTGTGCATACGCAGAGCGGTATTCAATATCGATCGACGAACGCGACCCCCTTTGGAACGGCAATCTGGTTTTGAGCGGCAGTATCGGAGGAACAGGTGGATTCACCAAGACCGGCAATTACTCACTGACGCTCAGCGGAACAAACAGCTACGGCGGAGGGACGACCATCTCGACAGGTACAATCGTCGCTGCAGCGACCAATGCGCTGGGAACCGGTGGATTGCAAATGTCCGGCGGTACTTTCACCATGGGTGGGTTCACTACTGTCTCGGGCAACCTTTCCAGCACGGTGACGACGGCTACGGTACAGAATGCCGATAGCTTGCCGGCAACATTGGTGGTGGGGGGAGATAATACCTCGACAACCTATAGTGCGATCATCGCGGATGGTACAGGTGGCGGCGCTCTTTCCTTTGCGAAAACCGGCACGGGTTCGCTTACTTTGTCAGGAGCCAACACCTACACAGGCGGTACGCAGATCACCGGCGGCAGCCTTGTCGTTTCCGGCAGCATCACCGGCAGCACAACGGCGGCAGGAGGGGCGTTGGCCGGTACGGGGACAACGGGAGCGGTCACCGTGAATGCCGGTGGGATTGTCTCACCGGGTACGAGCCTTGCCACCGGCACACTGAATACCGGTGCGCTGACATTCTCGGGTGGCGGGACATTTGCCCTGGAAATCAACACCACGACCTCGAGCGCCAGCCTGGAAAACGTCGCGGGCGGACTGACGCTCGGAACGACGGCGCCCGCGCTCACGCTGACCGATCTCGGAGCCAATGTCGCCCTTGCCAGCCAGACGGCGTTTACCTTCATCACCTGCACCGGCGGCTGGGATGGAAATGACTTTTCCTTCGGCGGCAATCTGATTCCGAATGGTGGAATATTCACCTACGGAGCCAACACGTTTCAGCTCAACTACAATGTAGGGGTCAGCTCGAATTCGGTGGTGCTGACGGTCATTCCGGAGCCGGATGCCTGCCTCAATTTGCTCGGAGGCCTGAGCCTGCTTGCCGGGATGTCCCGCTTCCGCCGCCGAAAGGCGTAAGTCGATACGAGACGGAGCGCGGACAGCGACCCAAGTGGCTCCCGCGCCCCGCTTCTCTCGGGTGGCATTCCATCCGTGAGTGATTTGCGCGTAGATTCCGCGCTGATCGATTCGCATCTTCCGGGATTGCCTCAAGCGTGAGTTGGAGTAGCAGATGTTACCTGCTATGACGCCTCTCGATTTGACACAAAATCCTCCGCGTTCACCACGAGCAGAATTGCACGGACTTTGCATGCTTCCTAGGATGATCGACATCGCGCGGGCGATGCAGCCGGGCGGGAAAAGGGGAGATTACCAAATTGGCCGGGGAATGAGCGCGTACGTTTTTGCGAAGGTCGGCATCGACCTTTCCGAATTTGTCCGCATCGTTGCGACATCTGAAGCGGACGAAGACGTGTCGAATCTCCTGTTGAAACCTGAGTTGCAATCCGACTATGCGCGTTTCAGCGCGCGGCTGGCGCGGGCGACCGTCGCAAATGTGCCGCCGGATTTGCAGGCTGATTTTGAGCAGTTCTACGGGACCGGATTGCCGTCAGACATGCAATTCTTCGATCTTCTGGAGGCGGACGATGCCAAAATGTTTCCGAATGGCGGAAGTCACAAGTCTTGACAGTCCCAGAGGTAAGAGACTCCTCGTGGGCGGTTTGCAAATGCGCGCGCAGCGGAAAGGTTAGACGCTGGGAGAAATGTAACCGTGCCTCAAGCTGCTGAAAGCGGCTGTGAATTGGGAAAATTGGCACGCTTGAATTTATTAGCGGTAAGTCGATGATTTTTACTTGAATCCCGATGGGTTTTCGGATATCACCTAACGTCATCTTATGGAGAACTACGATGAGGGCAAATCTTGCGCGGTTCAGCACTCCTGTGGAACCACTCTGTTGAAGTGGTTTAAGTGGGTGTAGCGATTTAAAATGCAGTGAGCTGTAAAGTGTAATGCGGTGCAGGCTTGTGTATAGGTATATCTGGTGTGATGGCTTTTAAACTCAAGTAGATATGAGGCTCTTCTTTTCAAAATTATTGTTCCTGTGCGGCAATTCTCTATTGCAGCGTTGGTATGTGCTTGTGTGTTTGGTTCTGGTATCGCTTGATACAGCAATCGCGCAGAACTACGGTCCGCTCGAAGTTGGTGTTTCGGGTGAGCCAATTTTTACGACATGGGCATCTTCACGACGGGGACACCTCCGTAATGGAGTGGCAAAAGCCTCTAAGCGCTATCTAATCCAATGCAGTAGGGACCTGAAATGTCTCTGCTGATGTGAGCCAAATGGAAAAACCCCAGAGCTTCTTCCAATGACTTCAAGGACCTCGATTATTACGACGCTCGGCGTCGGTCTCTTTTACTCCTCACTGGCCGTTGGCCAGTCGCCGATTCCATTGAATAAGCCGGACGAATTTCCGGCGTGGTGGTTTCAGCGCAATGTGATTGTGCGGACGGATCCAGCTAACTTGTCTCCCGATTATGCACATCCCGGCGATTACAGTGTGCCGCTGGATTTCGCGATGCTGACCCAAGGCCAGCTCAAAAACTTTGCCGTGGCGGCATACGACGAATTCGTCATCCGGGGAGTGGGCGTCAGTACGGAGATGACCGCTTTGATGCAGTCGTGGTACACGACGGACAGCAATGGCGTGCGGCATCCGGTCGTGACGGAAAACACAAACAACTTTGCGCCAGTCAACCTCGGGCAACTCAAGGCGGTGGTGAAACCCTTCTACGATCGGTTCATCGCCTTGCACAAGATTCCCGGTTACCCATGGACAACGATGAGTACCGGCGCGGATGACTATGCCCTGGCCAACATCGGGCAGGCGAAGTTCCTCTTCTTCTTTGATCTTACGCAATTGGGTTACGGTGATGCGCCCTCCGTGGATCTGGTTTCAAAAGGAACAGGCTGGTCCATCAACGGTCCGGGACTGACCAACCTGTATCTCATTTACGGGCATACGACCTTTTCGGGTCAAGGCGGGTCGAGCGTAGACACGGATGGAGATGGACTGACGAATCTGGAGGAAGCGCGGATGGGGACCGATCCACTCAAGAAAGATAACCCGGCGGTGAAACTGACCGCCTTTGGTTTTGGCACACCTTAAGGGCCAGCAAATATTGATATAGCTATGGGAAACTTGGAGAAGAAAGCGAAGACCCGATGGATGGCGAGAGCTGCAGTCTGCCTCGCTGTGATCGGGATCACGATGGGCGGATTCACTTCGGCATCTGGCCAGACAGTGTCTGAGGTGTTGCGGGCGTTGCAGGATAGAAAGGTGGTATTGGAAATACGCAACACGTATGGGTACACGAGCACGGGGCCAGGGACGCTTCGCACGCTCCAAACGATCAAATGGCCGAACGGCTTGCCG
>Ga0105240_10000413_pt1 | contig 79609 bp, 65 predicted proteins | sample KBSC54metaG_FD_80426 | JGI IMG/M metagenome (GOLD analysis project Ga0105240, IMG submission 80426) | Corn rhizosphere microbial communities from Kellogg Biological Station, Michigan, USA - KBS C5-4 metaG | ecosystem: Host-associated > Plants > Roots > Rhizosphere > Soil | place: Michigan, USA...
CCCCATGAGATCGCGTCGGGCGGAGGCGGCTTCGCCGCCGTAGCCCATCGCGGGAGGCGCGGAACCCTCTCAGGGTTCCCCATGAGATCGCGTCGGGCGGAGGCGGCTTCGCCGCCGTAGCCCGTCGCGGGAGGCGCGGAACCCTCTCAGGGTTCCGCATAAGATGCGTGCGTGCTGGCCCGTCGCGTGGGAAGAAGCAGGCATGGAGAAGGTCAAGCTGGGATCGCAAGGCGCCGTGGTCTCCCGCATGGGGCTCGGCTGCATGGGGATGAGCGAGTTCTACGGGCCCCGGGACGATGCGGAGTCGGCGGCCACCATCCTGCGCGCGCTGGACCTGGGCGTGACGTTCCTGGACACCGCCGACACCTACGGCATCGGTGACAACGAGGAGCTGATCGGCAGGACCATCCGCGGTCGCCGCCACGAGGTCTTCCTGGCCACGAAGTTCGCCAACGAGCGCAAGAAGGACGACCCCAGCCACTGGGCCATCCGCGGCGACGCGCAGTACGTGCGCGCCTGCTGCGACGCCTCGCTGCGCCGCCTGGGCGTCGACCACATCGATCTCTACTACCAGCACCGCGTCGACCCCAAGACGCCCATCGAGGAGACGATCGGCGTCATGGCCGAGCTGGTGAAGGCGGGCAAGGTGAGATACCTGGGCCTGTCCGAGGCCTCGCCCGCCACCATCCGCCGGGCCCACGCCATTCATCCCATCACGGCGCTGCAGACGGAGTACTCGCTGTGGGAGCGGCACGTCGAGGCCGAGATCCTGCCGACGGTGCGCGAGCTGGGCATCGGCTTCGTGCCCTACAGCCCGCTCGGCCGCGGGTTCCTGACCGGCAAGATCAAGAAGCCCGGCGATCTGCCGCCCGGCGATTCGCGGGTCGAGCGCTATCCCCGCTTCAAGGAAGAGGCGATGGATCGCAACGTGGTGCTGGTCGATCGCGTCCGCGCCATCGCCGAGCGCAAGGGCGTGACGGCCGGGCAGCTGGCGCTGGCCTGGGTGCTGGCCCAGGGGAAGGACGTGGTCCCCATCCCGGGCACGAAGCGGCGCCGTTATATAGAGGAGAACGCCGCCGCCGCCGACCTGATGCTGTCGCCCCAGGATGTCGCCGAGCTGGAGGCGGCCGTCCCGCTGAGCGAGATCGCCGGCGATCGCTACGCCCCCGGGGCGATGAAGTCCATCGATCGCTGAACCGCCCGGCGGGGGCGCGGTCAGGCGGCGGGCAGCTCGAAGAAGAAGGTGGCGCCCCGGCCCGGCTCGCCCTCCGCCCAGATGCGCCCGCCGTGTCGTTCGATGATGCGGTGGACGGCCGCCAGCCCCACCCCCGTACCCTCGAACTCGCTGGCCTTGTGCAGGCGCTCGAAGGGGGCGAACAGGCGGTGGGCGTCCTTCATGTCGAAGCCCGCGCCGTTGTCGCGCACGAAGAAGGCGCGCCGCGGCCCCGTGGTCTGTCCGCCCACGTCGATGCGGGCCCGCGGCACGCGCGACGAGTACTTCCAGGCGTTGCCCAGCAGGTTCTCCACGGCCGCCCGCAACAGGCCGGGATCGCCGAGGCAGACCAGATCGGGCTGGATCTCCACGGTGACCTCGCGCTCGGGCGTGGTGCGGCCCAGCTGCGCGATCACGTCCTGGCACAAGGTGGACAGGTCCACCCGGGCCCGCCCCAGCGGCACGTGCCCCACCTGCGCCAGCGCCAGCAGATCGGTGACCAGCGCCGTCATGCGCGCGGCCGCCCGCTGGATGCGCGGCAGGTTGTCGTTGACCCGGGGCGGCAGGTCCTCGGTCCCCGCCCTCAGGATCAGCGCGCAGGCGCCCTGGATGACGGACAGCGGCGCCCGCAGATCGTGGCTGGCCATGGCGTTGAACGTCTCCAGATCGCGCAGCGAGTTCTCGATGGTCCGCGTGCGCTCGGCCACCCGGCGCTCGAGGTCGGCGTTCAGTGCCTTCACCTCTTCCTCGGCCAGCTTCTGATCGGTGATGTCCTGGCACACGCCGACCAGGCGGATCAGCTTGCCCGCGTCGTCCAGCACCGGGTGCGCCCACGTGTGCAGGTAGCGCATGGTGCCGTCGGGACGGAAGATGCGCTCGTCGTGCGAGTACGGCACGTGCTCATGGAACACGCGGTTGGTCGCGTCCATGACCCGCTGCCGATCGTCCGGGTGCACCATCTTCAGATAGTTGTCGTAGCTGGGCGTGTACGTCTCGGGCGACAGGCCGTAGATGCGATACAGCTCCGACGACCAGCTGGCGTGCGGCTCGGTCAGGTCCCACTCCCAGGTCCCCAGGTGCGCGACCCCCTGGGTGTCGACCATCAGCTGCTCGCTGCGCAGCAGGCGGGACTCGGACCGCTTCAGCTCCGTCACGTCCGACGAGATGCACAGGTAGCCGGCCCGGCGCCCGCCGTGCTCCAGCGGGGACAGCGTGCAGGTGAACCAGCGCCGCACCCCCGCCGGGCCCAGCTCGCCCCACTGGAACCGCGTCGCCGGACCGCCGGCGCGAACGCCCGCCTCGCACGCCTCGAACAGGGCCGCTGCCTCGGCAGGAAACAGCGCCGCGGCGCGGTCGCCTGGGCCGACCGCGCCGGCGCGGGCCCGCACCACCGCGTTCACGAACAGCAGCGTCCCATCGCCATCGGCGGCGAACGCCTGATCCGGGCTGCCCTCGAACACGCGCCGCAACGCCGCGACGGTCAGGGCGAACTCCGTCTCGGCCACGGACGACTCCACCTGCTGGGGGACACTCACCGGTGACAAGGATGCCACAGGCGCGGGTGAGCTAGGCGCCTTTCGCGAAGCTGCCCGCGACGCCGTCGCCCGGTCGAATGCTCAGGGAATCGTGCGTGTGTGCTCCCGTCCCTCGGGTCGGCGACTCTTACCTGTCGTGCACCTGTCGCCCGTCGCGGTTGTCTCCGCCTGTCGCATGCCTGCCCCGGGGCCCGGCCCCGCGCTCGGTTCGGACCGGGCGGAGGGAGCGGGCGACGCCGCGCTTCACGGACCGCGATTCCCAAAATGGAAGCGGAGGCACCCCAGAAAAACAGCCACGGTCGAGGCGGCCATCGAGCAACGCGGACCAGTCGCAAGTGGCTTGACACCGCGAAGACCACCATGCTTTTATCCTGCGGCCTCGCGGGTTTGTTACATGGTTTTACAATCAACCGTTTGCGGCCAGCGCCGTCCGCGCCTGACGTCCGAGAGCCAGACTGATCTCCCACAGTACGAAGGGATGGCGTAGGATGCGCCGTCCCGCGTCCAGAACGTGTTCCGCGCACGCAAAGCGAAAAGTGAGACGATGCGAAAAGTAGTCCTCTTCATTGGTTCAGCGATCCTCACGGCGAGCTTCGCGCTCGCGCTGCCCGCCCACGCGGAGCCGGTCGGCGCTCCCCCGCCGGCGACGGCCGCCGCGGAGCAGCCGGCTGCCGAGACCGCGCCGCCCCACCCGCGCTTCCAGGTCAGCGTCTCTTATCTGCCGATGGCGATGGGAAGGATCACGTCGAAGAGTGCTGGTATGACCGCCACCGCGGACGGTGCGTTCGCATCGGGGGTGGGATTGTCTGCCAGCGCCAACGTGTTCCGCGGCTTCATGGTAGGCATAGCTCCCCAGTCCATCTGGAAGGGCAAAGTCAAAGCCGACCCCAAGACCGGTGCAGCCACGAAGGTCGGGACCGATGCGCAGTACGATTTGCTGCTCCGGCTGGCCTACGCCTACGAGGTTCCGGGGGTGGCGACCTTCTTCGCGGAAGTGATGCCAGGATATTCGATCATCTATCCAGCGCCCGCGGACACCTCCAAGGGGCTTGTGATGGTGTACGGCATCGGGGGCGAGGTCGACGTCACCAGGCGGATCTTCGCCAACTTCGAGGCCGGCTATCAGATGGGTTACCAGAAAGAGTCGGCCACCGCGTTCTATCGAAACAGCTACGTTCGTGTGGCGCTGGGCGTGGGCGTGAGGTTCTAGCTCGGGGGCACCGCCCGAGAAGCACGGGCTGCCGACAACGGTTCGGATGATCGCCGGAACTTCGTTCGAGATCGGAGATCGCACATCCCGGGCTCGACGAAGCTGTATCCACAAGTTTCCATTCACGTGAACCTGGGCTCGCTCCCAGGTCCGGTTCTAGAAAAGAAGTTCCAGGAGTATCCGATGACGAAAATGAAGTTTCTCGCGCCGCTGCTGTTGCTGACCGCCGGATCGCTGGTGGAATCGTCTTGCAGTCTTCCTGCGCCGGTGCCGACTGGCGAGGACGACAGCGGGACCGCGGATACGTCTGCCCTGTGCGCCATGATGGGTACGGGGGGGAGCACACCGACGACTACTGGAACGGGTGGCAATTCCGGGACCGCGGGGATGATTGGCGGCGGCGACATGAGCTCGGGTTCCGGCGGCAGCGCGCTCGTCTCGGACGAGAGCGCCGGCGGTGCCGGTGGTGCGGCCGGAGCTTCTGCCGCGGCGGGAGCGAGTGGGAGCGCGGGCGCCGGCGGCGCGGCCGGCAGCGGCGGAAACTCGGGCACCGACCCGAACACCGTCGTTACCCCCGTTTCGTGTGACGCCACGAATGCCTCGCCCTTTCCGTACACGCCCGGCTACACGCCAGACCCCATCATCCAGGGGATGGTCAAGACCACCGTGGATGGAATGACCTTGGCCGACGAGGCTGCTCAGATGCGCGGTCTGGCCATCACCGCCTTCAATGCGCCCTTCAACGACATCCAGAGGAGCGAAGACACGAAGGCGATTCGCGGATTCCGGTACCGTGATGCCTCCCGCGGCATGGACCTGGGCGAGGACTTTTCGGGCACGTTCCCCAACGCCCAGACCATCGAGGGGTCTCCCGTCGGCTGGTCAACGGCATTCCCGGTCAGCATGGCCCGCGGAGCTGCCTTCGATCTCGATCTGGAGTACGCCGTTGGCGAGGCGATCGGCGACGAGATGCAAGCTGCCCACGAGACGTTGCTCCTCGCGCCTTGCATGAACCTACTCCGCAACCCGCTGTGGGGCCGCGCGCAAGAGACGTACGGAGAGGACTCTTTCCAGGTCGGCCGTCTGGCGACAGCCATGGCCGTGGGCATCCAGAAGCACGTCTTGGCCAACGCGAAGCACTACATGGCCTACGACGTCGAGAGCTCGCGCGACACCAACGATTCGGACATGGACGAACAGACCCTGCGCGAGACGTTCGCGCGCCACTTCCGGATGGTCGTCCAGGACAGCGGCGTCGGCTCGGTCATGGCCTCTTACAACTCGGTGAACGGCACGAAGGCGACCGAGAACGCCCATATCCTCACCGACGTTCTCCGCGACGACTTCGGCTTCAAGGGCTTCGTCCTCAGCGACTGGTGGGCGATGACGAACGGTAGCCAGTCCAGCACGGACGCCACTTTGCTCAAGGCCACCGCGGTGAAAGGTGTCAAGGCCGGGTTGGACGTCGAGCTCCCCTGGGGACTCAACTACGGCCAACTGGAGAACATCGTCAACACGCAGGGTGGCCTGAACAAGACCGACCTCGACGCCTCGGTGCGACGCATTCTGGAACAGAAGTTCCGCTTCAATGCCCAGAACCTGAGCGGGCCCTACGGTCTGCCCCCGGGCGCCACGACGGTCTACTACAACAACAACCAGATCATCTGCAACGAGCCGCACATCGCCTTGGCGCAGAAAGCAGCCACCGAGTCCATGGTGCTGCTGAAGAACGACAATAACACGCTGCCGATCCCGCCGAGCGCCACCAAGGTGGCCGTGCTCGGGGCAACCGTCACATACGAAGTCACCGATGGGGCGTCCATGAACGGCGGAAAGATCCGCATGCTGAACTTTGCCCATGACGTCATCACTGGCGATCTGGGCTCCAGCCGCGTCTTCCCCGACCCCAGCAAGAGCATCGGGCCCTACGACGGCATCAAGATGGCGGCGCCGTCCGGCGTTACCGTAGTGGAGGGAAGCTCTGCAGCCGACGCCATGGGTGCCGACTTCGTCGTCGTCATGGCCGGTTTGACCCCCCAGGACGAAGGTGAGCAGTACACGGGCGCGGGCGACCGACAGAGCCTGGCACTCGACGCGAAGGCCCCGGCCGGTGCGCGGACAAAGCAGAACGATCTCATCTCCGCGGTCGCCGCCCTCCACATTCCCATGGTCGTCGTCCTGGAAGGCGGAAGTGTCATCGATATGCCCTGGCGGGACAGCGTGCCGGCGATCGTCATGGCCTGGTACCCCGGCATGGTGGGGGGTGCCGCGCTCGGCCAACTGTTGTTCGGCGCTGCGAACTTCAGCGGCAAGCTGCCCTTCACCTGGGCGAACCTTGGTGACTACCCGGCTTTCGGTGGCGCCGGCAAGGTCACGTTCGACTACTATGCCGGCTATCGCTGGTTCGACGCTCAGGGCAGGACCCCCATCTACCCGTACGGGCACGGCCTCAGCTACACGGCCTTCGAGTACACGAAGCTGCAACTCGGCTGCACCGACCTGAAGCAGGGGGCGGTGCTACCCGTGGTCGTCAACGTGAAGAACACCGGCAGCGTGGCGGGTGACGAGATCGCAATGGTCTTCGTGTCGTTCCCGGATTCGAAGGCGGCGCGCCGTTCCGTCAAGGAGTTGAAAGGCTTCCAGCGTGTCAGGCTGGCGCCCGGCGAGGAGAAGCAGATCACGATTCCGGTTCGCCTCGCCGATCTCGACTACTTTCAGATGGATTCTCCGACGGGGAACACCGGTAAGTGGGTGGTGGAGTCTGGCAACGTCAAGATCATGGTGGGCGGCAGCAGCACCAACCTCCCGCTCTCCATGATGGTACCGGTCGCCGGGTACACGCACTGATTGCCAATTTCGAAACGAATGCATCTCGGATAGATCCTCATGAGAACACTTTCTCTGTACAAGTTCCTTTCCCCGGCGTTGGCCGTCGTCCTTCTGGCGGGATCGTCGTCGCCAGCTTCCGCGCGTCATTCAAAGACCAAGGACGGCCTGCAGCAGGCGGCCGCCACGGAGACGCCAGCGGCCAGCACGGCCGGGCAAGCCCCGCCGGCAAAGGAGTCGACGCCGGGATCGACGCCGGTGATCGAGGGGCAACCCGGGCCGACGCCCGTTCCCCTCGCGCCGGCCGCCGCTCCACCTGCGCCGGTCTCGGCGCCCGTACACGTCGAGCAGCCGCTGCCACCAGCCGGGGGCGCGACGGCAGCTCCCGTGACGCCGGCGGCCGCAGCTCAATCGCCGGCCCCGCGCAGCGAGGCGGCGTCTACCACCGGTTCTCTTGGTGAATCCCCCCAGCCGGCGGCCGTTGCTCCTCCCGTCACCGAGGTCGGCATCCAGCGCTTGCCTGGCTCCGCCTATCCGGAACCGGTCACGCGCGGCTTGAAGTACGGTTCGCTCTGGTTGACCTTTCACGGCCTGCAGTGGCCCTACCTTCCCGCGGGACCGAAGGGCGAGCGCTTCGTGATTGGGCTGTCCGGTTGGGGCTGGGTCGACACCGCCTACGAGAAGTTTGGCCCCTGGGGTGCCAACCCGATCATCCAGCAGAGCCAGATCAAGTACTGGAAGGGGCAGAGCCGCTTGCTGGCACGAGTGACGCCCACCTACTCGTTCGGCGATGACCTCTTCATTCAAGGGCAAGTCGAACTGGTTGGTACGGGTGATCAGACGATCAACCGTGGCGACGTCGGCGGGGCCGACACCGATGACCTATACCTTCGCTTCGGTAAGTGGAACAGCTGGGACGTGACGGCCGGCCGCTTCGAAGGATGGGAGGTCTTCCATCTGGGCATGGGACTCGACCAAAACACCTTCGAACGTCAAGGCGCCGTGGGCCCCGGAGAGGCGGGGTTGCCCATTTCGTTCTACGGACTGACGGACAACCAGTTCCGCCCGTCCGCCGCGACCAATGCGGCGTTTCACTATTATCCACTGAACTTCTTACGCTTCGAGCTGCTGGGAATGGCCGGGACGATCAATAACCAACCGACCTATGCCACTCGTCCGGTTGCCATCCTCGATTTTGGATGGCTGAAGCTGAAGGGTGGCGTGGAATACACGCATGGCGCCGGTATCCAGACGCAGAGTCGTGCCAGCACGATCAAGAAGGGTGTCGGCGGCGCGGTCCAGTTCGTCTTCGATCCGCACATCGAGGCGGGTTTCAACATCGCGCAGGGCACCGTCGACGCCTACGACGACAGCGGCCGGCACAACCTCAAGGCCAGCCTCACCCGGACCAGTCTGGGCGGCTTCGCCAACCTTTCGAACGGCAGCGCCAGGCATCCCATCCTTCTTGGAGTGGGGGCCCTATGGACCCGGAACGTCGATCAGAACGACCCAGTCCAGGCAACAGCGGTCGTCGACAATTACTGGTTGTTGCAGAGCTTCGTCGCGCTCCAGTATGTGGCATTCCAGCAGCTGTACATCAAGCTGGTCGGCGGTTACTCGCGCGGTCACTGGCTCGGCTCCGGTCCCCCGCCGATCACATACGACGACGAGATGTACAGCGTCCGTATGCGGTTCGCGTTCTACTTTTGATTCGGCCGTTCGCGGCGGCGGATTGTTTTTCATCTTTCCGCAAATTGCGCACGCATGCGCCCTGGAGACGTCGCGGCGGTTCGCGCTGCCGCGGCCACAGTGTCGGAGACTGTGGGCCCGGTAGTCGCCAGCGGCTTGATGCGCGCGCTCGCGTAAGCGCCGCGGTGTCAGGTGTTACGTGCGCGCAACCTCGCGCAGCGGACCCTTCGACTTCGGGTCGCAAACGACGGCTCTGGCGCATCTTTGTAAGCGCTTGGCGCGAATGCGGAATCGTACGTTCCCCGCCAGGACCGTCACTTGGGCACAGTGAGCGTCGGCCGCATCCGTAACCGGATCGGAAGATGCAAACCTCTGAACAAAGGACGTGTGACCCATGGGATCAGTTCTTAGAAGGACGTTGGGAGTGGCCATCACCGCCAGCATCGTCGCACTCGCATCAACCGCGAGCGCTCAGACTGACACTCGCTGGAAGAACGCGAAGGATCCAAGCTACTACCTCTCGGTGGCAGGCGGTGGGCAATGCGGCGCTGGCCACGGCTCGTGTTGGTACAATAACGGAACACAGGTAGTCATCTGGCACGGCTACAGCAATGACCAGGAGTGGTTTGCCAAGCAAGACGGAACGGCGAGCACGATCTACAGCGCACGATTCCTGGACCCGACCTGGGCCTACAACTCGTGTATTGGGGTGGCCGGAAGCTCCACGAGTTGGGGCGCAAACCTCGTCGTCTGGCAGTGCAACGGAAATGCAGATCAAACCTGGACCGCACGTCCGGCGTCCGATTTTGGTCTAAGTGCCCCCGGCTGTTTCGTGTTCCAAAATTCCGATGGCCAGGTCATGGCCGTTGGCGGTGGAACCATGGCTAATGGCACGCATGTCGTGCAATGGCCTGTGGACCAGAATCACGCGGCTACCATCGACCAAGCCTGGTGCCCTGAGAGTTTGTAGCGAGGGTGCATCGTAACCATCCTCGCTCATCGGCGGCGTCGCCAGGTCGGAGGATGGAGAATGGCCGACGCCCCCCAGCCGCGTCGGCCATTCGACGATCATATGCTCAGTGACCCTGTCCACCGACGGGCCGATAAAACAAACCATCGTCAGTCACGTAGTGCTGGCGAACGAAGGCGACAAAGCGCGGGCCCAAATCGATCAGGTTCTGATCCAGCGTGATGAGGGCTGGTCGGGCCTGCCCCGTCTCCAAGGCGTCGACGTACCGCTCCCTTTGCTGCTCGGTCAACATCGGTAGCAGATCGCCGTGCATGAAGGAGTAGTAGAGCGGATGCGGGCGAAAGACCCCGGTGCCGAGCCATCCGTCGAGCACCGGGTCCGCCGGCGCCGTGTGCTCGAACACATACCGCAGTCGCGCGATCTGTCGCGGATCGCGATCGGTGGCGGCGGTCGCGAGTTCGATAACAGGTAGGATCAGCAGCGGCAACGTCGCCAAGATCGTGACTCGCGCGCGACTGCGGTCCTTCGCCCTGCCCACGAGGAAGTTCAAGCCCCTGGCAGCGAAGACACAGGCGACCGTCAACGGCATGAGGAAATACTGCCGGTACGCGATCGGAACCACCCGAATTCCTGCGATAAGTGCGACCAGCGTACACAGCAGGAAGACATCCCCGAAGGCCCACGGCCGTCCTCGCCGAAAACGCCGCCAGGCAAGACCCACTCCCACTAGACAGAGCGCCAGCATTGGCGCGCTCGTCTTGACGGTCTTGAAGATGTGCTCGTTCGGACGCTGCTTCCACTGCGCGTTGAGAAGAAAATTGTTGAAGATGAACTGCCGACCGCCGTCCTGAACGGCGAAACCAGCCCAGGTGAGGATCCCGGGCAGAGCCACCCCAGCACAGAGGAGCAGGACGCCGAGGCAGCGCTGGCGCCACAATCCCTTTGGTCCACCCAGCACCCAGAAGGCCAGCCCCACGACGGTGCCGGGCAGCACAAACAGCATCTTTTGGGTACACATGATGGCGGCGCCCAGGCATAGCCCGCCCCCGAAGAACCGGAGAAGACACGCTCTCGTCACCAACTCCTCGTCCAGTACGCGCACCAGGAGCAACAACCCGCCGACGAAAAAGGACAGGGCGGGCACGTCCGGCCGGATCTCCAACGACTTCTGGATGATGACGGGCTGTCCTACGAAGAGCAACGCTGCGAACAGCCCGACCCTTCGACTGCCACTGGCCCTTCCGACAAGATAGACCAGCGCAGCCGACAACGCCGTCATGGCCAACGAGAGCAGTCGACCGAACTCGAGGAAGTGCATCGCCCCGTCGAACGACCGATCGACCGCGAACCACCGAAAGAATGGTGCCAACAAGAAGTAGTACCAAGGGGTGTGATGCTCGAAGAAATCTCGGTAGGGGATCAGCCCCCTGGACACGCTCCAGGCCGCGTGGGCATGTTCGAACTCGTCCGGATCGAAAAACCGGGTGGCGACCGACGGCAGCTGCGCCAGCAGCAAGACGAGGATCGCGAAAAGAAGAAACATGATGTCTGGAGATCGCCAGGACGTCTCGATCGTCGTGGGCGAACGACTCCTATCGGGGTGCTCCATCCGTGGTGATATTTACACCAGGCCAAGGCCAGCGCCGATCGTTCCTGTCAGAATCGCCCCCCTGACGGGCGTTCAGGTATCGAAGGTCCCGTTCCTCTCACCGCTCCAGTCGGAGGACGCGAGGCATCGCGCGATGCCCTCGCTCCGCCCGGCTCGGCTCCAGCGCTAGAACTCGCTTCTCCATCGGCTCGGCGACAGGCCAACCTGCTGATGAAACGTCGCGCTGAAATGTTGCGGCGACGTGTACCCTACTTCGAACGCGATCGACTTGAGCGAACGATTGGTCGTTCTCATCAACTCCTTGGCTCTGCGCAGGCGCGCCTCAGCGACCTCCTGCTGGAAGCTCGTACCAAGCTTCAGCAAGCGCCGTTGCATCGTCCTAGGCGACATCGCCATCTGGCGTGCGACCCCTTTCACCGATTCGACATGGCCCCGCTCCAGGCACGATCGGAACTCTGTGGTCAGCCATCTCATATCATCATGAGACGTCGGAAGGGTCGCCAACTGCGCGAGCAAGCCGCCATCTGCGACTCCGATCCAGTGCAGAGCTTCGCGCGTATCGGCGAACGAACAGACCGGTGCCCCGCCAGCGACCTTCGCGAATGCGTCCATTGTCATGACTGCCGGCATTGCCCTCGGACTGACGATCGCCTGTCTACTGACACCGCCCTTCGACGCAGACAGAAGCGCAATCACACGACTCGATAGCCTCTCGAACACGCGAAGGTCTAGGACCTCGAGACGACTCAGGTCGACGAGCCAGGACTGGGGGCGCGTCCGCTGCTGCGCCGCCGCGAGAACAGCATCGAGCGCCTCGGTGTCGGAGTCGTCAGGCTTCCCCCAGAACAACAGCCCGCTGATGCTGCCGTCAACACAAAACATCGCGACATGCGTCGCAATTACAGACAGGCAGTTCTGACTTGCGACACAGTTGCTCGACAGTTTGGGCGCGTTCCTTTCATTGACGACCAGAGGTTCCGAGCTGGCCATAAGTTATCCCAAGCCTCCGTTTCACGTCGCAGACATACCATTGCCCGTTACGGGGGACAGCGTCGGCAATCCGCGTCGCGAACTTAATACAATTGTCTCGGACTGTTAAATGGCCGATTCTGGCCACACGTCGAGCCCAGGTCCTGCAATGTCGTGGAGATGAATCGCTCAGGGACCGCGACGGCCGATCGCCAGCCGGCCTTGACGGTGCACGATGGGAAAGTGTCGCGCGATCAACTCCAGCGCCGGAGCCGGCGCGTCCCAGACGAGCACATGTGTGTACCGCTTCTCGGCGTCGTTGAGGTAGCTGTCCCACGCTTCCGCCCACGCTCGATCGCAATCGTCTGGCACGGTCCTGACTTCTCGAAGCAAGGTCTCACACCAGTGCGCAGCCGACACCATGGAGCGCGGAAAGTCTTGGATTACGTCATGGTGAAAACGTGGCGGAGGTAACGTCCGATATTGAACCGCGTCCACTCCGCGTGAGGCCCACAGAAGATCGGCGCTGGTTTCCCGCTCGATTGCATAGTGCCCCCAAGCGTGCAGGACCGGCTCGATATTGTCGCCCCGGGACTTAACCGAGAATAGAAGAGGCAAGAGGCGGGAGCCCTTCTCCACGAAGGGGATCCCCGAGCAGAATTCTGTGACATCCGCGTCCATGCGTAGAAGCGCGTAGCCATTGCCAGCGGTGCCGGCGATCCCCGCCACGACCACGAGAACGACCCATCTGCGCGGCAAGGTGCCGGGGACGCGCACCAGCAGCGCAAGCCACAGGAAGGGAACGAAGCGAGTATTGAAATACCCCCAGATGGGGAACATGAAGCTGGGTAGCAGAGCGTAGCCGGCGATCAGGAGGAGGACCGCGACCGTCGAAAACAGGGTCGTTCTCACCTGGCCCCGCAGAAACACCGCCAGCAGCAGGACCAGGGCTGGCAGCAGCGACGCCACGCCCCAGTAACTGGCGCCAAGCACGTAGTTACGTAATCCCATCCACAGCAACTGGGGAACTCCCAACCATTCCGTCTTCTCGAGGCCGATCAAGTGCGCTCCGGTCCCTTCCACGGCTGGAGCGAGCATGAACCCGACACCAATGATGACGCCCGCCGGCACAAGCGAGATGGCTGCCCGCCAGGCAGCCCCGAGCGCGTCGGGATCACGGAGACGCGCGTAGACCAGATCCCCCAATGCGATCGCGCCGAGGACAAGCAAGGGGAAGGTGTGCGCAATCCAGGCAACCGCGCACAGGGCGGCTATCCACGCTGAACGCACGCCCGACCACGTTTGCCGCTGCATCACCAGGAGGCCGAGGATCCACAGGCAGATCCCGAACGACAGCGAGAAGTTCAGCATGCCCATCACGACGAACCAGTGCTGAATCAGCGGGATCGCAAATGCGCTGGCGAGCCACATGCGCCTTCGGCCCCCGACGACCCTGAAAAGAAACGCATAGCCCATCGCAGTGATGGCGAGGACAGCTATCACGAAGATGCGGGCGGACCCCATGTAACCGAGAGAAGGGGACGCGACATGCAGCCACTCGAGGAAGGCCGAATTGGTGCGTAACCCATGCGCTGCAATGTATTCAGGGTAGGCCGCCGGGTGATCCGTCACATAGGCCGCGGCGACGTGTCCAGGCAGGTCCTCGTGGGGCAGTTGCTTGACCACGAACAACGGCCAGACGGCAAGCAGCCACAGGATGAGGCCCGCCTTCGCCACCGACCCCCACCAGGCCAGCGGCCCCTCGCTCGACGGAGAACTGGCGGTCGGACCTGCATCCATGGAGCCCTTGACTATCACCTCGTCGGTTAGCATTCCACGGCCGACGTGTCGCGGTTTGCACGCAAAACGACTGCGGTTCAAGGATAGCGACGGCCTCGGTTTGACCCATTCGCCATCACACGGCCGGTGACCGCCCTGGCCGGCTGCCGCGTTGCTTGTTCGGTCACACAGGCAGCGTCGGCGACGGAGAAGTCCTCTTATCGGGTGACTGAGCATCCCGGTATCCTCGTCAGCGGCACTGTCAAGCGAGGGGCCGCGCGGTACACTGCCGCCATGATCGGCCGCGAGCGCAGCGCGCCTGCCGCACCGCCGGCGGACGCGAGGAAGGGCACGTCGCTGCCGACCGAGCCGGACCGGTTGCAAGCACGTCGGGCCGGGCTGAGCGACGCGCGGCTGGTCTTCCTCACAGCCTCATTGCTGTTCGTCCTGGCCGCCTGGCCATTGCTGCTGGTGGCCGTCCCGCCCTTTCAGGATCTCCCCAACCACCTCGCCACCGCGCACATCATCGCGCATCCCGACCTCTACCCGCAGTACGTCTTCAACGGCTTCTTCAAGTCGAACGGCCTGCTGACCCTGTGGCTGGCCGCCTGGACCAAGCTCCTGGGCGCGCACGCGCTGTACGGCGCGGCGCGGGCGTTCACCGCCGTGGTGCTGGCGGTGAACGCGGTGGCGTGGCCGCTGTTCGTGCTGCGCTTCGCCGGCCGGCGCCACGTCGTCACGGCGGCGCTGCTGGCCTGGCCGCTGGTTCACGGCTTCTTCGTGGTGATGGGCATGCTGAACTTCGCCTTCGCGTTCGGCCTGTCGCTGATCCTGCTGGCCGTCCTCGATCGCCAGCGCGCGCAGCCCACCCTGGCCCGCGGCGCGGGCATCGCCGCCCTGGCGGGCCTGCTGTGGTTCGCGCACCCGCTGCCCCTGGCGCTGGTCGGCGCGCTGGTCGGCCTGCATGCGCTGCGCGCCGCCACCTGGCCGGCGCGCCTCGCCGCCGCCCGCGCGCTGTTGCTGCCGCTGGTGCCCGCGGTGGTGCTGTCCGCCCTGGCCGCCGAGCGCCACCTGGTGAAGGACGCGCACACGACCGCCTCGACGGCGCTGTCCTTCTCCTACCTGAATCCCTTCGAGATGGTCGAGCACCTGTGGCTGGACGCCTCGGGCGCGCTGACCCGCTGGGGCAGCGTGACCATCGTGCCGCTGGCGCTGCTCGCGTACTTCGCGTGGCGGCGGCGCGACGTCGAGCGCCCATTCTTCTCGCGCGCCGCGCTGGCGGCGCTGGCCGCGGGCTACGTCGCCCTGCCCGAGACGTTGAGCAACTGGTCGTACTTTCACTGCCGGCTGGTGCCGTTCCTGTGGGCGGGGCTGGCGCTACGGCTGCCGGCGCGGCTACCCCGGGCGGTGACGGGGCTGCTGGTCGCCTGCGCGCTGGCCTTCTCGGCCGTGACGGGGGTGGACTACGTTCGCCTCGATCGCGACCGGGCCGCCTTCACCGCGGGGATGCAGGCCGTGCCGGCGCAGGCCACGCTGCTTCCGCTGCTCTTTCGCAAGAGCGAGACCAGCGACTTCACCGAGAGCCTGACGCACGACTGGGCCTATTACGTGATCGAGAAGAACGCGTCCGCCCCGCTGGTGTTCGCCGTCGAGCGGTCCTACCCCATCACGTACCGCGAGTTCCCCCCACGCGCGTTGATCCCGCCCGCGCTGGAATCCTTCGCCGAGCGCTCCGGCACCCCGGCGCGTGTCTGCCAGGCCATGGGACAGCCCCCTACCGACCCGACCTGCGCGGGCGCCTGGCGGGCCATGTGGGCCAGCTTCTGGGCCGAAGCGACGCCCCGCTTCACGCACGTGCTGACGTGGGGCCTGAATGAGCAGGTGCGCGCCCTGATTCCTTCGGCCTACCAGCGCGCCTACCGGGACGGTCCCCTGGAGATCTTCACCCGGGACCCCCGCGCCAGTGACACCGATCACCCAAAATGAGTTTGGAAGGGGACATTTCCAAGTCCGCGGGTGCTCGCCAGGCGGCGCCGTAAAAAGTAAGCTTCCGACACCCAAAACCCGCGGGTCCGCCGGAGTTGACCGGCCCCCGCCCCTGGGCTAAGGCCACTACCCGGTTTTCATGCGCCCTCTCCGCGTCGGTATCGTAGCCGAGAGCTACTTCCCCAACCTGGGGGGGATACAGGAGCACATCCGTCATCTGCGGAACTTCCTGTCCCGTCGAGGCGTCGAGGTGACGATCTTGACCGGCCGTCCGGACGACACCGGCGCGCCCGGGCCGGCCGACGCGGAGCGCGGCGTGGTGCGCGTCGGCCGGGCCCACACGATCGGGACGGGGGGCACGTTCATCCAGGCGACGCCCAGCCCGCTGGCGGTGTACCGGTTCCACCGCGCCCTGCGCCGCGGCCAGTTCGACGTGCTGAACATCCACGGCGCGTTCGATCTGGGGCTGGCGTTCTGGGGGCTGACGCTGTTCAAGGGACCGAAGGTGCTGACGCTGCACTCGTGCTTCCCCGATGCGCCCTGGCGCCACCGCGTGGCCTGGTACTACCGGTGGGTCCTGCGCAAGGCGTCCGCGGTGATCGCCGTGTCCGAGACGACCGCCCAGGCGATGGGCCGCTACGCCAGCTTCCAGTCGACGATCATCCCCAACGGGATCGACAACGCCTACTGGCGCGCCTCGCCCACGCTGCCGTACCTGCGGCCCGCCACGCGGAACCTGGTGTACCTGGGACGGCTGGAAGAGCGCAACGGACCGGACGTGGCCATCGACGCGTTCACGCGCATCGCGCCGGCCCTCCCCGACGTCCGCCTGATCATGGCCGGCGACGGCCCCCTGCGCGACAGCCTGGAGGCGCGCATCCCGACGGCGCTGCGCCCGCGCGTGGAGTTCCTGGGCGCCGTCTACGACGAGCGGCCCGAGCTGCTCGCGTCCTCGTCGGTGTTCCTGCTTCCGGCGCGCGCCGTCGGGTTCTCGATCATGGTGCTGGAGGCGTTCGCGGCCGGGTTGCCCGTGGTGGCGTTGCCGGCGCTCGGCACCGATCACGCGGGCGACCACTGGTCGAACGTGATTGTCGCCAGGGAGAACAGCGCCGCCGCCTTCGGCGACGCCATCCTCGAGACGTTGCGCCAGAACCAGAGCGAGCGCATCGCCCGCGGCCGCCTCATCGCCGACTCGTTCGACTGGGAGCGCGTGGGCGGCCGCATCCTCGACGTGTTCGAGCGCGTGACCTCGACCGAGGCGCAGCGGACCGGCGTGCGCTCCAAGGCCGCGGCGTAGGGCGGCCATGGGCGCGCCGGCTCGGTCGTGGGTGAAGCGCGGCGTGGCGGCGCTGGCGGTGCTGCTGGGGCTGGCGCTGCTGATCGGGGCGCCGGGCCTCGGCGTCGTCGCGAAGGCGCTGGTGCTGGCCGTCGCCCTGGTGGCCGGCGGGCTGGCGGCGTACCGCGAGTTTCCGGCGTTCGAGCCGCTCGGCCGCGTGAGCTGGCGGTTGCCGCCGCAACCGGGTCGCACCTGCGCCCTCACGTTCGACGACGGACCGTGCGCCGACACGCCGCGCGTGCTGGAGGTGCTGGAGCGCCATCAGGTGAAGGCGACCTTCTTCGTGCTGGCGGCGAACGCGCGCCGCCACCCCGAGGTGCTGCGCGCGATCGCGGCGCGCGGCCACACGGTGGCCATCCACGGCGTCACGCATCGCAAGGTGCACCACGACCGCCAGGCCGACGTCGAGCGCGAGCTGTCGGCGGCGATCGAAGAGCTGACGGCGCTGGGCGTGCCGCCGGCGCGCCTGTACCGCCCGCCGCACGGCGCGAAGAGCCCGGCCGCCCTGCGCGCCGCGCGCAGGCTGGGCTGCCAGCCCTGGGCGTGGAGCCGGGGCATCTGGGACACCGACCGCCCGGAGCCCGCGACGCTGGTCCAGCGGGCCACGCGCTTCGCCCGCTCGCGCATGGTGCTGCTGCTGCATGATGGCCGCGGCGACGAGCCGGCGCCGGACATCACGCCGATGCTGGCCGCGCTGCCCGGCATCATCGAGCGGCTGCGCGCCAGCGGGTTCGCGTTCTCGACGCTGGACCGCGCGTGACGGCGGCGGCGCGCGGAGGGCGCTGGAAGACCGCGCTGCGCAGCCTGCCCTTGCTGCTGCTGGCGGTGGTGCTGTGGCGCGAGAAGCCCTGGACCATCCGGCTGGCGGCGCAAGCCCCCTGGGCGGTGGCCGCCTCGATCGCGCTGAACCTGATCGCCTTCTTGCCGCTGAAGGCGGCGCGGTGGCGCGTGGCGCTGACGGCGCCGCCGCCCTTTCGCCGGGTGCTGGCCGCGACGTTCGAGGGGTTGCTGGCGAACGCGGCCATCGGCTTCGGCAGCGGCGACGTGGTGCGCGCGGCCCGCCTGCGCGCCGATCAGAGCCAGTTGACCATCGACTACGCGTGCACCTGGGCCGAGCGCGGAGCCGAGGTGCTGGCGCTGGCCCTGCTGGTGTTCGTCACCGCGCTGGCCGCGCGGCTGGGCCCCCTGGCCGTGGCGCTGTCGGGCGCGGCGGTCGCCGGCTACCTGGCGTTGCTGGGCGCGGGGCGGCTGCTGGTGCCGCGCCTCGGCCGCTGGCCGCGCGTCCAGGGCGCCGTGGCTGCGGGGCTTCAGGCGTCGACCCCGCGCCGGGTGGCCGCCATGGCGGCGCTGTCGCTCGCCGGCTGGGCCAGCGAGCTGGTGATGCTGCTGCTGTTCCAGCTGGCCTTCGATCTGCCGCCCAGCGTGCGCATGGCGTTGCTGACGCTGGTGGGCATCAACGCGGCCATCGTCATTCCGGCGCTGCCCGGCAACTTCGGCACCTTCGAGGCCGGCGCCACCATGGCGCTGGTCATGTGCGGCGCGCCGCGCGACGTGGCCGTCGCGTACGCGCTGACCTATCACCTCAGCCACGTCATCCCCGTGGCGCTGGTGGCCACCGCCGTCTACCTGGTGCGCAACCGGCGGTACAGGACCACGCCCGCGTCGACCTCGACCGGCCGGTAGTGTTCGTCGACGTAGGCGCGCAGCCGCGGATAGCGCGCCAGGGGAAACTTGTCGTAGCCGTCCCAGCCGGCGGCCGCGGCGTCGACCAGCAGTGCCGGCTGCCGCCGTTCCAGATCCGCGAACAGCATGTCCCACGCCGCGGGAAGCTGGTTGGCGTCAGCGCTCCACTGGCCGCTCTCCGTCGGCGTGCCGGGGCTCTCGCCCGTCATGTAGTTGCAGAACGAGAAGCGCGTCCCCATGGGCCGCCGCGCCAGGATGTACAGCTGCGGCGAGTTGCCCCACACGAACACGCGCTCGTCGGGCGCCGCCAGCGCGTCGATGCGCGCCGCCACCTGCTGGTAGGGCGGCTCGCCCTCGTCCAGCCGCGCCGCCAGGGCCCGGCCGGCGGTGGCCAGGCCCAGGAACACCAGCGCCGGCCCGGCGCACAGAACGGCCAGCAGCAGGCGCGAGCGCCGGCCCGCGTACCACCACCGGCAGAACCCTGGCGCGGCCAGCAAGCACAGCGGCGCCAGCACCAGGTGAAAGTAATGTCCGAAGAAGCGCCCGCCGGCCGCCAGCGCGATGGTCGACGTCGCCAGCCACAGCAGTCCCAGCAACATCACCGCGGGCGGCGACGGGTCCGGGCGCTCGGCCGGGCGGCGCAGGGCCCGCCACAGCGCCGCCGCCGTGCCCAGCGCGGCGGCGCCGCCCAGCGCGTACGGCACCAGCGCCACGCCGCCGATCGAAACCAGCCGGCGCAGGCCGCGCGCCAGCGCCGTCGCGCCCGTCAGCCCGGCGCCCACGTAAGAGAAGTTGAACCGGAACCAGTAGATGGTGGCGACCGCGTTGCCCGCCGCCACGCAGCCCAGCAGGTACAGCGCCGGCGGTAGCGCCGCGCCCGCGACCTGACAGGCCGTGCACGCGATGACCCAGGCCCACGAGAGGCGCCCGCGCCACGCCGCCCACAGCAGCATCCCCACCGACGCGCCCAGGAAGGTGAGGCCCTGGTACTTGAACAGCGCCGAGGTCCCGACCAGCGCGCCGATCGCCAGGTGGGTGACCAGCGCCCGCCCGCCCCGCCCCGGCGCGCGCAGGACCAGCCAGGCCGCCGCCGCCTGCGGCGCCAGCAAGAACAGCTCGCAGTTCGCGGCCAGCGCGTCGTAGTCGTGCCAGGTCGTCGAGAAGATCAGGAACAGCGCCGCCGCAGCCAGCCCGGTGGCCGGTCCGGCCCGCGGGTCATCGCCCCGCGCGGCCGCCCGCAAGAACAGCGCGGTCACCAGCACGGCCAGCAGCACCAGCGCGTGCGCGCCGTGGGTCTGATACCGGCCCAGCGCCGCGAAGCCGGCCTGGTACACGTGATAGATCAGCGGCGGCTTGTGATCGACGACGTCGCGGTACAGGCGGTCGCCGCGCATCATCGCGTCGGCGGTCGTCGCGTAGATCGCCTCGTCGTCGGACAGCAGCGGGCGCGCGAACGCCGGCATCCGCAGCACCACCCCCAGCGCGAACACGGCGAACAGCGCCCACCGGCCCGCGCGCGCCGCCGAACGGCCCATCGGTGAGGAAGGACGCGACATCCGGGCCGACAACGACTAGGGCTCGTCCGCCGCGGTCTCGCCGGCCGCCTCGACGGCCAGGAAGCGCTCGTTCACCCAGCCGCTGACCTTGCCGCAGGTGACGTGGCGCCACGGCGCCGAGCCGGGGCGCGAATGCGTGGGACCCCCCAGCACCCCCGTCGCGTCGGGCGGCAGCGACCCGACCGAGGTGCTCTTCCAGTCCGGTCTCTCACGGACGTTCAGCACGTCGGACGGGTCGACGTTGCGCACGACGTAGTGAACGCCCGGACCGCGCGGACCGCAGGTCGACGGCGGTCCCGCCTTCGGGGGCTTCCGGCGCGGCGGGGGGGGAGGAGGCGGCGGCTCGGGGGGCGCCACGGGGGGCAGCACGACGCGGTCCTCGACGACGGGCGCCGAGGCGATGGCCGCCGGGCCCTTGCGATCGCGGCCCCAGTGGTGCGTGTTGCGCCGACAGGCGGCGGCGCCCAGCAAGGCCAGCACGCACGCCAGGGTCCACGACAGGCGCGTCGACGAACGGGGCCGAGACATCGGCGGGGAGGATATGCCGACTTTCGCAAAACGGAAAAAGGCGCTGCCGAAGGCGCCCGAGACCAGGAGTGGCGTGCGCCCGTCAGGCGCGGGCGCGCGCCCACCACACGGGCGGCGAAGGCGGCGCCGCGTACGTCTTGCGATCGAGCCAGGGGGCGAACTCGATGCCGCCGTCCGGGCGGCGGCGCGCGCGATAGCCGGTGCGCACCAGCGCCTCGTCGCTGTTCGGCCGATGAACGCTGGGGGGACGGCCCATCGACCAGCGAGGCGGCGCCAGGGCGGGCGTCCCCACGTACAGGTCGCCCGGCACCAGCGGCGGGCAGTCCTCCAGCCCTCCCGACAGCACGTGGAACCGCTGCGCCGACTCCGCCTCGCCGCTGGCCGCCGACCGCCGGTAGGGCGCCGACGTCCACACCGCGTCCAGCACCTCCAGCCGGCGGGCCGCGTCCGCGCGATCGTCCAGCTCGGTGTGGAACGCGGCCACCTGCGCGCCGGGAATCACCCGCTCGATCTCGCCCGGCAGGCGCACCGGCATCCACTCGCCCTCCAGGGTGGCCAGCCGCAGCGTCGACAGCGAGAACGCGGGCCGCGATTGCCGCTCGACCAGCAGCCGCTGCATGGCGGCCGGCGGAGAGCACCACACCGTGACGTCGTAGTCATCGATCAGCTCCAGCCAGCGCGCCGGACTGTCGCGCTCTTCGCCCAGCGGCAGCACGACGGTCCCCCCGGCCGCCAGCGCCGCCCAGACGCTGCAGGCGAAGGCCTCGGCGTCGAACGGATCCAGCGCCACCAGGCGATCGCGGCCGTCGAGGCGGGTCCGCGCGGTGAAGTCCCGCACCGCCGCCGCCAGCTGCGCGTGCGTGACCTTCACGCGGCGCTGTCCGCCGTCCGCGCCAGGCCGCGACATCACGCACGCGACGCTGGTCGCCTTCACCTTCGCGTCGTCCAGCGCCACCGTGGGCGTGACGTCCAGCGACCTGTCGACCACCATCACCTGGCGCTTTCGCCCGAGGTCCAGCCGGCCGATCAGGCCCGGCTGCGTCACCACGATGTCCACGCCCAGGTCGGCCAGCGTGCGCGCGAGGTCGGCGTCCGAGCGCCCGCCCACTTCGATGGGAGCGTAGGAGGCGCCGGTCAGCATCACCCCGAACGCGCCGACCAGGGATTCCCAGCCGCGCTCCATCAACACGGCGACGGTGGCCGACGGCTTGACCCGCAGCGCGCACAGGCGGCCCGCCAGGTTCGTCGCGTAGCGGGCCAGCTGGCCGTGGGTCAACGCGCACGCCCCGCTCACCACGGCGCCGGCGTCCGGCCACGTCTGGGCTTGCTTCAGCAGCGCGCGATGAAGAAGCCGCTCGGGATCGAACGAGCGATCCGCCAGCGCCCCGCCCAGTGAAAAGCTCATCTCGATCTAGTGGTAGCGCGGGGGTGCGCACCGGGACGTTTCGTCCGTGTCAATGATCGGTAAACAACCGATCGGCGAGCGGGGGCGGCGGCGCCAAGACCGCGTAACGCCACGGTCGGTGGGGGGCGGGGTCAGTCGCCGGCGGGGAGCGTCAGCCGCAGTTGCCTTCCAGGCACAGCTCGGGGCCGGCAGCGGGCATGGTGAAGTGGCGGCTGGCGCAGGGGGCGGCGTTCACGGCGCCGCTCTGCATGTCGTAGTGCCCCGTGCAGTCGGGCGGCGGCGAGGTCGCTCCCCCCTGCGAGGCGGGGCACACCTGCTGGCCGCTGTAGTCGATCCAGACCCGCAGCGGCGCCGAGACGCCCGTGTTGCCGACCTTGTCCGTCGCCTGCACGGCGATGCAGGCCCAGCCGGGCGGCGGCAGGCCACCGCCCGCCGACGTGCCGCCGATGTGGTTGGCGAAGGCGTCGAACTGGTTGCCGAAGCAGCGCAGGCCGGTGGGCTCGACCGGGTCCAGGCTCCAGATGGCGGGCAGCTTGGGGCCGTAGCTGATGGCGATGGTCGGCTCCTCCACGCGGCACAGCAGCTTGGGCAGCTCCATGTCGTCGCCGGGCCCGCAGCGGGTCTCGGTGGCCAGGGAGGGGTCGGGCGTGAAGTCGGCCGCCCCCTGCGGCGGCACCGGAGACAGCCGGATCTTCAGCACCTGGCGCGACGTGGTGGGCGGGCTGGTGGTGGGGATCAGGGTCGGGTTGATGAGATCACACACGCCGTCGCCGTCGCTGTCGACCGTCAGCGGCTGCGAGGTGTCGTTCAGCACGTACACGTTGACCAGCGCCGGATCGATCTCCGCCAGCGGCGCCACCTGCACGAAGCCCGCGCCGTTCACGTCGTCCTCGCCGCGCACCCGCATCTGGAAAACCTGTCCCACGGCGCAGTCGTCGTCGGGCATGTTGCCGGGGATGCGGTGATCGCCCAGGGGATCGAACTCCCACGAGCACTGCAGGCCCGCCTTCCGCCGGGTGATTCGGATCTCGGGCGGGTTCATGTCCAGCAACGGGGGCTGATTGTCGACGCCGAACGAGTACGCGAGCGCGCTCTCGTTGCCCAGCGCATCGGCCGCCCGGAACGAGATGGTCGGGTACAGGATGCAATACTGCCCGGCCGGGGGAAGGTCGCCCGTCAGCAGGCCGCACTTCGTCAGCTGCGCGGTGTCGAAAGGCACGCTGTACACGCCGTCCCCGTGCGGCAGCAGGTTCATCTGGAACTTCGCGTTCCCCGCGTCGTCGCCGATCACGGCGATGACCGACGAATCGACCACGCCCGCGTCGTCCGTGATGGTGGCGGAAAGCTGGATGACCCGGCCCACCACGTCGGAGGGCAGCGGGCTGAGCGGCGTGATGGTGGGGCCGTCGTTGTCGACCACGAACGACACGCTGGCCATCGTGCGCGTGCCGTTGCCGTTCTGCGCCCACACCGTCAACAGCTGCGTGCCGCGCAGGGGCGGGTCGTAGGTGCCGAAGTCGACGCTGGCCTGATAGCTGTTGGGCGCGCCCGTCGGCTGCAGATCGACGGCCGCGCCGGCCAGCGTCGCCGCCAGCGGCAGCTGCGTCGGCTCGAACGGCGCCGAGTCGACGACCACGCTGACGGCCACGCTGCCCTTCTGATGACTGCCCGCCGCCGGCGAGACGACGGTGATCTTCGGCCCGGCGTCCACGAGGATCGAGATCTGGGCGGTGGCGCCCGCGCCGCCCGTGGTCGCCGCCGCCAGCGTCAGCGTGTACATGCCCCCGGCCAGGCCAGACAGATCCAGGCGGCCCGCGTACTCCCCGGCGGTCACCGGGCCGGTCAGCACACCCGCGCTGGCAGGGGCGGTCCCCGCCGGCGCGTCCTGCGCCGCCAGCGCGAACTTCAGCGACGCCGGATCGATCAGCCCGGAGGACGTCGTGATGTGGGCCTGGATCTGCGGCGCGGTCGTGCCCGGCCAGCGCGAACCGTCGGCCGGCGACTCGATGACGATCGACGGCGCGTCCCCGCTTTGCCCGGCCTCGAACGCCGTGGCGCCGCCGTCCTTGCTGGGCGGTGGCGCATACGGGATCGAGGGGCCCGTCTTCGAACCACAGGCGGCGCAGGCCAGCAGCCCCAGCAGCGCCGCGGGCGCCGGGCGAGATCCGCGGACTAGGTGGCGCCTGGTCATTTGGTCGTCGCGGGGGCCGTCGTGGCGGGGCAGATCAGGTTGGTGCCCTGCGTGCAGCAGTCGACCGGTGCGTCCTGGCCGGGACCGCACACGCCGCCCGTCAGGACCGCCGTGGTCGACGGGCACGAGGTGATGCTGTTGATCAGACACCCATCGCACACGCGGATGGGATACTTGAAGACGTCCGAGGTGACCTGCCCGGACTGGGTGGTGCCATGCGCGCGCACGTTCGCGGTGACCCGCGCGTACGAATGGTCGGACAGCGCGCCGCTGTCGCGCAGGCGAATGGCCGTCTCGGCGGGGAAGGCGCTGGTGCCGGCCGACGTGCGTCCGCCGCCCGGGGCCACGCTGCCCGACCACGGCGTCTGGAAGTGCATCAGCCCCGCCGTCGTGCCGTCCGCGGCGATCGCCGCGAAGGCCGCCGCGGCGGCTGCGTTGCCGTCGACGAACGCCAGCTCGACCTCGAAGCTGGACAGGGCGATCCGGTTCGGCTCGGGGCCGCCGCCCCCCGCCGCCGGCAGGTCGTTCTCCAGCAAGGGAAACAGCATGTAGGCCGCCTCCGACGACGCGGGCACGCGAATGTCCAGGGTCCCCTCGCCCTGGTAGGTGCCGGAGGCGCCGGTGGGGATCGTGCAACCGGCCTCGGGCGTCTGGTTCTGCACCACGAAGAATTGACCGGCCGGTTGACCGCAGCCGCCGAGCGACGCTGCCGTCAAGCAGAGGACGCCGGCCAGCGCGGCCCGCCACGACAGCGCGCCCGCGGCGCGATCCCGCCGGCGGCACAGGCGCCGGTTCGCTGCGCATACCGAACTTTCTGCAGGTCTGGTCCCCGAGGGTGGTCGCGGTATCGGCGGTCTTGCCATGTGGCCTTTGCTGGCGGCGGCCGCGCGGGTGAATGCCGCGGTCGCCTGGGTGAGTGGTCGCGTAGCTGCAAAACGGCAGAAACATGCGACTTCTTGAAACGATGGCGTTCGCCGGCGGCCCGGCGCGTCACGAAAGCGTCCTTCAAACCTGCGAAAGGTTCGGGTAGCCTCCGGCGGATGCCGTTCGCCAGCCCGCGCCGCCGGCCCGTTGTTCGCGCCCCGTTGCGCTGGATCCTCACCGGTGGGTTGGCGCTGGCGGTCGTGCTGTCCGGGGTCGACGGCGGAGCGGCCGCGGCCGCGCCGGCCGTCCCGCGAGCCCAGCCGCTTCCCTCGGGTCGCGGCACCCGGTCCGGCCGGCGGGGGCGGCGCTCGAAGAAGAGCAACGTCAGCACGACCGACCCGTCATCGACGTTCTTGCTGGGGAAGACGGCCCACGTCGTCCCCAACCAGCAGGGCAAGATCGTGGTCTTTCATTTCCGGAACGATGACGACGGCGCCCTGTCGATGCAGGTGGGCCAGCTGCTGCAGGCGCGCGGACTCGAGGTGGTGCCGGACGTGCGTCCCGTCGACACGGCCGAGCAGTTCCGCGACGTCGCCACGCACCTGGACCTGGTCGGTTACGTGGAAGGCGATCTGCGACCGACCCGCGACGGCAAGGCGAAGCTGACCCTGCGCGTGCGCAACGGCTACACCGGCCGCCCCGTGACCCAGGCGGTGTTCACCGATTCGGTCGACAACCTCCCTCGCGCGCTCAGCTGAAAGCTGTGGTCCAGGCTGGCCCCCGCCATCGCGCAGGCCTGCTCGGACGCGTCGAGGCCCCGCCACCGCACGCGCAGCATGCAGATCAACGCCGGCACGCCGCTGTAGCGGCCGCCGCCTTCAGGGCGCGTACGACCGCGGGGCCCACGCGCGCGCCAGCAGCACGCAGGCGGCGGCGACCGCCACCCCCGCGCCGACGTGATGGATCAGCACGTGCGACCAGCCGCGGCCGCAGCTCAGCTCGCCCGCCATGGCGCCGGTGGCGGCAGCCGCCACGCCGGCCAGCAAGGCCCGCCCCGTCGTCACCGAGAACTTGCGCACGAAGTAGAGCACCAGCGCCAGCGGAACCAGATCCACCGCCAGATGGCTGGTCGAGCAGGCGAAGCCCGGCATGGCGGAGGAGACGCCTGCCCCCCGGCCCAGCGGCAAGGCGATGGCGGCGGCCAGCGCCAGCGCGGCGGCGCTCCAGCGCATGGCCCTTCTGCCGGGCGCGATCGCGGCGATGACGCCGACGACCTGCACGGCGACCAGCAGGACCAGCGGCAACCACCGGCCTTGCAGCCGGTGCACCTCGACGATCGACAGCCACGCCCCCACCCCCAGCGCCATGGTGGTGGCGGCCAGCACCAGCAACAGCGCCGTCACGGCCTCGTGCCGCCACGACACCGCGCGGGGCGTGCGCCGCAGCTCTTCCAGCGCGGCGGCGCGCGCCCGCGCCAGGCCTGGCGCCGAAGGAACAGTCGCCACCGGGGGCGCCAGAGATGGATCGTCGTTGCTCATGCGTTCTCCCATGCTGCCAACAGGAGCTTCAAGCGCTGATACCCCCGATGGGCGCGCACCTTGGCCGCGCCCACGGTCGTCCCCAGCGCGGTCGCGATCTCGGGGAACGACAGGCCCTGGATCTTGTGGAGCAAGACCGCCTCGCGCTGATCGGGCGGAAGCTGCTGCAGGGCCTCGTCGACCGCGCGCGCCATGTTCGGATCCGACGCGGCCAGCAGCGGGTCAGCATCCGGCGAGGCGCCGGCCAGATCGCCCAGCAGCGCGGGATCGTAGGACTGCTCGGGGCGCGCGCCGCGCCGGCGAAGGGCATCCCGCGCCGCGTTCGCCGCGATCGCGTACATCCAGGCCCGCAAGCCGGTGAGGGGCGTGTAGCGACCGCGCGCGCGCACCACCGAGAGAAACGTCGTCTGCAGCAGATCCTCGGCCAGCGCGTCGTCGCGCACGAAGCGGCGCAGGAACACCTGCAACTGGGGCGCGTAACGATCGTAGAGCACGACAAAGGCATCCTCGTCGCCATCACAGAACCGCGCCATCAGCGCGTCGTCCGACTCGGGCTCGGAGATGGGAATGGCCTTGTAACGCAGCAGTACCCGGAACGGTAACAGGCCCGGCCGCAAATGCGAGCGGGAAGCACGGGCCGTCTTTTTCGCTGCCGGCGGTAACCGTCGCCAGGGGTTGCACGTTCACCTCCACGAACCCATACGCGAGGACAACGCCATGGACGGACCCACCTTCGATGCCTTCTCGACCTGGCCGCGGCTGCGCCTGTCGTTCGTGGCCATGACGGCGCCCCCATCCATCTGGGTTCACGGGTTCTCGGCCGAGAACGACAACGCCGCGCGCCCAGGGCACCAGACCAAGGCCTCCCTGGTACGAGCGCTGGTCGTCCCGCCGTCGCCACCGAAACGACCAGCATGACGACCGGCGCGCCTCACTATGTCGTGGCCGGTGGCGGCCTGGCGGGAAGCCTGATCGCGCTCGCCGTGGGCCAGCGTGGTCGCGCCCGGGTGACCCTGATCGAGCGGGACGAGACCCTCGGGGGAAACCACACCTGGTCGTTCCACGACGGCGATCTCGAGCAGGAGGAGCACGCCTGGCTGGAGGGACTGGTCTCGTGCCGCTGGCCGCGCTACCAGGTCCAGTTCCCCGGCGGCGCGCGCACCATCGAGTCCGGGTACGCGACGATCGAGAGCAGCCTGTTCGCTCCCCGGGTCGCGGAGCAACTGGCGGCGTGCGGCGTGAGCGTTCGTGTCGACACGCCGGTGGCCGAGGTGGGCGCGACGGAGGTGCGCCTGGGCGACGGATCCACCGTCACCGGCGACGTCGTGATCGACGCGCGCGGCCCCGCGGTCCAGGCGACCAGCGGTCGGGGCGGCTATCAGAAGTTCGTCGGCCTGGAGGTGGAGCTGAGCGCGGACGGCCCCTGGGGCGTCCCCCTGTTGATGGACGGTACCGTCGCGCAGGAGGGCGGCTATCGCTTCATCTATGTACTGCCCTTCTCGAAGCGGCGGGTCCTGATCGAAGACACCGTGTACGCCGAAGATCCGGACCTGAACGTGCCGGCCTGCGAGAGGGCCATCGCCGCCTACGCGCGACAGGCCGGCGCCGACGTGGCGCGCGTGGTGCGCCTCGAGACGGGCGTGCTGCCGCTTCCCTGCGACGCCGAGGCGGGACCGTCGTCGCCGGCTCGCCCACTGGCCGTCGGCTATCGCGGCGGATTCTTTCACCCGGTTACCGGCTACTCGCTGCCGCTGGCGGTCCGGGCGGCGCGGGCCATCGCCGCCGCGAGAACGGCAGCGGAGGCCCGCGCGACCATCGAAGCGCTGGCGTCCACGCTGGAACCCCAGCAACGCTTCGGCCACCTGCTGAACCGGCTGACGTTCGAGGCGCTGCCGGCAGCGGCGCGCCGGGGAGCGTTCGAGCGCTTCTATCGACTACCCGCCCCGATCATCGCGCGCTTCTACGCGAGTCGCAGCACCGTCACCGATCGAGCCCGCATCCTGCTGGGACGGCCGCCGGCCGGGATCTCCTGGCGCGGCTTGCTGGGCATGTGCCTCCACCGGCCCGAACAGGAGCTGTCATGAACGCGAGACCTCGGCCAAGACTCGAGCGACAACCCTCCTTCGCGGCCTTCGCCGCGGAGCTGGTGGAGCGGACCCTGGCGCCGGAGCGTTTGCAATCCCTCTGTCACCCCGAGGACTGGCCGCCTCCCCTCAACGGGACCGCGCCGGCCAGCTCCTCCCCCACCGCGGCGCTGTCGCCGGCGACCTGGGAGCGCGCCGTGGCAGAGATCGCACGCGACATCCTGAGCCGGCCCAGCCATCAGTTCAGGGCACGCATGTGCACTCTGGCCTGGCGGCTGGCCGACGGTGAGGGCGACGTGCCCGCCGTGCTGCCCTTCCTCATCGAGGTGATCCACGCGGGCAGCCTGATCGTCGACGACATCGAGGACGACTCGCGCGAGCGGCGGGGCGCGCCCTGCTTGCATCTGCTGCACGGCACGCCGCTGGCGTTGAACGCGGGGACCTGGATGTACTTCTGGGCCGTCGACCTCGTGCGGCAGGTGCCCGTGGATGCGACGGTGCAAGAGAGCCTGCGCCGGGCGCTGGTCGAGACGATGTATGGCTGTCATCTCGGTCAGTCCCTGGACCTGTCCGTGCGCGTGGGCGCGCTGCCGCGGGCGTCCGTCTATCGCACGGTGGCCAGCACCACCGCGCTGAAGACGGGCGCGCTGATGGAGCTGGCGGCGCGCCTGGGCGCCCTGGCGGCCGGCGCGGACGCGCCCCGCGTCGAGGCGCTGGCGCGCTTCGGGCGGCGTCTGGGCATCGGCCTGCAGATGCTCGACGACTTCGGCAACCTGAACGCCCCGCACGCCGAGGACGCCAGCGGGAAATCGCTGGAGGATCTGCGCAACGGCCGCCCCACCTGGCCCTGGGCGCTGGCCGCGGAGGAGCTGGACGAGCCCGAGTTCGCGCGCCTGCAGGCGAGCGCCCGCGCGCTGCTCTCCGACGGCGCCGACCCCGACGGCACGCGCGCCCGGGCGCTGGCCGCGGCGCTGCGCATGGCCGTCGGCCTGAAGGGCCGCCGGCAGACGAGGTTGTACTTGCACGGGGCGCTGGCCGATCTGCGCGGCCAGGTCGGCGATCGCGACGAACTGGGGGCCCTGGCGCTGGAACTGGACCGTCTGGAGGAAGCCTATGGTTAAACGCAACATCGCCATCGTCGGCAGCGGGTTCGGCGGCCTGGCCGCCGCCATTCGCCTGCAGGCGGCCGGGTTCGACACCACCCTGTTCGAGGCGCGAGATCGGCCGGGCGGCCGCGCCTACGTGTACCGCGACCAGGGCTTCACGTTCGACGCCGGCCCGACGGTGATCACGGCCCCGCATTGCCTGGAGGAGCTGTTCGCGCTGGCCGGCGAGCGGCTGGAAGACCACGTGACGCTGCGACCGGTGACGCCGTTCTACCGGCTGCGCTGGTCGGACGGCACCGTGTTCGACTACGGCGGCGACGCCGCGTCCATGCGCGCGCAGATCGCGGCGATGGCGCCCGGCGACGTCGACGGCTACGACCGCTTCATCGACTACAGCCGGAAGGTGTTCGAGGCCGGCTACGAGGGGCTGGTCGACGCCGCGTTCCTGCGGTTCGTCGACATGGTGCGGGTGGCGCCGTCACTGGCCCGCCTGCGCGCCGACCGCTCGGTCTACGGCGCCGTCAGCCAGTTCGTGAAGGACGAGCGGTTGCGGCAGGCGCTGTCTTTCCACGCCCTGCTGATCGGCGGCAACCCGTTCGAGACCAGCGCCATCTACACGCTGATCCCGTTCCTCGAGCGAAAGTGGGGGGTGTGGTTCCCGGTCGGCGGCACCGGCGCGCTTGTGGAAGCGCTGGCGGCGCTGTACGGGCGCCTGGGTGGCAAGCTGCGCCTGAGCATGCCGGTGCAGCGCATCCGGCTGTCGACCCGCGGCGCGGGCGGTGCGCCCGTGCACGTGGTGACGGCGGCCGACGGCGTGGACCAGGTGTTCGACGCCGTGGTGTCGAACGCCGACCTGCACCACACCTACGCGCGCCTGTACGATGGCAACGCCGTGGCGGGGCGGCGACGCGAACAGGTCGAACGGATGCACTGGTCGATGTCGCTGGTGGTCATCTACTTCGGCACGCGCCGGAAGTATCCGGGCCAGGCGCACCACACGGTGCTGTTCGGACCCCGCTACCGCGAGATGCTGAGCGAAATCTTTCACGGACCCGACCTGCCCCCGGACTTCAGCCTGTATCTGCACCAGCCCACGGTCACCGATCCCGATCTGGCCCCGCCCGGCTGCGAGGCGTTCTACGTGCTGGCGCCCGTCCCACATCTGGGCGTGGCGAACATCGACTGGTCGCGCGTGGCCGAGCCGTACGCGGACCGGATCCTGGCCGCGCTGGAGACGACGCTGCCGAACCTGCGCCAGGAGATCGTCACGCGGCGGATCTTCACGCCGGTGGACTTCCGGGATCAGCTGCAGGCCTTTCAGGGCTCCGCGTTCTCCGTGGCGCCGCGTCTGTCGCAGAGCGCGTACTTCCGGCCGCACAACCGCGATCCGGAGATCCCGGGTCTTTACATCGTGGGCGCCGGCACCCACCCTGGCGCCGGGGTGCCCGGCGTGATCAACTCCGCGAAGGCGACGACCCGCGTGATGATCGAGGACCTGGGGCGCGGCGGGGAGGCGCTGGCGTCATGACGGACATCCAGGCGGCCGAGGCGCGCCGCATTCTGGCGCACCACTCGAAGAGCTTCGCGCTGGCCGGGAAGTTGTTGCCGGCCGGCGTGCGGCGGGACGCGGCCGCGCTGTACGCGTGGTGCCGGCGCTGCGACGACGCGGTGGACGACCCGGCGGTCATGTCCGATCGTGCGCTGGCCGTGAGGCGGCTGCGCAGCGAGCTGGACGACGTGTACGCGGGCGTTCCTCAGGACGACCCGGTGCTGGGCGGCCTGCAGGACGTGGTGCGGCGCCATGCGCTCCCGCGGCGGTTCGCCGAGGATCTGCTGGCGGGCATGGCCATGGACGTGGGCGTCGTGCGCATGGCGACCATGGACGAGCTGCTGCTGTACGCCTACCGCGCCGCCGGCACGGTAGGCCTGATGATGGCGCACCTGATGGGCGTGCGAGAGGCCGAGACGCTGCAGCGCGCGGCCGATCTGGGCATCGCCATGCAGCTGACGAACGTCTGTCGCGACGTCGCCGAGGACGAGCAGCGGGGTCGCGTCTACCTCCCCGCCGATCTGCTCGCCGGCGCGCCCCTGCCCACCCGCGCGCCGGGCACGGCCGCGCGCGCCGTGGCCGCGGTGCTCGGCCACGCCGACGCGTTCTATCGTTCGGGCGACGTCGGGCTCGCGCGCCTGCCCTTCCGGTGCGCCGTCGCCATCCGGGCGGCCCGGCTGATCTACGCCGAGATCGGCGCGGTCGTGGCCAGGCGCGCCTTCGACGTCTGCGCGGGCCGGGCCGTCGTGTCGCGGCGGCGCAAGCTGTTCTTGCTGGTGCGGGCGACCGCGGACGTGGCGCTGGCCCTGCCCTGGCGGCGGCGCGCCTCGCTGCCGCCGATGACACTGCCGTTTCCCCTGCCCGTCGACGACAGCCCCCCGGGCGCGTTCACCGACGCCATCCCGGTCGTGCGCGTCCGTGGCGCGCTGCGGGCTCCCCACGCGGGGGTGCCGTCATGAAGGCCCGTGTCTCCGTCGTCCCCGACGTCGCGCCGGCCAGTCAGGCGGTCAGCGGCCTGGGTGCCATCGCCGTCTACGTCGGGCGCATCCGCGAGTTTCAGCGCATCGACTGGATCGTCTACCTGTGCTGGGTCGGCCTGATGCTGGGGCTCTGCTTCGCGACGGGCGGCTTCGTCGGCCTGGGCCGGCGCGCGGGCGCGCCGCTGCCCGCCGAGGCAGGCCTGGTGCCGCTGGGCGCCGTCATCTTCACCCTGGCCATCGCCCTCGACACGATCGGCCACCGCACCATCTACAAGCAAGCGTTGCGCGGCGGCGAAGCGATGGTCCACCACATCATCATCGCGCTGGGCATCACCAGCTGCGTCCTGCTGTGCGCCGCGTACAGCGGCGGCGCCACCTACGCGATCCCGGCCCTGGTGCTGACCATCCTGTCCTTTCTCTACAGCCTGGTCGACGAGGCGATGCACTGGCGCCGCTATCTGAGCGGCCGCTCCGACGTGGTGGAGATGTGGAGCCACGTCTTCATCCTGATCGGCCACGGCGTGATGATGACCGGCTGGTGGCTGTGGTACGCGCATGGCTACCGCGGCGTCGCCGAGACGCTGGTGGCGCTGGGTCTGGGCCCCCACGCGGGGATGCCATGACGCCGGCCGGCCTGCTGGCGCTGCTTGCCCTGACCACCGCCACGCCCCTCATGAAGGCCCCCACCGCCAGCCAGGCCGAGACGAGCTACCGCCTGGGCAAGGCGGCGGCGAACGATCGCGCGGCCCGCGAACACTACCAGCGCGGCATCGACAGCGCGCGCAGCGTGCTGGCCGCCACCGCGGACGAACCGGGCGCGTTGCTGTGGCTGGCGGCGAACCTGGCCGGCGAGGCGCTGACCCACGGCAAGGTGTTCGCCCTGGGCGTGATCCCGCAGATCGAATCGACGCTGCTGCGCCTCGAGCAGACGAACCCGCTGTACGACCACGCCGCCGCCGCGCGCAGCCTGGCCAACCTTTACTGGAAGGCGCCCGCGCTGATCTCCATCGGGTCGTCCAGGAAGGCGGCGGCCTTCTTCCAGCAGGCCCTGGCGCGCGCCCCGGACTTCCCCGGAAATCAGGCGATGGCGGCCGCCTTCTTCGCCGATCGGGGTGACTGCGCGCAGGCGCGGACCCTGGCGACCGCCGTCGAGGCGCGGACCGATCTCGACGCCTTCGGTCCGGACGCCGCCGAATGGCGCCAGCTGGCCCGGTCGGCCTTGCAAGACTGTCGATGAACCCGCGGGCGCGACCCCGGCGGATCCTGTTCGTGTGCGAGGCGGTGACGCTGGCGCAGGTGGTGCGTCTGGCCACGCTGGCGCGCGCGCTGGATCCGGCGCGCTACGAGGTTCACTTCGCCTCGGCGGCCTTCGACCCGCTGATCTTCGAGGGGACGGGCTTTCGCAGGCACGGCATCTACTCGCTGCCGGCGCGCACCATCGACGCGCGCGTGGCCGGCGGCCGCCGCCTTTACGGCGAGCGCACGCTGGCCCGCTACGTCAGCGAGGAGCGCGCGCTGTTCGCCAGCGTGCGCCCGGACCTGGTGGTGGGCGATCTGCGCCTATCGCTGGGCGTGTCGGCGGCGGTCGACCGCGTCCCTTACGCGAACCTGATCAACGCGTACTGGAGCCCGTTCGCCCTGCGCGACGGCTTTCCCCTGCCCGACCATCCCATCGTCCGCCTGCTGGGGGTCGAGCGCGCGGCCCAGCACTTCGGCAAGGCGCTGCCGTTCGTGTTCGCGCACTTCGCCGCCCCCGTGAACGCGCTGCGCGCCACGTACGGCCTGCCCGACCTGGGCACCCTGCCCGAGCTCCTGACCGGCGGCGATCACACGCTGTTCCCCGACGTGCCGTCGCTGATCCCGACGCGCCAGCTGCCCGCGCACCAGCGCTACCTGGGGCCCGTGCTGTGGTCACCGCCGGTGCCGCTGCCGCCCTGGTGGGAGCGCCTGGACGCCCAGCGCCCCACCATCTACGTGACGCTGGGCTCGTCGGGGCGGGTCGACCTGCTGCCGCTGGTCATCGAGGCGGCCGCGTCGCTGGGGCTGCAGGCGCTGGTCGCGACCGCCGGCCGCGCCCGTCTGGACACGGGCGGCCTGCCGCCCCACGTGTTCGCGGCGGACTACCTGCCGGGGCACCTGGCGGCGCGCCGCGCGCAGGCCGTGGTGTCGAACGGCGGCAGCACCACCGGCTATCAGGCGCTGGCCGAGGGGCGGCCCGTGCTGGGCCTCGCCTTCAACCTGGATCAGTACCTGGCCATGACCGCGATCAGCGAGGCGGGCGCCGGAACGCTGGTGCGGGCTGGCACCGCCGACCAGGCGACCATCCGCGCGGGACTGCAGCGCGTGCTAGAGGCGCCCGAGGTCGCGGCGCACGCGGCCCGACTGGGCGAGGAGTTCGGCCGCTGGGACGGACCGGCGGCGTTCGGGGCCTGGCTGGGCGAAACCGTCGGGTGAGCGGTCACACGCGGTTGCGCAGCATCAGCTCCTTCGGATGGGGCTCGAGGTACGTCTGCTCGGACAGGTAGGCGACCTTCAGGACGCGCACGTAGTGGCGCAGCAGCGTCAGGGGAACGACCAGCGGCACCAGGCCCTTCCGGTGGTCGTCGATCACCGTCAGGATCTCCTGCCGCGCCTCCGCCGACAGCCGCTCGCTGAAGTGCCCGAACATGTGCATCAGCACGTTCGCGTGGCGCGCCGGGGTGGCCAGCTTGCCCAGCGCCTCCATGAACCCGGCCTCGTAGCCGGCGCGCAGCTCGTCGCGCGGCAGCGACTTGCCCGCCGCCACCAGGCGCCCCAGGCGACGGTAGCCCGGCTCGTCGTGCGCCAGCAGCGCCATCTTCTCGCGGGTGTGGAACGCCACCAGCGACTTCATCGTCCACCGGGTGGACCACAGCGCGCGCAGCCGGTGATAGGCGAACACCCGTTCGATGAAGTTGTCGCGCAGCTTCGCGTCGCACAGGCGGCCCTCCTCCTCGACCGGCAGCCGGGGGAACACGCGCTGCAGCTCCGCCGCGAACAGTCCCTGCCCGTCGCGCGCCGCCGCCCCCGCGTCGGGCGCGTCGTCGTCGTACTGCTTCACGCGCCAGACGCCGCAGCTGGGTGAGTCCTTCTTCAGCACGAAGCCCGACAGGTCCTCGCGCGCCAGCGCCGCCACGCGGGCCCGCGCGAAGGACGTCATGCGCGCCGTCCAGTCCACGCCCGAACGCGACACCAGGCGCGTGTCGCCGCCCTTGCTGCCGGTGGGCGGGCGGATCAGCCGCAGCGTCTCGCGCGGCACGCCCATGCCGACCTCCAGCTCGGGACAGACCGCCACGAAGGTGACGAAGGGCCCCAGCTCGTCGACCAGGAAACCGTCACGCTTGTGCTGGCCGTCGAAGCGCACGGGGCGGCCCAGCAGGCACGCCGACACGCCCACCCGCAACATCGCGTCGGGCGCCGGCACGTCCGGCGTCTCCTTGCTGGTCACGCGGCGCCTCGCTTGTAGAGGGCCAGCGCCTTCGCCTTCTGCTTGGCGTGGTCGACGATCGGCTGGCGCGGCTCGTGCAGGGTGCGCGCGTCGTCGCCCCGCCGCTCGGGCACGAACCGGCGCACGTAGGCCCCGTCCGGATCGAAGCGTTTGCCCTGCAGCGTCGGGTTGAAGATGCGGAAGTATGGCTGGGGATCGCACCCCGTCGAGGCCGCCCACTGCCAGCCGCCATTGTTGGGCGCGAGGTCACCGTCCAGCAGCCGCTCCATGAAGTAACGCTCCCCCCACCGCCAGTCGATGAGCAAGTCCTTGGTCAAGAACGACGCGACGATCATGCGCACGCGGTTGTGCATCCAGCCGGTCTCCGCCAGCTGGCGCATGCCCGCGTCGACGATCGGATAGCCGGTGCGGCCGGCCTTCCACGCCTCGAACCACTCCTCGCGGTTCTCCCAGGCCAGCTCCCGGAACTGGGGCAGGAAGGCCCGGCTCTCCACGTCGGGCCGGTGCCACAGCACGTGATAGTAGAACTCGCGCCAGGCCAGCTCGCGCAGGAAGGTGCTCGCGCCGGTCCCCTCGCCGAACTCGGCGGTCTGCAGGCCCAGCGCCGCGATCACCTGCGCCGTCGTCAGCGAGCCGTTCTTGAAGTAGATGGACAGGCGCGACGTGCCGTCGGTCCCGGGCAGGTCGCGCGCCGCCTTGTACGCCTCCAGATGCTTGCGGAACAGCGCCAGCCGCTCACGCGCCGCCAGCGACCCGGCCGCGGGCAGGGGCACGCGCACCCGCGGCGCCGTCTCGTCGATGAACCGCTGCAGGTGATCGTCGGGCTGCTTGCCGCCGAACAGCGCGGCCCACGTCAGCGTGAACAGCCCGCGATGCGCGTGGGGATCGCCGGCCAGCGCCTCGAGGTATTGCAGCCCCTGCTTCTGGGCCTGCAGGCGCCCGCGCACCGCCGGCGTTTCCAGCAGCTCGAACCAGCGCCGCGCGAACGCCGAGTAGACCTGGTAGTAGCGCGCCTGGTCCTTGGCGGCGCCGTCCTCCTTGCGTAGCTCGTCGGGCTCGACCAGCAGGTGGTCGCACGCGGTGTGGACGGCGATGCCGGCGTCCTGCAGCAGCGCGGTCATCTTGCCGTCGCGCTCGCGCGCGAAGGGCTCGTAGTCGCGGTTGAAGGAGACGGTGGCGGGCCGCGCCACCCCGGCGTCCGCCAGGGCTTGCCACAGGAACGGGAACGCCTCGCCCGGCGCGCGATCGAGGACCAGCAGATCACCGCCCGCGGCCCGCAGCTCGTCGCGCAGCCGCTCGATGGTGGCCAGGAAGAAGGCGAAGCGGTCGGACGAGAAGTCCGGGCGCGCCAGGAACTTCGCGTCGAAGCAGAACAGGCCCAGCACGCGCCCGCCGTGCTCCTGCCAGCTCCAGCGCAGGGCGGGGTTGCCCGCCACGCGCAGATCGCGCCGGAACCAGTGAACGCCGTAGGGCGCGGCGGCCGCTCGACGTCCGCTCACGGTCCGTGGTTCCTCGTCACGCGGTCAAGCTGGGGACGCGCCCGCTCGCGCGCAAGCGCCGGCGGCGCGTCGCTCAGGGCTCGTCTTTCAGGCCGTGCATCAGGCGCGCCTTCACCCGCAGCGCCTGGCGCTCCTTGTAGCGCTCGTGGCTGTTCTCGCCCAGCTCGTTGGCCTCGGCCGTGCGCGCGTCGACGATCTGGAACTCGGTCAACACGAACACCACCGTGCCGTGCTCGGCGAACAGCGGATCCTCGGGGGTGCGGCACAGGAACTTGTCGATGCGCACCGGCAGATCCGCCACGAAGTTGATCACGCGATACCCCGGGCCCGAGAACTCGTTCTGCACCGGCGCCTTCTTGTCGGCGGCCACGGCCGCCAGCTCTTGCAGCTCGGGCAGGAAGCGCGCCAGCGCCGGCGACGACTCCAGCGCGCCGCGGAAGTCCAGCACGTTGTTCAGGGACTGCCCGGGGATGACGTAGTTGAAGGGGACCAGCCGCTGCGTCAGCTCGCGCAGCACGAACAGGATCTGGTCCTGGGACGTCGTGATCATCCGGAAGCGCAGCTGATCGTAGACGTCGGCGGCGATCGTCTCGCGCTTCGCCAGCAGCTTCGTGATCAGGCTGTCGGAGTGCTTGCGGCTCCACTGGAACTCGGCGATCCCGCAGCCGGCGGCCCGCAGCTCCTCCACGGTCCGCATCACCTTGTCCTCGACCAGGTGAAAGATCTGGTCGCCCGAGACGGGCAGCTTGGTCAGCAGCTCGCGCCCGGACAGGTGGTGGAGCACGTGCATCACCTTCAACACGACGCAGGCGTAGGCGCGGCGCTTGCCCTTCTGCGACGCCACCAGGAACAGGTCGCGCGCCGGGATGCCGTCCTGCACCTCGGGCGGGATGTGGAAGCCCAGGTGGCGCTCGCAGTACTCGACGGCCTGCTCGCGCAGGTCCTCCAGGCGCGCCATGTCCGTCTCGCTCTGCGGGTCCAGCTCGTTCACGCGCAGCAGGCGATCCACCTCTTCCCGGTCGGTGAAGTACAGGTGATGCCAGTCGATGACGGAGCCGCTGCGCAGGACGTTGCGGATCGCGGCCAGGTCCGAGAGGGAGAACTCCTCGTAGCGCGGCTTCCGCGGTGAACCTGGGGCAGGCAGGGTCCGCGACGGACCGGGCGCAGGCGGCGGCTCGCCCGGATTTCCGGAAGTCGGAGGCGGCGCGCCGGCCAGAGCGGGCGCGCGCAGCACCGGCACCGGCACTTCGGCCCCCGTCAGGGCCACGGGAAGGCTGGCGGGCAAAGCCTCGCCCACAGGCGCGTGTTCGATCGGTGTGAGCGTGCGTCCCAAGACCTGGCCTCGAACCGGCGGCTCACCGCCAGTGGGGGCGAAGCTTAGGCGCGCCCGTGGAGCGGCTCAAGCGCAAACGGCCGCGCGGACTTGAAAGCGACAGATCGGAAAATCGATCGCAAGGAATTCAACCGCCCGCGTCCGACCGCCGAGCGGCAAACGCGGCAAGCCCGCGCCGGGCGTCGACTACAGCGACGGTTTCGGGCCGGCGTCGCGCGAACTGGGGCGCCCCAGGCGGGTCGTCGCCCAGAACAGGACCACGGAGAAGATTCCCATCGCGACGCTGCCAATCACTGGAATCATCGTTTGCACACAGTATCCTACATCTGCTACGTGGTCAAAATAATTGTCTCCCGGCGTGCGGAGAAGCTGACACCGAACGGTAACACAGGGGCGGTTATCGCCGCACGAAAGAGCGCCGAATCTCGCGGGCTCCCCCGCCCGTCCGCCCGTGGCGACCAACATGATCGCGCAAATTTCGGCGAGATCGCACGGGCTGATACGATGCGTTCGTGACCGAAAGACGCGCCGGCAGCGAAGTCCCTGGCAGCGGGCGGGTGACGGTGGGGTTCGCCGGCACGGCCGACCTCGTTGCCCGGTTCGTCATCGCCGCCCTGGCCCTGTCGGTCACCGCCGTGGCGACCGAGCGGCCGGCCCGGGCGCAGAAGTCGCCCACGGCGCAGGCGGCGCTGCTACGCGCCCAGCACGACCTGATGACCAACGACTTCGCGGACGCGGCGGCCGAGATGGAGACCGCGGTGCGGTTCGAGCCGCGGTTCGCGTTCGGGTGGTACTTGCTGGCGTCGACGAGCCGGCGCGCCGGGGCTTACGACCGTGCCGTCGCGGCGTACCGCCGTTACCTCGAGCTGCGGCCGGCCGAACCGGATCCTCTGTTCGGGATCGGCCTGTGCCTGGCGGCGATCGGCGATCGCGATGGGGCGCTCGTCTCGTATCAACACTACGTCGAACGCGACACGCGACCTGGCTCGGCCGAGTTCGTGGCCACCGCGAAGACGCGGATCGCGGCCCTGGAGAAGGCCAAGGCCAGCACCGCGATCGGCGCCGAGGCCGCCAAGCCGCAGGCAAAGGCGAACACCGGTGCGGGAGCCGCAGGGGCCGTGGCCAGCGGCGCCGGGGGCGCGGGCGGCCCGCTCGCCGGACACGCGGCCGCGGGAACCGAGCTGGTCGCCGAGCACAAGTCGGCCGCAGCGGTCGCAGAGCTGCAAACAGCGGTGAAGGAAGCGCCCGCGGACGCTGCCTCCTGGTACAAGCTCGCGTTCGCGCTGCGCCAGTCCGGCCAGCTGGCCGAGGCGGCGAAGGCCTACCAGCGCTACATCACGTTGAAGCCCGACGATCCCGATCCCTACTACGGGCTGGGTCAGGTCCTGGTCGCGCTGAACCGTCCCGACGAAGCGCTGGCGACCTTCCGCGCGTACGTGAAGGTCGAGCACCGCAAGAGCGAGCAGCGGTGGCTGACCAAGGCGCGGGCCGAGATCATTCGACTGGAGGCGGCGCGCAAGCCGCCCGCGCCCACGGAGCCCAAGGGGCTGCCCCCCGGAGCGCCGACGTCTCCACCGGCCGCCCCGACGACGAAGGCGCCGCCGCCACACGCGCCGATGACGCCCACGTCAGCGGCGCCGGCGAAGTGAGCGCCGGCCGCTCAGCCGCGACAGCACCAGCAGCACGCCGAACAGCCCGGCAGCGATCTCGGCGCCCAGCACGACGTGCGACCCGGGCCGCAGCTCGTGGAACACCAGCGCGATCACGCCGGCCGTGGCGCCCAGCATCCCCCACAGCCGCTGCTCCGAGGCCAGGTACAGCAGCCGCGCCGTCTCGTCCAGGTTCGAGACGCGGATGTCCAGCTCGCCCCGCAGCGCCCGGCTCATGAAGCGCTGCAGCTGCCCGGGCAGCGACAGCGCCGACAGCACCGTCTCGCGACCGGCGTCGATGGCCAGCTCGGACCACTGGCGCTGCTCGCCCAGCAGAAACCGCTCCAAATAGGGCTCGATGATCGGCGCCGGATTCAGGTCGGGATCCAGCGTCGTGCACACGCCCAGCAACAGCAGCAGCGCGCGCTCCAGCAGGATCCACTCCTTCGGGATCTTGAAGGCGTCCTTCAGGTCGGCCAGGCTGACGTTCAGCGCGCGCAGGTCCAGCAGCGCGCCGATGTTCTCGGCGGGATCGAACTTCAGATCCTTCAGGGTCAGGCCCTCGACGCGCACCTGACCGCGCAGCTTCTGGTGGAAGTACTCGACCACGCGGTCGAACACCTCGGGATCGGCCCGCCGCGAGATGAAGCCCATCTCCTTCATGGCGGCGACGATGCGGCTGGTGTCGCGCGCCATCGCGCCCTGCAGGAACGACACCATGCCCCGCCGCATCGCCTCGGACACGCGGGCGGTGGCGCCGAAGTCCAGGAAGACGATGGTGGGCGAGCGATCAATGGCCGAGGTCGCCTGCACGAACAGGTTCCCCGGGTGCGGGTCGGCGTGATAGTCGCCGTCGACGAACACCTGCTCGCAGTAGGCCTCGACGCAGGCGCGCGCCACCTGGCGCCGATCCAGCCCCTCTTGCTCGATGGCGCCCAGGTTCGCGATGCGGATGCCGCTCACCCACTCGGTCGTCAGCACGCGCTCGGTGGACAGCGCCCGGATGACGCGCGGGATGCGAATGTGGGCCTGGCTCTTGCGGCGCTTGAAGTTGCCGGCGATGCGCTCCAGCGAGTCGGCCTCCTGGCGATAGTCCAGCTCCGCCAGCACCATGCTGCGGATCTCTTCGTAGATGGTGTCGAAGCCGTAGTCGGGCATCACCCAGCGCAACAGGCCCACGATCCGGCGCATGGCGCGCAGATCGATCTTCACGGTCTCCTCGATGTCGAAGTACTGGACCTTGACGGCGACCTCTTCGCCGCTGTGCAGGCGGGCGCGGTGCACCTGTCCGATCGAGGCGGACGCCACCGGCGTGATGGAGAACTCTGCGAACAGGTCACCGGGGCCGCGGCCCTCGAACTCCTGACGCAGGCGATCCTGGATGTCCTCGTAGGGCCGCGGCGGGACCTGATCCTGCAGCGAGGCCAGCTCGTGGCGAAAGGCGTCCGGCAGGAAGTTGGCCATGATGCTGATCAGCTGGCCCACCTTGATGAAGAGGCCTCGCAGTCGAACGATGGCCTCCTCGATGCGAAGCGCGTTCTTGCGGTGCTTCTCGCGCGTCAGGCGGGCCAGCGCCTCGTCGCTGCGGAAACGCCGGGCCACCGCCAGCCCCGCGTACGACAGCGTGACGCGCAGGGTGACCCAGTAGACGATCAGCAGCCGCGTGAGCGACTTCGGGCTGGGCCCCACGTCGCGCGTCCGCGGTTGAGCGACAGGACCCTGGGGTGGGCCCTCGTTGGGTTGAGGGGGACGGGCGGACACCGCGGAAGAGTAGCGCGACGGCGGCGGCATGAAACAGCGCTCGCGTTCCCCGCGCGACGAGATTTCGTCAAAGGATCGTCTGCCCCTGCGCGAAGACCGCGGAATCCGGGCCGTTCCGCCGGTGATCGGCGCGCGCGCGTGGCGCGACAAGTCGCTGTTCCGACCGCGCCGGCCTGTTCCCTCTGGACGGCCAGGGTGGCGCTGGCGTAGACGATCGGCCGATGCCCCAGCCTTCGCCGTTGGCTCTGTCCCGCAGGTCTGGCCTTCACTGCTCGTCTCGCGTCGGCTGCGGCGCGGTTCGCGTCGCGCTGCTGGTGCTGGGCGCCGGCATGGGCCTGCTGGCGGCCGGGTGCGGTGGCGACGAGAAACCCGCCCCCCGGACCGCGCGCGCGGCGCATGCCAGCGACGAGGGAGGGGGCGCCAGCGCCGGCGGGTCCGTGTCGTCGATGGGTGACTCGGCGCTGGAGCCGGCCGCGAAGGACGCGCTGAAGTCGGAGGACTGGCCGCGGGCCGAGTCGCTGTACCGCGAGCTGTCCCGCCGGCAGCCCCGCAACCCGGCCGGCAAGCGCGGCCTGGGCGAGGCGCTGATGAAGGAGGAGAAGAACGAACCGGCGGTCGAGGCGCTGCAGGGCAGCCTGGACATCGCCGACGACGTGCGCACGCGTCTGGACATCGCGGCCGCGTACGGGGCGATGAACCGGTATCCCTCGGCGCTGCCCCACCTGCGCAAGGCCATCAAGATGGCGCCCGACAACCCCGCCACCTGGGCGGCGCTGGCCGACGCGCTGGTGAAGGTCGAGAAGCCGGACGGCGCGGCCGACGTGCTGGCGGAGTCGCAGGGCCCGTGCAAGTCGTGCGAGAAGGACGAGGCGTGGGGGCGCGCGGCCGACCAGACGGCGGAGGCCCTGGACGCGAAGACGGCGCAGCTGCTGGCCGCCAACGACTCGGCGGGGGCGCGCAAGGCGGCCGATGCCGCGGCCAAGCTGCGGCCCGATCTTCCCGCCACCCACCTGGCCCAGGCGAAGGTGGCCCGCGCCGGCGGCGACGCGAAGCTGGCCACCACGGAGTATCGCAAGGCGGTCGAGGGCTTCTCGGACGCGAAGTCCGAGCCGGCGACGTCGGCGCGCCTGGAGCTGGCAGGCCTGCTGCTGGCGGACGGCAACGGCCCCGAGGCCACCAAGCTGGCGCGCGAGGTGGTGGACGCGCGCGGCGACAGCCCGGCGGCGCTGGACACGCTGGGCCGCGCCTGCGACCTGACCAAGGACGTGGAGTGCGCCCGTGGCGCCTATGACAAGTTGACGAAGCTGCCGCCCTCGGCCGACCTCTCGAAAGAGAGCGTCGACCACGCCCGCCAGCGCCTGAAAGACCTGAAGGGCAAGAAGACGAAGGCCAAGGGCAAGGGCAAGCGCCGTCACTGATCGGCGTGACGCCGGCCGTGGCGCGCCCTGACCGTCGCTGCTAGTTTTCCCGCATGCCCGAGATTCCCCGAGACCCAGCCGAGCCGCGCGACGCCGCGGCCCCCGCCGAGGGGGTGGACGACCGCCCGTCGGAGCGGGTCGACCGCAGCATCGCCGACTTCGTGCGGCGCGCGGTCTCGGCCGGCGTCGGGGCCGCGTCGCGGTCGAAGGAGGACATCATGCGCGCGGCCGCGGGAGAGGTGCGCAGCTGGCTGGAGCACCTGAACCTGAGCGACGAGATCGCGAAGGCCCTGGCGAACACGGTGATCGAGCTGAAGACCGAGATTCGCTTCCGCCCGGCGGAGGGCGGCAAGATGGTTCCCCACACCACCAGCGACGTGAAGATCAAGGGCGGTCAGCCGTGAGGCTGTCACCGCGCCCGGCCGGTGCGCGCACGCCGAAAGCGTCCTGGGTGCTGGCCGGCTTGCTGGCGGGGGCCGCGGGGTGCGCGCAGAGCCCCACCGAGCTGGTCGTCTACACGGGCGTCGATGCCACGGTCACGCGGCCGATCACCTCGATCCTGGTGACCGTCACCGGCGCCCAGACGACGACCAATCGCGTGTTCCAGTCGCTGTCCGCGCCGACGGGGGACGCCGACATCCCCATCTTCTATTTTCCGACCATCCTGGATCTGCAGCTGACCCGCGACGGGGTGTCCGGACCGGTGCAGGTCGATGTCGCCGCCAGCGATCCGACGATCGACGACACCGTCATCGCCGCGGCCACCGTCGCGGCGTCGCTCCCCGCGAACCAGACCACCAAGGTGAGCGTGGTGCTGACGGCCACGCCGGCCGGCACCGGCGGCGGCGCGGGCGGGGCGGGCGGCGCGGGCGGTAACACGGGTGCGGCGGGCGGCGCCGGGGGCGTCAGTGCCGCGGGCGGCGCCGGCGGCGCCTGACCCCAGCCCCGTCGTCGCTGGTAGCGGGAACGGGCGTGTCAGAATCGCCGCATGCGATTCCGCGAGCTCGTCGACACCTCCGCGGAAGTGAGCGCGACCAGATCGCGCCTGGAGAAGATCGAGCGCCTCGCGGCCCTGATTCGTCGGCTGCCGCCGCCCCTGGTGCTCGCCGGTGTGTCCTATCTGTCGGGCGAGCTGCCCCAGGGGCGACTGGGTGTCGGCTACGCCGCGCTCGATGAGCTGCGCCGGGCCGACACGCCTGCCGCCAGCGAGGCGACGCTGGCGCTCGAGGAGCTCGACGGCGTCCTCTCCGAGATCAAGGCGGCTCGCGGGGCCGGCGTGGGGGCGCGGCGGGCGGCGCTGCTGGGCGGACTGCTCGCGCGCGCGACCGAGCCCGAGCAGCACTTCCTGGCGCGCCTGATCATCGGCGACCTGCGCCAGGGCGCGCTGGAAGGCGTCGTCATCGATGCGGTGGCCCGCGCGTTCGCGGTGCCGGCGGCTGACGTACGCCGCGCCACGATGCTGGCGGGCAGCTTGCCGGTCGTCGCCGCCGCCCTGGCAGACCCATCCGGGGGAGGCGCGGCGGCGCTGGCCCGCTTCGAGCTGCGGCTGTTCCAGCCGATCCAGCCCATGCTGGCCGACACCGCCGACGACGTGGCCGGCGCGTGGTCGCGTCTGGGCGCGGCGGCGTTCGACTTCAAGTTGGATGGCGCCCGCGTGCAGGTGCACAAGGACGGCGAGCGCGTCGAGGTCTACAGCCGCCTGCTGAACCGGGTGACCCCCGCGGTGCCCGAGATCGTCGAGCTGGTCTCGCGTCTGCCGGCCCGGCGCCTGATCCTGGACGGCGAGGCGATCGCCCTGTCGGGCGCGGGCCGGCCGCTGGCGTTCCAGACGACGATGCGCCGCTTCGGCCGTCGACTGGACGTCGACCGGCTGCGCGCCGAGCTGCCCCTCGACGTCCGCTTCTTCGACGTCCTGCGGGTCGACGATCAGGTGCTGCTGGATCTTCCCTTTCAGCAGCGGTGGGAGGCGCTGGCGGCCGCCGCGCCGGAGGCCGTGGTCCCGCACATCGTGGCCGCGACCCCCGAGGAAGCAGAGGCCTTTCTGGCGCGCGCCTTCGCCGAAGGGCACGAGGGGGTGATGGCGAAGAGCCTGACCGCGCCTTACAGCGCCGGCCGCCGCGGCCAGGAGTGGCTGAAGATCAAGGCGGCCCACACGCTGGATCTGATGGTGCTGGCCGCCGAGTGGGGCAGCGGGCGGCGCCGGGGCTGGCTGAGCAACCTGCACCTGGGCGCTCGCGATCCCGACAACGGTGGCTACGTGATGCTGGGCAAGACGTTCAAGGGAATGACCGACGAGACGCTGCGCTGGCAGACGGAGGCCTTGCTGGCGCGCGAGCTGGGCCGCGACGCCCACACCGTCTTCGTACGCCCGGAGCTAGTCGCCGAGATCGCGTTCAACGACGTGCAGGTAAGCAGCCAGTACCCGGGTGGCGTCGCCCTGCGCTTCGCGCGTCTGAAGGGCTACCGCCCGGACAAGACTCCCGCCGACACCAGCACCATCGCCGAAGTCCGGGCGCTGCTGCCCGCCGAAGCCCGCACCTAGCGTGTCTGGGCCGCGGGCCCCCTTCGCCGGTCATCGCCCGGCGGCGAGGCCGCCCTCGCTTCTCTCCGGCCTCGCCTGGCGGGCCGTCGGCGTCCGCCTGGCGATGAGCACGTCAAATTCGTTTGGGGCACATTCCTGCAACTTCGACGTCGCCGCCCGCTCTGGTCCGCGGAACTCCGCGAAACACACCAAACGAACGATCGGACGCAAATGACCGCCATGTTCACGTCAATTCACGTCTTGCAATTGCGATGTTCATTCGTTTACGATGCGCGCGTCGCGCAAAGCGTTCATAGCGATCATCAGCCCCTCAGGGGGCGACTTCGTCGTTGAGCTTTGCGCAAACTCCAACAGGAAGGGGATAGCCATGGGTGTGTCCAGAGTATTCAAGACGTGGGTCGCGGCTGGATTGTCGGCAACTCTGCTAACCGGCTGCGGTAACGACGAGCCATCCGGTTCGTCCGAAGCGACGTCGCAGGCGTCGGCGCTCACCTCCGGCGGGGCCGGCTTTCAGGCGCCGGACGGCCAGCGGGTGAGGACCCCGGGGCCTGGGGCGGGTCCCGCGCCGCGCGTGAAGGAGCTGTCGCCGTCCCCTCTGGCGCCGATCGCGACGCCGTCCGGGGGAACGTGGACCGCGCTGACCAACGCCCCGCCCTCGTTCCTGGACACCTGCGTCCTGCTGACGAACGGGGACGCCATGTGCCATCAATACAACAGCAACACGTGGCACCGGCTTTCACCCGACGCCTTCGGCAGCTACAAGAACGGCACGTGGGACAATCCTCCCATTGCGCCAATGCCCAATGGGAATGATTCCAGCTTCGGCTGCGTCAACTGCACTTATGCGCCGTTGTACTTTGCGTCCGCCGTGCTGACGGACGGGCGCGTCGTCGTCATTGGCGGTGAATACAACAATGGACCGGCGGTCGACACCGACATCGGATTCATTTACGACCCCGCGACCAACAGCTGGTCCAGCCAGCTGGCAGACGTCTTTGGCGGCGGGAACGTCGGGGACGCCAGCGGCAAGGTCCTGCAGGACGGGACGTTCGTCCTGGCCAACATTCGCACCACCAACCTGGAAGCGTTGAACGCCGTGACCGGGGTGTTCAGCGCCCGGAACCCCACCGGCAAGCTGGACAACAACAGCGAAGAGAGCTGGACGATGCTGTACGACGGGACGATGCTGACCGTCGACACGCAGCTGGTCTCGAAGTACGAGCGCTACACGCCGTCCAGCAACACCTGGGGCAACTCGGGGGCGACGCCGGTGAACATGGCCGACACCGGGGCCGGGCTGGGGACGTCCCTGGAGATCGGTCCCTGCGTGCAGCGTCCCGACAACAAGGTCTTCTGCTTCTCCGGAAACTCGCTGGGACAGAACGCGCTCTACGACCCCTCGACCAACACCTGGTCTCACACGTCGGCGATGGACTTCCCCGCCGCGACGGGCGGCCACTTCTCGGTGGCCGACGGTCCGGCGGCCGCGTTGCCGAACGGCAACATCCTGGTGATGGCCAGCCCGGTGACCAACTCCAGCCCGTTCAACGCCCCCAGCCACTTCTACGAGCTGTCGCTCTCCACCAACACGCTGACGGCGGTGACCGACTCGCCCCACGCCGCCTCGTTCGCGTCGTACCAGGGCCGCATGCTGGTCCTGCCGACGGGCGAGGTCCTGCTGACCGCCTACGACCAGGGCTCCACCCAGGACGTGATGCTTTACTCCAACGGCGGCGCCCCGTCGGCGGCGTCCCGCCCCATCATCACCTCGGCGCCCACGAACATCGCCGCCGGCGGCATTTACAGCCTGTCGGGCAAGCAGCTGAACGGGTTCTCCGAGGGGGCGCTGTACGGTGACGACGCCCAGAGCGCGACGAACTACCCCCTCGTGCGCCTGACCAACCAGGCCACCGGCCATGTCTTCTATGCCAAGACCTACAACCACAGCCGCATGGGCGTCGAGTCGGTGGGCAGCTCCACCATCGTGACCACCACGTTCCAGGCGCCGGCCGGGCTGGAGAACGGCTCGACCACGCTCGAGGTGGTCGCCAACGGCATCGCCTCGTTGCCCCAGACGGTCAGCACGTCCTTCACGACGCTGACCTTGATCAATGGATGGACCGGCGGTCCGTTCTCCACCGGGGTGCCGTCGTACACCAACCGGAGCGGCGTCATCCAGCTGCGCGGCGGCATGTCGACCTCGGGAACGATCCAGCAGCCGTTCGTGCTGCCGGTGGGGGCGCGCCCGTCGGCGCCCGTCTACGTGCCGGCGGACCTGTTCGTCGCCAACGCCGGCCGTCTGTACATCGACACCGCCGGGAACGTCACGGTGATGGACGAGGGGGCCGGCTTCACGAACGCGCCGCAGTTCACCTCGCTGGAGAACGTATCCTTCGCGATCGACGCCACCGGCTTCACGGCGGTGACGCTGGTCAACGGCTGGACCAACGCTCCGTTCGGAACCCGCAACGTCGCCGTCAAGAACGACGGCGGGACCATCCGCTTCGAGGGCGCGATGGCGACCGCGGGCACGAACCCGGTGGCGTTCACGCTGCCGGCGGGCTTCCGGCCGCCGACCAACACGTACATCCCGATCGGCCTGTGCAACGCCAAGAAGGGCCGGCTGTACATCCAGACGTCGGGCGTGGCCACCATCAGCGAGGAGGGCGGCGGGTTCACGAACGCGCAGTGCTTCACCTCGCTGGAGGGCGCCTCGTTCGCGCTGTCGGCGTCCGGGTTCACGTCGGTGACCCTGCAGAACGGGTGGACGAACGCTCCTTTCACCACCCGCAACGCCGCGATCAGGAACGACAACGGGATCGTGCGGTTCGAGGGGGCCATCGGCAGCGGCACCAGCGCGGTGCTGTTCACGTTGCCGTCGGCGTTCCGCCCCGCGCGCAACACGTACGTCAACATCGACCTGTGCAACGCGGTCAAGGGACGCCTGATCATCGTACCGAGCGGCACCGTCTCGGTGCAGGAGCCGACCGGGGTGCTGACCGACGCCCAGTGCTTCACCTCGCTGGAAGGCGCCACGTTCGCCTTCGGTAACTGACGCCAGCCGGGGAACCGCCGCTCCTCGACGGCGGCTCTCCGGGCGGAACGACCGACCCCGGGCGGGCGCATCGTCGGTTCGATGCGCCCGCCCGATGCCTGTATCATCGGCCGATGATCCGTGGACCGTGGGGGCTGCGCCGCTGGATTCGTGCCTCGCTGTCAGGGGGCGTGGCCGGGGCCGGGTTGCTGCTCGTCGCCTCCTGCGGCGGGGGCTCCTCGTCCCCCGCGGGGACGCCGGGGACGTGCGGCGCGGACGTGCCGGCGGGAGCCGCGTGCAACATGGTCAGGAACGTCGCCACTGCCATCACCCCGACCTGCACGATGGCGACGATGCCCAGCGGCACGGGCGGGACCATCGTCGACGGCACCTATGTGATGACGTCGCAGACGTACTACGGAACGTCGAGCTGCTCGCCGACGCCACTGGCCGTGACGTTCGTCTATGCCGGCGGCTGCGTCGAGGAGACCACGACCGCCCAGGGAATCGGCGTCACCGCCGCGGTCACGCTGGATTTCCACGACACGAACCAGGTGACGAAGACCGTGGCGTGCGTCAGCCCCGTGATCTCGGACGGGATGTACGACACGGCGACCATCACCTTCACGGCGACGCCGACCAGTTTCACGCTCTTCACCCACAACTCCGGCACCGGCAGCGCGAACCCCGATCGGGTCGAGTCGTTCCAGAAGCTGTAGTCCTGCGGGGGCGCGCCCTGCCGCCGACGACGGCCCCCGGCGAAGATTCGTACCCTGGCATTGACCCGGCAGGGGGGCCGGGCGCGACAGGCCTCAGGTGGGTATCGCGTTGACCCGGGCCGCTCCCGCGGATGATGGCGAATCGTCGGCCGAGCTGCGTCCTCTGGTCGCGTCGGCCCGAGGCGGCGATCGCGCCGCGATGCGCGCTTTGCTCCTGGCTTGTACCACTCCAGCAGGCTTCGGCCGGGGTTCTCCCTGGACCTGTGGTGGCGCTGACGATCGCTACCGCACCGCTTGCAGCGGCTTGCCGGTCGGCTTTCCGATCTCGGCGTAGCAGACGGTGCGGTTCCGGCCGCCGTGCTTGGCGTTGTAAAGCGCCTGATCCGCCTTGGCGATGATGTCCGCCTTGGCGGTCGCGTCGTCCGGGTAGCTGGCCACCCCCAGCGACAGTGTGGCCTTGAACGGGCCCTTGCTCGACTGGAACGTCTGCTGCTCGACCTCCGCGCGGATGCGCTCGGCCAGGTTGCGCGCGCCCACCCGGTCCGTCGCCTCCAGCACGATGGCGAACTCCTCGCCGCCGTACCGGGCGCCGATGTCGATCTTGCGGGCGTTCGCGCCCAGGATGGCGGCCACCCGCCTCAGCACGTCGTCGCCCGTGGGGTGGCCGTAGTTGTCGTTGACCTTCTTGAAGTGATCGATGTCGGTCAGGATCAGCGACACGGGGAACTTGTGCCGCTCGGCCCGTCCCAGCATGGCCTGGAAGCGCTCCTGGAACGTCCGGTGGTTCACCAGACCGGTCAGGCCGTCCGTGGTGGCCTGCTCCTCGACCATCTGGTACATGCGCGCGTTCTGCATCGAGATGGCGACCTGGTTCGCGATCACGCCCAGCATCTCGCGACGATCGCCGGGGAACGCCCCGGGGCGCTTGGCGGCCACCGTGAACGTGCCGATCACCTCGTCCTTCACCAGCAGCGGCAAGACCAGCAGCGAATCGCCCTTGATGCGCATGGGGTGCGAGAACACCGGCACGTCGCGCTCGCGCCCGTCACCCCCCGCCGGCAGCGCCAGCTTGTTCTTCACCACCATCGACACGATCGAGCCCGGATCGCGATGGGTGGTCCCCTCCAGCCCCTCGGACCACTCGCCGACCGCCCGGTGGATGGTGTGCGCCCGGCGGCGCGAGTCGTAGGTGGCGATGGCCGCGAAGTCGAAGTCGCACACGCCCCGCGCGCCGGCGATGGCGGCGTCGTAGACCTGCTCCAGCGTCAGGGCGCGGTTCAGCTCGGCGGAGGCGCGATAGAAGCGCTCGTGCTCGTGCTTGCTGCGCTCGACCGCATGAAACACGCGCTCGGACTGGATCACGCGCACGACCTGGCGGGCGGCGCGCGCCAGCGTCTCGGCGTCGGCGGGCACGAAGCCGGGCTCGACGCGGCGGTCCGCCACCAGCACTCCGCGCGGGGTCAGCCCTTCGTTCACGGGCACGCCCAGGAAGCTGGCCACCTCGATGGGCGCCGCATAGTACGGCAGCAGCGACGGGCGCGGCGCCTCCAGGATGACGGGCCGGCCGTCTTTCAGGATGGCGCCCAGCGCGCCGGTGCGGGCGGGGATGGGCTGCTCCGTCACGGACTGGGTCTCCGTGCACAGCTCCTTCACCTTGAAGCGCTCACCCGTCTCGTCCAGCCACAGCAGCGCGATGGTGTGCAGCTGCATCACCTGCTTCAGCAGGTCCAGCGTGTCGAACAGCTGCTCGTGGATCGTCTCCACCGACCCCTGGGCGATCTTCCGCACCTCTTCGTCGCGCGACCGGACCTTGTTGTCGGGCGACAGCGCGGTGGCGATGAGGCGAAACTCCTTGGCCTCCTGGTGCATCGACGACAGCTCGTCCTCCAGCCGGCGACGCCGCTCGCGCCGCTGGCGCGCCACCTCGGCGTGCAGGAAGACCACGTTCAACAGCGCGAAGATGGCGATGAAGCCGGCGTGCTCGGGGAAGGTCGCCGCCGCCGCGCGCGGCACCGACGGCGAGAACGACACCACCGCCTCGAAGCCGATCGTCGCCGCCGCCAGCGGCAGGCCGACCGCCAGGCGGTGGAACGTCACCAGGAAGCTGACCACGGCGTAGACCAGCGGGTAGATGGGCGAGCCCGTGCCGCCCGAGATCGCCATCAGCACGTAGACGACCGTCAGCAACAGCAGGCCGACCTCGACGTCGGACATCGCCTCGCGCCGCGGGGTGCGGCGCCGCTCGCTGGTGCGCACCCGCGCCGCGATCTTCATCGCCAGCACGGCGGTCAGCACGGCGGCGGCGGCGGCGTGGGCCAGCTCGCCCCCGGGCTGACGCAGGTCGGGGAACCAGCCGCGCCAGAGGAGAAACAGCGACGCACCGGACACCGCCAGGCCCAGGCCGCCCCGGATCAGCCGGCGCGCCTCGAACAGCACGCGGGTCCCCGCGCGGCCCGCCGGCCGTTTCGGCGACTGGGTCCGGCGCAGCGGCGCGGGCCCCGGCGTCCCCTCGGCGCGACGCCGCACGTTCCGCGCTCCCGCCGCCGTCGATGCGACGCGGTTCAAGGTCGGCCTCGCAGGCGCGACGGCGTGCCGGGTGGTCCGGCGCCCTCGGCGCCGCGCGACAGATCGAGGACGATCTCGCCGGGCCTCACCCAGCCCAGCTCGGTGCGCGCGACGTGCTCGATGGCATCGGGATCGTCGCGCAGCGCCTCGGCCTGACGGGCCAGGCGATCGGTCTCGTCCTTCAGCAACGCGTTCTTCAACCTCAGCTGGGCCAGCTCGCGCCGCAGTTGCAGCGTGCGGGCCAGCCCCGAGCGCGCGTAGACGTGGTACGGCACGTACGACAGAACGCCGGCGATCAACACGGCGGCAGCGCCCCGACCGAGCCATGTCTTGGTTGCGCGGCGCATGAGAAAACCAGGCTGTTCCAGTATCGGGGCGCGCCCACCCCCGAGCAATTTTTTGGAGTGCCGCGGGCCCACCATCCTCGCCCTCGCCGCCGCCGGTCGTCCGGCGCTGACCGCGCGCGCGGTCCCGCGCGCACGGTCAGCCGACCAGAAACAGGACGGCGAGGACGGGAAAGTGGTGGCGCTGCGCCGGGTTAGATCAACAGCGTGCCGGTGCGGATCAGGTACGCCAGCTTGGCGCGCTGGTCCGCGTCCAGGATGCCGTGGATCTGCTGCAGGGCCTTGATGACGGCGTCGCGCAGCCGCTCGGCGCTGCTGACCCGCAGGCGGGCCCCCTCGCCCGCCTTGGCCTCGTCGAAGGTGTCGCCGGCGATCGCGTCGGCCAGCGCCGACACCGTCCGCCGCCGATCGACCTCGGCCTGGGCCCGCTCGGTCTTCAGCTCGTCGAGGATCCGGGCCAGCTCGCCGACCTGGCGTTCGTCCAGGTCCAGCTTGTAGGCCAGGAAGCGCAGCGGGCGGCGAACACCGAACGAACCGCCCCCGTCACCGTCGCCGAAGTCGGCGCCGCCGCCTCCCTCGTCGCCACGGCCGGGGCCGTGACCGTGTCGCCCCCACCCGCGGTGGCCTCCCTCCGGTCCACAGCGCCACTCGCCGTGCGACCTTCGATGCGCGTGGAACCACTCGTGCAGGGCCGAATGCAGTTCTGGATACATGCTCTTCTCCTTCTGCCGGGGCGTTCGCTCCCGGCGGGACATCGACACGTGGGCACCATGCCTCACGCTCGCGGAAAAGGATGATCGGCGGGTCCGCGGCGGTCAAGGCGCGCGCGTGTGAAGAAGTTTGACGCCGTCGCCGCCCTTGCCGTCCAGCGGCGCCTCGCACACGTCCCGCACCCGGCAGCCGGCGCAGCCTTGCCCGGTCCACACCGCGTCGAACAGCGCCTGCACCTCGTCCAGCAGCAGATGGTCCTCCGTCAGCAGCCCCAGCTCGAAGTTGCGGCGCCCCGCCCCCTTCGCGCCCAGGCCCGCCCCGGTCCAGTTCGCGCTCCCCAGGTACAGGTGCGTGCCGTCGACGATGACCGCCTTGAAGTGCACGCGCGGACAGGCGCGCAGCTGCAGGCCGCCGCGATACAGGCGCGGGTGCCGATCGAACTCCTCCCGGAACCGCCGCGAGGGGGGCGACGCGTGCAGGATGCGCAGCTCGACGCGCCGGCGCGCCAGCTCGTCGAACACCTTCAGCACCGATCGGTAGGCGCGGGCCGAGGAGGTGCGGGCCGTTCCCGGGACGGCGCGCCCGTCCTCGACCATCAGCTCCTTAAGGTTCGCGGTGGCGATCCAGACGCTGCGGCTGGCGGCCATCACCGCCTGGACGACGGTCTCGTAGTGCCCGCGCCCCGAGACGAACCGCAGCGGCACGGCGCGCCGCGGGCGCGTGAAGTCGAAGTCCACGCCGCCATTCTGGCCCGCGCCGGTCCCGCCGCCAGTTTCCGCCGGTCGTCGCGATCGCCGAAGCGGCTACGGTCCGGGCGGGATCCCGGCCACCAGCGTGTCGCCCAGGTACGCGGCGATGTGCGGACAGGTCGAGATCGCGGTCGGACCGTTCGAGTAGTCGTTCGTCAGATCCAGCTTGCTGTGATTGACGTCGTGCAGGGACATCTTGAAGTAGAAGGGCACCGTGCTGTCCAGGGTGGCCGTCGTCATGATGGCGATGTCGGTGTAGTCCATCGGCGGCGCGGTCAACTTGCCGTCGGTCGCCGTGAACGTGGCCTGAACGCTGCGATAGCCGGTCCCGTCGGGTTCCTTGAAGGCCTTGTCGAAGATCTCGAGGCCGATCGTCCCGCCCTCGTTCACGTAGTAGTAGCGCAGGCGCAGCTGACCGAGCGGCAGCGGTTGCGCCGACGTGTTGATCAGCCACAGCTCGGCGTGCATCGCGGTGCTGTCCCCCGGCATGTCGTTGCGGCACTCGATCGTCAGCGAGACGCCGCACGTCGCACAGCTACCGCCCGCGCCGCCGGCCGCGCCACCGCCGCCGGTGCCCGCGCCCCCTCCCCCGCCGGTCGCCAGTGCGCCGCCCCCGCCGCCTGCGCCGCCCGCCGCAGCGCCCCCGAGCCCGGGGTCGCCTCCCGCGCCAGGACCGCCACCGGCAGCCTCGAAGACGCCGCCGGCGCCGCCGGCGCTGGCGCCCGCGGCGCCGCCGTGGCCCGATGGCGCGCCACCGCTGCCGCGTCCGCCCGTTCCCATCATCCCCAGCAGTCCGCCCGAGCCGAAGAGGCCGCCCGTCCCCGACCGCCCGCCGGTGCTGGCTCCTCCTGCCGCGGCACCACCGACACCGCCCGCACCGCCCTGCCCCAGCTGGATACCGGCCGTGGGATTGCCGACCATGTGGAAGGACTCAGGCCTCTCGCAGCCGCCGCCCGCCGCGAACGCGGCTGCGCACAATCCCCCCATAGCCGCGATCGGCGCGAGCCTGGTCCTCTTCATCTCTCCCTGCCTCGCACATTAGCAGAGAGATCAGCGCGTCAAGCGTCGAGGGCCCCTAAATCCAGCTCGGCGGCCAGGGCCCGCGGTCGGGCGTCGATCGGCTCGAGATCGGGCATTGGCTTCTTGCCCGCGGCGCTCAGCTCTTCCAATCGGCGCGCCCCCGGCAGCACCCTCGTCTCGAACGACCCGACGCTGTGATTGAAGGCATCGACCGTCCTGCCCAGCGCCGAGCCCACCTTGGCCAGGTGCTCGGCGAACGTCGCCATGCGCTCGTGCAGCTCCCGGCCCGCGCGGCTGATCTCCTCGGCGTTGGCCGCCAGGCGCTCCTGCCGCCAGCCCGCATGAATGGCCTGCAGGATCCCGATCAACGTCGTGGGCGTCGCCACCAGCACGCGGTTCGCGAACGCTTCCTCGATCAATCCCGGAATCTGCTCCAGCGCGGCGGCGTAGAAACGATCGCCAGGCAAGAACATCACGACCAGCTCGGGCGACGCCGCGAACTGATTCCAGTAGCTCTTCGCGCCCAGCTTCTGGACGTGGGCCCGCACCTGGGTCGCGTGATGCTGCAGGTGCTGCAGCTGCTCCGCTTCGGTCTTCGCGTCGTGCGCGCTGAGGTAGGCGCCCATGGGCGCCTTGGCGTCGACGACGATCGACTTGCCGCCCGGCAACCGCACCACCACGTCGGGGCGCAGGCGGCCGTCGGCCGTGTCCAGCGACGCCTGCTCGGCGAAGTCGCAATGCTCGACCATGCCCGCGATCTCCAGCACGCGGCGCAGCTGGATCTCGCCCCAACGTCCCCGCACCGCGGGGGCGCGCAGCGCGTTCACCAGATTTCCCGTCTCGGTGCGCAACCTGTCCTGTCCCTGCATCAGGAACCCGACCTGTGCCTTCAGCTCGACGTACGCCTCGCCGCGCGAGCGCTCCAGCGCCTGCGCCTGCTGATCGATCTTCTCCAGCGACTGCCGCAGCGGCGTGACCAGCGTGGCGATCGCCTGCTCGCGCGCCGCCAGCTCGGTGGCGCCTTCGCGGCGCGCCGCCGCCAGCCGCTCGGATGCAATCTGCAGGAAACCCTCGTTGCTGCGTTGCAAAGCCTCGGCAGCCAGGGCCTGGAACGTGGTCCCCAGCTCACCCTTCGCGTCGTCGAGCAGCCGGCGCTGCTCGGTCAGCCCGCGCTCCAGCTCGTCGGCGCGGGCAGCCATCGCGGCGCGCTCGCCCTCCAGGCGACGCAGCTCGGCTTGCAGCGATTCGGCCCGCGCCTGCGCGGCGGCGTGCGCGCGCCGGACCTCGTCCGCGGTCGCCGCCGCCGCTTGCGCCCGCCCTTCGACCTCGCGCAGCGCCCGCTCGCCCTGGACCCGACTGCGGGCCCCCCCCACCAGCCACCCGAGGACGCCCCCCAGGGCGATGCCAGCCACGATCCCGGCCAGAACCGCGATTCCATCCATGAAGCCAAAGACTATCCACTTGTTCAGTGGAAGGCAAGAAAGTGACCGCATCTTCGCGGCCTCAGGCCGGGCCTGGCAAGGATCCCGCCGGCGCAAGGTCGGGCCTGGCCCGGATCCCGCCGGCGCAAGGTCGGGCGGCGCGGGCGCTCAGATCGTCTGGGTGTGCAACCGCTGCTTCACGACGTCGGGCAGGTGCTCGCCCCGCTGGAACACGCGACAATTGATCAACGACTTCGAGCCGTCTCGCCGTTCCAGCCACAGATCGACGCGGTCGGCCTGCCGCAAGGAGGAAGCACGCTGGAGATCCGAGAACAGCCAGGTCCGCAGACCCCGGCCGTCACGCATGATGATGCCGTTCTCCGTTACCACCACCACCCGCTTCTTGATCTCGATGGGGCGCTCATCGGACGGCGGGGGCATGGCCAGGACGGCGAAGATCCCCGCCGCCAGCAGCAGCAAGGCGACGCAGGGGAGGCCCCCGTCGGCGAAACCGCTGCCGATCGCCATCGCCACCAGCACCGCGCTCATCAATGCGCGAATTCTACGCTTCTCGGCGTCGGCGTCGCGCATGAAGAAGGCCACCGCTCCCGGGGGAACGCGGCCCGCGTCGACACTGAGCAGAACCTCGATGTCGGTCATGATGCCGACATCGTCATGCACGATGCGGACCTGAAGACGCCGCGTCACGACCGCACGTCTGAATTTCGCGCTCCCCTCGCGGCAGGCGAGCTACGACCTTGTCCTACCCTTCGCTCGCCGCCGGTCAGGGCCCTCCCGCGGCAAACGACGAGGCCCCGGCCCCGCCAGGCCTAATGGGTGAAGTCGACGAAATTGCCGGTCATCATCAACGTCGAGAACAGCGCCCAGCTAAGGTTGTAGTAGCTGTCGGTACCCTTGTTGGCGGTGGCGGCCACGAAGGCGTAGGCGTCCTCGACCAGCTTCGTCTGACCGGCCGGCATGCCGGAGACGCCCGCCGGACCGATGAAGGTCGCGTTGACGTTCGTGCTGATCGCCATGCCGCTGCTGACGTTGTAGCCGTCCATGATGTTCATGACGCCCACGTTGGCGAAGAACTTGGCGATGCCTTGCGAGAAGGCGACGGCGCGCGCCTCGTTGTTCCAGCAGGCGTCCAGCGCGATGCGGAACGGCGTGCGGGCGGCGTCGTACTTGTAGTCGGGCCCGCGGCCCGCCGGCACCGACCAGTCGGGCACCAGTCCCGTGGTGCTGTTGGTCGCCATCTGCAGCAGCGCGTACGACTTCTCGAGGATCGTCGTCCAGGTCGAATCGCCCGAGTACACGGCAAACGTGCGGTAGTAGGCGGGCGCCAGGTACGACGGGTTGACCGCGTTCGCGTACTTGTCGCCGCCCTTGATCGTCCCGTCGGACGCGAAGTCGTTCTTGGCCATCTTGCTGAGGAAGTCCTTCGCCACCGACGTGTAGCCGCCCCACTGCTTGTCCGCCATCACCAGCGCGAAGCCCATGTCCTCGTCGCCGTCGGTCGCCGAGTTCTGACCGCCCGACGCGACGCTGCCGTCGGAGTTCAGGTGCCAGTTCATCAGACCGGTGCTGTCGAGCGACTTCTGCGCGTACTTCCACAGGCCGTCGAAGGTGTCCTTCTCGTTCATGTAGACCGCGAACAACATGCCGTAGCCGATGCCCTCCGACACCGTGTCGTTCGCGTTCTCGGGGCGCTGGATGCGCATGGTGCCGTCGCCGTTGTCGACCAGCAGGCGCGCCTTGTACATCTTCCAGCCGTTCATGGCGTCGGCGTCCATGCAGGCCGCCGGATACGTGCAGGCGTTGCTGAAGCGGTTCTGCGGGAAGGGAAAGCTTGCACCTCCGGCGGGCGCTGCCGGGGGACCGGCCTGGCACGCCGACGTGTTGCCGCCGCTTCCCGTGGCCCCGCCGCCGCTGCTGCCGCCGGACGCCGACGCGCCCGCGGCGCCGCCGCCCGTCGCGGCCCCGCCGCTTCCGACGGCGCCGCCCGAGGCGGTGCTGCCGCCGGAGCCAGTGGCCACCGCGCCGCCGCTCGCGTTCCCCCCGCTTCCCGTGGTCCCGCCGCTGGCGGTGCTGCCTCCGCTCCCGCTGCCTCCGCTTGCGGTGGCGCCGCCGCTCGCGGTGCCGCCTCCGCTGCCGGTGGTTCCACCGCTGGCCGCGCTGCCACCGCTGCCGGTCACCGCGCCGCCGGACGACGAACATCCGAGCGTAAAGGCGAAGCCGAACAACAAAATCGATAGGACACGGCTGGAGCCGGCACGGCGCGGAACATCGATCATCGCCACCTCGTCGGGGGAAAACGTCGTCGGAGAGTCGTCGAAGAAACCGAGAACAAACGTTCGGGGGGAAGAACAGCGTAGCAGGCCGATTCGGGAAACCCGAAACGATCCTTCGAGCAGGTCGTTCGCGTGCGCCGGCAGCGGGCGCGCCGGGGCCCGCTACGGCAGGGGACGAACGATCTGTTTTTCGCGCAGCGCGCCTTCGCCCGCGTGCCACTTCCCGTCGGTGCCGAGCACCTCGTAATGCGAGAACACCATGGGCCGGGTGGCGACGGGCTCGACCGAGCCCAGGAACCCGATGTGCAGATGCGGCGTCTTCGCGTTGCCCGAGTTGCCGCAGGCGGCGACGCGTTGCCCGCGCCGCACCCGCTCGCCCGCCTTCACCTGGACCGACCCATGGCGCAGGTGGCGCAGCTCGGTGTACTCGCCGGGCGCGTGCTCGATGATGACGAAGTTTCCAGCCTCGTGCTTGCCCACCCAGTTCGGAACATGGTCGATCGCGCCGTCGACGGCCCACAGCACCCGCCCATCCGCGGGCGCCAGCACCGGCTGGCCGAAGCAGGGAAAGTCCTCCAGGCGCTTGCGCTGCTCGGGCGGCACCGCGGGCAGACGTTCGGCGGGCACCAGATCCAGCGCGTACGCCGCGTAGCCCACGTGCGTCTCACCGCTGTCGAACCCCTGGAGCACGCCCCAGATCCCGGTGAAGGGCAACCACAGTTCGACGGTCTGCGCGGGCGCGGCCGACAGCGACACCGCGCCCGCCGGCGGCTCGCGCGGGGCGCGGGCGCGCGCGCTGTTGGCCGCCGCCAACAGGATGCAGGCCGCGGCGATCGCGATCGTCCGTGTACTGGCGAAATTCATCAAAATCCGGAAGTTACCCTTTTCCGCGCCACTGCGACCCGTGTATGGTATGCGCCCTTCCGCCCCCGGCGCGAAGCTCGTTGTTCGAAGCCCGTTTTACCCTCAACGCCGAGAGAATCACCCGCGTCATGGACATCCGCTGTCAGTCCCCAGCGTCCCGGTGCGGCCGGTTCGCGAGCTGGGCCGCCATCCTGGTGCTGGCGACCTGTCTGTTCGCTCCCACCGCGGCCACCGCCGCCGATCCCTTCGCCGACTCGTTCGCTTCCGGGGGCAAGAAGCACCCGGCCCACCGGGTCACGAAGAAGACGACACGCACCACCACGAAGCGGAGAAAGCCGGGGCGGGCCGCGCACCCGACGGGGCATGGCAAGCGCCGTCCCGGCCGCGGCGCCCCCGCCCCCCGTGGCGGTGGGGACGCATTCGCCGCGGAGCCGCCCGCGCCCGAGCCGCAACGCGAGGAGCCCGCGCGCGAGACCTCCGACCGCTCGTCGTTCGACGACGACGCGCGCGCGCGCACGCACAGCAACGCCGAGCCCGAGGAGGCGCCGCGGGCCGAGGAGCCGTCGGAGGCGGAGGCCGAGCCGCCGCCCCGCCGTGCGCCGCCCCCCCGCCGCCCCGTCAAGAAGCACAAGCGGCAGAGCGGCGAGGACGGCGAGGGCTCCGACGAGGACAAGGGCGACGAGGAGGACGACGCCACGCCGTACGCGGCGCCCGCGGCCACGCCGCCGGTGATCGTCCCGCGGGAGTTCACGCTGATGCTGGGCGGCGCGATGATGGGCCGCAGCTTTCACTTCGACATCCCGCTGCAGCGCGAGAGCTCGTTCCCGCGCATCGGCTACGTGGCCGCGATCGAGACCTATCCGCTGAAGCTGCTGGGCCCGGGCTGGACGGATGGATTCGGCTTCGCCGCGTCGTACGCGGCCGAGGTGATCGGAAAGGCCTCCGTGTCGCAGACGGATGGCACGTCCAGCAGCACGTCGGTCAAGCAGTCACGCTGGAACCTGGACCTCCGTTACGCGTTCGAGCTGGGCGGCTTCGTGGTGCTGGCGCCCGACGTCGGCCTGGCCAGCTCGTCGTTCACGCTGAGCACGGACATGCCCATGATGGCGTCGCAGTGCCCCACCACCTCGGCGACTGTCTGCATCCCCAACACGGACGTCCTGCTGTTGCAGACGGGCGTCCATCTGCGGTTCGCCTTGGCGCGCGAGCTGGCCGTCACGCTGGACGGCGCCTTCTTGCAGGCGCTGAGCGTGAAGAACAAGCCCCTGAACCAGATCGGCTACGAGGCCGGCACCTCCGCGAACGGCTTCAGCGCGGCCCTGGGTGGCACTTACATGCTGACCGACTTCCTGGCGGTACATGGCGAGATCCCGTTCACGCGCCTGACCTATTCCTTCCACAACCCGCCCCCCACCCCCTACAAGAGCGCCTCCGAGACCTACTACGGCTTCAGCGTGGTCCTGGCCGTCTTCACGGACTGACCGCCGCGGCCTGATCTCCGCGCCCGGCTTAGGTAAATTTTTGCCCGGCGGCGCGGGCGAACCCCGCATATCCTATCGCCGCACGACGCGCATGGCCGAAGGAGACATTTCACAACGCAAGGCCGATCACCTGGCCATCGCCGCGTCCGGCGAGGCCGACTTTCATCGCCGGACCTTGCTGGACGACGTCCACCTGATCCACACCGCCCTGCCCGAACGCGCGGCGGGTGACCTGGATCTGACCACCACCTTGTTCGGGCGTTCTTTCCGCGCGCCTTTCATGGTCACGGGGATGACCGGCGGGACGGACGAGGCGCGCGATATCAATCGCGCGCTGGCGGCAGCCGCCGAGGCCGCGGGTATCCCCTTCGGCCTGGGCAGCCAGCGCGCCATGGTCGAGCGGCCCGAGACCACGCGGACGTACGAGGTGCGGGACGCGGCCCCCGGCGTGTTCCTGTGCGCGAACCTGGGCGTGATCCAGCTGGCCGGCATGACGTCGTCGGCCGTGCGCGAGACGATGAAGCGGGTGTCGGCGGACGCGCTGTGCATCCATCTGAATCCCGCGCAGGAGCTGGCGCAGCCCGGCGGCGACCGCGACTTCCGCGGCGCGCTGGAGGCCATCCGGCGCGTCACCGGCGAGCTGGGGCTGCCCGTGATGGTCAAGGAGACCGGCTGCGGAATCTCGCCGGGCGTGGCCCGCCAGCTTCACGAGGTCGGCGTGCGCGCCATCGACATCTCGGGAGCGGGCGGCACCTCGTGGACGGCCGTCGAATCCCATCGCGCCCGCGGCAGCGCCCGCGAGCTGGCGCGCGACCTGTGGGACTGGGGCATCCCGACCGCCGCGGCGGTGGCCTGGGTGGCGGCCGCCGCGCCCGACGTCGAGATCGTCGCCTCGGGCGGCATCCGCTCGGGCATCGACGCCGCGCGCGCCCTGGCGCTGGGCGCGCGGGCGGCGGGGATCGCCCAGCCGGCGCTGCGGGCGGTGCGTGAGGGGGGACAGGCCGGCGCGCTGGCCTTCCTGACCCGCCTGGCCGACGGCGTCCGGGCGGCGGCGCTGCTGTCGGGTGTGGGGCGGTCGAGCGAGCTGCCCCGCGCCCCGCGCGTGATCACGGGGGAGCTGCGCGACTGGCTGGCGCAGAGGCCGGCATGAGCGGCGCTGCCGACCAGAACGTCGCGACCAGCGGCGCCGAGCCCTTCGGCCACGGCAAGGTGATCCTGCTGGGCGAGCACGCGGTCGTGTACGACCAGCCCGCGCTGGCGGCCGGACTTTCGCGGGGCCTCGCCGCCGCGGCGGTGCCCGGCACGGGCCGGCTGACCGTCCCCGCCTGGCAGCTGGACGTGCACGCGCGGGACGCGTCGTCTCCGGTGGCCCGCGCCTACGCGGCCATCCTGGGTTCGCTCGGCACCTCCGCCTTCGACGTGCACGTGAAGGCCGACCTGCCGGCGCGCGCCGGCCTGGGCAGCTCGGCCGCGTTCGCCATCTCCATCGCGCGCGCGGTGGCGCGCGCGCGGGGCGGCGCAGAGGACGCGGCCGGCGTCCTGGCTGCCGCGACGGAGGCCGAGAAGATCTTCCACGGCACGCCCTCCGGCATCGACCTGGCGGCGGCGGCCTCGGGCGACGTGGGCCGCTTCGAGCGCGCGACCGGGTGGCGTTCCATCCCCGTGCTGCAGCCGATGACCCTGTGCGTGGGACTCTCGGGGCGACCGCGCGACACGCACGCCCAGGTGGCGGCCGTGCGGCGGCTGCGCGAGCGAACGCCCGGCGTCCGCACCGTGATCGAGACGATGGGCGCGCTGGTGGCGGAAGGCGAACGGGCGCTGGGCCGCGGCGACATCGACGAGCTGGGCCGGCTGTTCGACGTCGCGCACGGCTTGCTGGCGGCGCTGCGTGTGTCGAGCGCCGAGCTGGAGGCGCTGGTTCACGGCGCGCGCGACGCCGGCGCCGTGGGCGCGAAGTTGACGGGCGCGGGCGGCGGCGGCGCGGTGATCGCGCTCGCCCCCGGTCACGAGCGGGACGTGCTGCGGCGCTGGAACGAGGCCGGCTTCCAGGGCTTCGTGGCGGAGATCGGCAGCGGCGGTGGCGGCGCCGCCACGAAAGAGAAGGCGCCGTCGTGAGCGCGCGCTCTCCCGCCGGTCCGCGAACGGGCTCCTGCACGGCGGTCGCCGGCACCAACATCGCGCTGGTGAAGTACTGGGGCAAGCGCAGCGGCCCGTTCAACCTGCCGGCCGCGGGCAGCCTGTCGCTGACCCTGCGCGAGCTGGACACGCGCACCACCGTCCGCTTCGACGAGCAGCCGGGCGCCGACCGCGTGCGCCTGAACGGCCAGGACGCCGACGAAGGGATGCGCCGGCGCGTGTCGGCCTTCCTGGACATCGTCCGGCAGCAGGCGGGGCTCACCGCCGCCGCCGACGTGGTGACCGAAAACACCGTCCCCACCGCCGCGGGGCTGGCCTCCTCGGCCTCCGGCTTCGCGGCGCTGGCGCTGGCGGCCTCGCGCGCCGCCGGCCTGGCGCTGCCGCCCGAGGCGCTGTCCGTCCTGGCCCGGCGCGGCTCGGGCTCGGCCGCCCGCTCGATCTTCGGCGGCCTGGTCGAGATGCAGGCCGGCACGCGCGAGGACGGCAGCGACGCCTACGCGCGCCCCCTGTCCGGGGGTGACGCCTGGCCCTTGCGGCTGGTCGTGGCCGTCACCGCGGAAGGTCCGAAGGCGATCGGCTCGACCGAGGCCATGCGCCGGACCGCCCAGACCTCGCCCTACTACCAGGCGTGGCTGCAGTCGGTGGACGTCGATCTGCGCGACGCGCGCGCCGCCATCGCCGAGCGCGATCTGCGGCGCCTGGGCGCCATCGCCGAGCGGAGCGCGATGCGCATGCACGCCAGCGCGCTGGCGGCCGATCCGCCGATCCTGTATTGGTCGCCCGCCACCATCGCCGCCATGGACACCGTTCGCCAACTTCGCCAGCGAGGCGTCGACGCCTTCTTCACCATCGACGCCGGACCGCACGTCAAGGTCCTGTGCGAACCGAACCACGCCGCCGAGGTCGCGGCGGCGCTGGCGAGCACCGTCGGCGTGTTGCGCACGATCGTGGCCTCGCCGGGCCCCGGCGCGCACGTCGTGCAGGAGACGACGTCGTGAGCTCCGAGCTACGCAACACGCTGCGGGGCAGCCCCGTGGTGGCGGCGCCCGGCAAGATCTTCATCATGGGCGAGTACGCGGTGCTGGAGGGCGCGCCCGCGGTGGTGGCGTCGGTGGCCCGCTTCGCGGTGGGGCAGTTCATCCCCGGCTACGAGCCGGAGTCGCCGTTCGTCGCCGAGGCGGTGCGCGCCGCGCTGGAGGGCATCGGCGATCGGAGCGAGGCGCTGCCGGAAGGCTCGGTGATGGTCGACAGCGCCTCGTTCTCCAGCGAGGGCCGCAAGCTGGGGCTCGGCTCGAGCGCGGCGGTGACGGCGGCCAGCGTGGCGGCGGTGATGGAGCTGGCGGGCCTGCCCGTGGCGTCGAACCGCGACCTTTGCTTCTCGATCGCCGAGGCCGCGCACCGGCAGGCGCAAGGCGGCGTCGGCTCGGGCGCGGACGTGGCGGCGGCGGTGCACGGAGGTCTGCTGCAATACCGGCGGCCGCCCGGCGGCTATCCCATCACCGAGCGGCTGACCCGTCCGGCGGGGCTGCGGGTGGTGGTGTTCGCCGAGGACCGCGCGTCGTCGACCCCGGATCTGATCCGGGGCGTGAAGGCGTGGGCCGAGAAGAACCCGTCCGGTTACGCGGCGGCCATGCGGCCGCTGCGCGAGCAGGCCGAGCTGTTCGTCGAGGCGTTCGCGGCCGAGAACGTGCCCGCGCTGATCGACACCGCGACGGCCTTCGGCGCGGCGATGGGCGAGCTGGGCGACAAGGCGGGCGTGTCCATCGTCACCCCGCGCTTCGGGATCGCGTCCGATCTGGCCATCAACCTGGGCGGCGCCGCGAAACCCTCGGGCGCGGGCGGCGGCGACATCGGCGTCGGCCTGTTCGGCGACGACGACGCCGCCACGACCTTCGCCTCGCGCGTGGAGCAACTGGGGCTGCGGGTCATCGACGCACCGCTCGACGGGAAGGGCGTGCATCGCCGCCAACCTTCGGCCAATCTTTAGCCCGACCGATGACTCAACCCGCCACACCGGAACCGATCGATCCCGAGTTATCCGAACAGTCGCGCGAGCCGTCGTCGCGGATCCCCGGCTTCTACCAGCTGACCATCGAGGAGCGGCGGCAGATCCTGCGCGGGCGCGCCGATCTGACCGAGGCCGATCTGCATGCGCTCGAGCGCGGCGGCATCGACACCGCCACCGCGGATCGCGTCGTCGAGAACGTGGTGGGCGTGTACGCGCTGCCGCTGGCCCTGGGCCTGAACTTCGTCGTCAACGGCGAGGAGATCCTGGTGCCGATGACGGTCGAGGAGCCGTCCGTGGTCGCCGCGGCCTCGAACGCGGCCCGCATGGTGCGCGAAGGGGGCGGCTTCCTGGCCGACGCCGACGACCCGATCATGACCGCGCAGATCGAGCTGCTGGGCGTGCGCGATCCTGGCGCCGCGCGCGCCGCCATCGAGGGCGCGCGCGAGGAGCTGCTGGCGACGGCCGGCGACACCCTGCCCCGCCTGGTGGCGCGCGGCGGTGGGCCGCGCGGGCTGGAGGTGCGCACCGGCCGCCACCCGGCGCGGGTCATCGTCCACGTCCACATCGATTGCCGCAACGCCATGGGCGCCAACATGGTCAACACGATCGCCGAGTCGCTGGCCGAGCGGCTGGCGGCGCTGGCGGGCGGCCGCTCGGGGCTGCGCATCCTGACCAACCTGTGCGATCGCCGCCTGGTGCGCGTGAAGGCGCGCGTCCCCGCGTCGGCGCTGGCGGTGAAGTCGGGCGCGTTCACCGGCGCCGACGTGCGCGACGGCGTCGTGGCGGCCTCGCAGTTCGCCGAGGACGATCCCTACCGCGCCGCCACCCACAACAAGGGCATCATGAACGGCGTCGACGCGGTCGTGATCGCCACCGGCAACGACTGGCGCGGTGTGGAGGCGGGCGCGCACGCCTTCGCGGCGGCGAACGGGCACTACAAGCCGCTGGCGGTGTGGCGCACCGGCGAGGACGGCAGCCTGGTGGGGCGGCTGGAGATGCCCATGCCGGTGGGCGTGGTCGGCGGCACGCTGCGCACGCACGCCGGCGCGCGCCTCGCGCAGAAGATCCTGGGTTCGGCCGGCACGTCCGCCACGAAGCTGGCGATGGTGATCGGCAGCGTGGGCCTGGCCTCGAACCTGGCGGCGCTGCGCGCGCTGGCCACCGACGGGATCCAGCGCGGTCACATGGCGCTGCACCAGCGCTCCGTCGAGCTGGCGCGCGAGCAGACCGAGCGCCCCGGCGGAAGCGGCAACGGCAAGAAACAGGGAGGGCCGGCATGATCAGGCAGGTGCTGAAGGGTGGACGGGCGCCGGACCCCGGTCGCAGCGACGTGCCCCGCGGCGGCAAGCCGATGCCGTGGCTCGATCCGCCGACGGGCCCCTGGACCACCGAGCGCGCCTACGCCTACTGCGAGGACTTCGTGCAGGCGCACCACGAGATCTATCCGGTGGCGTCGCGGTTCGTGCCGGCGGAGATCCGGCCGCACCTGATGGCGGTGTACGCGTTCGCGCGCAGCGCCGACGACTTCGCCGACGAGCCGGCGTACGAGGGGCGGCGCAACGAGGCGCTGGCGCGCTGGGAAGACGAGCTGAACCGCGCCGCGCACGGCGAGGCGACCCACCCCGTGTTCGTGGCGCTGGCCGACACGATGGAGCAGCGGGATCTGCCCATCCCGCCCTTCGAGGACCTGCTGTCGTCGTATCGCTCGGACATGGACGTGCGGCGCTACGCCACGTTCAGCGCGCTGCGGTCCTACACGGCGCGCTCGGCCGACCCGGTGGGCCGGCTGCTGCTGGCGCTGTTCGGCTATCGCCAGCCCGAGCTGGTCCGCTTCGCCGACGAGATCTCGACCGCCCTGCAGCTGACGAACTTCTGGCAGGACGTCGCCAAGGACGCCGCGCGCGATCACATCTACCTGCCGGCCGAGGATCTGCACTTCTTCGGCGTGACCGAGGCCGACATCAAGGCCCTGAAGCCCACCAAGGCGATCCGCGATCTGCTGCGCTACGAGGTCGCGCGCACGCGGGCGCTGTACGAGCGGGGGCGGCCCTTGCTGGCCATGCTGGGCAACGACCTGAAGCTGGAGCTGGGGCTGATCTGGCTGGTGGGGACGACGATCCTCGAGAAGATCGAGAGCGCCGACTACGACGTGTTCAGCCAGCGGCTGGCCATCGGCCGCCGCGACAAGGCGCTGATCATGGCGAAGGCCGCCAAGCACTGGGCGACGCACTTCGATCTGGACGCCCTGAAGCGCATCTGGCCCTGAGAACGACGGCCCAGGCCGGCAGGATTGCCGGACTTCCGTTGGGGCAGAAAGTTGATTTGGCACACGCCCGGCGTTAAACACGTCGGGCCAGGCCCCCGGACTGTCCCAAGGTCGACTGTCGTGTCGACCGTTCACTCTTCGACGGCAGCCTTCTTGCCTATCGAAAGAGACAACAGACACTATCGGGAGTTAAATGCGCCAGGCCACTGACCCGTCCTACGCAGGCTAGCCGCATGTGCTGGCGTTGGATGAACGACGTGCAACCGTTCGTATCGCAGACCCAAAACACGGAGGATCCATGAGCTCGATTACCAGGTTCTTTGCAGTCGTCGTCGTCGTTTCCAGCAGCGCCTTGATGATCGTCGGGTGTGATCAGTCCAAGGCCGAGCTGGACTCCACCAAGCAGCAGCTGCAGACCGTGACGGCCGAGCGTGATGGCCTGAAGACCCAGCTCGACGCCGCGAACCAGCAGCTGACCGCGATGAAGCAGCAGGTGGCCGATCTGCAGGCGAAGGCCGCCGCTGCGGCCGCCGCCGCCGCCACCCCGCCTGCCCCCCCGGTCGAGGAGAAGCCCGCCAAGAAGGGCGCCCACCACGCCGAGAAGCCGGCCGCCCCGGCCGCTCCCGCGGCACCGACGACCGCTCCGGCGGTGCCGCCGGCCAGCGGTCCGGCCACCGAGACGCGCAAGGGCCGCGGGCACTTCTAGGCCGCTGCCGAATTCCGAACAACGACGGGGAGGACTACGATAATGACGAAGACGAAATATCTCTTGGTTGGCGCGATGCTGAGCATCGGCCTGGGCGCTGCGGGCTGTAGCAGCAACTCGAGCTGCGCCGACGGCGGCATCTGCGATACCGGCGGAATGGGCGGAGGGAACCCGGGCGTGGGCGGCATGGCCGGCCCGACGCTGTATGCGTTGACGCCGGGCACGTATTGCTTCGACGTCCTGTCCGTCGCGGCGGTCACGGACGGATGCGACATCGGCGTGGCCACGGCCTATTCGATGCCCGGATATCCGTTTGCTCTGCCGGTGGCGTACGACATGACCCAAGGTACCGTCGAGGTGGGCACGGACGGATCACTGGGTATCGGCGCGATCTCTCAGAACATGGGAACGCTGTTGCGCGACAACATGCCCACTCTCAAGGCGCCAAATCAGGCCTGCACGTGGCATCAGACGGACACCTCGGCGCTGCAGCTGGTCGCCAACAACAAGTTTACTCTCTCCGTTACCGAGACTCAGTCGGCGTTCGCCGGTACCGCCAGCTGCGCCGCGGCGAACATGGCCGTGCCCGCCGCCGGATCGTGCACCTCGAGCTGGACGTGGACTCTCGCGATCGAGAACCCGGTCGTCTACTCGCCACCCGCCTGCGGCAGCCCGCAGTAACATAGCGAACGACATCCCGACGGCCCGGGCGACGTCTCGTCTCCCGGGCCGTTTTGTTATTTACTGTCTTCAACTCCACTTCGGCGAGGATGAGCTCATGACCAGTCGGTATCAGGTGGCAGCACTGTTGGCGGTCTTCAGCGGTGTTTCGTGCGCGACCAGCACCACGCGCACCGTGGAGGGTGACGTGGCGCGGGTGCTGATCTCCAGCGACCAGGAGAATCAGCTGGGGCTGCAGCTGAAGGCGGACATGGAGACGAAGCAGGGCGTCGTGTACATGACCGATCCCGAGGTGGTCGGTTACGTGCAGGGCGTGGCCGGCAAGGTCATCGCGCTGGGCAAGCGGGACCGGCCCGACGTCAACTGGCAGGTCTTGGTCATCGACGACCGCAAGACGGTGAACGCGTTCGCGACGCCCGGCGGGTACCTGTACGTCTACCGCGGGCTGCTCGAGACGGCGCAGAACGAGGCCGAGCTGGCCGGCGTGATGGCGCACGAGACGGGACACGTGGTGGCGCGCCACGCGGCGCGCTCGCTGGTCGCCGCCTACGGCCTGGAGACCGTCGTGGCGATGGCCACCGGCAACAACCCGGGCATGGTCGCGCAGCTGGCCGGCTCGATCGCCTCGAAGGGCCTGCTGCTGGCGCACTCGCGCCAGGACGAGACCGAGGCCGACGAGTACGGCGCGCGCTACGCCGCCGGCGCCGGCTACGATCCGCACGGCCTGGTGACGTTCTTCCAGCGCCTGATGCAGCAGAGCGGTGACACGACCGGCGTGATGGCGTACCTCTCGGATCACCCGTCGACCCAGGACCGGGTCAACTACGTGAACTCGTACATCGCCTCTCAGCACCTGGCCGGCACCGAGCTGGGCGCGGCGCCCTACGCGCGCATCCGGCAGCGCCTGGCCATGTTGCCGACGGCGACGCCCATCCCGGCCGGCGCGGCGCCGCCGGCTGCTCCGCCGCGCGCGGCGCCGCCGGCCGCTGCTCCTCCGGCGGCCGCTCCGCCGGCGGCGGCACGACCCCACTGAGCCGCGGTCAGCGCGCGCGAGGCGGAGGCGCCGCAGCTGGTGGCGCCGCGGCCGGAGGCGCGGCCCCAGGAGGAGCTGCCGCCGGCGCGGCGCGGGGCGGAGCCGCGGGCGCCGCCGCCGCCGGCGCCGCCGCGGTCGGCATCGCCGCCGCAGGCGCGGCTGCCGTCAGCGCGCTGGCCACCCCCACCGGAGGGATCAACTCCTGTACGGGCAGCACGAACGTTCCCCCCACCGGCCCGTAGCCGACGGCGATCCGGCCGAAGGAACCAGCGTCGAACCACACGGTGCCCTCGACGTTGAACGGGATGGTGAAGCTGATGGGGCGGCCCGCCTCCAGCTCGTGGACGGACTGAAACGCCAGCTGCCGCAGCGTCGCCAGCATCGGCTCGGGGCCGAAGCTGAAGCGGACGACCACGTCGATCTCGGACGCCGCCGACACGCTGGGCGCGGTGAACGTCAGGGGCTGTCCCATCGCCGCCGCCACGCCCTTCGAGATGATCAGGTTGACGGCCGCGGTCTCGAAGTCGGACAGCGAACGGACGTCGTGCGAAGAGGCCTGGCAGCTGTTCGCGTTCGCCGACGGCGTGCAGCCGGCCTGGCCCGGCGCGCACAGATGAACGCAGGCGGCGCCCAGGCGCTGGTTGGTCGCGCTGGGGAAGGCGGTGACGGCCGTCAGCACGTCGCCCAGCGGCAGCGGGATCTTGTTCGGGTTCTTCACTCTGAACGTCAGGTCGAACCCCACCTCCATCTCCAGGGGCGACGGCCGCGGGCCGAAGAACTGCTGGCAGATCAGGGCCGACCCACCCTTGAACCCGAACGGCGACTGCACCAGGTCCGGGCAGTAGTAGGCCGCCAGCTTGCGCTGCGAGGGCGCCTGCACCAGCTGGGCCCCCTGGTAGACGATGGTGGGCGCCACCACGTTCTCGCCGGGAAGGTTCAGGTTGTTCAACATCGCGCAGCCGTGGCCGGCCAGCAGGAACAGCGCGCAGGCCAGCGCGCGCGTCGCGAGGTCGAGAGGGGAAAGCCTTGCCCGGGGAATCGGTCGTGCGTACATGGTCATGTTTTCGTCAATCGTCGCGTGCCTACGATGCGTCCGCAACCCGTATCTGGCCAGGGGCAACCGCGCGTCCCGCCTGCGTAAAACGACCGAATTCGCGTCGATGGCGGTTGACTCTCTCCTCCTGGCGCCAGTATCGTCTCCCCCGACCCAGCCCCGAAAAAACCGGCCCCGAAAAAGTCGGGGAAGATTCCGGAACGACGTGGCGGTCTACACGCCCGCAACCTCAACCAGGATTCGAGCCATGGCGCACTCTGTGTCCCGTTCCACTGTCCTCGCCGCACTGGCCGCCTTCGCGGTCGTCGCGCTCGCCGGACCGGCCGAGGCGAAGAAGAAGAAGGCCGTGGAGCAGGCCGAGGATACGCCGGCAGCGACCGATGGCGACGCGCCGAAGGCGGCCGCGCCCTCCGCGCAGCAGGCCGGCGACGTCGAGCGGCCCAAGCCGATCCTGGGCGACGAGCCGACCGAGGGCCCGAAGGCGGACGCGGAGGGCAACGTGTCCTTCGCCGGCAGCCGCAGCGGCAAGGGCAAGATCACCGTGAACGCCCCCAAGAAGGAGAAGGTCAAGGTCTACCTCGAGGGGCGTTACTTCGGCGTCGCGCCGCGCACGATCAACAAGATCCCGCCCGGTGACTACATCGTCGAGATCGTGTTCCCGAACGGAAAGAGCCTGTCCAAGCCGGTCTCCGTCGCCGGTGACGAGGAAGAGGTCGTCAGCGTGGGCGCCGCCGACGCGCAGCCCGCCGCCCAGGCCGACAAGCCCATGTCGGCCGAGAAGGCCGAGAAGCGGTGGACCATCGCCAAGACGCTGGGCATCAGCGCCGCGGCCGCCGTGGTCGTCGGGTTGGGCCTCGGCTTCTGGGAGCACTCGGTCCAGAACGACTACAACAGCACGGTCTCGCAGGGCCCCGCCAGCAACTCGAACAGCGACAAGGCGGCCTTCCAGAACAAGCTCGACAACCTGAGCAACAAGGGTGACCACATCGCGCTGGGCGCGAACATCTGCTACATCGCCGGCGCGGTGGCGCTGGTGACCGCGGTGGTCATCGGTTACCCGGCCTACAAGGCCATGCACACCACGAACGAGTCGGCGAAGCCGGTGTCGCCCGAGACCCCCGGCACGAACATGTCGTTCCTGCTTGCCCCCACCCCCTCGATGAAGGGTGGAACGGCAGGCCTGACGCTGACGTTCTAGTCGCCGTTCGGCGGGGCGGCCATCCGACCGCCCCGCGCCGCCGGTCTGACCGGGGTGCAGGGCGGGGCCAACTTCTGCCTGCGCCTCACTTCATCTTGTTCGTGTCGACGACGCGAACGCCCGCCGGCGGCGTGAAGTGGAACGTGCCCTCGGGCAGCCGGACGTTGATCTTCACGTCGGTGAACAGGATGTCGTTCGTGTTGCCCTGCGCGTCGACGATGAAGGTCTCGCGCACGAAGAAGCTGTCCGGATCCACCACGAACAGCAGTGACTTCACCTGCGCCTGCGGTTGCCGCGGCGACAGCGCCAGCACGTAGTCGCGGCTGGTGCCGACCGGCGGGTCCTTCGCCAGCGCGACGTCGAACTCCTCGGACAGCTTGCCCTTGCCGGTCAGGAACGCCAGCGCCGCGGGCAGCTGCGAGCCCTTCAGGTCCTGCTTGAACGCCTGCTTGTCCTCCGGCTCGTACAGCCACAGCACGTCGCCGTCCGACACGTACGTCTTCGTCTCCGGCGTCTTGTAGTTCCAGCGCATGCGGCCCGGCTTCTTCAACAGCACCTCGCCGGTCGACGACGAGCGCCGCTTGAACGTCGCGTTGGTCAGCGTCTGATTGAACACGGCGCGGAAGTCCGCCGCGCCGTCGTACTTCTTCTGCACCCGCTCCACCACAGCCGGCACGTCGAGGCGCGCCGGCTGCGCGGCCACCGGCGGCTCACCGGCCAGCACAGCCAAGGAGAACAGGGCGATCGAGAGGGTCATGTGGGGGCGCATTCTACTTCCTGCTGGTCGTAGGACGCGCCGGCGACGCCAAACATTTCACCCGGCAGCGCCGCGCCGGGTGTCCCCTACCCGGCCTGCTGCAGGTACTCGCCCGGAGGCGCCAGCACCTCGCGGGGCTTGGCGCCGTTGGCCGGCCCCACGATGCCGTCGCGCTCCATCTGCTCGACCAGACGGGCCGAACGGTTGTAGCCGATCTGCAGCCGTCGCTGGATGTACGACACCGAGGCCTGCCGCGTCTCGCACACGATGGCGACCGCCTGATCGTACAGGTCGTCGTGGAAGTCGTCGGGCGGCGCCCCGCCCTCCTCGGCGTCCTCCTCGCGCGGCTTCAGGATGTCCATGTCGTAGACCGGCTTGGCCTGCGTCTTCAGGTGGTCGACCACGCGGTGGACCTCGTCGTCGCTCAGGAAGGCGCCGTGCACGCGGCGCAGCTTCAGCCCGCGATCGGAGAACAGCATGTCGCCGTTACCCAGCAGGGTGTCGGCGCCCGGCTGGTCCAGGATGGTGCGCGAGTCGATGCGCGACGCGACCTGCAAGGCGATGCGGCTGGGGAAGTTCGCCTTGATGAGGCCGGTGATCACGTCGACCGACGGCCGCTGCGTGGCCAGGATCAAATGCAGGCCGGCCGCGCGCGCCTTCTGGGCGATGCGGGCCACCGACGTCTCCACGTCCTTGGGCGCCACCATCATCAGGTCGGCGAACTCGTCGATGACGATGACGATGTAGGGCAGCTTCTTGGGCGGCGCGCCCGGGACCTCGACGCCCGCCTGCTGCGCCTCGCGCGCCGCCTGCACGGCGGCGGCCTGGCCCGAGATCTCCTCGGGATCCAGCGGGTCCTGCACCACGCCCTCGCCGTCCGCGCCCTCGCCGTCGCTCTCGACCGCCGACAGCCCGCGCATCGAGTCGCTGACGGTGGTGTTCGCGTCGTCCGGCGCCAGCTCGATCTCCTGCTCCTTGCCGTCCGGCCCGGTGACCATCACCTTCAGCTTCTTCTTGCCCGGCGCCGCCACCGCCGGCGCCGCCAGGGCCGCCTTCTTGTCGGCGGCCTTCGTCAGCTCCGCCTCCAGCTTCATGTTGTAGCTGGTGATGTCGCGGACGCCGGCCTTGGCCAGCAGCTCGTAGCGACGCTCCATCTCGTCGACCGCCCAGCGCAGCGCCAGGTTCGCCTTCTTCGGATCGGTCACCACCGGCAGCAGCAGGTGGGGGATGCCCTCGTAGATCGACAGCTCGAGCATCTTGGGGTCCACCATGATGAAGCGGACCTCCTCGGGCGTGGCGTTGTACAGCAGGCTGGCGATCATGCCGTTCACCGCCACCGACTTGCCCGAGCCGGTGGTGCCGGCCACCAGCAGGTGCGGCATCTTGGCCAGGTTCACGCTGACGGGCGCGCCCTTGATGTCCTTGCCCAGCGCCATCTGCAGCTTCGAGTTCGCCTTCGTGAAGCAGTCGTCCTCGAGGATCTCGCGCAGGTACACCATCTCGCGCGTCTTGTTCGGCACCTCGACGCCCACCACCGCCTTGCCGGGGATGGGCGCCACGATGCGGACCGCCTGCGCCTCCAGCGCCATGGCCAGGTCCTTCTCCAGGTTGGCGATCTTGCCGGTGCGCGTGCCCGGGGCGGGCGCGAACTCGAACATGGTCACCACCGGCCCCATGTGGATCTCCTTCACCTTGCCGCGCACGCCATAGTTCGACATGGCCTGCTCCAGCCGCTCGGCCATCTCGTACAGCGCCTGCTTGTCGGTGTCGTTCCCCTGCGGCGGCAGGTACTCCAGCAGCTCGGTGTTGGGCAGCTGGTACGCGCCGTCCTTCAGCTTGATGAAGGACGGGCCGTCGGCGGCCTCGGCCTTGCGCGCGGACGCCTCCTTAGCCGCATCCTTGCTGGCCTGCTCCCGCTCGCGCAGGCGCGTGCGCCACGCCGGCTCGACGATGATGGGGCCGGCCGGGCCGGCGTCGCCCGAGCGGCTCGCGTCCGGCACCAGCGCCACACCGGGACGGTCGGCGGCACGCTCCTCGATCACGTACGGCTCGGCCTCCTCGTCCGCCGCGGCGGCGTGCACGTCCACGTCGCCCTCGTCGGCGGGCGCCGCCTCGAAGACAGCGGCCTTGGCGCGCGGCACCGCCTCGACGGCGGCCACCTCGGCCACGATGGCGGCCATATGCGCGCGCGGATCCTCGATCTCGCTGGAGTAGGCGCGGGCGTCGCCCACGCGCACGCCGTCGGTCTCGTCGGCGGCCATGACCTCGGGAATGGCCAGGGCGGCGTCGCGGCTGGAACGCCCGCGCCCGCCCTCTTCGGCGCGAGCCTCGGCCAGCAGGGCCCGGGGGGCGCGCGCGGCGGCGAGCGCCTCGTCCTCTTCGTCGCCGTCCGACTCGGACTCGTGGCGCTCGGGGAACATGGCGACCACCAGGCGACCGAGCGCCCGCAGCCCCGCCCACAGACCCTGACGGGCCGCGCGCGTGGCCCAGGCCAGCACGACCACCACCTCGGACATGCGGATGTCGGTCACCAGCAGCAGCGTCACGAACAGCAGCGCCGTCGCGGCCAGCGCGGCGCCGATGGGCCCGATGAAGCCGGACGCCAGCTCCCCCAGCCACTCGCCCATCAGCCCGCCCGGTGCGTTGCGCACTCCGTGGGCGTGGCCCGCGAACGGCAGGTGCAGCAGGACCGTGACCGCCCCCATCAGGATCAGGCAGCCCAGCCCCTCGGTCAGCCCTGCCACCAGCGATCGGCCCCGGAACGAACGCAGGGCCAGGGCCAGCATGGCAAAGATGACCAGGTACGACGCCATCCCGAACAGCGCGTACAGTCCGGACGCCGTCGCAGCCCCGCCCGGGCCCATCATCCCGGTGCGTCCGGCGTGCATCGCCAGCATCGACATCCCCGAGAAAAGGCCGAACGCCAGCAAGAAGATCCCCAGGATCTCGTGCCGCCGGCCCGAGCGCCCGCGGCCGCGCGATTCAGAATTTCCTTTGGCTGCCATGATTTATGCGATCCTTCCGCCGCCGGAGCGGCTAGACGTCTTCCGGATTCTCGCGACCGTGCCCGTCGACATCATGAAATATCCTACATAGGCTACTTTCACCTATATAGGAGTCAAGTTTGCTACATCGACGGCGCCCCGGCGCCCTGTAGTCGCCCCCGCCGGCCAGGGGCCTATAATCGCCGGGCCATGATCCGGGACGCGCGCGAAGCGGACCTTCCGGAGATCGTTCGCATCTACAACGAGGCCATTCCGGGCCGCGAGGCCACGGCGGACACGACGCCGGTGACGGTGGAGTCCCGGCGCGCCTGGCTGTCCGAGCGGGAGCCGCGCCACCCCGTCCTGGTCTACGAGCAGGATGAGATGGTGGTGGGTTGGCTGAGCCTGAGCAAGTTTTACGGCCGGCTGGCCTACGGGGCCACGGCCGAGGTCGGCATCTACGTGACGGACGCCGCCCAGGGCCGCGGCGTCGCGAAGGCCTTGCTGCGCGTGGCGCTCGAGCGCGCGCCCGCACTGGGCCTCACCACGTTCCTGGGGTTCGTCTTCGCGCACAACCGGCGCAGCGTGGCCCTGTGCGAGCGCTTCGGGTTCGAGCGCTGGGGGTACCTGCCGCGCGTGGCCGTGCTCGACGGCATCGAGCGCGACCTGCTGATCCTGGGCAAGCGGCTCGACGACCCGCTGTAGGGGAAGACGGCGGGCGCCGGCGCTTCAGAGCGGTTCGGACCCGGTGAGGACGGTGGGCTCCCCTTCGCTCGCCGGCGCGTCGGGGTCCGACTCCTCTTCCAGGTCGGCGAAGGCGCTCTCCAGCACCTCCTCTTCCGCCTCGTCGCCCGTGGCCTGGTCGCCCATCGCCCCGTTCGACGTCACTTCGCCGGACGACGCCGTCGCCGGGGACGGGCCCGCGGCGGCCGGCGTACCCAGGTAGGCCACCACGGCGGCGGCCGCGGTCGAGCTCATGCCCGGCACGGCGGTCAGCTCCTCGAGCGTGGCGTCCTTGATCTTCTTCAGGCTGCCGAAGTAGTGCAGTAGCGCGCGCTGGCGCCCGGGCCCGATCCCGGGTACGTCGGCCAGCGCCGAGCGCAGCGTCAGGTTCCCTCGGCGCCGCCGGTGGAACGTCACCGCGAAGCGATGCGCCTCGTCGCGCAGGTGCTGCAACACGAACATCTCGGCGCTGCTGGGACGGATGGGGATCGCGTCCTTCGTGTTCGGCAGGAAGATGCGATCGGGCCGCTTGCCTTCGCTCTCGCCCTTCTCCGAACCCCGGGCCAGGTTCTTCGGTTTGCGGCCGCGGCGTTTGGGGGCGTCCCCCTCGGCCGGGGGAGCCGCGCCGTCCACGGCGATCGGGTCCGGCGCCGCCCCGTCCGGCGACGGCACGTCCGGCGCCGCCGCGGTCTGTCCCGTGCCGTCCCCCGGTGCCCCAGCCGCCGTCTCCGGCGCGGAGGCGGTGACGTCAGCGGCCGGCGGCGCGGCCTCCCCGTCAGGCGGCGCCCCCTCGTCGGAGGCGGCGTCGACCGCGTCCTCGCTGCCGTCGGCGGCGAGGTCCCGCTCCTTGGCGAGGCCCACGATGGGCAGGCCCTGCCCGGGCCGCACGTCGATGCCCACGTCGCGCGCCGCCGCCAGCGCCATGCCCAGCTGCCCCTTGCCGCCGTCGATGACGATCAGGTCCGGCAGCTCCCAGCCGGCGTCCCCTTCGCGCGCGCGCCTGAACCGCCGCGACAGCACCTCGTACATCGACGCGAAGTCGTCGTTGCCGGCGCGCCGTCCGGGCGGCCGGTTCTCGGCGGCGCGCACGCGATACGTCCGGTAGCGCGAGCGCTCCGGCCGGCCGTCGACGAACACCACCATCGACGCGACCGGGGCGAAGCCCTGGATGTGCGAGATGTCGTAGCACTCGATCACGCGCGGCAGCTTGGGCAGGCGCAGCCGCTTCTGCAGCTTCGCCAGCATGATCTCGGTGTCCTCGCGCGCGTTGCGGCGCGTGCTGAAGCTGACCTCGGCGTTCTTCTGCGCCAGATCGGACAGCCGCTTGCGATCGCCGCGCTGGGGGACCAGCACCTCGACCCGCCGCCGCCGGGGCGGCCGCCGCTCGCTCAACCACTCGGCCTTCAGCTCGGCGTCGTCGATGGGGAACGGCAACAGCAGCTCGTCGGGGATCGACGCCGTGGGGCTGTCGTAGTACAGGCCCACGAAGGACGACAGCAGCTCGGCGTCCGGGAACTCCTGACCGCCGAACGAGAAGCCGCGGCTGCCCACCAGCTTGCCCTGCCGGATCGCCATGACGACGATCTCCAGCGCCAGCCCGTCGCGGTGAAAGCCGATCACGTCCTGATCGACGAAGTCGGTCGACACCACCCGCTGCGCCTCCAGCGTCACCTGCAGGGCCTTCAGCTGATCGCGGATGGCGGCGGCCCGCTCGAACTCGGTGCTGGCGGCGGCGTCCTTCATGCGGCCGGTCAGCCGCGCCACCAGCTCGTCGTCCTTGCCGTCCAGGAACAGGCGCACGTCGCGCACCTGCTCCGCGTACTCTTCCGTCTTCACCGGCAGCACGCAGGGCGCGGGGCAGCGCTTGATCTGGTACTGCAGGCAGGGGCGGCGCCGGTTGTGCAGCACGTGATCGGTGCAGGTGCGCAGCTGGAAGTGCCGGTTCACCACCCGCAGCGCCTCCCGGCAGGACGAGGCCGAGTGATACGGGCCGAAGTAGTACGCGCCGTCGCCGGCGATCTTCCGCACCACCTCCAGCCGGGGCCACTCGCCCTGGGGGTCCAGGCGCAGCACCAGGTAGTTCTTGTCGTCGCGCAGGTTGACGTTGAAGCGCGGCTGGTGCCGCTTGATCAGCGTGTTCTCGAGGAGCAGCGCCTCCTTCTCGTTCGTCGTGATGACGGTCTCGATGTCGGCGACGATGCCCTCCAGCAGGGGCACGAACTGGCGCGTGTCGCCCGAGTTGGGCTGGAAGTACTGCCGGACCCGGTTGCGCAGGTTGCCGGCCTTGCCGATGTACACGGTCTTCCCGCGCCGGTCCTTCATCACGTAGACGCCGGGGTCGGTGGGCAGGCGGTCCAGGATCTCGGCCAGCGTCTGCCGGGCCGGCTCGACGGCCGCGTCACGCAGCCGGGTGGGGCCGGCGTCGTCCGGGGATGGGGCGTCCTCCGGACGGGGTGCTTCTTCGGACATTGGTAGACTTTGCCCTTTCACTAGTGATTCGTCACCGGTGAAGGGGCAAAGCCCCCTTTCAAACCGTGCATGCGGATTTCCCGCACACGGCTTACCAGTGGTCTTTCGGGACGCAGCA